>Ga0208297_1000060_pt1 | contig 305311 bp, 300 predicted proteins | sample LMS_cellobiose_e_FD_187367 | JGI IMG/M metagenome (GOLD analysis project Ga0208297, IMG submission 187367) | Rumen-fistulated moose microbial communities from Alaska, USA - LMS_cellobiose_enrichment (SPAdes) (version 2) | ecosystem: Host-associated > Mammals > Digestive system > Stomach >...
ACAGGCTGTTGTGGCAGTTGGTCAGCACGTAGGGCACGGGGAACTCCTTCATGCCGGAGGCCCGGGCCGTCTGGATGATGCCCACGTAGGTGATGTCGTGGCTGGTCATGGAGTCGAACTTCAGCCGTAGCTGCTCCATGTCGTCGGAGAGGTTGTGGGCCTTGACGATGGAGTACGCCATGGTGTTCTTCACGGCCTCCTCCCGGGTCACGCTCCGGCCCGCCAGGGCGGCGGCCTGGGCGGGATCCGCGGTGACGGTCTCCCCGTTCACCAGGTATACGCCCGTTTCGTAAAGCTTGATCATGCGGAGATCTCCTTTCATCTATCGCGTTTTGTTTTCGTTATTTACGTGTCCAGTCCCAGCAGCATGGCGGGCAGCTCCCGGCTCATGTACCGCAGCTGCTCCTCCGGCACGCCGCTGTGGGCGAGAAAGGCCAGGTAGTCCGCCTCCTCCTGCTCCCAGGGCGGGTTTTCCGCCTGACCGCCGTCGGTGCTGATGAGGACGTTTTTGTATCCCACGGCCCGGATCGCCGCCAGATTGCCCGGGAGGTTGGAAACGTAGCGGTTCCCCGCCCCCACGCCGGTGTTCTGGGCGTAACAGCGCTCCAGGATCACGCCGTACTCGTTGACGATGGCCAGCTGGTCTTCGGGGGACATGCCCACCAGCCACCACTCCGGATGGGTGACCACCAGCTTCTCCACCCCGGCGCGCCGGGCCGCCCCGGCCACGATAAAGCACTCCTCCGGGGCGATGTGACCGGTGCACAGCACCGCGTCGGCGGAGCGGACCAGGGAGAAGATGGCCCCCAGCTCCGGCACCGCGGCACCGCCGCAGGTGACCGCCACGGGGGTCTCCCCGGTCCGTCCGGTGCGCCGGAGATGGTTTTCCGCGGAGACGGTGGGCAGCCAGACCACCCGGGCCCCCATGGCCAGAGCGCTCTCCACCGCCGCGGCGTTCAGCCCCCCCACCCCGGCGTTGAGGGTGATGGAGCCGAAAAGGGCAAAGGAGCTGTCGGGCCAGCGCTCCGCCCGGTATCGGTTTGCCAGATAGGCCCGGGCGGAGGTGTCCCCCTGATGGGACTTGATAACGGCGCCCCGGGCCCCCGCTTCCACCCCGGCGCGGCACAGCTGAAAATCGTCGTACCGCCGGGCACGCAGGTCCGGCGCGGTGTGAACGTGCATATCGATCACGCCCTCCAGCCATTGATCTGCCAAGATGCGCGCCTCCTTCCGCCTGGAAAACCCTTGCATTCTATCATTGTATATTTTAAAATAGAGTCACCCGGCCCGCAAGGGCCAAATCAATATATTAGATATCGGATAATCCGATATTTATCTCCAGATTATCCAATTGAGCCATCGAAAAATGTGCACATTTACCAGAGGAGGGCAACGTCCGTGGAGCTGAAAGAACTGGAATACATCGTAGCCGTGGCGGAAGAAGGGAGCATCAGCGCGGCGGCGGAGCGGCTGTTCCTGGCCCAGTCCAGTCTGAGTCAGTACATCTCCCGCTACGAATCGGAGCTGGGCACGCGGCTGTTTCGCCGCACGGCCGGGGGCGTGCGCCTGACGGCGGCGGGGGAGCTCTACGTGCGCAACGCCCGGCAGATGCTGCTGCAGTACCACCAGGTCAAAAAGCAGCTGTCGGATCTGGACGCCCCCATCGAGGGCCGGATCCATTTCGGGATCAGCAGTTTTCGGGGCAGCTATCTGATCCCCCGGGTGCTGCAGCTGTTCCGGCAGGAGGTGCCCAACGTGGAGGTGATCCTCCACGAGCACGACAGCAGCGTCCTCCAGCGGCGGATCGCCGCCGGGGAGCTGGACATGGCGCTGGTGGCGATGCCTTCGGAGGAGTGGGACGGCCGGGGCCGGCTGCTGATGAAGGACGAGGTGCTTCTGGCGGCCAGCCGGGACCACCCGGTGATGGAGTTCGTGCGGGAGGGGGGCGGCGGCCCGGACCGGCCCTGGGTGGACCTGAGCGACATCCTCCATCTGGAGTTTTTGTTGTCCGAGCGCACGGCGCTGCTGGGGCGGATCGCCAAGCAGAAATTTGACGAGCTGGGAGCGGAGCCCCGCTTCGTTTACGGCAATCTGACCGCCGGTATGGCCACGGCGCTGGCCCGGCGGGGGATGGGTCTGGCCTTCACCTATCGCTCCTGCATCGAGGAGAGCCGGGACGCCATCTACCTGAGCATCGGGAAAAAGCGCTGTTTTGTGGACCTGGCGCTGATCTATCCCCGGGAGGGTTATAAGAGCCGGGCCATCAAGGCGTTTGAGAGCGCGGTGTACCGGGTGCTGGCCACAGAGCAGTACTGAACCGGCGAAAAAATGTATAAAAGCACCTCCCCTGCGGAAAGACTAAGGCCGCAAGGGAGGTTTTTTCATGCAGGGAAAAGTGGATATCTGCGGGGTGAACACCGCAAGGCTCCCGGTCCTGAGCCCGGAAAAGACCCGGGATCTCCTGCTGGAAGTCAAAAAAGGAAACAAAGCCGCCCGGGAGGAGCTGATCGCAGGGAACCTGCGGCTGGTGCTCAGCGTGATCCAGCGCTTTGCCGCCCGGGGGGAGAACGTGGACGACCTATTCCAGGTGGGCTGCATCGGCCTGATCAAGGCCATCGACAACTTCGACTGCGAGAGCCACGACGTGCGTTTTTCCACCTACGGCGTTCCCATGATCGCCGGGGAGATCCGCCGGTATCTCCGAGACAACAGTGCGCTGCGGGTGTCCCGGAGCATGCGGGACACCGCCTACCGGGTGCTGCAGGTCCGGGAAAAGCTCCAGGCCGAGTCCGGCCGGGAGCCCACCGAGACGGAGATCGCCGCCGCCCTGGGCATCCCCCGGGAGGAAGTCACCTTCGCCCTGGACGCCATCAGCGACCCCGTTTCGCTGTTCGACCCGGTGTACACCGACGGCGGCGAGAGCGTCACCGTGATGGACCAGGTCCGGGACCGGCGCAACACCGACGAGAGCTGGCTGGAGTGCATGGCCCTGTCCGACGCCATGCGCCGCCTGTCCCCGCGGGAGAAGCGGATCCTGGCCCTGCGGTTTTACGACGGCAAGACCCAGATGGAGGTGGCCGGCATGGTGGGCATCTCCCAGGCCCAGGTGTCCCGGCTGGAGAAGGGCGCCATCGACCGCATCAAAAAAGCCATCCTGGTCTCATAGGACAGACCAGCACCCCCGTATAGTATACGGGGGTGTTGTCAATGGAATGCAGATTGTCTGATCTCCGCTACCGGGAGGTCATCAACGTGTCCACCGGGACCCGGCTGGGTTACGTGGGGGACGTGATCCTGGATCTGAAGGAGGGGCGCATCGCCGCGCTGATCGTCCCCGGACCGGCTCGTTTTTTCGGTCTGCTGGGCCGGGAGAGCGACTACGTGCTGCCCTGGAATGCCATCAAACAGATGGGCGGCGATATCATTCTCATCGACGGAAAGGCGGACATCCGCCGGGACCGCCGGGAAAAAGGCCCGCTTTTCTGAAAAAAGCGGGGAAAGACCGACCTTTTTCCCAAAAAGGTCTTGCGAAAAGCCCGGGCATTTGATATAATGCTCGGGCATTACGCACGGGAGAGGACCGGCGACCCCGTGGCGGACGCCCCTTGCGACGGGGACGGACGCCGGGTCGGGCCGGGTTGAGGCTCCCGGAGGTAATAACAAAATAAAGGAGGAAATACCCAATGGCAGTCGTATCCATGAAGCAGCTGCTGGAGGCCGGCGTTCACTTCGGCCACCAGACCCGTCGGTGGAACCCCAAGATGGCCGAGTACATCTATATGGAGCGTAACGGCATCTATATCATCGACCTGCAGAAGACCGTGAAGAAGCTGGAGGAAGCCTATGACTTCGTCCGCTCCCTGGCCGAGAACGGCCAGAGCGTGCTGTTCGTCGGCACCAAGAAGCAGGCCCAGGAGGCCGTGAAGGAAGAAGCCGAGCGCGTAGGCATGTACTACGTCAACGCCCGTTGGCTGGGCGGCATGCTCACCAACTTCAAGACCATGCGCACCCGCGTGGACCGTCTGGCTCAGCTCAAGAAGATGCAGGAGGACGGCACCTTCGACATGCTCCCCAAGAAGGAAGTCATGAAGCACCTGGGCGAGATGGAAAAGCTGGAGAAGTACCTGGGCGGCGTGAAGGAAATGAAGAAGCTCCCCGGCGCCCTGTTTGTCATCGACCCCCGCAAGGAGCACAACGCCATTGCGGAGGCCCGCAAGCTGCATATCCCCATCGTGGCCATCGTTGACACCAACTGCGACCCCGACGAGGTGGACTACGTGATCCCCGGCAACGACGACGCCATCCGCGCCATCCGGCTGATCAGCGCCACCATGGCCAACGCCGTACAGGAAGGCCGTCAGGGCGAGGACGCCGAGACCGAGCAGGTGGAGGCTGTGGAGGCTGAGGAAGCCAAGGAGGAAGAATAATGGCCAATATTACCGCATCTGCCGTTAACGAGCTCCGCCAGGCCACCGGCTGCGGCCTGATGGACTGCAAGAAGGCTCTCGTGGAGTGCGAGGGCGATTTCGACAAGGCCGTCACCTATCTGCGGGAAAAGGGCCTTGCCTCCCAGGCCAAGAAGGCCTCCCGTGTGGCCGCTGAGGGCATGGCTTACGCCGACGTGATCGACGGCGTGGGCGTGATCGTGGAGGTCAACTGCGAGTCCGACTTCGTGGCCGGCGGTCCCCTGTTTGCCGAGTTCGTCTCCGGCGTGGCCAAGGTCATCGCCAAGGAAGCGCCCGCCGACGTGGACGCCCTGATGGCCGCCCCCTGGCACACCGGCACCGGCACCGTGGCCGACGCCAAGAACGAGCTGTTCCTGTCCGTGCGTGAGAACATGAACGTCCGCCGCTTCCAGCGCGTGGAAGGCGTGTGCGTGCCTTACGTCCACATGAAGGGCAAGGTCGCCGTGCTGGTGGAGCTGGCTACCGCCGCTTCCGCCGAGGCCGTCACCGAGCTGGGCAAGGACGTGGCCATGCAGATCTGTGCCCTGAACCCCCAGTACCTGGATCAGAGCCTGGTCCCCGCCGACTTCGTGGAGAAGGAAAAGGAGATCCGCATCGCCACCGCCAAGCAGGATCCCAAGAATGCCTCCAAGCCCGACGCCATCCTCGAGAAGATCGTTATGGGCGGCCTGGGCAAGATGTACAAGGAGATCTGCCTGCTGCAGATGCCCTTCGTGAAGGACGACAAGGTCTCCGTGGCGCAGCACGTGGCCGCCGTGGCCAAAGAGCTGGGCACCGACGTGACCGTCAAGGGCTATATCCGCTACGAGAAGGGCGAGGGCATTGAGAAGCGTCAGGACGACCTGGCCGCCGAAGTGGCCAAGATGGTCAACGGCTGATCCCGCCGAATAAACAGAATAAAAAAGGCTGCCGAAAGGCAGCCTTTTTTATTCTCCATAAAGTCCTGCCGTCCTCCGGAAGGGCGAAGCGGGCGCTGTCCTCACGAGCGCCGCGCGGGATCTCTTGTCCTGCGCGGAAACCTTATGGGATCCTTCGTCGCTGCGCTCCTCAGGAGGACAAGCGGGAGGGACCCCGGTTTCCCTGTCCTCCCGAGCGCAGCGAGGGATCTCATGGTCCTGCGCGGAAACCTTATGGGATCCTTCGTCGCTGCGCTCCTCAGGATGACAGGCGGGAGGGACCCCGGCTTCCCTGTCATCCCGAGCGCAGCGAGGGATCTCGCGGACGAGGTCGTCTCCTTTCACAAGGAGTACGTACAGAGCGGCCCGGAATAGGATGGCGTTTCCGGCCAAAGCACCCATGCGCGGGCAGAGGGCACATTTGATGCTTTATGGTTCAGCGATACGAATACCGGCTTGTCAGGGGCTCCTGGGCTCCAAACTCCGCCGCGGACAAAAACGGCCGTGACCTCCGGGTCACGACCGTTTCACGTTCTTTCGGATTGCTGCTGCACGGCCTACGCGCCGCCTCGCTGCGGAGACACCGGGTTTTTATACGATGCCCTGGGCCAGCATGGCCTGACTGATCTTCAAAAAGCTGGCCACGTTGGCGCCCACCACCAGGTTGCCGGGCTTGCCCACGGCCACAGAGGCGTCGTAGGCGGCGGTGAAGATGTTGCGCATGATCTCGTGGAGACGCTGGTCCACCTCGTCAAAGCTCCAGCTCAGACGGATGCTGTTCTGGGTCATCTCCAGACCGGAGGTGGACACGCCCCCGGCGTTGGCGGCCTTGGCGGGGGCCACGGCCACGCCGGCACTCTGGAGGAGCTCGGAGGCGGCGATGCGGCAGGGCATGTTGGAGCCCTCGGCCACGGCGATGCACCCGCCGTCAATGATCTTCTGTGCCTCAGCCACGTCGATCTCGTACTGCTTGGCGCAGGGCATGGCGATCTGGCAGGGGATATCCCAGATGTTCCGGCTGTCCTCCACGTAGACGGCGCCGGGCACCTCGTCAGCGTAGAGGCGGATGCGGCCCCGGCGGCGGAGCTTGATGTCCTTGATCACGTCCAGCTTGATGCCCTCGGGATCGTGGACGTAGCCGTTGGAGTCGCTCATGGCGATCACCTTGCCCCCCAGCTGCATCACTTTTTCGGCGCAGAAAATGGCCACGTTGCCGCTGCCGGTGACGATCACCGTCTTGCCCTGGAAATCCGTGCCGCAGAGCTTGCGGAGCATCTCCTGAGTGAAGTAGCAGATGCCGTAGCCCGTGGCCTCGGTGCGGGCCAGAGAGCCCCCGAAGGGGATGCCCTTGCCGGTGAGGGCGGCGCCCTCAAAGGCGCCGGTGATGCGCTTGAGCTGGCCGAACATATAGCCGATCTCCCGGGCGCCCACGCCCATGTCTCCCGCGGGGATATCCACAAACTGGCCGACGTGACGGTACAGCTCGGTGATAAAGGACTGGCAGAAGCGCATGACCTCCCCGTCGGACTTGCCCTTGGGGTCAAAATCGGCGCCGCCCTTGGCCCCGCCCATGGGCAGGGTGGTCAGCCCATTTTTCAGCACCATCTCAAAGCCCAGCAGCTGCATCACCGACATGTTCACCTCGGGAGAGAAGCGCAGACCGCCCTTGTAAGGGCCGATGGCGGAGTTGTACTGGATGCGGAAGCCCCGGTTTACCTGTACCTTGCCCTGATCGTCCACCCAGGGTACACGGAAGGAGATGGCCCGGTCCGGCTCAACGAAGCGCTCCAGGATGCCGTTTTCCTCCCACTCGGGGTGATCGTCCACAATGTCCTCCAGACTGTTGAGGAATTCCCGGATACACTCGTGGAACTCCGGCGCGTTGGGATCCCTGGCCAGAACCTGGTCATAAACCTTCTGCAGATATGCGCTTTTCATGATTGCAAGTCCCCTTCGCTGTTGGATTGAAAACTCTTTTTGCATATTATAGTCCATCATCTTGCAATTTACAAGGGCAAGCTGCTGTTTTTTCTGGAGAGTATTTAGTTTTTTTCACCAACAACCTGTTTGATTTGCAATTATTCCTTCCTTTGGTCGGTGTTGATCCCAAAAGCCTTGCGGTAACTGCCGCAGTCCTTTCTCTTTGGGGAAACCTCGTAAAAAATACACGCCCTATGACAGACGGACACAAAAGCCCGTCAAATCCACATTGCAGGAGGGCGAAAAAATGAAAATCGAGACATTTCTTTCCCGTTGTCGGGCCGCTGCCCGCAAAGAACTCCAAAAAGACCCGCGCCTCCCGGCGGCATCTGTTCGGGAGCGTGCGGAACGGATCTGCCGGGCGGTGACGGCCTACTGCCGGAGTCTGGGACTGGGAGAACAGGGAGCCGCCGCCGGCACGGCTGAGGCCCTGGAGAAGGAGCTGGGACTCCCCCGTGGGGAGGCGGAGGCCCTGGCCGTGAGGCTGGTAAGAAGAGATGCCCCATAAACGCACCCGCCGCCCATCATCGGATGGGCGGCGGTCATTTGATCTATACCTCTCTTTTAAGGTTTTCCTGCTGCTCCAGCAGCACGTCGATCATCCGGTTCACGGCCACAAGGGTCTCCGGAGCGCAGCGGCGCAGCTTGTCGGAGATCTCCGTCTCTATGATGGCTTCCGGGCGTACAAAGGGGGTATCCAGCAGAAAATAGTCCAGGCTCACGTCCAGCGCTCCGGCGATGCGCAGCAGCATCCCCAGTGAGATCTTTGTCTGTGCCGTCTCCACATGGCTGAGATAGTTGTTGGAACACTCCGCCATAGCGCTGAGGGCCGCCTGCGTCAGGCCCTTTTCCGTCCGCAGCTTTCGGATCCGCTTGCCGATGCGGTCATAATCCACTTCTCCGGGTATCATTTCACCGCCTCCCCACATGGTTTTTCTCATTTTACCCGTTGAAGGCCCATGCATAAACAAATTATTAATACTTATTGCATTTACAGATTGATTATTGTATCATTAACAGTGCAAAAAATACTTACAATACAAGCAGAGAGGAGCAAAAACATGAAAAAGGGCAATCGTGTTCCGGCGTGGGTGCTGCTGGTCGTTTTGCTGCTGAGCGGCTGCGGCAGCAAGATCGCAGCGGGAATCAAGCCGTCACCTTCGCCGGAGCCCACGCCTCGGCCGGATCGGGCAGGTTTTGATCGGGACACCAACCAGACCGTGACAATAGGCGAGCTGTCGTTCGGACTGCCTGCGTATTATGAGGAGAAAGAAACCGGCACGAAAACGGAGAAGGTTTTCAGATCTACCGATCTATTGTCAGAAGCCTTGATCTGTTGCGGCGTTCAGAGCGGATCTATCACCGATCAGCTGTTCGTAGAAAACAAAGAAGACGTCATGGATCAATGCTTTCCCAAAATGGAAAGGACCTCCGAGGTAACGGTTATTTCCGTGGCGGGACTGAATGGGCTGTCAGCCGGATTTCGTTCAAAAATTGAAAAGCAATGGTATGATTGTTGGTGCGTAGTGGCCAACGACCCGGAATGCTGCCTGTATCAGTGGCTGCTGATAGTGTCACCGAATGCTCCGTACGACTACGCAGAGGATTTTAATAAAACTCTCGACTCTGTGCGGAGGATCGAGAAGAGAGCCGAGCCCACCGCCGAACCGAAAAGCGAGACGTCCTCCGATACCGTGGACCCGGACCTGAAGGCCATGCTGGATGAGTACGAAGCCTTTGTGGACGAGTATGTGAAATTCATGAAGTCCTACAGAGCCGGCAGCGCCAGCATGAACGACATGATGAAGTATCTGGATTTCCTCAGCAAATACGCCGATTTTGCGGAGAGGGCGGACGCGGTGGACGAGAAGAAGCTGTCCAATGCGGACTACCTCTATTACTCCCAGGTCATGCTCCGCATCAGCCAGAAGCTGCTGGAGGCGGCGGGATAAAGACCTTTGTCCGGGAACAAGCCGGGAACGGAGCCTCCGTTCCCGGCTTTGTTTGACAATTCCCTGCTGTGGAACGGCGGCAGCAGGGGCATAATGGGGGAAAACGCAGGAGAAGCGGAAAATGCACGTTTGCGGATCGTTTTTCCAATTTTACCCGGGTGGACAGCGAGATCCTTCGGCCGGGCACCGCCAACGGCGTGGCCGCTGATCCCCATGGTGGAAAACCTTGCGGACATCCTCAACGACCTGTTCGGCGGCGGAGGCCAGGGACGACGGAGTGCTCTCCATTGTGGGAAAGGAGGACAAGCCGATCTGCGAAGGAGAGAAGACGGATCTGGCGGCCCTGGGCAGGCCCTGCTGGACCGGCTGGGGATCCCGAGGGATTGACCGCTCCCCGCGCCGGGGAGCGGAAAAGAAGCTCGCTGTTCCAAACAGCGAGCTTCTTTTGGCTTTTGGCTCTTTAAAGAACGGGAAAAAGACAGCCGAATATATCCGCAAACAGCTTCAGGGAGAATTGATAGACCCGTTTACGGGTGAGAAGAATATCAAGGCATAAAAACAGGCCGCTTTAGCAGCGGCCTGTAAAAAACTATGCGGCGGGCAAACTTTTTCGTACCTTTTGAGAGGCTGCAGGCAACAGGCTGTCTTAGGCCTGTACAAATCACGCGTTTCACGCGTGGTTTTGATCATTCGTCCAGCTTGAGCACCGCCAGGAACGCCTCCGTGGGAATGGAGACGGTGCCCAGCTGGCGCATTTTCTTTTTGCCTTCCTTCTGCTTTTCCAGCAGCTTTTTCTTGCGGGTGATGTCGCCGCCGTAGCACTTGGCCAGCACGTCCTTGCGCATGGCCCGCACGGTTTCCCGGGCGATGATCTTGCCGCCGATGGCGGCCTGGACCGGCACCTCAAACAGCTGCCGGGGGATGTTGTCCCGGAGCTTTTCGCACAGCTTCCGGGCCCGGCCGTAGGCCTTCTCCCGGTGGGCGATGAAGCTCAGAGCGTCCACCTGGTCCCCGTTGAGGAGCATGTCCACCTTCACCAGATCCGAGCTCTTGTACTCGCTCAGCTCGTAATCCAGGGAGGCGTAGCCCTTGGTGCGGGCCTTCAGGGTGTCGAAGAAATCGTAGATGATCTCGTTGAGGGGCATCTCGTAGTGCATCTCCACCAGCCGCTGGTCCAGGTACTGCATGTCCTTGTACTCGCCCCGACGCTCCTGGCACAGAGGCATGATGTTGCCCACGAATTCGTTGGGGGTAATGATGGTGACTTTCACGAAGGGCTCCAGGGACTCGGCGATGGAGGCGGGGTCGGGGTAGTTGTGGGGGTTGTCCACGAACACGGTGGAGCCGTCGGTCTTGCGCACCTCATAGATCACCGAGGGCAGGGTGGTGACCAGATCCAGGTTGAACTCCCGCTCCAGCCGCTCCTGGATCACCTCCATGTGGAGCATGCCCAGAAACCCGCAGCGAAAGCCGTAGCCCAGGGCGATGGAGGTCTCCGGCTCGTAGGAGAGGGAGGCGTCGTTGAGCTTGAGCTTGTCCAGGGCGTCCCGGAGATCCGGGAACTTGGAGCCGTCCTCGGTGTAGATGCCGCAGTAGACCATGCTCCGGGCGGGGCGGTAGCCGGGCAGGGCCTGGTCGCAGGGCCGGTTCTGCAGGGTGACGGTGTCGCCCACCCGGGTATCCTCCACGTTTTTGATACTGGCGGTGAAGTAGCCCACGTCCCCGGCGGAGAGCTCCTGGCAGGGGTCCAGCCCCATGGGCCGCAGGTGACCCACCTCCACCACCTTGTAGGCGGCGCCGGTGGCCATAAACTGCACCGTGTCGTCCCGGCGGATCGTCCCGTCCTCCAGCCGCACCAGCACGATCACGCCCCGATAGGCGTCGTACTGGCTGTCGAAGACCAGAGCCTTCAGCGGCGCGGCAGGGTCTCCCGCAGGCGCGGGCACGTGGTTGACGATGTACTCCGGCACGGCGGCCACGTTCACCCCGTTTTTGGCGCTGATCTCCGGTGCGTCCATGGCGGGAATGCCGATGATGTCCTCGATCTCGCTTTTGGTGCGCGCCGGGTCCGCGGCGGGCAGGTCGATCTTGTTGATCACCGGCAGGATCTCCAGATCGTGCTCCAGCGCCAGATAGGTGTTGGCCAGGGTCTGGGCCTCCACGCCCTGGGAGGCGTCCACCACCAGCACCGCTCCTTCGCAGGCGGCCAGGGAGCGGCTGACCTCGTAGTTGAAGTCCACGTGGCCCGGGGTGTCGATGAGATTGAGAGTATAGGTCTCCCCATCGGCGGCGGTGTAGGTCAGCCCCACGGCCCGGGCCTTGATGGTGATGCCCCGCTCCCGCTCCAGATCCATGTTGTCCAGGATCTGATCGGCCATCTCCCGCTGCTCCACTGCGCCGCACAGCTCAATGAGCCGGTCGGACAGGGTGGATTTGCCGTGGTCGATGTGTGCGATGATGGAAAAATTACGAATGTGCTTCTGGTCGATCATGTCAGTCCTCCCTCACGGCAGATCCACCCGGGGCCCCGCAGCGCGGGGCGCGCCGGAAGGCGCGAAGGCCGCGGCGGCGTGAACGTCGCGGCCGCAAAAGGAAAAGAAAGGGGCCCCCGCGGGATCGAAGATGCCGAGGGGAAAGGATTTGCCGTGGTCGATGTGTGCGATAATGGAAAAATTACGAATGTGCTTCTGGTCGATCATTTTTTTCCTTCCTCGCCGCTCAGAAATCGATCCACCCGGTCCGCCAGGGAGCGCAGTTCCCCGGCCAGGGAGCGCAGCTCCTCCTCGGCCCGGATGGCCGCGTCATCGTCCACCCGCCCCAGCAGGTAATCGGCGCTGACTCCGTAGTATTCACAGGCCCGGCACACGAAGGCCAGCCCCGGCTCCCGGGCGCCGTTTTCGTAATGGGAGAGCAGCGCCTGACTGATGTGCAGATCCGCCGCGGCGGTGCGCTGGGAAAGACCCCGGGAGCGCCGCAGGGCAGACATGGTCTGAGAAAAACCGCGTTCCATAATGATCCCTCATTTTGCAAGTCGATTGATTACAGAGGGTATTTTAGCAGTTGGATTTGTGTTTGTAAAGGTTGACTTTTCGCCAAATAATGATAGTATATTAAAGGTTTAGAATACTAAAACTATGGAGGAATAACCATGTTTGAAAAACTTGTCGAGATCCTGAAAGCCAATCCCCGGAAGATCGTCTTCACCGAGGGCTCCGACGCCCGGATCCTGGAGGCCGCTGCCAAGCTCAAGGCGGAGGGCTTTCTGACGCCGGTGCTGGTGGGCAATGTGGACGAGGTCCGCGCCGCTGCGGCCGCCGGCAATTTCGATATCGACGGGCTGGAGATCCTGGATCCCCTGACCTATGACAAGATGGACGAGATGGTGGACGCCATGGTCGCTCTGCGCAAGGGCAAGCAGACGCCCGAGGAGTGCCGTGAGCTGCTCAAGAAGGGCAACTACTTCGGCACCATGCTGGTGAAGATGGGCGTGGCCGATTCCCTGCTGGGCGGCGCCACCTACTCCACCGCCGACACCGTCCGCCCCGCCCTGCAGCTGATCAAGACCAAGCCCGGCGCTCATCTGGTGTCCTCCTGCTTCATCCTGCAGAAGGAAGGCGCGGAGCTTCTGGCCATGGGCGACTGCGCCATCAACATCTCCTACGAGGACAAGAAGGACAAGGAAGGCAACGTGACCCTCTCCGCCGCCCAGCAGCTGGCCGAGGTGGCCATTGAGACCGCCCACACCGCCCAGACCTTCGGCATGGAGCCCAGAGTGGCCATGCTCTCCTTCTCCACCAAGGGCTCCGGAAAGGGCGCCACGGTGGGTCTGAGCCAGCAGGCTACCGCCGTTGCCAAGGAGATGGCCCCCGAGCTGGCCATCGACGGCGAGATGCAGTTCGATGCCGCCGTCTCCCCTGAGGTGGGCCAGCTGAAGTTCCCCGGCTCCAAGGTGGCCGGCCACGCCAACACCTTCATCTTCCCCTGCATCGAGGCGGGCAACATCGGCTACAAGATCGCCCAGCGTCTGGGCGGCTATGCGGCCTACGGCCCCATCCTGCAGGGCCTGAACGCCCCCATCAACGACCTGAGCCGGGGCTGCAACGCCGACGAAGTCTACAAGATGTCCATCATCACCGCCGCGCTGGCCTGAGGCAAACAGAATATAAAAAACGACCGCCGAGGGCGTCACTTCGTAAGGAAGTGACGCCCTCCCGCTTGAACACGAGATAATTGACCACACCAGTCAGTAATGGCGCAATGATTAAACAAATCGGGAGTTGTGAGGGCGATCATAGTGAATGAATTTAACGAATATGTACGGGAGAGCTTTTCCACAGTCGGTGATATTGTCATAAAAGCCATGATGGGCGGATACCTTGTGTACTTTAATGGTAAATTGATAGGCGATATTGGAGATAAGGAACTATTTTTAAAGAGAACACCGACCTCGGACAGACTTCTTGCGGACTCAGAACTGCGTTATCCATATAAAGGTTCAAAAACAATGATGCACGTATTCGACAGATTTGAGGATACGGATTTGATTGCAGAATTACTGGAAGGTATGTATGCGGAACTGCCCGAAAAGAAACCAAAGAAAGCCAAATGAGACTGATTGATCCAGATTCGTCGAACAGGTCTTCCATTGTCCGCAGTTATAACGAGCATCGGATTCTGCACCTCAAAATCCAGCGTATAATAGAAGATAATGCTTTTTGCTCTGTCATTGCTAGGAGCGAAGCGACATGGCAACCCGTTGACCACCTCATCCGTCAGCCTTGCGGCTGACAGCTGTCTCGCTGCGGCTCGGTCACCGCGCGGCCGCTTCGCTACCCTCAAGGGGAAGCCCTTGGTTGTCCCATGCCTCAAGCCTTCCTCTTGAGGGGAAGGTGGCCGAGCGAAGCGAGGTCGGATAAGGCGCAGACGAGAGCAAACAAAAAGCCGGGGCACCTTCCGTAAGGAAGGTGCCCCGAAAAGCGGTCGTTTTTTTGTGGCCTGGAAACAAAGGGGAGGCTTTCGCGCAGTATGTTGCCCCCATTGTCATCCTGAGGAGCGCCAGCGACGAAGGATTCCGTATGGTTTCCGCGTTGTGCGTTTGAGGGAGATGTTCTGTCCCGTCAGTGATTCTTTTCTTCAGCATTTCTTTTCGTAAATGATGCGAAAAGAAACGCTGGCAAAGAAAAGCATCAGCAGGGGCTTAAGAGCCGCCCCTGCACCCCCTAAGACTACAGGATCCGCGGCCCAGCCGCCTTCATCGACACGTTCAGCCTCTATTACCGCTCCCACTGAAGGGTGCTTATCATTCGGAGCCGCACCAACCCCTGTCATCCTGAGGAGCGTCCGCGACGAAGGATCCCATACGATTTCCGCGCAGGACCGTGAGATCCCTCGCTGCGCTCGGGATGACACAGAACCGGGGTCCCTACCGCCTGTCATCCTGAGGAGCGTCCGCGACGAAGGATCCCATAAGATTTCCGCGCAGAACCGTGAGATCCCTCGCTGCGCTCGGGATGACAGCGAACCAGGGTCCCTACCGCCTGTCATCCTGAGGAGCACAGCGACGAAGGATCCCGTAAGGCTTCCGCGCGGGACAAGAGATCCCTCGCTGCGCTCGGGATGACAGCGAACCGGGGCCCCTACCCCCTGTCATCCTGAGGAGCGTCCGCGACGAAGGATCCCGTAAGGCTTCCGCGCAGGACGAGAGATCCCTCGCTGCGCTCGGGAGGAGACTCTCGCTCAACGCCGCTCGTAAGGACAGCAGACGGCGCACCGCGTCCGATCCCCCGGGGGACACACTCACACCTTGGCGAGCAGCCGGGTCTTCTCCTGTTTTGCCTGCTGCAGCGCAACCTCCTCGCTCAGCCCCCACTCATTCTCCAGCAGATCAATGATCCGCTCAACGGTCTCGGCCGCCCTGCGGAGGTCGCCCATGATCTGATAGATATCGGCAATGCCCTGGAGGGCGTCCTGGAACCGGGGCCGCCGTGTTTCGGCGGCAAAAGAGCGCTCGTAGCAGGCGATGGCCTTCTCATAGCTGCACTTGCCTGCGTAATACTGGGCCGCTTCAAACAGACAGTCGCTGTCGTCTCCATGGTCGGCGACCAGCTCCTCCATGATCCGGTCCGCTGCGGCTTCGTCGAAACGGGCCAGCGCAATGTGGGCCCGATAGACCTGAACAAGCACGGGGCGGGAATCCTTCAGCGCGCTCATTCGCCGGAGGACTTCTTCGGCCTCATCCGCGCGGTGGTCGGCGATGAGATTGTCCAGCAGATAGCAGTACGACAACCAGCTGTCGGGGTTTGCCTCCAGCAGCTCCCGGTAAAAGTCGATGGCGGCGGTGTGGTTGGCGATGTTCCAGTCCCAGGCCGCGTGACCCTCCGCCTTCTGCAGCATCCACTGGCAGCCCTTTTCATTGGGGGAGAGCCGCACCGCGTCTCTGGCGCAGCGGCTCGTTTGGCGGGCATAGGTGTCCATCCTGTGCCAGTAGAGACCGGCGAGAAGCTCCATGCCCCGCTTTTTGTTCTTGCCGTCCGAGAGCCGGGCCTTCAGGAACTCCTCGTACTCCATAAACACGTCCTGAGGCAGATCCGCCTCCAGGTCCATGCGGTTTTCGATACGGTTGAAGCGCTGCTCGTCGGTCAGGTCGAACAGGTCGTCGATGCTGACGCCGAAGCTTTCCGCCAGAAGGGGAAGCGCAGTGATGTCCGGCATGGCCACCGCGTTCTCCCACTTGGACACCGACTGCGGCGCGATCCCCAGCTTTTCCGCCAGCTGCTCCTGGGTCAGTCCCGCCTTGAAGCGAAGCTGCCGGATCTTCTTTCCCAAGTCCATGATAAAACCTCCTCCATCTGCGTTGCTTTCCGATGACAGACTCATTGTACGGGATCGTCTCGCCGGAGGCAATAACGCACTTTTACAGTTGAATCGCCTGACGGTGGAGTCGACGAAAACCGAAAGGGCCGCTTGCGGATGAAGCGGCTCTTTTCCAACGGCGGTTTTTGTTTACGAAAGGGAGATGTTGTTATAAAATACCTTCCAGCAGCAGCTTGACGCCCAGAAACAGCAGCACCGCGCCGCCGATGACCCCGGCCCGCCGGGGTTCCCGGATCCGGACCCGACGGCCCAGTCCCGCGGCCAGCAGCGTCAGCAAAAAGGTGGTGCAGCCGATGGCGGCGCAGGCGAACCAGAGACCCGGCACCGGAGGTGAAAAGGCGAAGCTGACTCCAACGGCCATAGCGTCGATGCTGGTGGCCACGGCCAGCGCCAACAGCCGGGAGTGGGTCAGGGCGGACGTCCCGCCGGCCTCCCCACCGGTGCTCTGCAGGGCGTCGCAGATCATTTTGATCCCGATGAAGCCCAGCAGCACAAAGCTGATATACGGGCCAAAACGGGCCACGTGCCGGGAGAAGGTCCCGGCCAGCAGCGCCCCCAGCAGGGGCATCAGAAACTGAAAAAAGCCGAAATACGCCGCCGACCACAGTCCGTCACGGGTGCGGAAGGGCCGCAGGGTGATGGAGTTTGTCACGGTCACGGCGAAGGCGTCCATGGAAAGGGAGATCCCGATGAGCAATACGTCGAACATGCCGACCTCCGATAGAGAAGAAATAATGAAAAAAGCCCTCGCGCTGGCGAAGGAAGCCGCCCGGGCCGGGGAGATCCCCGTGGGCTGCGTGATCGTTTCCCCGGAGGGAGAGATCATTGGGGAGGGCCGGAACCGCCGGGAGCAGGGCCGGGACGCCACCGCCCACGCGGAGGTCGAAGCCATCCGGCAGGCCTGTCAGCGCCTGGGCACCTGGCGGCTGGAGGGCTGCGCCCTGTACGTGACGCTGGAGCCCTGTCCCATGTGCGCCGGGGCCATCATCAACGCCCGGATCCCCACGGTGGTCTATGGCGCCCGGGAGGAAAAAAGCGGCTCCTGCGGCAGCGTCATCGACCTGTTCAGCGAGAATTACGGCTTTCATCCCCGGGTTTACGGGGGCGTGCTGAAGGAGGCGTGCGCCGCGGAGCTGCGGAGCTTCTTTGAGCAGCGAAGATAAGACGCGCGGGAGGACAGGGAAACCGGGGTCCCTCCCGCTTGTCCTCCTGAGGAGCAACGCGACGAAGGATCCCGTGAGGCTTCCGCGTTGTGCCCCACCCGCTTGTCATCCTGAGGAGCGTCCGCGACGAAGGATCCCGAATAGGCTTTTACTTTGTGCGTTATTCGCTTGTCATCCCGAGCGCAGCGAGGGATCTCATATAGACTTCCACTTATTACGTTTGAGGGAGATACTCAATCCCGTCAGTGATTCTTTTCTTCAGCATTTCTTTTCGTAAATGATGCGAAAAGAAACGCTGGCAAAGAAAAGCATCAGCAGGGGCTAAAGAGCCGCCCCTGCACCCCCTAAGACCACAGGATCCGCGGCCCAGCCGCCTTCGTCGACACGTTCAGCCTCTATTACCGCTGCCGCTGATGAGAGTTTGTCACAAGGAGCCGCACCAACCCCTGTCATCCTACCATGAGATCCCTCGCTGCGCTCGGGATGACACAGAACCGGGGTCCTACCGCCTGTCATCCTTCGTCGCGCTGTTCCTCAGGAGGACAGGGTGAGAGATCCCTCGCTTCGCTCAGAAGGACAAGGCCGCGTCCCCTCGCTGCATGGACAGGCATAAAAAAAGGCGGAAGGATCCGCCTTTTTTTATGCCTTGACGGTCCCGTCGGGGTTGAACAGGGGCAGCGGCGCCAGCACGGTAAGGTCGGGCCGGTTCGCGGCGTCGCCCTCGGCCAGAACGGCCAGCCGGGCGACCACGTTGCCGCCGGCCTTCTTTACCAGCTCCTCGGTAGCCCGCAGACTCTCGCCGGTGGAGATCACGTCGTCCACGATGGCGATGCGCTTGCCCCGGATCTTTTCCGCGTCGGCGGTGTCGATGATCAGGGTCTGCTCCCCCTTGGTGGTGATGGACTGCACCTTCACCTCGAACACGCCGGTCATATACGCCTTGGCCTTCTTCCGGGCGATCAGGTACTCGATACCGCTCTGACGGCTCATCTCATAGGCCAGCGGAATGGCCTTGGCCTCGGGAGCGACGATGTAGTCGAACTCCGGGGCTCTTTTGAGCAGCTCGGCGGCGGCGTGCTTGGTGAGCTCCACCTTGCCGAACATGACGAAGGCGCCGATATACAGGTCGTCCGTCACGGGGCACAGGGGAAGGTCGCATTTCATGCCGGCGATGTCGATTTCATAAGTCATGGTCATATGCCTCCTGAATGATTTGGTTTATATATCCAGTCCGGTGAGGAATCGCCGGGCCATATCAAACGCGTTGTGGGCCGCCACGGTGCGGATCCGCTCCCGGTCGGTGTGGGCGCCCAGCTGCAGCCGGCGCACGTAGCACTCGCCCTTGGCGGCCAGGGCCACGTATACCAGCCCCACGTCCTCCCCGTCGGGCCCGGCCCAGCCGGTGATGCCCACGGCCAGGTCGGCCTTCAGCCGCTTGCGCACCCGCCGGGCCATCTTTCCGGCCACTGCGGCGCTGACCACCCCGTGCTCCTGGATAAAGGAGGGCTTGATGCCCAGCAGGATGGTTTTGGCGTCCTCGGTGTACACGTTCACGCCGCCCCGGAACCAGTTGGAGGCGCCGGGAATGGCGGTGATGCGCTGGGACACCAGCCCGCCGGTGCAGCTCTCGGCGCTGGCGAAGGTCATCTTCTTCTCCGCCAGCAGCTCCAGCACCCGGTGCTCCAGACTCGGGGAGTCGATGCCGTAGACCACGTCTCCCATCCGGCGGCAGATCTCCTCCACCACGGGGGCGGTCAGCGCCTCGCACTGGGCCTCGGTGTCGGCCTTGGCGGTGACCCGGGCCAGACACTCTCCCAGCTTGGCGTAGGGCGCCACGGTGGGGTTGGCCCCGTCCATCAGATCCCGGAGCTTCTCCTCCATCTGGCTCTCTCCCACGCCGAACATGCGGACCATGTGGGAGCGGATGGTCTGGCCGGAGCGCTCCCGCAGCCAGGGCAGCACGTAGCCCTGGAGCATGGCGTTCAGCTCCCGGGGAGGCCCGGGCAGCATGATAACGGTGATGCCCTCCGCCTCAAAGATGCAGCCCGGAGCGGTGCCGCAGTCGTTGGGCAGCACGGTGCAGCCCTCGGGCAGCCAGGCCTGGGACAGGTTGTTTTCGGTAAAGGGCCGGTTCTTGTCGGAGAACCAGGCCCGGATGGTGTCGGCGGCCTCGGTGTCAAAGTACAGCTCCCGGCCGAAGGCCCGGGCGATGGTCTGCTTGGTCAGATCGTCGCAGGTGGGCCCCAGCCCCCCGGTGGTGACGATCAGATCGGCCCGGTTCCGGGCCCGGTACAGACACTCGGTGAGCCGGGCGGGGTTGTCCCCCACCACGGTGTGCCAGTATACGTTGATGCCCAGCTCCGCCAGCGCCAGGGACACGTCCCTGGCGTCCGTGTTGGTGGAGGTGCCCAGCAGCAGCTCGGTACCTACGGAAATGATCTCTGCGTTCATTTTTTTACACGTCCTCTCCGGGTTCCAGACGAATGCGCTCGATCCCCTCCAGGGCTTCGTTTACAAGCGCGTTGATATCCAGGACGCTCTCGGCCTCCTCCACGGCTTCCACCCGGGGCTTGGTCCGGGGGTGCCGGGGGGTAAACACGGTGCAGCAGTCTTCATAAGGCAGGGTGGACAGCTCGAAAGTGCCGATCTTCCGGGCCAGGCGGACGATCTCCTCTTTGTCAAAGCCGATCAGCGGCCGCAGCACCGGGGAGCGGCACACCGCCTCCGTGCAGCCCAGGGCCTCCATGGTCTGGCTGGCCACCTGGCCCAGGTTTTCCCCGGTGACCAGGGCTTTGGCCCCGTTGCGGTCGGCGATGGCCTGGGCGATGCGCATCATGAACCGACGCATGATCAGCGTGAAATACTCCTCGGGACACTTGTCCCGGATCTCCGTCTGGATGTGGGTGAAGGGCACCACCTCCACGGTCATGCGGCCGCAGTAGCCGGTGAGCACCTTTGCCAGATCCAGCACCTTCTGTTTGGCCAGCTCGGAGGTGTAGGGGAAGGAGAAAAAGTGCACCGGGATCATGTGCACTCCCCGCTTGGCGATCATGTAGGTGGACACCGGGGAGTCGATGCCGCCGGACAGCAGCGTCACGGCGGTGCCGCCGCAGCCCACGGGCAGCCCGCCGGCTCCGGGCACGGGAGTGCCGTGGATATAGGCCAGGGTCTCCCGGACCTCCACGTGCACCGTCAGCTCCGGGTCGTGGACGTCCACCGCCGTGGCGGGGAAGGCCTCGGCCAGCTCCCCTCCCACGTACTGGCTGATCTGGATGGAGGTCATGGGGAAGGACTTGTCCGCCCGCTTGGTCTCCACCTTGAAGCTTTTGGCCCCGCGCATGGCGTCGGCCATGTACTCCACGGCCTTCGCGGCCATGGCCTGAGGCGTCTTTTCGCACCCGGCGGCCCGGACCACCGCCGCCACGCCGAAAACCTTCGCCATGGCTTCCACGGCGGCGTCCAGATCGGCGTCGTCGTTCCGGGGCTCCACGTAGATGGTGGACTGGAGACAGTTCACGTCAAACTCTCCCAGGGGGAGGAGCCGCCGCTTCACGTTCTGCAGCAGCTTCTGTTCAAAATACCGCTTGTTCAGACCTTTCAGGACGATTTCGCCCTGCTTGAGAAGAATGATATCCCGCATAGTGCTCCTTGTCTATTCGCTCCGGGCGGTCTCCCCGCCCAGCATGAAGTCATAGGTCCTGTACTGCACCGCCTCGGCCAGGTGCATGGGTTCGATGGCCTCCGACCCGGCCAGATCCGCGATGGTCCGGGCCACCCGCAGGATCCGGTCATAGCTCCGGGCGGTGAGACCCAGGGAGTTGAAGGCGTCCCGCATCAGCCCCTCCCCCTCGTCGGAGAGGGCGCACCAGCGCTCCATCTCCCGGGGACCCATCCGGGCGTTGCTCATGGCGGGGGAGCCGAAGCGCCGCCGCTGCAGGTCCCGGGCCGCGTCCACCCGGGCCTTGATGTCCGCGGAGCTCTCCGCGTCCGCCCGGCGGCGCAGCTCGTCAAAGGCCAGAGCCGGCACCTCCACGATGATGTCGATCCGGTCCATCAGCGGGCCGGAGATCCGGGCGTGGTAGTCCCGGACGGATTTTTCGCTGCACCGGCAGCGTCCCCCCGGCTGGCCGTACCAGCCGCATTTGCAGGGGTTCATGGCGCACACCAGCATGAATCGGCTGGGGTATACGGCGGTGCCCAGAGCGCGGGACACGGTGACCGAGCCGTCCTCCAGGGGCTGGCGCATCACCTCCAGCACGTCCCGGCGGAACTCCGGCAGCTCGTCGAGAAACAGCACCCCGTTATGAGCCAGAGAGACCTCCCCCGGCTGGAGCTGGGCGCTGCCGCCCTGACCGGACAGCCCGCCCGCCATGGCGGCGGCGGACAGAGTGTGATGGGGCGCGCGGAAGGGACGCTGGCGGAGGATGGGGCGATTCTCGTCGGTGAGGCCCCGTACGCTCCAGATCCCGGTGGATTCCATGGTCTCGTCCCGGCTCATGTCCGGCAGGATGGAGGGCAGACGTCGGGCCAGCATGGACTTGCCGCTGCCGGGAGGTCCCACCATCAGCAGGTTGTGTCCGCCGGCGGCGGCCACCTCCAGGGCGCGCTTTACGTTCTCCTGGCCCTTCACCTCGGAAAAATCGGGGAACTCCCCCGGCTCCTCGTCCATTTCCGGGGGCGTCTGGGGGTTGATGAGGGACTCTCCGGACAGATGGGAGAGCAGCTGGGCCACGTGGGTCACGGGGTATACGGTGAGTCCCTGGGCAAAGGCGGCCTCAGGGGCGTTGGCGGCGGGGACGAACAGGGAGCGGATCCCTGCCTTTTCCGCGGCCAGGGCCATAGGCAGGGCGCCCCGGACGGGCCGCACCTCTCCGGAGAGGGACAGCTCCCCGATAAAGGCGGCGTCTTCGCTCACGGGCTTTGCCTGGCCGGAGGCGATCAGTATCCCCAGCAGGATGGGCAGGTCGTAGACCGTGCCCGCTTTTTTCCGGTCCGCCGGGGCCAGATTCACCGTCACCACGCTCACCGGGAAATCCATGCCTATGTTTTTGATGGAGGCGCGCACCCGGTCCCGGGCTTCCCGCACCGCGGCGTCGGGCAGACCCACCACGTCGAAGCGGGGCAGACCGCCGGACAGGGCGATCTCCGCGGAGACCTCATATCCGCCGATGCCGAACAGACCCAGGGAACGGATCCTGGCGACCATGGGGGCACCTCCTTTTGTGGTTGATGGTATTGGAGTTGGGGATGGATGCCGCGCCGTTGTCCCGAGCGCAGCGAGGCCGCGCCCTCAGGATGAGAATAACGGATGCCTCAGTTCCGTGTCATCCCGAGCGCAGCGAGGGATCTCACGGTAGGATGACAGGGGTTGGTGCGGCTCTTAAGCCCCTGCTGATGCTTTTTTTTGCCAGCGTTTCTTTTCGCATCATTTACGAAAAGAAATGCTGAAGAAAAGGATCACAGACGGGATTGAGTATCTCCCTCAAACGTAATAAGTGGAAGTCTATATGAGCTCCCTCGCTGCGCTCGGGATGACAAGCAGGCAACATACTGCGCGGAAATCTTACGGGATCCTTCGTCGCTGACGCTCCTCAGGATGACAAGCGGGAGGGACCCCGGTTCTGTGTCATCCCGAGCGCAGCGAGGGATCTCGTCGTCCTGCGCGGAAGCCGTATGGGATCCTTCGTCGCGCACGCTCCTCAGGATGGCAGCGTAAGCCCCGGCGGCCGGGGCTTACCCCCGGATGAGCCGGCGGGTCCGGCGCTCCGCGAGCGCGGCGGCGATCTTTTCGGCGGCCTGGGCGGGAGACAGGGTCTCCTGGGTGCCTGCGGCCATATCCTTGAGCCCCACGACCCCGGCGGCGGCCTCGTCCCCGCCGATGATCAGGGCGAAGGGGATGCCGGACCGGTCGGCGTAGGCCATCTTCTGCTTGAACTTTTTGTCCTCAAAATACACCTGGGTGCGCACGCCGGCGGCGCGCAGCACCGTGGCCGTCTCCACGGCAAAGGCGGTGCACCCGGCGTCCATAGGGATCACCAGAGCCTCCGCCGCGGCGGTGAGCAGATCCTCCGAGAGCAGATGCTGCTCCTGGAGCACGTAGAACAGACGGGTCACGCCGATGGAGATACCCACGCCGGGGAGGGTCTTGTCGGTGTAGTACTCCGCCAGATTGTCATAGCGTCCGCCGGAGCAGATGGAGCCGATCTCCGGGTGGTCGGTGAGCACCGTTTCGTAAACGGTGCCGGTGTAGTAGTCCAGGCCCCGGGCGATGGTGAGGTCCACCTCAAAGTTTTCCTCCGGCACACCGAAGGCCCCCAGATACTCCGCCACGGTGCGCAGCTCCGCGAGTCCGGCGTCGAAGACGTCGTTCCGGCCCCGGTACTGCTCCAGGAAAGCCAGCTTGTCCCCGGTGGAACCGGGGCAGGTGATGAACGCCAACACCGCCGCGGCGGCCTCGTCCGCCACGCCCAGCTCTCCGGTGAGGATCGAGCGCACCTTGTCCGGGCCGATCTTCTCCAGCTTGTCGATGGTGCGCATCACGTCTCCGGCGCGCTCGGACAGGCCCTGCATGGCGAAAAAGCCGTTGAGCACCTTCCGGTTGTTCACCCGGATGCGGAAGCTCTTCAGCCCCAGGGCGGTGAAGGTGCGGTAGATCACGGCGGGGATCTCCGCCTCGTTCATGATGGAGAGCTTTCCGTCCCCGATCACGTCGATGTCGGCCTGGTAAAACTCCCGGAACCGGCCCCGCTGGGCCCGCTCCCCCCGGTAGACCTTGCCGATCTGGAACCGGCGGAAGGGGAAGGTCAGCTCGCCGTAGTGCATGGCCACGTATTTGGCCAGGGGCACCGTCAGATCAAAGCGCAGCGCCAGATCGCTGTCCCCCTTCTGGAAGCGGTAGATCTGCTTTTCCGTCTCGCCGCCGCCCTTGGCCAACAGCACGTCGGACGCCTCGATCACGGGGGTGTCCAGGGGCGTAAAGCCGTAGAGAGCGTAGCTCCGGCGCAGAGTGTCCATGAACTGCTCCATCTTCTGCTGATCCGCCGGAAGCAGTTCCATAAAGCCGGACAGAGTGTGGGGTTTGATCTTGGCCATAGAAAAACGTTCCTTTCAAGAAAGAATGGATAGCCGGACCTACGCCAACTATCCATTATCCGGGTTTTTGATGGAATTATTTCCCCTTCTTCGGGTTGACGATATCCCGCCAGTCCAGATCGCCCCGACGCAGGCCCTGGATCAGGACCTCGGCGGTGGCCACGTTGGAGGCAAAGGGGATGGAGTGCTGATCGCACAGCCGGGCCAGCGCGTCCACGTCCCGGGTGTTTTCCCGGGTGGGGTCGCAGAAGAACAGCACCAGGTCGATCTCGTTATAGGCGATCCGGGCGCCGATCTGCTGACTGCCGCCCTGAGCGCAGGGCAGGTACAGGGTGATGGGAAGTCCCGTCGCCTCGCTGACTAGCTTGCCGGTGGTATTGGTGGCGCAGATGTCGTGCCCGGCCAGAATGCCGCAGTAGGCAATGCAGAACTGTACCATCAGCTCTTTTTTTCCGTCATGGGCTAACAATGCGATATTCAATCTGCTACCTCCATAAATAAAGTCGATTCCACGCTGCCGTAACAAAGTTATTATAACTGCTGCCCGCCCTCAATGCAAGGCAAAAGTTCGGTTTTTCCATCATTTGAGCAGCGTATAGGCGTTTTCCACCGTGTTGATGTTCCGGTGGAAGTCGAAATAATAGTCCACCACCTGCCGGGCCACAGGGGAGAGCGTGGCGCCGGGGCCGCCCTTCTCCACGGCGATGGCCAGGGCGATCTCCGGGTTCTCGTAGGGGGCGTAGAGGATGAACATGGCGTTGTTCACCAGGCCTTCGCCTCGCTGGGCGGTACCGGTCTTGGCGGCCACGTCCACCCGGCAGTCCAGCCACTGATCGGTCAGGGTACTGGCCGGGTCGTAGATCACGCCCCGCATGCCGTACTGGATGGCGTCGAAGATGTAATCGTCCACGTCCACCCGGCTGAGCACCTCTGGGGTGCGCTGGGTGAGGACCTGGGAGTAATCGTAGCTGCGGACCTCCTTGAGGATGGAGGCGGAGTGGCGGGTGCCCCGGTTGGCGATGGCGGCGCAGTACTCCGCCAGCTGCAGGGGGGTGAACTCGGTGAAGGACTGGCCGATGGCGCTCTGAAGGGTGTCGCCCTGGTACCAGCGGATGCCGGTGTACTGCTCCTTGAAGCTCTGGGTGGACATCTGACCGGTGACCTCCGGCAGCTCGATGCCGGTGTGCTCCCCCAGACCGTAGAGCTTGGCGTAATAGCTCATCTTGTCGATGCCCAGCTCGTCGCCGAAGTTGTAGAAGAAGTAGTTGCAGGAGTAGGTGATGGCCTGCACCACGTTGATCTCCCCGTGGGTGTACTTGTAGGTGGAGTAGATCCAGCACTCAGGGGCGTAGCCGTCGTCGATGTACTTGGTGAACTGTCCCATGGTCACCAGGGTGGTCTTGGGGGAGAGGATGTGCTCGGCCATCAGAGCGGTGGCGGTGCAGGGCTTGAAGGTGGAGCCGGGGGCGTAGACGCCCATCAGCGCGCGGTTGTACAGCGGGGCGTTGGAGTCGGCCACCAGGGTCTCATATTCCTCCAGCATGGTGGCGGGGTTGTAGGTGGGCCAGCTGGCCAGCGCCAGGGGCTCCCCGGTGTCCACCTTCACCACGCACATGGCCGCGCCGGTGATCATCTCGATGTGCTCCACGTCCTCGTACATATCCGCCATCTCGTTGAGCTCGGCCCGTTCGGCGTTGATGGGCTCGATATGGGCGGCCAGAGCCTCCTCGCAGACCTCCTGCAGACCGCCGTCCAGCGTCAGGTACACGTGGTTGCCGGGGCGGGGATCCTTGGTATAGGTGGTGGCCACGGTGATGCCGTCGATGGTGGAGGTGATCTCCGCCTCCCCCACGACCCCGTGGAGATAGTTTTCAAAGGCGTATTCCACGCCGTCCTTGCCGATCTGGTCGTCCAGCTCGTAGTCCCGGCCGGCGTAGCGGGCCCACTCCTCGGTGGTGACGGGGCCGGTGTAGCCCAGCAGGTGGGCGGCGTACTGGGTCTTGTATTCCCGGACGTAGGAGGTGAAGACCTTGAAGCCCGGGATATCCTGCTCCATCAGAAAGGTGAGCAGGGGCATGGACACGTCCTCGGCGAAGACGTAGTCGGTGGTGTTGATGTTGTAGCGGTCGTTGATCTCGTAGCGGATGCCCACGATCCGCCGGGCGTCCTCGGCGCTGTACTCGCTGCCCACGCTGTAGCGGGTGCGCATGGCGCTCATCACCTCCACGGCGGTGGCGGAGCGGGTCATGTCGTTGGCCTTGAGCCAGGCGTCCAGCATGTTCCGCTGCAGATCGGACATGGGGGTGTATTCAAAGGGGGGCGCCGCGGTGATGGGCAGGGTGTCGATATAGGTGTCCCCGAAGCGCTCCACCGCCGAGCACAGGGACAGGATCACGGCATTGGGGTCGTCCTGCTCGAACAGCTCCGTCACGTTGATGGACAGGTTGTTGCACGAGGAGTTGGAAACCAGCACCCGGCCGTAGCGGTCCAGAATGTTGCCCCGGGCGGCGGGGACCCGCTGGGTGGTCACCACGCTGTTCTCGCTCTGATTGTAGTAGGCGGCGCCGTCGATGATCTGCAGCTTGTACAGCGCCACCAGATAGATGGCCATCAACAGGGCAAAGGTGACGCCCAGCACCAGCAGACGGACGGGATTGACAGTTTTTCGCATAGGGCTTCCTTTCTCTCCGGGAAAAATGGGGGCAGCCGTACCGGCTCAGTACGGCGAGGGGGGGCTCCCCTCCGCCCGCCAGGGGAAGATCCGGCACAGGTGATAGGCCGGGAAAATGAACGGCACGCTCCACAGCGTCTGCAGGATCACTGTGCGCCACAGCGCCCAGGAGCCCTGGCCACGGTAGACCAGCAGCGGGAACATCTGGGCGAAGGCGGCGACGAACAGCGACAGCACCGACAGCACCGCGTAAGTGAAGAACCGGCGGTTCAGGTAAAAATCCGCCAGCAGACCGATGGCAAAGCCGGTCACGGGAAACAAGACGGTGAAGAGCACCGTTTGGTTGGCAAAGAAGAGATCGCACACGATCCCTGCGGCCAGGCCGAAATACCCGCCCCGGCTGCCGCCCTCGAACAGGGCCACGGCCGCCACCAGCGCGGGCATGAACATGGCGCGGACCCCAAAGGGGGCCACGTGGCTGAAGACCACGTTCTGCAGCAGCAGGAATCCCAGCAGATACAGCCCGTAAAGCACGCTCCGCCGGGCCCGTTCCCAGGCGCGGTCCAGATTCAGATCGGAAAGTTGAATCTTCACTCTATGACCTCAAAATCCTTGATGATGAACACCTGGGACAGCAGCGACAGATCCACCGCCGGCTGTACCACCGCGTAAAAGGACTGGCCGCCGGCCTCGCTGCGCAGTTCCGTCACGGTGCCCACGGCGATGCCCGCTGGGAACGCGCCGCCCCGGCCGGAGGTGACCACCGTGTCCCCGGTGAAGAGAGTGGTGTCCTCGGTAAAGTAGCTGAGCTTGCACTTACCCTCCTGCATCAGGGCGTAGTCCCCCACCAGCATGGCCGCGATGGAGGAATCCCCCACCAGCACGCCGGCGTCCATGTTCACGTCGATGATGGAGCGCACCGTGGCCCAGTTGGCGCCCAGCTCAGAGATTTGGCCCACCATCATGCCCGACTCGGTGATGACGCAGTCTCCCCGCTCGATGCCGTTGTCGGAGCCCTTGGAGATGGTGAAGGCGCTGACCCAGTTGGAGGCGTCCCAGGAGGTGATCATGGCGCTCTCGGTGACGAAGGAGGTGTTCTTTTCCAGATACCCCAGCAGGGTGCGCAGCCGCACGTTCTCGTCGGCGGCCTCGGCGCTCTGGCGGACCTGCTCCTGGAGCTCGGCCACCTGCTGGCGCAGGGCGGCATTGTCCGCCACCAGCTTGTCGTATTGGTAGATGTAGCCGTAAATGCCCCGCATCCAGTCCACCACCGAGCCCACGGCCCCCTGGATGGGGATGCGCAGGGAGTTGGCGGTGCTGGCCAGAGCGCCGGAGTTTCCGTTTTCCTTGGGCCGGGAGGCCAGACCCAGCAGCAGCGCTGCCGCCAGCACCACGATGGCCAGCCGCAGACCGTGTTGTTTCAGATACTTTTTCAAAGCAGCAATATCCTTTCTCTCCGGAGACGGATAAGACCTCGGACGGTCAATAATTTAGTTCGGGGAGTTGGCGCCCGCCCCTCATCGGGGAAGCAGCTCCACGCCGAAGCGGCGCAGCATCAGCCCCAGGGTGCACAATGGCAGACCCATCACGTTGAAGTAGTCCCCCCGGATCCCCTCCACGAACAGAGCGGCCCGGCCCTGAATGCCGTAGGCGCCCGCCTTGTCCATGCTCTCGCCGGTGGCCACGTAGGCGCGGATCTCCTCTGGGGTGAGAGAGCGGAAGGTCACCTCCGTGCCCTCGGCCCGGGTGAGGATCTCCCCGCCCCGGGACACGCACACCCCGGTCCAGACCCGGTGGGTCCGTCCCGAGAGGGAGGCCAGCATCGCCTCGGCCCGGGCGGCGTCGGCGGGCTTGCCCAGGATGGCGCCGTCCAGCTCCACCACGGTGTCCGCGGCGAGGATCACCGCCTCTTCATCCCCGGTCAGGGCGCGCACCTGGGCGGCCTTCTCCCGGGCCAGAGCCTGCACCAGCTCCTCCGGCGTCAGATCCGGGTGGGGCTCCTCCCGGCCGGGAGCGGGGATCACCTCAAACTTCAGCCCCAGCCCCTGCAGCAGCGCCTGCCGCCGGGGGGAGCCGGAGGCCAGGATCAGCCTTTCGTCATTGTGTGCCACGGAAATACAGTCCTCTCGTCATACCGTTGGGACGGTAGGGCTCCCCGCGGATGTAGGCGTTGGCCACGTCCAGACACTCCCGGGGGCTCTCGGTGGAAAAGTTCAGCCGCACGGCCCACAGACCGCTCTGGATCCACTGGGGCGTCACGTCCCCCAGCCACAGCTTTTTGTCCATCCAGACGGTGTTGCGGCAGCCGAAATGCTTCGTCACGGGCCAGACGCCCCCGTGGGTGTCGGCCAGCTGACCGGGGGTGGTGCAGATGCACCGCCCGGCGCTCTCCTTGAGGATGCACGTCTCCGTCACCATGGCGCTGAGCCGGCCGTATACCACCAGCTCGGTGTCCATGGGCTTGACCATCTCACCGATCTGGGCCAGGGTCAGCTCCGGGGAGAGCACCGCCGAGAGGAACCCGGCTTTAGCCAGACTCTGGAGGGCATAGGCATTCATCACCGCCAGATCCATGTCCCCCCGGAGGGAAAACCCCTCCTGACTGGCCATGAGCGCCAGCCCCAGATTGCCGGCCAGAGCGCTTTCCACGCCCTGCTCCCGCACCTGGGAGAGCAGGGCGCGCAGCTCCTGCACCTCCTGGGGACCGCAGGCCACCGAGGGCAGCGCCGCGGTGATGCGGCAGCCCTTGTCCAGAAACGGCTTTATCCGATCCGGATCCCGGCAGAGCACCTCCAAAGGCACGTAGACCGTATCCGGCAGCAGGGCGGCCAGCTCGGGCGTGAGCTGCTCCGCCGTCTGAATCGCAAAATTGACCACGGGGACCTGGGGATGGCTGGCCGGGATGGGCGGGGGCGGGAACGGCCCCTCCTTCCGCTCCGGGACCCGGGAGCGCTCCTCGCTCAGGGCGTAGAGCAGCCGCCGCCGGGCCTCATCCAGGGCGATGCCGTCCACGCGCAGCCCCTCGTCCACCGCCAGCTGCACGTCCTCGCAGCGGAAGGGGGTGCCGGCGGTGCGGTACATGGCCTCCCGCAGGGCCTCCTCCGTCATGGGCAGATCCCCCATGGGGTCGGGCATGGGCCCCTCGATGATGGACTGGTGCCCGTCGCCGTCCACCGCCCCCAGGCGGATGGGCCGGTCCGGGGCCTGGGCCGCCAGGGCGAAGGTGACCCCCACCCGGCGCCGTTCCGATTCGCTGTAGGCCCGGCGGATGGGGGCGCAGTAGCGCTCCACGGCCCGGGAGTCCTCCTCATGGGGCTCGGCGCGCTCAAATACTTTTTCCTTTGCCACGCCGTAGGGGGAAAAGACCCGTTCCGCGGTCTCCCGATCCGCCTCGGCGGGTTTCTGATCGTCCTCCAGGGCGCTGCGGCACTCGGCGGTGTAGACCGCCACGTATTCCACCCGCTTCTCCCGGTCGCCGATGCAGATGCAGTCCACCCCCGCCTCCTTCAGCGCGGGGATGTCTCCGATCAGCGACCGGTCCTTCCAGCTCAGGGGAGTGGTGTCCCACCGGCCGCCCAGGGTAAAGTTCTCCCGGCAGGGCAGGGCGCACCAGCCTCTGTCGGCGCTGCCCCGGCCGGACATGGCGCTCATGCGGCAGGTGCCCGCCGCCGCGGCGCACAGGCTCGTCTGCACGAACACCGCCGTCTCTACGGGCGCGGCTGCCATCCGCCGGATCTCCTCAAGAGGCATCTCCGGGGGCAGAAAAATCCGCTGAAAGCCCAGCGCGGCGGCCACCGCGGCGCTCTCCGGGGTGTAAAAGCCCATGCGGTGGTCGGCAAAGAGGGGCATTTCCGGCATCAGCCGGCGCAAAATGGCGAACAGCCCCAGATCCCGCAGGATCACCGCGTCCACCCCGGCCCGCTGGGCCCGCAGCGCCAGCCCGGCGGCCTTCTGCAGCTCGTGGTCCCGCAGCGGCACGTTCAGCGCCAGGTACACCCGGCAGCCCCGGACCCGGCAGTAGCGCACGGCGGCCTCGAAGCCGTCGTCCATAAAATTCACGGCCTTGCGGCAGTCGCTCAGATCGTCAAAACTCAGATATACGGCGTCGGCGCCGTTTTGTACCGCGGCGGTCACCGCTTCCGGCGAGGGCGCGGGGGACAGTAATTCAGTCATGGTTCGATGCAGCGCTCCCATTGCCCCCGGGAGGCGGGCCGTCGGCGCCGGAGGGGCGCTTCGGAGCGGATCGTCCGTCCTGAGGGTACTTCTTCAAATTAAGATTATAGCACAACTGTTCCTCTTGCTTCAAGTGGAAAGCGTGTGATATAATTTTTTGAAGATCAAAAAATGGGGCTCTATGCCGTTCTCATCCGGCGGCGGGGCCGATGCTGTGGGAAAGCGCCTTTCAGATATGGATAACAACCGATTTGTGCTCAATTCAAAAAACGCCTCGTCGCTGAGCGTGCCCGCCGACGACGCCGACCGGCTCCTGGCCCTGGGGGACGGGGAGGCGGCGCTGCTGTACGTCTATCTGCTGCGCTGCGGCGGGGAGCTGGACACGGCCCGGGCCGCCCGGGAGCTCCGGCGCACCGAGACCGCCGTAGAGGTGGCCGCTCTGGCGCTGCGCCGGGCGGGACTGCTCACCCCCGGGGAGGCGGCGCTGCCGGAAGGGGACGAGCTGCCCGAGTACACCGCCCGGGATCTGCTCCGCCGCAGCCGGGAGGACCCGGCCTTCAAGGCCCTGGTGACGGAGTGCCAGCGGCTGTTCGGCCACACTCTGTCCGGGGCGGACCTGCGCACCCTCTTCGGCATTTACGACCGCCTGGGCATGAGCGGCGAGGTGATCCTGCTGATGATCAACCACTGCGCCGCCCGGCTGCGCCGCCGCTACGGGGAGGGCCGTCTGCCCACCATGCGCGCTGTGGAGAAGGAGGCCTTCCGCTGGGCCGACCGGGAGATCTTCACCGTGGCCCAGGCCGAGGCGTATATCAACGACAGCGAGCGTCTGGAGCAGGAGAGCGAGCAGACCGTCCGGGCCCTGGGGATCTCCGGGCGGCCGCTGACCCCCACGGAGCGGAAATATCTGGACGGCTGGCTGGCCATGGGCTTCGGCAGCCGGGCGCTGGCCCTGGCCTACGACCGCACGGTGGTGTCCACCGGCAAGCTCACCTGGCCGTACATGGACAAGATCGTCCGCAGCTGGCAGCAGAAGGGACTCTTCACCGTGGAGGACATCGAAAAGGGCGACCCGCGTTCGATGCGGAAAAAAGCCGCCGGACCGGCGGAGGATCCGGGCGGGGACGATCTTGACCGGCTGGCGCGGCTGCTGGGCAGCAAGGAGGAATAACAGTGGAAGGAAGACTGCTGGCCCGGGCGAGAGCCCGGCTGGAGGATATACGCGCCGACAACCGTTCGGAGGAGAACCGCCGCCGGGCGGAGATCGGCGGGAAGATCCCGGAGATCAACGAGATCGAGGCTGGGCTCCGCCGCCAGATGACGGAGCTGGTGGGCCTGGCCCTGGGCGAAAAGGGCCGCGGCGCCGACGAGCTGGAGGCCGAGAGCCTCTCCCTCCAGGCCCGGCGGGCCGCGCTGCTGCGCGCCCACGGCTATCCGGAGGACTATCTGGCTCCCATCTGGTCCTGCCCTCTGTGCCGGGACACCGGCTGGCGGGAGGACGGGATCTGCGATTGTCTGCAGCGGCTCTACAAGCAGGAGCAGACCCGGGAGCTGGCCCCCCTGCTCCGCCGGGGGGAGGAGACCTTTGACGCCTTCCGCCTGGATTATTACAGCCCCCAGGCCAACCCGGGGGAGAGCCGTTCGGCCCGGGAGCAGATGCGCCTGGTGCTGAACGTGTGCCGCCGCTGGGCGGACAATTTCGGACCGGGCTCCCCCAACCTGCTGTTCACCGGCGCTCCGGGGCTGGGCAAGACCTTCCTCTCGGCGGCCATCGCCCGGGTGGTGGCCGAGGGGGGCGCCGGCGTGGCCTACGACACGGTGACGGGGCTGCTGGCCGCCTTTGAGCGGGAAAAGTTTTCCCGGGACCCCGACGAGCAGAGCGACGCCGCCTCCCGGGTGCGCCAGCTGATGAGCTGCGATCTGCTGATCCTGGACGATCTCGGCACCGAGATGCCCACCGCCTTCACCCAGAGCGCTCTTTACACTCTGCTGGACGGGCGGCTCCGGGCCGGGAAGAAGACCGTGATCTCCACCAACCTCAACCGGACCGGCATCGCCGAGCGCTACGGCGCGGCCCTTGCCTCCCGGCTGACGGGGGAGTACGAATGGCTGGAATTCAAGGGCCGGGATGTCCGGCAGGTGCGAAAGGAGCTGCGCTGAATGGAGCGGGAGACGGGGTTTTACGCCCTTTTGAGCCGCATGCGGTATATCTCCCGCTGGGGCCTGATGCGCAGCACCATCCCGGAGAACATCCAGGAGCACAGCCACGAGACGGCGGTGTTCGCCCACGCCCTGGGACTGATCCGCTCGGAGATCTTCCACCGGGAGTGCGATGCGGAGCACCTGGCGGTGCTGGCGCTGTTCCACGACGCCTCGGAGATCCTCACCGGGGATCTGCCCACCCCCATCAAGTACCACGACCGGGCCATCCGCACGGCCTACCGGGACGTGGAGCGCCTGGCGGAGGAGCAGCTCATCTCCCTGCTGCCCCCGGCGCTGCAGCCGGCCTACCGCCGCTCGGTGCGCCCCGCCACGGAGGAGGAAGAGCGTCTGGTGAAGGCCGCGGACAAGCTCTCCGCCCTGGTCAAATGTATGGAGGAGCGCAAGGCGGGCAACCGGGAGTTCCTCTCCGCCGAGGCCCAGACCCGAAAGGCCCTGGCCGATATGGGACTGGAGGAAGTGGACTGGTTCGTGGCCAACTGCCTGGAGGCCTACGAGAAAAATCTGGATGAATTGGGGACGATGGGATGACGAACGAGAAGCTTGCGCGCATCAACGCCCTGGCCCGGCTGGCCAGAGAGCGGGAGCTCACCGCCGAGGAGACGGCCGAGCGGGACGCGCTGCGCAAAGAATATGTCGCCGAGTGGCGTCGGGGCGCCGAGCAGGTGCTGGAAAACACCTATATCGTGGGCCCGGACGGCGTGAAGCGCAAGTTGGGAAAAAAGAACTGACGGAGGAGAAAAATGGCTGTCGTGTACGAAAGCCGGAGCCAGGTGCCGGAGGAGTTCACCTGGAATCTGGGGGATCTGTTCCCCGACGAGACCGCCTGGGCGGAGGAATACGAGGCTCTCAGGACCGTGCCCGAGCGCATAGCCGGGTACCGGGGCACCCTGGGCCGCAGCGGCGGGGACCTGCTGGACTGGTTCCGCCTGCAGGACGAAATGGAGCTGCGCCTGGGCCGGTTTTACGGCTACGCCTCCTGCCGGGCCGATGAGGACACCGGCGACAGCGCCCGCCAGGATATGCGGGGCAAGGCCATGGGCGTGCTGGTGACCATCCAGAGCGCGGCGGCCTTCGCCGTGCCGGAGATCATGGCCATTCCCGAGGAGACCCTGGAGGACTTTTATCGGGCCGCCCCGGAGCTGGAGACCTACCGCCGCAGCCTTTACCGCATCCGCCGCCGGCGGGAGCACGTCCTCTCTCCGGAGGGGGAGCAGCTGCTGGCCGCCGCCGGGGAGATGGCCAACGCCCCGGAGAACATCGCCTCCGTGTTCCGCAACGCGGACATCACCTTCCCGGACGTGACCGACAGCGCCGGAGAAGCCCACAAGCTCACCAACGGCAGCTTCGTGCCGCTGCAGGAGAGCCCGGACCGGGACTTCCGCCGCCGGACCTTTGAGACCTATTACGGGCGGCTGGGGGAGTTTAAGAACACCGCCGCCGCGGCCCTGGACGGTCAGTTCAAGCAGCTGCGCTTTTTCGCCCAGGCCCGCCGCTATCCCGACACCCGCACCGCCGCGCTGGACGAGACGGAGGTGCCCGTGGCGGTATACGACAACCTGATCGAGGCCGTCCACGCCAACCTGGACAAGATGTACCGCTACGTGGCCCTCCGCCGGGACTTCCTGGGCGTGGAGGAGCTGCACATGTACGACGTGTACACCCCCATCGTGGCGGATGCCGCCGCGGAGATCCCCTACGAGCAGGCCAAGGCCACCGTGCTGGAGGCCCTGGGCGTATTGGGGGAGGATTACACGGCGCTGCTCCGGCAGGGCTTTGACAGCCGCTGGATCGACGTTTACGAAAACGCGGGCAAGCGGAGCGGCGCCTATTCCTCCGGCACGGCCCGGCCCCATCCCTACGTGCTGCTCAACCACAAGGACAACCTGGACAGCATGTTCACCCTGGCCCACGAGATGGGCCACGCCCTGCACAGCTATCACTCCTGCGCCCACCAGCCGGTGAACACCTCCGATTACGTGATCTTCGTGGCGGAGGTGGCCTCCACCTGCAACGAGGTGCTGCTGATGCGCCATCTGCTGGGCCAAACGGAGGACAGGAAGCAGCGGGCCTATCTCATCAACCACTTCCTGGACCAGTTCAAGGGCACCGTCTACCGCCAGACCATGTTTGCCGAGTTCGAGCGGGACATGGGCGCGGCCTCCGAATCCGGGGCCGCCCTCACCGCGGACTTCCTGTGCGGCCGGTATCTGGAGCTGAACCGGCTCTACTTCGGCCCGGACATGGTCTCCGACCCGGGCATCGCCCTGGAGTGGGCCCGGATCCCCCATTTCTTCTACAATTACTACGTGTTCCAGTATGCTACCGGCTTTGCCGCGGCGGTGGCCATCGCCAACCGGATCCTCACCCTGGGGGAGAGCGCCGTGGCCGACTACAAGCGCTTCCTCTCCGCCGGCAGCAGCACCGATCCCATCAGCCTGCTGAAGATCGCCGGCGTGGATATGAGCACTCCCGCCCCGGTGAACGACGCCCTGGCCCTGTTCGGGGAGCTGGTGGACGAGCTGGAGGCCTTAAAGTGACAGAAAAACGGAGCCTGCCCGCACCGCCCTCGGTGGGGCGGGCTCTCTCCGCACTGGAGGCCGCAGGCTGGGAGAGCTGGGCAGTGGGAGGCTGCGTGCGGGACTGTCTGCTGGGCCGTACGCCCCACGACTGGGATCTGACCACCGCCGCCCCTCCGGAGGCGGTGAAGGCGGTCTTTGCCGGGGAGCGGGTCCTGGAAACCGGGATCCGGCACGGCACCGTCACCCTGCTCACCGCCGACGGGCCGCTGGAGATCACCACCTTCCGCACTGAGGGCGGCTACGCCGACGGCCGCCACCCGGACCGGGTGACCTTCGTGGGGGATCTCCACGAGGATCTCCGGCGCCGGGATTTCACCGTGAACGCCATGGCCTGGAGCCCTCTTCGGGGCCTGCGGGACGATTTCGGCGGCCGACAGGACCTGGCCGACGGGGTCATCCGCTGCGTGGGGGAGGCGGAGGCGCGATTTGCCGAGGATGCCCTGCGGATCCTCCGTGCGCTGCGCTTTGCCGCCCGGTTCGGCTTTACCGTGGAGGCGGACACTGCCCGGGCGCTGCGCGGCGGCCGGGATCGGCTGAAGCGGGTGTCCATGGAGCGGATCTTTTCCGAGCTGAAGGGGATCCTCACCGCCCCCGGGGCCGGGGAGATCCTGCGGACCTTCCCGGAGGTGTTTTTCACCTTCCTGCCGGAGATGGAGCCCATGCTGGGCTTTGACCAGCGCCGCCCCCAGGCCCACCACCTGGACGTGTGGGGCCACACGGCCCTGGCGGTGGAGGTCTCGCCGCCGGACGAGGTGATCCGGCTGGCCATGTTTTTCCACGATTGCGGCAAGCCGGAGACCTTTTCCACCGACCCGGAGACGGGCCTGGGCCGGTTCTGGGACCACCCGGAGGCGGGGGCACGGCTGGCGGATACGCTGTTGCGCCGCCTCCGCTGCGACAACGACACCCGGCAGCGGGTCACGGAGCTGATCCGAAACCATCAGATGCTGGACGGCCACTCCAAACGGGTGATCCGGCGGCTGCTCTCCCGGCTGGGAGAGGCGGATATGCGCCGGCTGATCGAGGTGCTCCGGGCCGACGCCCGGGCCCACACCCCGGAGACCTGCGCCAGGCGTCTGGCCCGGGCGGAGGAGGATGAGCGGCTGCTCTCGGAGGTCCTGGCGGAAGAGAGCTGCCTTCATATATCGGATCTGGCCGTGAACGGCCGGGACCTGCTGGCCCAGGGCTGGGAGAGCGGACCGGCGCTGGGCCGGGTCCTGGACCGATTGCTGGAGGAAGTCATGGACGACGCGCTGCCCAACCGGCGGGAGGACCTGCTGCGCCGGGCGGCCGAACTGAAAAAGGAGATGGTTTGATGAGCGAAGTCAAGATCACGTGGATCGGCCACGCCTGCTTCAAGCTGGAATACCGGGGCTACGCCCTGGTGACGGACCCCTATGCCGACGGCAGCGTGGACGGACTGGACAACGTGCGGGAGCAGGCCAACGCTGTGTACTGCAGCCACGGCCACCACGACCACAACGCCGTGGACACCGTGACGATCACCGATATGGCCCCTCCGGCGGACTTTTCCATGGGCTCCGCCGCCTGTCCGCACGACGACGAGGGCGGCGCGAAGCGGGGCATGAACCAGGTGCGGCTGTTCACCTTCGGCGATTTGAAGGTCGCCCACATGGGGGACGTGGGCTGCTGGCCCGGGGACGAGGTGCTGGAGCTGGTGCGCGGCTGCGATCTGATGATGATCCCGGTGGGAGGCTTTTTCACCGTGGACGCAGACGCGGCCTGGAGGATCATGGACGCCGCGGCGCCCCGGGCGGTGGTGCCCATGCACTACCGCAGCGAGAGCTTCGGCTTCGGCGTGCTGTCCACCGTGGAGGCCTTCGCGGAGAAATTCCCCGTGTGTGAGGTCACCCGGCTGGAGGGCTCCTCCTTCCTCCTGACGGAGGAGACGCCCCGGGGACTGGTGATCCCCCGTCCCGCGGCGCTGAAATGAACGAGGACCGACAACGAAAAAGCAAAAAAGGACCGCTGCAAAAGCAGCGGTCCTTTTTTGCGTCAGGCGCGGTCCCCCGGATACATCTCCCGGGCAAGGCGCAGGAAGTCGGCCACCGCGGGATGCTCCGCCGGCTTCTTTTTCCATGCGATGCAGGTGTATTTCAGCGGGCGGTCAAAGGAGCAGGGGATGGAGACGATGTTCTTGTTAGTCTCCGCCAGCTCCAGCGTCAGGTATCCCCCGGCCGCGCCGCTTTCCACAAAGCGCTCCACGGTGAACATCTGGCTGGTGCGCATGATGATGTTGGGCTCCAGACCCTGCCGGGCGAACAGCTCCATCTGTCCCCGGGCGGAGGAGTAGTTGTCCGAGAGCATGATCAGCGGCTCGGCAGCGATCTCCTCCAGGGTGATGCTGCTGCGCCGGGCCCAGCGGTGGTTTCGGGAGACGCAGTAGCGCAGACCCGACCGGTTGAGCCGCAGAAAGCGGTAGGACGGATCCGCCTCCCGCTCCGGGCTTTCGGGAGTGGTGACGATGGCGTCGACCCGATCCGCGTCCAGCATCTGGAACAGCTTCTCCGTGGAGTCCTCGTGGCTGATGACCCGGATCTCCGGGTACCGCCGGTGAAACTCGGCGCAGATCCGGGGAAAGGCCGCGCTGGAGGAGAAGGTGGACAGCCCGATCTCCACGTAATTGCGCTTCAGGCCGCCGGAGGCGATCTTCCGATTGAGCTGGTCCATGCGGGAGAGCACGCCGTCCACTTCCTTGAGCAGCAGCCGTCCGGCCTCGGTCAAGGCCAGGGCGTTCCCTTTCCGCACCAGCAGCGGCGTGCCGCACTCGGCCTCCAGCTCCCGGATGGCCTTGGACACGGCGGGCTGGGTCACGAAGAGCGCGGCGGCGGCCTTGGTATAGTTCTCGTAGGTACACACCGCCTGGAAATACTGCATCTGCGTCAGCGTCACGGCGATCCTCCTCTCCCTTTTTTTCATATTGTATTTCCGCCGGAGCCGAAAGTCAACGTCTGCTGGGAAAACGATAACCAACGGTTTTCGTCCCCAACCATTGGTTATCGCTTTTTCCGCCGCCGCGCCGTTATAATTGTAATGAAAAGAGCAAACCACCGACTTTGATCCAAGGAGGATTACACCATGAAGATCACCGGCATCGAACCGATCCTGGCGGGAGGCCGCTATCTGTTCCTTAAGCTCCACACCGACGAAGGGCTCACCGGCTACGGCGAGTGCGGCGCCTGGGGCTATCAGGAGGCCACCGCCTGCGTCCTGAAGCAGATGGAAAAAATGATCGTGGGGCTGGACCCCATGCGCATCGAGTTTATCTACAACGCTCTGTGGAGAAACCTCCACTTCCGGGGCGCCGTCACCCAGTCGGCTCTCTCGGGCATCGACATCGCCCTGTGGGATCTCAAGGGCAAGGCCCTGGGCGTGCCCATCTATGAGCTGCTGGGCGGCAAGACCCGGGAGAAGATCCGCATCTACGTCAACGCCCGGGGAGAGACCGCCGAGGAGCTGGCGACCGCCGCCAAAAAGCTGGCGGACGACGGCTACAGCGCCATTCGCTTCAGCATCGGCCACCCCTCCGACGAAAACGGCCGCTGCGGCGAGGCCTTCTCCGCCCTGGTCCACCGGGTGGCGGACACCATGCGCACCATCCGGGAGGCCGTGGGCTGGGACGTGGACGTGTCCATCGAGAACCACCGGGGCCTTCGTCCCGCCGAGGCCATCGAGCTGGGCCGGGCCGTGGCTCCCTACCGGCCCCATTTCTATGAGGATCCCATCCCCGACAACCTGGAGGCCATGCGCACCGTCATCGACGAATGCGTGGTGCCCGTGGCCACTGGGGAGCGGTTCATCAACCCCATGGAGTTCGACTCTTTGATGACCACCACCAAGGTGCGCTACATCCGGCCGGATATGTGCGTGTGCGGCGGTATCACCGCCGGGCGCAAGATCGCCGCCGAGGCGGAGCAGCGGGGCGTGTACGTCATTCCCCATAACCCCCTGGGGCCCATCTCCACCGCCGCCTGCCTGCAGCTGGACGCGGTGATCCCCAACTTTGAGATCCAGGAATACCCCATGGCCAACGGCCGGTGCCGTCTGGACCGGGAGATGAAGACTCCCTTCCGGGTGGAGAACGGCTATATCGCGGTGCCCGACGGCCCGGGCCTGGGCATCGAGCTCATCGACGACATCGACAAGGTCTTCCCCTTCCAGGGGATGTACGGCGGCATTCACCTCCACGAGGACGGCTCCGTGGTGGACCGATAAGCACCGGAAGGAAAGAGAGACCCTGCGGCGGCGGATCGCATTTCTCCGTTTTTTGCGTCCGCATCCTGCTTATTTCAACACTTTTAAGGGAGGAAAATGACGATGGATACTTCCAAAATGTCCAGGGAGGAGCTTCACGCCTTTATGAACCAGCCCGTGGAGCCCATCCGCCTGTTTGACGACGTATGGTTCATCGGCCGCCGGGGGGTGGGCGTGTTCGCCATCCCCACCGACGAGGGGATCGTGCTCATCGATTCCATGGATCCGATGGATGCTGCGGAGCAGTACATTGAGCCCGGCCTGAAAAAGGTCGGCTTGGATCCCCGGGATATCAATACCATTATTATCACCCACGGCCATGGCGACCATTTTCTGGGAGCCAAGCATCTGCAGAACAAGTACGGCTGCAAGGCCTGTCAGGGCGAGATCGACACCGCGTTCATGGTGTCCTCCGACCTGATGGACACCGCGGAGCGCACGGAGTATCCCCACATCGACTTCTATCTGGAGGACAAAAAGGAGCTGCGCTTCGGCGCACATCGCTTCATCCCCGTGCTCACCCCCGGCCATACCCCCGGCTGCATGTCGCTGATCTTCAACGTCCACGACAACGGACAGGAGCACTGGGCCTCCCTGTGGGGCGGCGCAGGGCTGACCATGCTGCGCATGCCTCCGGTGGAGAAGATGTACTGGGCCTGCCAGTTTGCCGCCTCCGCCGTGCGGTTCCAGTACGAGTGCGACAAGTACGGCTGCGACGTGGTCCTGGGCGTGCATCCCCATCGGATGGACCTGTTTGAGAAGCTGGAGCAGCGTGTGGAAGGCGGCCCCAACGTGTTCATCGTGGGCCGGGAAGGAGTCCGCGCCAATCTCCGCGTCCGGGGTCAGGAAGCGCTGGACGTGGCACAGAAAACGCTGGACGAAATGTAACGCAATAAAACGGCAAAAGGACCCGCCCTCGGGCGGGTCCTTTTGCTATTCCGTTCCCAGGGCCGCCAGGGTCAGCAGCCCCGCGTTGGCCTCCCAGATGGAGTCGAAGGCCGAGGGCGGCAGGGGATTCTCCCCCCGGCCCGCCTCCACGGTGTAGCCGGGGCGGTCGAAATCCTGGATGAACCAGTCCTTGTACCCGGCAAAGCCGGAGGCGTAGGGGGCGTCGTCTAAAGCGTAGCCGCTGACCGCCGCCAGCCGCAGCCCCAGCTCCCGGCTCCCCGCCGGCGCCCGGTCCATGAATTTCCAGTAGATCACGCCTCCCTGGGTGTGATAGGCCAGCGTCAGCGCCGGGTCCTCCCGCCGGGAATACGCCCACACCGCGGCGCTCTCCGGGGCCGACAGGGGTGCGGGGCCCACATAATCCCGGGGCGCGGGCCGGTCAAAGCCCTGAGCGGCCTTGATGGCCCGGGCGGTCTCCCACCCGGCGGGGTACTGGAGATTCAGGTCCACCCCCTCCAGATTGGCCTTCCACCCGTCGGGAAAGGGGATGGCGGGCCAGCCCCGGGCGATCCCTGCGGCCCGGGAGCGGTAGGGCTCCCCCAGCGCCCCCGTCACCAGATCCACCCCGTCCGGGTTCACCAGGGGGATCACCGTGATCCGGGCGCGAAAGAGGAGCTCCTCCGCCGGGACGCCGCAGACCGTGTCCCCCTCGGAGTACGCCTTCATCAGGGTCTCGGCGTACTTCATCAGCAGCGGGGCGGTGATCCACTCATTGGCGTGATGGGCGGCGTTATAGATCACCCGCCGGGGTCCGTCGCCGGCGGTGAGGGCGGTGATCGGACGGCCCAGGGCGCTCCGGCCGATGACCTCCGGCTCCAGAGCGGGATAGCGGGCCGTCAGCCCCCGGACGCAGTATTCCTCCGCGGCGCTGCTCCAGGGGATATCCGTGGGCACCACGTCAAAGCCCAGGGGCACCGTGAGCCGCTGACCGATGCGCAGATCGAAGGGATCCGCCTCCGGGTTGGCGGCGTCCAGCGCCGCGAGCGTGGTGCCGTACCGCCAGGCCAGCCGCCAGAGAGTGTCCCCCGGGGCGATGGTGTGGGTAACGACCCCGGTGAACCAGGGCGTCATGGCCTTCTCCGTGACCGGGCCGAAGATCCCGTCCGGGGTCAGGGCGCCGGCCCGCTGAAACGCCCGGAGGGCCCGTTCCGTGGCCGGACCGAAGATCCCGTCCCGGACCAGAGGGCCGTAGTGGGCCCGGACCAGTCCCGTCTGCAGCAGCGCCACCTCCGCGCCGCTGTCGCCGATCCTTAAAATTTGCACAAAAATTTCCTCCCGATTGAACTGCATGAAAAAACGCCCCCGACGCACAATGAAAAAACGGATCTGCCGTCGTCAATGGAAACGCAGGGCATTTTTTTCGGGTTTGATTCACTCTCGGCCTGCCATACTGATAGGGCGCGCAAATCTATCCGAGAGGAAAAACGGCATGAAAAATAAAAAGATCATATCCATTGCCGGACTGCTGCTGTTGCTGCTGCGGTCCGGCGCTCTCCCGGCGCTGGCCGCCGGCCCGGGAGACGAGCTGGTGCCCGTGGGGGAAACGGTGGGCATCGACCTGCTGTGCTGCGGCGCGGTGGTCTCCGGCTTCGCGGAGGTCCATACGGGCGGAAGCACCGTCTGCCCGGCCCGGGACGCCGGCGTCCGGCCCGGAGACCGGATCACCGCCCTCGACGGCGCCGCCGTGGCCGACGGGCAGGATTTTATGGCAAAGGCGGCGGCCTTCACCGGCGAGAGCGTCTCCCTGACCCTCTGCCGGGACGGCCGGGATCTGGAGCTGACGGTGACTCCGGTCCGAAACGATCAGGGTCTCTGGCAGCTGGGGCTGTGGCTGCGGGACGCGATCCACGGGGTGGGCACCGTGACCTTTTATGATCCCGCCAGCGGCACCTACGGCGCTCTGGGCCACGGGGTGGGCGCCCCTGAGAGCCGGGAGCTGCTGCCCATCGCCGGGGGAAGCATCTCCCCCACCACTGTGGCGGACGTGGTGCCCGGTAAGGCGGGGGAGCCGGGAGAGCTGTGCGGTATGCCCGGGGAGGGCGGCGCCCTGGGCACCGTGGAGAGCAACACCCCTCAGGGGATCTTCGGCAAGTGGACTGCGCCGGTCTCCGGCCTGGGCACGCTGCCCGTGGCCGCCGACGAGGAGATCCGCCCCGGTCCGGCCACGATCCTCTCCACCGTGGACGAGGCCGGTCCCCGCGCCTTCGACGCCGAGATCCTGCGCATCGACCGATCCGGCGGCGAGACGCGCCAGCTGACCATCTCCGTCACCGATCCGGAGCTGCTGGCCGTCACCGGCGGCATCGTCCAGGGCATGAGCGGCTCCCCCATCGTGCAAGACGGCAAGCTGGTGGGAGCGGTGACCCACGTGCTGGTATCCGACCCCTCCAAAGGATACGGCATCTCCATGGAGAATATGCTCAAGGCCGCGGGGCGCACCCCCGCCGCCGCCTGACCGGACTGCCTCCGGGAAGAAAAAACGGCACGGCGCCGCCGAAAAGGTAACCACTCCCTTTCGACGGCGCCATGCTGTATTTGTCGAATTATGTCAAATGCGGTCAACCGGTGTCGACAAAAAATCACGGACTTTTTCACCGTTTTTTGTTGCGAACACCGCCAAAATATGGTAAGTTTATCAGGCATAGACGGTGTGACGCGTAAACAAAGATCAGCGGGCCGTTTGGATATCATAATTATGGAGGATAGATTATGGAAACCAAAATCCGTGTGCTGATCGCAGACCCCGGCGAGGATGTCCGAGCGCTGCTGACTGACTTATTATCCCACGAGGAGGACATGACCGTGGCCGGGTACGCCTCCGACGGGCTGGAGACTCTGGACAGGATCCGGGAGCTGGAGCCGGACGTGGTGCTGCTGGAGCTGGTTCAGCCCCGGCTGGACGGGCTGGGAGTGCTGCGGCGTCTGGCAGATATGGACGCCGACCCGGCGGTGCTGGTGCTCACCGGATTTGTCAACGCCCACGTGGTGACGGAGGCCGCGGAGCTGGGCGCGGCCTACTTTATCTCCAAGCCCTGCGACACCGTCCAGCTGCTGGAGCGCATCCGTCAGTTCGGCCGGGGCCGTCGGCAGCCCGGGCCGGTGCTGCTCAAACGGGGAGAGAGCGCTCCCAACCCGCCCCGCGCGGACGCCTCGCTGGAGAGCGTGGTCACGGAGATCATCCACGAGATCGGCGTTCCCGCCCACATCAAGGGCTATCAGTACCTGCGGGAGGCCATTATCCTCACCATAAACGACATGGACGCCATCAACGCCGTCACCAAGGTGCTCTATCCCGAGGTGGCCCGGAAGTTTTCCACCACGCCCTCCCGGGTGGAGCGGGCCATCCGCCACGCCATCGAGGTGGCCTGGGACCGGGGCGACGTGGAGACGCTGCAGAAGTTCTTCGGCTACACGGTCAGCGGCATCAAGGGCAAGCCCACCAATTCAGAATTCATCGCCATGATCGCGGACCATCTCTCCCTGCGGCAAAAGCAGGGGATCCTTTGACCGGGGAAAGGCAGATATAACACGGCTGAAAACAAATAACCGGCAGGGGCGTTATTGCCCGTGCCGGTTTGTGTCTTCCAAGTATTCCATTACATCTTCCACTCTGCAATCCAGGATCCGACAAAACATCTCAATAGTGTGGGTGCTGACGCTTTCGTTCCGCTTCATGCGGGTGATCTGACTGGGGCTTACGTGATACCGCTTGATCAGCGCATATTGTGTAACGCCCCGCTCTTTCATGGTCTTCCACAGCCGATCATAGACGATCATAACACGCAAACCTCCTTTCCCTTGCATGTTAACCAAAATCGGTGTATATTGATATTAACCAATATCAGTTAATACAGGAGGGGCGAAAGTGCCGGACTATAAAGAAATGTACCTTATCATGGCCCGGGCGGCGGAGAAGGCGGAGCGGATCCTGATCCAGGCCCAGCGAGAATGTGAGGAGTTGTATATGGCGGAGGAGGAATCCGCGCCCCGGCGCTGTCCTCCCGAGCAAGCGTCAGCAACGAAGGATCCCGTGGGGCTTCCGGGCCTGTGACCGTAAGATTCTTCCCTGCGCTCAGAGGGACAGCGCCGGGGCGTTTGACGAAAAGAGCCTTGGCCGCAAAGAAACGACCACCCGCCGAACGGGTGGTCGTTTCTTTGCTTGTCAGCCGAACTGGCCGGCGAGGATCTTTTCCAGGACGCCGACCAACTGCTCTTTTTCCATGGCGCCGGGGATGGCGACCTTCCCGTCGATGACGAAGAAGGGCACCCCGGTCACGCCGTACCGGTGGGCCGTCTCCTCGTCGGCCCGTACGGCATCGGCGTACTCGTCGGAGGCGAGAAGAGCCCGTACGGCGTCCTCCTCCAGCCCCGCCGCCAGCGCCGCGGAGAGGAGCACTTCCGAGTCGGCCAGCTCCGCGCCGAGACAAAAGCCGGCCCGGAACAGCTGCTCCGCCAGGGCGTCCGCCGTTTCGCCGCCCCGGCTTTGAGCCAGCTTGGTCAGCCGGTGGGCGTCGAAGGTGTTGGTGTAGCGGGTGTTTTCAAAATCAAAGGACAGCCCCGCGTCCGCCGCCATTTTGTTGATGCGCTGCATGCTTGCCTCGGCCTGATCCTGCGTAAAGCCGTACTTTCTGGCCACCAGATCCTTTGTGGGACCGGGACAGCTGCGGGGGGCGTCCGGGGACAGCTCAAAGGAGCGCATCTCCGGTGTGCAGTCGATACCCAGCTCCCTGAGGGCGGCTTTCAGATTCGTTTCGCCGATATAGCAAAACGGACAGGCGTAGTCCGACCAGTAAAATATCTCCACGGCAGGCTCCTTTCCCGTTCAGACGCAATACTTGTTGACGATGGGGATCCGATGCAGAACGGCGGATATGAGCTCGGCGATCAGGAACACGGCCACCCCCAGAAGGGGGATGGAAAACAGCGGGTGGATGGTCATGGTGTTCAGATCGGCGCGAAAACGCAGCTGCTCGATCACCATGGCGTGGACCAGATAGATGCCAAAGCAATCCCCGGCGACCTTCGCGGCGAGCCGGGCCGCCCGGCCCTCTCGGAAAGGATGATAGCGGAACCAGACGAAAATGGCAAGGGATTCCAGAAAAACGTTGAGAGAAAAGTTGCGGAAATACGTGGTAGTGGGGGATTGATTTTTCATGGATATGGCGATGGTGAGCGCAATGGTCGCCGCCGCTCCCAGGACCCCCGCGGCGTAGATCCGGAGCCGGGTCCGCCGGCTGAGCTCGAACTTATGCAGACAGTAACCCAGGATGAAATACAGAGAGTAGCCCGTCACCACGTTCTTCTCCATCTGATTCACGTCGGTGTTGAAAAAACCCGCCTTTTCCGCAAAACCTTTGGGCGCAAAATCCCGGATGACCTGCATGGCCGAGGGAAGAACCACTGCGAACAGGATCGACAGCACCAGAAAGTACCGCGTCAGCTTCGAGTCCTCCGTGATCTTTTTGTAAAAGGGCATACAGAGATAGAGCCCGATGATCAAAAAGATATACCACATGTGGTAGTGGCCCACGATCGCCTGCTTGATCAGGTCGTAGTGATTCCCGTTAGGGACGACGACGTACAGCAGGCTCCAGACGATGAAGGCGATCAGCATCCGCAGACAGATGGCCGCAGTTTTCCGGGGAGAGATCTCTCGCTCCAGATAGAGCGAGCCACTGATCATGACAAATACGGGGACGCACCAGCGCACGAGACTGTCATAGATGGCGATCGCCTGCCAGGAGCGGGTGGTCACGGCCGGACCGGTCCAGTTCTGGGAGGACAGATGCAGGATCACGACTGCAAAGGTTGCAAAGATCCGCAGATAGTCGGTATAGATACGTCTTTCCGTTTTCATCGCGGCGACTCCTTGGGAGCTCAGATTTTTCCGGCGTATGCAATACAGCGGCCCTGCCGGTCCAGAAGCAAGGGAAGGGCTGGAGAAAAACACAGGGGGCGCGCCGCAAAAAGCGGCACGCCTCTGTTTCGTTGCGGGTCGATCAGCAGAGCGCCGACCCGGCGGGGATAGCGTCGTCCAGGATCAGCAGGTTGAGCTTTTCTTCTCCTTTTTCCGTGCGGACGGCGGAGATGAGCATGCCGTTGGACTCCAGCCCCATCATCTTCCGGGGCGGCAGATTCACGATGGCGGCCACGGTCTTGCCCACCAGCTCCTCGGGCCTGTAATATTTGGCGATGCCTGAGAGGATCTGCCGGGGTACGCCGGAGCCGTCGTCCAGCTCAAAGCGCAGCAGCTTTTCGGACTTCTTCACGTTCTCGCACTTGAGGACCTTGCACACCCGGAAGTCGCACTTGGCGAAATCGTCGAGGGGCACGGCCTCCTTGAAGGGCTCGATGGGATCCTTCTGGGGGGCGGAGAGGGCGGCCAGCGCCGCCAGCTCCTTTTCCACGTCGATGCGGGGGAACAGGTTCTCCCCCTTGGCAACGCGGGCGCCGGGGGCAAGCACCCCGTAGACGGCGGCGTTTTCCCAGCTCATATCCGTCTCGTCGGCGCCGATCTGGGCGGAGAGAGCGTCCATGCTGCCGGGCATGAAGGGCTTGAGCAGGGTGCCGCAGATCCGCAGGCTCTCCAGCAGGTTGTAGAGCACCCGGGCCAGCCGGGGCTTTTTGCTTTCGTCCCGGGCCAGCACCCAGGGGGCGGTCTCGTCGATGTACTTGTTGGCCCGGGCGATGACCCGGAACACCTCGCCCAGACCGTTCTGCAGCTGGAAGGCGTCCATGGCAGTCTCATAGCGGCCCCGGAGGGCGGTGAGCATGGCGATGAGCTCGTCGTCCTCGCTCCCGGCCTCCTGCTGAGAGGGCAGGACCCCGCCGAAATACTTGCCCACCATGGCGGTGGTGCGGCTGAGCAGGTTGCCCAGGTCGTTGGCCAAGTCCACGTTGATGCAGTTGATCAGCAGCTCGTTGGAGAAGTTGCCGTCGGAGCCGAAGGGGAAGGTCCGCAGCAGGAAGAAGCGCAGGGCGTCCACGCCGTAGCGCTCGGAGAGCACGTAGGGGTCGATGATGTTGACGCTCTCGTTGGCCTTGCTCTTGGAGATCTTGCCCCCGTCGATCACCAGCCAGCCGTGGCCGTAGACCTTTTTGGGCAGGGGCAGACCCACGCTCATGAGGAAGGCGGGCCAGTAGATGGAGTGGAAGCGGACGATCTCCTTGCCCACGATGTTCACCCCGGGCCAGTATTTTTCCAGATCGTCGTGCTCGTCGTTGCAGTAGCCCAGGGCGGTGACGTAGTTGAACAGGGCGTCCAGCCACACGTACACCACGTGACCCGGGTCAAAGTCCACGGGCACGCCCCACTTGAAGCTGGTGCGGGAAACGCACAGGTCCTGCAGGCCGCCCTCGCAGTCGATGAAGTTGTTCACCATCTCGTTGACCCGGCTGGCGGGCTCGAGAAAATCCGTCTCGGTGAGGAGCTTCCGTACCCGGTCGGCGTACTTGCTGGCCCGGAAGAAATAGGCCTCCTCCTCGGCGTACTTCACCTCCCGGCCGCAGTCGGGGCACTTGCCGTCAACGAGCTGGCTCTCGGTCCAGAAGCTCTCACAGGGGGTGCAGTAAAGGCCGGAGTATTTGCCCTTGTAGATGTCGCCGTTGTCGTACATCTTGCGGAAGATCCGCTGCACGGCTTTTTCGTGGTAGGGATCGGTGGTGCGGATGAAGCGGTCATTGGAGATGTTCATCAGCTTCCACAGGTCCTTCACGCCCCGGTCGCCCTCCACGATCCGGTCCACGAACTCCTTGGGGGTGACGCCGGCGGCCTTGGCCTTTTCCTCGATCTTCTGGCCGTGCTCGTCGGTGCCGGTGAGGAACATCACGTCGTAGCCCTGGAGGCGCTTGTAGCGGGCGATGGCGTCGGTAGCCACGGTGCAGTAGGCGTGGCCGATGTGCAGCTTGTCAGAGGGATAGTATATGGGGGTGGTGATATAAAAGGTGGGCTTGTCCATGGGCGGTGTCTCCTTCGTCTGTTTCTTTTATGGTCAGGTCTCGCCGCTCTCTTCCGCGGCGGGGGCTGCCGGCAGGGGCACGTTGCGCGCCTCAATGTCCTCGGTGTGGTAGTTGTACTGGCTGTAGAACTCGTAGACCTCGCAGAAGAAATCGGTGGTATTGAAATCCTCGCCGTCGTGGTAATACCGCCGCCAGGTGGCCGCGTTCATACCCACGGCCAGGGAGTTGCCGTTGGCGTCGTGGTACTTGCCGGAGGTGTCCGCCCGTTCGGCGTAGCTGAAGCGCATGACCACGTAGATGTGCTCGGTGTCCGTGCCCTTGATCTGTACGCAGCACTCGTTGGTGGCCTCGTCCACCCAGGAGTGGATCATGATGGGGTATTCGTTGTTGTTGCGGAACTTGAAGTCCGGCCAGCCCCAGCTCACCGTGGCGTCCATGCCCCAGGGCAGGTAACCCACCTGGAACTGGTGGCACTCCCGCTCCACGATCTCCAGATCCGCGTACATGACCGCGTTGTACAGCGTGGAGCTCACCTGACAGATGCCGCCGCCGTTCTCCTGGCGGACCTCGCCGTTGGCGTAGGCGGGGGCGGGGAGCCAGCCGTTTTCCGCCAGACGCTCGCCGATGGCGTCGTTGTAGGAGAAGATCTCGCCCGGCATCAGCACCAGACCGTCCAGCAGCCCGCAGGCCTTTTTCACGTTGGAGATACGGTTGGAGGAGCTGCCCGACAAGGTGGTGCGGCACTCGTCGGCGTAGTCCCGGTTGTAGATCTTGACCATGGTCCAGTTCTTGCTGAGCACGTCGGCAAAGAGCATGGACTCGTAATCCTCGGTGGACATCTCCGGCTCGTCGACGACCAGGGGGATCACCACGGTCTCGCCGTAGCCGGCCTGGGCCCACAGCCGCTCCGCCTCGGCCACGTCGAAGCTCACGCCCACCACGCTGCGGGTGATGGCGTAGGGCTCGCCGTTGAAGTCGAAGCCCTCGGGCAACTCGGGGATCTGCCTCATGGGCTTCTCCCGGCGGTGCCGGTCCCGGTCGGGGGTGACCCAGGGCTCCCAGGGGATCACGTTGCCCTCCTCGTCATAGTCCGTGGCGAAGAAGATCTGCGCCTCCGCCTTTTCGGCGTAGAGCTCGTCATACAGGCCCTGGAAGTCGAACTTCTCATCGGGCTGGGGAGCACTCTCGTAGGTGAAGCCCTCGCCGCTGCCGCTCAGCAGCGCCTGGGTGAACTGGGAGACCACCGCCTCCTCGTCCAGCGTCAGACCGCTGGCCCCCTTGGTGATGCGGATCTCTCCCTCGCCGATGTCGATGCCGCTTTGAAGCAGCTGCTCGTCGATATCCACCTTGGCCTCGGCCACGATGGCGCGGATGGCGTCCGCATCCAGGGACACCTCCAGGGCGTCGTTGAGAGCAAAGTCGTTCTGGTGGAGATACTCCGCCTTCACGTAGTCCACGGCGTTGGCGAGCATGGACCCGCCCCGGCCGTAGTTCCAGGCGGCCTGGACGGCGGCGTCCGCGCTGTAGGCGAGCCCCGCCTCTTCCCCGGTGATGGTCAGAGTGTTGTCCAGGGGCAGATTGGCCGTGACGGACAGACCGTCGTAGCGTTCCGCGCCCAGCTGCATAAGGGCGTCGGAGGCCTGCTGCCGGGTCATGCCGCCCAGCTCCACGCCCTCCACGGCCACGCCGGGGTAGACGGTGTCGATCAGACTGATGCGGTAGGTCATATACCCCGCCGCGCCCACCGCGCCCAGCACCAGCACCAGCAGAAGGATCAGCACGGCCGTGCGCACAGGGTGACGGCGGCGCGGTTTTCTCTTCCGGGCGGCGGTCCGGCGGCGCTTCCCGCCTTTGGGGGGCGCCTTTTTTCGTTTGCGCTGTTCCGACGGGGCGGAGGTGATCTCCGCTTCGTCCAGGTCGGGGGCGTCGGACGCCTCCACGTATTCGATCTCCAGAGCCTCGTCCCTCCGGTCGTCGGCCGGGGGAGCGCCTCTGCGGTTGTTCTCGTTGGCGATGATGGGTTCCTTCTTTCTCTGTCAGCGTTGGCGGAGAGCCTCAGGTCATGTAGGGCTCGGCGGAGGTGGATAGAGGCACCCGCTGGCCCTGCTCTTCAAATGCGTCCCGTATCCAGGGGTTGGCGTTGAATCGTTCTTTGGTCTGGGATTCCAGCAGCGCGCCGATGAGCACGTTGGACACCAGGAAGCCTCCCGGGGTGAAGTGCCAGCGGTCGTTGTCCAGGGCGGCCCAGCCGTTTTCCTCAAAGATCTTCAGCATATCCTCCAGGGGGTCGAAGGAGCTGCGGTAGACCTCCTGATACTCCTCCCGGCTGATGCCCCAGCAGGTGCGCATGCCCAGCATCAGATACTCGCCGGCCCGGTCAAAGTCGGTGAGCTCCTCCTGCTCGTCGATAATATCTTTGTCTCCCAAAACGCCGGAAATATACTCCCGGACGTTGCGGGTGTAGGAATAGCGCAGCATCCCCACGTTGGAGTGGGCGGAGGCGCCGAAGCCGATGTAGTCTCCCAGCCGCCAGTATTTCAGGTTGTGGCGGCTCTCGTACCCCGGCCGGGCGAAGTTGGAGATCTCGTACTGGTAGTATCCGTGGCGGTCCAGCAGATCCACCGCGTAGAGATACATATCCGCCTGGTCGTCGTCCGAGGGGATCACCGGGGAGTCCTTGTACTGGTCGAACATGGGGGTGCCCTCCTCCAGCCGCAGCCCGTAGCAGGAGATGTGGGCGGGCTTGAGGGCGATGGCCTTGGACAGGGTGTCGGCCCAGTCCTCCCGGGTCTGGGTGGGCAGGCCGTAGATCAGGTCCAGACTGATGTTCTTGAACCCCGCCTGCCGGGCCCGCTTCACCGCCAGCACCACCTGGCGCCAGTTGTGACGGCGGCCGATGAGCCGCAGGATCTCGTCGTTGGCGCTCTGGGCGCCGATGCTCAGGCGGTTGACGCCCTCCTTCCGCAGCTCGCTCAGATCCTTGCGGCGCACGCTGTCCGGGTTGCACTCCACGGTGATCTCGCTGCTTTTCAGCAGACGGTTGGTGGCCTTGACCTCCCGGAGCATCTCGATGAGCCGCTTATAGCCGTAGTAGCTGGGGGTGCCGCCGCCGAAGTACACGCTGTCCATGAAGTAGTCCTTCATCCGGGGCAGGGTCTCCTGCAGCTGGATGAGCACCGCGTCCTGGTACAGGGGCATCAGCTTGTCCCGCCCCGGCAGGGAGCAGAAGTCGCAGTACGCGCACTTGGAGGCGCAAAACGGTATGTGGATGTATACGCCGATGCGTTTGTCTTCAGATGCCATTGCGTCCTCCGAATGTCGTATATAAGTCTCGCTCAAGCTTTCGCCCGGGGGCGAAAACAGGCCGGATCCGTTTTTCCCGGCGGCATTTGCGCGGGGAAAGCACTATTCAGAGCGCAAACGCGCGGGCGTAAGCGGGCGCGCTGCAGCGCTCTGAAATCCTCTCGATCGAGGGCCCGGGGAATGTGGGGGCCCGATCGGATCAGAACAGCGAGCAGACCAGATCGCCGTAGGCCGCCGGATCCTCGGGCAGGATGCCCGCGGCCAGCTCCGCCTGGCACAGCAGCACCCGGGCCATGGCCGCGGCGCGCTGGGGATCGGTCTTCCGGGCCTCGTCCAGCTTCCGCACCGCCGGGTGGTCCAGATTCAGCTCCAGTACCCGCACTGCCTTCATGGCGTTGGGGTCGGCGCCGGGGATGGAGTGGAAGTATTTTTCCATCTCCAGAGTGATCTCCCCCTCGGAGGAGAGACACACCGCGTGGTTTTTCAGCTTTCGGGAGAGCTTGACGGAGGCCACGCGGCCCTCCGCATTTTCTTTGACGAAATCCAGCAGCTCCCGGTTTGCTTCCAGCGCCTCGTCCGCCTTTGCCTTCTCCTCCTCGCTGTCCAGACCCAGGTCCTCGGACACCACGTTGCAGAAGCGCTTGCCCTCGTACTGGCCCAGGATCTGGGCCACGAACTCGTCCACGTCGGCGGTGAAGCACAAAATGTCATAGCCGTGGGACCGGACCTGCTCGGTCTGGGGCAGACGGGCCGCCCGCTGGGGCGTATCGGCGGCGGCGTAGTAGATATACTGCTGGCTCTCGGGCATGTTGGCGGTGTATTCCTTCAGGGAGATCAGCTTTTCCCGGTCGGCGGAGTGGTAGAGCAGCAGATCGGTGAGCAGCTCCCGCTTCATGCCGTAGTCGGCCACGATGCCGTATTTGAGCTGGGTGCCGAAGGCGCCGAAGAAGGTCTCGTACTTCTCCCGGTCGCTCTCCATGACCCGGGCGAGCTCGGCCTTGATCTTCTTTTCCAGGTTGTTGGCGATGATCTTCAGCTGCCGGTCGTGCTGGAGCATCTCCCGGGAGATGTTCAGACTCAGATCCGGGGAGTCCACCACGCCCCGGACGAACCGGAAGCAGTCGGGCAGCAGATCGCCGCACTTGTCCATGATCATCACGCCGTTGGAGTAGAGCCGCAGCCCGGGGACGTAGTCCCGGGTGTAGAAATCGTAGGGGGCCCGGGAGGGGATGAACAACAGGCAGCGGTAGCTCACCGCGCCCTCGGCGTTGACCCGGATCACCGCCACGGGATCGTCGGGATCCCGGAAGGATTCCTTGTAGAACTTCACGCACTCCTCATCGGAGACCTCCTTGCGGCTGCGCTGCCACAGCGGCACCATGGAGTTGATCACTTCCTCAGCGCGGCTGGGCTTCCAGGTGACCTTGGGGATGCCGTTCTCGTCGGTCTCGCCGGTCTCCACCTTTTCGGTGGTCTCCACCATGGCGTGGATGGGCCAGCGGACGTAGTCGGAGTATTTCTTCACCAGCTCTTTGATCCGCCAGGGGGCCAGGTAATCGCTGTAGCGCTCCTCGTCGGTGTCGTCCTTGAGCTCCAGGATCACGTCGGTGCCCACGCCGTCCTTGTCGCAGGGGGTGACGGTGTAGCCGTCGGTGCCCTGGCTCTCCCAGCGGTTGGCGGTCTCCTGACCGTAGGCCCGGGAGATCACGGTGACCTTCTTGGCCACCATGAACGCGGCGTAAAAGCCCACGCCGAACTGTCCGATCACGTCGATGTCGGCCTTTTCCTTCTGCTCCGGGTCCATGCCCTCCTTGAAGGAGAGGGTGCCGGACTTGGCGATGACGCCCAGGTTGTTTTCCAGCTCCTGAGCCGTCATGCCGATGCCGTTGTCGGACACGGTCAGCGTGCGATTATCTTCGTCGGTGAGGATGCGGATGCGGAAATCGCTCCGGTCCATACCCACCTTGTCATCCGTCAGGGACAGGAAGCACAGCTTGTCGATGGCGTCGGAGGCGTTGGAGATCAGCTCCCGGAGAAAGATCTCCTGATGGGTGTAGATGGAATTGATCATCATATCCAGCAGCCGCCGTGACTCTGCTTTGAATTGTTTTTTCGCCATTCTTTCGTTACCTCCAAAGGGTGCTGTATTTATGATACTGCAACTATATATTATATATCCGTTTTTCTCATTTTTCAACTGATTTTCCCAGACCTTTTTTCGTCGGGGATAACCGCCGCCTTGACACGGCGGCGGCGGGTGCCTATAATTCTGGCCATGATCTGCCCGGAGGTGAGCGCGTGAGAAAGCGGATATTTGAGATCATTGAGCTGGTGGGCGCCAGGGACGACGTGGTCAGCCACGCCTATGACATCGGCATGATCGTTGTGATCGCCGCCAGTCTGGTGCCGCTGATGTTCAAGCACAGCACCCCGGTCTTCACCGCGATCAACTACGGCGCCACGTCCGTTTTCATCGTGGACTACCTGCTGCGGCTCACCACGGCGGACTACAAGCTGGGGCGGGGGTGGACGTCCATTCTGCTCTACCCCTTCACCTTTATGGCCATCGTGGATCTGGTGGCCATCCTGCCCACCTTCTCTCTGCTGGGGGAGGGGTTCCGCACGCTGCGTGTGCTCCGGCTGCTCCAGGCCATGCGGGTATTCCGGGCGCTGAAGATCTTCCGCTACTCCAAGGACGTGGAGATCATTGCCCGGGTCATGCGCCGGCAGAAGGAGTCGCTGTACGCAGTGTGCGCCCTGGCCATCGGCTACGTGCTGCTGTGCGCGCTGGTGGTGTTCAACGTGGAGCCGGATACCTTTGACGATTTCTTTGAGGCGGTGTACTGGGCCACCATCAGTCTCACCACCATGGGCTACGGGGACATCTATCCCCTGTCCACGGTAGGCCGGGTGGTCACCATGGTGTCCTCCATCATCGGCATCGCAGTGGTGGCGCTGCCTGCCGGCATCATCACCGCCGGATACATGACCGAGATCCAGAAGCGCCGCACCGTGGACGAGGAAAACGAGGAATAACCACTCACGCCGTTCTCCCGAGCTCCGCGAGGGATCTCACGTCCGGCGCGGAAGCCTCACGGGATCCTTCGTCGCTGACGCTCCTCAAGATGACAGACGGTAGGACCCCGGTTCTGTGTCATCCCGAGCGCAGCGAGGGATCTCTCATCTGTCATTCTGAGCGCAGCGAAGAATCTCATATAGACTTCCACTTTGTGCGTATGAGGGAGATGCTCAGTCCCGTGGGTTTTCCTTTTGCGACCCCCATTCTTTCTTTTGTAAAAGAAAGAATGCGCCTCGCGGGTGGAAGAAAGAAAACGCGGGGGGCTCCGCCAAGCCGCCCCCCGGCCCCCCTCTGAGACTTTGCGTCGTGCAAAGCCACGGGGAACTCCCGGGAGGCAGTCCGTATGGGCTCCGGGACAGAACGACCGCTTGCGCTGGATATTCTGTCCTCCCGAGCGCAGCGAGGGATCTCTCGTCCGGCGCGAAAACCTTATGAGATCCTTCGTCGCGGACGCTCCTCAGGATGACAGACGGTAGGGACCCCGGTTCCGTGTCATCCCGAGCGCAGCGAGGGATCTCATGGTAGGAGGACAGGGTTTGGCGCGGCTCTTAAGCCCCTGCTGATGCTTTTCTTTGCCAGCGTTTCTTCTCGCATCATTTACGAAAAGAAATGCTGAAGAAAAGAATCACAGACGAGACAGAACATCTCCCTCAAACGCACAACACGAAAGCCGTATGAGATCCTTCGTCGCGGACGCTCCTCAGGATGACAGACGGTAGGGACCCCGGTTCCGTGTCATCCCGAGCGCAGCGAGGGATCTCATGGTAGGAGGACAGGGTTTGGCGCGGCTCCTCAGGAGGACACGTTCCGGCAGCCTTCGCCGGACTCTTGTCACGAACGGCAAAGGAGCCGCCGCACAGATCGTGCGGCGGCTCCTTTGCTGTCTGCCTCAGCTCCGCCCGGCCAGGGAGAAGGGCAGCTCCATGCGGTTGGCCTCCAGCAGGGCCTTGTCCCGCAGGATCACCTCCGCCGGGCCGTCGGCGGCGATATGGCCGCCGGAGAGCAGGATCACCCGGGAGCAGCAGTCCAGGATCATGTCCAGGTCGTGGGCGGCGATGAGCCGGGTCTGGGGCAGGGCGTTCACCGCGCGGATCACCGTCCTCCGGTTCAGAGGGTCCAGGGCGGTGGTGGGCTCGTCCATCAAAATGGCGGAGGGCTCCATGGCCAGCACCACGGCGATGGCGGCCATACGCTTTTCGCCTCCGGAGATCTTGTGGTTGTAGCGGTCCTTCAGCTCCGTGATGCCCAGGGTCTCCAGCGCGTCCATGGCCCGACGCTCCGCCGCTTCCCGGCTCAGCCCGTAATTCAGCGGGGCGAAGAGCAGATCCTCCCACACGGTGGGCATGAACATCTGGTTGTCCGAATCCTGCAGCACGAAGCCCAGCCGACGGCGGATCTCCGGCAGAGACTTCTTCTCCACCTTCACTCCGTCGATAAGAGCCTCCCCACGGGAGGGGGTGAGCAGCCCCAGCATGATGCGCATCAGGGTGGACTTCCCCGCGCCGTTGGCGCCGATGAGCCCCACGCACTCCCCGTCGGCCAGGGTGAAGGACACGTCCCGCAGCACCTCCCGGCCGGATTCGTAGGAAAAGGATATATTTTTCAGTTCGATCATGAAAGCCACCTCAAGTAAACAGTCCGCCCAGGGCGACAGCCATGTCCACGCACCGGAAAAGGATCAGCGCGCCGGCGGCGCCCAGGACAAACAGCGTGTCCCGCCCCTGCCAGGGGGTCACCGCCGCGTGGGGGAACTCCCCCCGGAAGCCCCGCAGCTGCATGCTGGCGTAAAGCTCTCCCGCCCGGTCCATGCTCCGCAAAAACAGCTGGCCCAGAAAGGAGCCCCAGGCGGAGATATGGATGCCTTTCTGACCCGGAGCCCGCAGGGCGTAGGCCTCGGACATGACGCTCACCTGCTCCATCAGCAGGGAGATATACCGGTAGGTCAGCAGCAGCAGCGTCACCATAAAGGAGGGGACGTGCAGCTTTCGCAGCGCGGCGCACAGGGCGTCCATGGAGGTGGTGGCCACCAGCAGAAACGACACTGTCAGCGCCAGCACGCCCTTGAGCATCAGCGTGAGCATGCTCACCGTGCCCCCGGACACCGCCGTGCGTCCCAGATAGAACAGCGGCGCCTTGTCCAGCAGCGGGTTGAACAGGCCCACCGCGCACACCAGCGGCAGCACGATGCGCAGCTTGTAAAAGCACAGCCCCGGCCGTATGCCGCTCAGGGTAAACAGCACCGCCGGATACAGCACGAAGATCATCAGCCGGCTCAGGGCGTACTTGGGCACCGACACCACCAGCGCGATATACAGCACCGCCGTGAGCAGCTTGGCCAGAGGATGGAGCCGGTGGATGGGAGAGTCCATCACCGCCAGCTCGTCCATCTCCCGGAATTCCAGCAACGCGTGGGAGACTTTATCCATAAAAACACTCTCGATTCAAAACAGGCTAAAAGGGCATTCCACAGAATGCCCTTTTGCGATAATATCAGATCGCGGGACCGGGGTCAATTCCCGGCTCTCTTTTTCCGGCGGAAAAATCCGCCCGCGGCGCAGATCAGCACCGCCGCCCCCGCTACCATGGCGCTGCCCACGATCCCGGAGACGGAGGTCCCCGCGGCGCTGTCGGAACCGGCAAAGGCGTAGTCCGGCAGGAAGGAGGTGGTCTCCTGAATGGCGGCGGCCTTGTCCGCGGCGGCGGAGGTCACGCCGAAATCGTCCTCGTCCAGGGCCATGTTCTCGCTGTAGCCGGATTCCCGGTTGCCGAACAGCGCCCACTCCAGACCGTCGGGGTTGGAGCTGGCGGCCAGGGAGAGCCCGCCGCCCACCACCAGCGCCAGCACCGCCAGCACCGCCACGGTGGTCTTCAGAGAGAAACGTCCGCTGCCCTCCCGGGCGTCCAGATCCCGCAGCAGCTCGGGCCGGGCCTGGCACAGGAACAGCAGCACCGCCGAGGTGATCAGACCCTCCACCGCGCCGATGGCCAGGTGGATGGGCTGCATCAGCGCCGCAAAGGCGCCCAGAGGCAGCTCGGTGATGCCCGAGAGCGTGGTCTCCAGCACCACGGAGAAGGCGCCCAGCTGCAGGGTGAGGATGCACCCCAGCATGGAGGCCAGCACGATCCGGGTCCGGGGAGTGAACCGACCGGAGCGCATGATGGGCCGCCAGATCAGATAGTAGCCCACGAAACAGCCGTAAAAGGCCATGTTCCACACGTTGGCCCCCAAGGCCAGCAGCCCTCCGTCGGCAAAGAACAGACACTGGATGGCCAGTATCACGATCATACTCAAAAATCCTGCCTGGGGTCCCAGAATGGCGCTGAGCAACATCCCGCCGCACAGATGGCCCGAGGAGCCGGTGCCGGGAATGGTATAGTTGATCATCTGTCCGGCGAACACCAGGGCGGCGGACACCGCCATCACCGGCAGCATTTTCGTATCGTCTTCCTCCTTCCGCAGAGTATGCACGCTGGCGCCGGCGGTCAAGCCGGAGGCGGCGTACATCACCGCGGCCGCGGTGGGAGAGAGAAGCGCGTCTGCCATATGCATGGATGGGGACCCCCTTTTTTGATTGCAGTCTGATTATAAGGAGCCCGCACCGGCCGCACAAGCCCCCCGGGGGGATATTTCCCGCCGGTTTTTCCAAAAAATTAGCGGGGGCTAATCACTCTTCTCTCCTGGGGCAGACGGTCAAAGGGAGCGCCGGAAAGGCGCTCCCTTTGACGGTTGCGATATACGCTCACTCCAGCGGCGGACCCAGCCGGGAGAGGACCTGGGTGAAGTAGTCCGGCAGGGGGGATTCCAGGCGGATCTCCTCGCCGGTGCGGGGGTGCCGGAACTTCAGCGCCCGGGCGTGGAGACACTGGCCCTCCAGCCCTTTCTCACTCTTTCCGGCGCCGTAGACCATGTCCCCCAGCAGCGGGTGGCCGATGTGGGCCATGTGGACCCGGATCTGGTGGGTGCGGCCCGTCTCCAGCATGCACCGCACGTGGGTGAAGCCCCGGTACCGGGCGATCACCTCCCAGTGGGTCACGGCGGCGCGGCTGTTTTTGTCGGTGACGGCCATGCGCTTGCGGTCGACGGGGTGGCGGCCGATGGGGGCGTCCACCGTGCCCGCGTCGGTGCGAAAGGCGCCGTGGACCACCGCCTCGTAGGTGCGGGAAAGGCTCCGGTCCGCCAGCTGAGCGGACAGAGCCAGGTGGGCCGCGTCGTTTTTGGCGGCGATGATCAGTCCGCTGGTGTCCCGATCCAGCCGGTGGACGATCCCGGGGCGCAGCTCGCCCCCCACTCCGGAGAGGGAGTCTCCGCAGTGGAACAGCAGGGCGTTCACCAGCGTCCCGTCGGGGTGGCCCGGGGCGGGGTGCACCACCAGCCCCCGGGGCTTGTTCACCACGATCACGTCTTCGTCCTCATACACCACGTCCAGGGGGATGTCCTGGGGCGCGGCGGCAGAGGGAGCGGGCTCGTCGGCCACGGTGACGGTGAAGACGTCGCCGGGGCGGGTGAGGTCGCTTTTTTTCACGGCGGCGCCGTTTCGTGTCACCAGTCCGGCGGCGATGAGCCGGGCGGCGGCGCTGCGGGTGAACCCCGAACGCGCCAGGAGAGCGTCGATCCGCTCGCCGCTCTCCTGTGTGGTTACGAATATCTGACTCATTTAAACTCCGCCAGGATGGATTCCAGATCGAACTCGTCGTCGGAGGATTTGGGCTTGGCGGGCTCGGCGGGCTTCACCGGCTCCGCGGGGCGCGCGGGCTCGGCGGGCTTGGCGGGCTTCACCGGCTCGGCGGGACGCACCGGCTCAGCGGGACGCACGGCGGGCCGGGCCACGGTCTGCACGGTGGCGTCGCTCTCCGGCGCGGCCGGACGGGCGGGCCGGACGGGCTCGGCGGGGCTGGGGGTGGGAGCGCTCCGGCGGACGGGACGGACTTCCTCCTCGCTCTCCCGGCGGGGCTGCCGGGGCCGGCGGACGGGACGGGGCTCTTCTTCCTCCTCGTCCTCCTCATCCTCGTAGCGGGCGCTGCGGCGGCGGGAGGGACGGAAATCGTAATCCTCCTCGTCGTCCTCCTCGTAGGGAGCGCCGATACCGCCGGCGATCAGGCTGATGCAGAAGAGCACGCCGAACACCACCACCAAGCAGTCGGCCAGGTTGAAAATCGGCCAGGTAATGCTCCCCAGCTTGGGCTCCAGCATATCCACCACGTAGCCGTAGATGGCCCGGTCGATGCCGTTGCCCAGCAGGCCGGCCAGCAGCAGCGTGCCGCTGAAGCGGGCCAGACCGGTGCGCAGATAGCCCCGGATCAGTCCCATCACGATGAACACCGTAAAGGCGGCCAGCAGGGCCAGCAGGATCCACCGCAGCGCAGACACCTTGCTCATCAGACCGAAGGCGATGCCGGTATTCTTGATATAGGTCAGGTTCAGCACGCCGGGGATCAGCTCCTTGCCGGGGAAGGCATTGAGCTCCACATGGGACACGGTCCAGAACTTCATGAACTGGTCAGCCAACAAAAACAGCAGACCGATAAAGGCGTACAGCATGTTTTTCTCTCCTTTTTTTCGCCGGAGCCCGGGAATGACCTGCCCCGGGCGATGGTTTTATCCGATGGCTGCGGCGCAGCGTGCGCACAAGGTGGGATGCTGACGGTTCTTCCCCACGGTCTCGTCGTGGGTCCAGCAGCGCTCGCATTTGGGCAGGGTGCTGGGGGCCACGTGAACGGTGAGCCCGGGCAGATTCTCACTCTTCATCCCCTCGCCCTCGCCCCGGACCACCCGGAGCTCGGAGACGATGCACAGCGGCGCCAGTTCCTTTTCATCCAGCGCGGCGACGCTCTCGGCCTCGCCGGTGACGTACAGGGTGACCCAGGCGTCCAGAGGCTTGCCCACCAGCTTTTCGCTGCGGGCCAGCTCCAGAGCCTTGTTCACCTCGGAGCGGACCCGGAGCAGCGCGTCCCAGCGGGCCTCGTCCTCGGGGGTGAGGGTCCATTTCTCGTTGACGGCGGGCATGTCGTTGAGACACACGTTGCGGCCGTCGGCGCCGTCGGCATGGGGCATGGCCAGCCAGATCTCGTCGGCGGTGAAGCTCAGCACGGGGGCCAGCAGCCGGGTCATGGCGTCCAGGATCAGGTAGATGGCGGTCTGGGCGCTGCGCCGGGACAGGGAATCCCGCCCGTCGCAGTAGAGACGGTCCTTGATCACGTCCAGGTAGAAGTTGCTCATCTCCACCACACAGAAATTATGGATGGCGTAGGTGGCGGCGTGGAACTCGTATTTCTCATAGGAGGCCAGGCAGCGCTCCACCAGCTTTTTCACCTGGGCGAGAGCCCACTGGTCCAGGGGGAGCAGCTCCTCCCAGGCCACGAGGGCGTTGGGATCAAAGCCGTTGAGGTTGCCCAGAATGTACCGGGCGGTGTTGCGGATCTTGAGATATTTGTCGCTCAGCTGCTTGAAGATGGAGTCAGAGCAGCGCATATCCATGGTGTAATCGGCGCTGGCGGCCCACAGCCGCAGCAGATCGGCGCCGTATTTGGGGATGATGTCGTCGGGAGAGACGCCGTTGCCCAGCGATTTGTGCATGGCCCGGCCCTCGCCGTCCACGGTCCAGCCGTGGCACAGCACGCTGCGATAGGGCGCGCCGCCCCGGGTGGCCACGCCGGTGAGCAGGCTGGACTGGAACCAGCCGCGGTACTGGTCGCCGCCCTCCAGATAAAGATCGGCGGGCCAGCTGCCGGGAGCGTCCAGCTCCATGGAGGCGGCGTGGGTGCTGCCGGAGTCGAACCAGCCGTCCAGGGTGTCGGTCTCGTGGGTGAAGCCCTCGCCGCTGCCGCAGTGGGGGCAGGTGAAGCCCTGGGGCAGCAGGTCCGCGGCCTCCGACTCGAACCAGACGTTGGAGCCGTGCTCGGCAAACAGCTGCGAGACCTTCTCAATGGTCTCGGCGGTGCACACGGGCTTGCCGCAGTGCCGGCAGTAGAACACCGGGATGGGCAGACCCCAGCGGCGCTGCCGGGAGATGCACCAGTCGGCCCGCTCCCGGATCATGGCCAGCATCCGGTCGTGCCCCCACTCGGGCAGCCACTCCACCTTGTCGGCGGCGGCGCAGGCGTCGTCCTTGAAGGCGTCCACGGAGCAGAACCACTGGGGAGTGGCCCGGAAGATGATGGGCTTTTTGCACCGCCAGCAGTGGGGATAGCTGTGGACGATCTCCTCGCTGGCGAAGAGCATGCCGCTCTCCTTCAGATCGGCCAGGATCACGCCGTTGGATTCGTCGGTCTTGAGCCCGGCGTACTTGCCGGCGTAGTCGGTGTGGCGGCCCTGGTCGTCCACGGGCACCACCATCTCCATGCCGTAGCGGCGGCAGGTGGCATAGTCGTCCGCGCCGAAGCCGGGGGCGGTGTGCACGCAGCCGGTGCCCGAATCCATGGTGACGTACTCGGCGTTCAGCAGCCGGGAGGTCTTGGGCAGGAAGGGGTGGTCGGCCAGCATGTTCTCAAAGAAGGAGCCGGGGTGGGTCTCCAGAATCTCCCAGGCGTCAAAGCCGCCGATGGTCATGACCTTTTCCGTCAGAGCCTCGGCCATGACGTAGATCTCGCCGTTGGGGGCCTTGACCAGGGCGTAGGACTCTCTGGGATGCAGGGAGATGCCCAGGTTGCCGGGCAGGGTCCAGATGGTGGTGGTCCAGATCACGAAGAAGAGCTTTTTGTGATCCACGCCGGGAAGCTTGCCCAGATCGTCGCGCAGGGGGAACTTTACGAAAACGGCGGTGCAGGGATCGTCCTGATACTCGATCTCCGCCTCGGCCAGAGCGGTCTCGTCGCTGGGGCACCAGTACACGGGCTTGAGCCCCTTGTAGATGTAGCCCTTCTCGTACATGGCGCCGAAGACCTTGACCTCCTCCGCCTCAAACTTGGGGTCCATGGTCAGATAGGGGTGATCCCAGTCGGCCAGCACGCCCAGGCGCTTGAAGCCCTCCCGCTGCACGTCCACGTAATGCTGGGCGTACTTGTGGCAGGCGGAGCGGAACTCGCCCACGCTCATGGCCTTGCGGTTGAGACGCTGTTCCTTGATGATGGCCGACTCGATGGGCATGCCGTGGTTGTCCCAGCCGGGGGTGTAGGGCACCCGGTAGCCGGTCATGGATTTGTAGCGGTTGATAAAGTCCTTCAGACACTTGTTCAGGGCATGGCCCATGTGCAGACTGCCGTTGGAGAAGGGGGGGCCGTCGTGGAGCACGAAGAGGGGCTTGTCCTGATTGCGGCGGAGCATCTCGTTGTATAGATCCATGTCGTTCCAGGCCTTGAGCATATCCGGCTCCCGCTTGGGCAGCCCGGCGCGCATGGGAAAATCGGTCTTGGGCAGGTTTACGGTGGCGTTGTAGTCCATGTGGGTTGACTCTCCTGTGTTGATGTTGGATTCGTTATAGGGAGCAAGGCGGGGCGCACTGCCCCGCCCTGTTGGATTCACGTTATTCGAGCTCAGAAGCGGAACCGGGGCTCGTCGTCGCCGTCCTCAGCGTCGGGGATGGCGTCCTCGGCGTCGTCGTCGGTGCCGTACACGGCGCGCTCAAAGGCCTCCGTGTAGTCGGTCCCGGCGCTCTCCTGGGCCTCGGCTTCCTCCTGAGGCTCGTCCTCGGCCTCGGCTTCCTCCTCGGCGGGGGCGGCGATGGCCTTTTTCTCCTCGGGAGCGGGGGTCACAATGATATCCTGAATGAAATCGGAGCTCTCCAGATTGTCCAGGAAGGCGCTTTCGTGCTCCAGCACCAGGCGGAACTTCTTCACGTACTCGGCGGCGGCGGCCTGCGCCTTCTGCAGACGCAGCTCCTCGGCCTGACGCTGCTGCTGGATGCTGCCGGTGATGGCTTCGGCCTCGGCACGGGCGTTGGCCACCAGCTCCTCGGCCTCGGCGCGGGCGTTGGCGAGCAGCTCGTCGGCCTGGGCCTGGCTCTCCTCCTGGACGGTCTTGGCCACCTTCTGGGCGGAGACCAGCGCCTTGTGCATGGCGTCCTCGTTGGCGCGGTATTCCTCGATCTTGTCCACCAGGACCTTCATCTTGCTGCGCAGCGTGGAGCTCTCCTTCTGCGCGGCGGCCAGATCCCCGGCCAGCTCATCGAGAAAATCGTCTACCTCGTTCATGGAATAGCCGCCGAAGGTGGCTTTTTCAAAAGTCTTTTCACGAATATCCTGTGCAGTGATCATATCTGTTTTCCCCTTTTAAGTCTGTATGTTTATTTCAAAAATAATTCCCGGAGGTCTGGGGCTCCTCATATCCGTCGCCGGAAAAGTCCATCCCGGCGGGGGTGATGATGAAGGTGTTGCCGGAGACCCGCTTGACCTTGCCCCCCAGGGCGTAGGTCACCCCGGAGAGGAAGTCCAGGATCCGGCGGGTGGTCTCCTTCTGGGTGTTTTCCAGATTCAGCACGATGGCGTTGCGCTCCCGTATGCGGTCGGCGATATCCGCAGCCACCTCGAACCGGTCCGGCCGCACCAGCAGCAGCCGGGGCTGCGCCGAGGCGGCGTATCCCGCCTGGGGCTGCTGGGCATAGCCCTGCTGGGCGTACTGGGGCTGCTGAGCATACCCCGTCTGGGGCTGTTGGGCATAGCCCTGCTGGGTGTACTGGGGCTGCTGGGCATACCCCGTCTGCTGACGGGGCTGGGCATAGGCCGTCTGCTGCTGGGCCCGCTGGGAGAAGACGAAGGGCTGGCGGACCGTCTGGGTCGGCTCGCTGTTCCGGGGCACTTCGGCATAGGAAGCGTAGCCCCGGTTGTCCGTCCCCTGGACGCCGCCCACGCGGACGGGATCGGCCATGTCCTCTTCCAGGTAGTCGTCATCGTCGTAAGGCTTGGTCAGTTTTTTCAGCTCATCTAAGAGTCCCATCCCGGGGCGCCTCCTGCAAATCATAGTTTCGGGGACCGAACAGGGCGGTGCCCAGCCGGACGATGGTGGCGCCGCAGCGCACCGCGTCCTCATAATCGGCACTCATACCCATAGACAGCTCGGTCATTGATACATTATCATATTTTTTTCCACGGATGTCAACAAAAAGCTCATACATTCGACGGAAATAGTTTCGATTTTCCCCGGCAATTTTTTCCGCGGGCGGAATGGCCATCAGACCGCGGACCTGCAGATGGGGACATTCTCCGGCAAAGGAGAGCAGCTCGGGGAGCTCCTGTACGGCCGCGCCGCTTTTGGAGGCCTCGCCGCCGATGTTCACCTCCAGCAGCACCGGCTGCACGATCTCCAGCTTTTCCGCCCGGCGGTGGATCTCCCTCATGAGCTCCACGCTGTCCACCGAGTGGATCAGCTCCACGGCGCCCACCAGGTATTTTACCTTGTTGCGCTGCAGATGGCCTATAAAGTGGACGCCGCAGCCGGCGTATGCGTTCACGGCATTTTTCGACAAAAACTCCTGGACCCGGTTTTCCCCGCACAGATCCACCCCGGCCTCCACGGCCTCCCGGACCCGTTCGGGGCCGTTCATCTTCGTGGCGGCCAGCAGCCGGACCTCCCCGCTCTCCCGGCCCACGCTCCGCGCGGCCGCGTCGATGCGCCGCCGGGCTTCTCTCACGTTTTCGGCAATGGTGCTCATAGCTCTACCCTTCTTATGTATAAAAAACTATTTGTCTTCCTGCGTTTTGGCGGGGATGTCTCCGCCCGCCAGGACCACCTCGCTGCCCGGACGCAGCCCCGGTGCGGACACCAGCACGAGCCCGTCCCGGGCCTCCAGTACGGTGACGGCCTCCCGCCGGAGAAAGGGCCCCGCGCTCCGGCAGACGTAAGCGCCGTCGGCGTCCCGCCCCAGGGCCTCCGCAGGCAGACACAGCCCCCGGACCCGGCCCAGCACCGCCGAGACGGTGAGGACGCGGCTCCCGGCGATCTCCGTCAGACCCCGGGAGCAGGACAGGACCACCATGGCCCGCCCGTCCGCGCCGGCGCTCAGCCGCGCCACCCGGGCGGGGAGGACGGTCCCGGCCAGCTCCAGCTCCAGACTGTCCCCGGGGACCAGCCGGGAGGCCCGGTCCGGATCGACGAAGGCCGCCAGCCGCCAGGCGCTGCCGGTGATCAGCCTGCCTGCGGCGAAGGAGGTGCGCGTCGGTGCGCTGAGCACTCCGGCCAGCTCCTCCGCGGTGAGAGCGCCTCCGTCCGCCGAGAGGGATTCCCACCCGTCGGTATGCTGCAGGAACAGTCCGGCGGCGGGGGCGGTGAGGATCCGCTCCCCCGCTCCCTGCCGTTCCAGGGCGCGGATCTCGGTGCGCAGCCGCCCCAGGCGCTCGGCGGTGAGCCGCTGGGGGAACAGCCCCAGGGCGGCGTCGTGTCCGGCGGTGAGCAGCGCCGGGACGTCCCCGAGCGCCGCGGCCGCGCGCACTCCGGCCAGTTCCCGATACAGCTGTGCCTGCCCGGCGGCCCGGCCGTCCCGCCCCAGGGCAGCCTCATCCGCGGCCAGCTGCCGCCGCAGACGCAGCAGCAGCGCGGAGGTGAAGTAATCCACGCCGGTTTCAAACTCAATGGCCACCGCCTCTCCGGCGGCCAGACGCACGCCCTCCGGGGCGGTGAAGCGCAGTCGGTCCAGCCGCCGGGGAATGACGATCTCGGTGCGCAGCACCGCTCCGGTGAGAACCATCTCGTCCTTCCACTCGGCGCTCTCGGCCCGGGCCGTCCGCCGGACGGGGGCCAGCCGGGCGCACAGCCCCGCCCCGGCGTAGGCGGCGGCGCCCAGGACCAGCACGAGCCCCACCAGAAGCAGCGCCGGTTGGGAGCGCCGCACGGTTATGTATTGCCGCCGCCCATGTCCACGTTGCGGCTGGGCACCAGGGTGGAGATGGCGTGTTTGTAGATCAGCTGCTGCTTGCCGTCGGTCTCCAGCACCACGGTGAAGCTGTCGAAGCCCCGCACGATCCCCCGCATCTGAAAGCCGTTCATCAGAAACAGGGTGACGATCTGGCGGTCCTTGCGGGTCTGGTTGAGGAAAAGGTCCTGCAGATTCTGTGTTTTTTGCATGATAATAACTCCCTTTCGCCCGTTTCCGGAGACTCCGGCGGGCATTCAATAATAATTCGTACGAAGGGCTCGTCCCTCTCGTAGGTCTTTTTATTGTAAAGAGAGCCGATTGAAAATCAGGTCGCTTCCTGTCGAAGGGAAAGCAAGATCTGCCCCATGGCGGAGGCGGTGTCGGGGTACGTCTCCCGGGGTAGCCAGTGGAGAGCGGCGTCCCGGCGCAGCCAGGTGAGCTGGCGCTTGGCGTAGCGGCAGGAGGCGGTTTTGACGGCCTCGAGCGCTTCGGCGCGGGAGCACTCTCCCCGCAGCGCGGCGGCGGCCTCCTTGTAGCCGATGGCCTGCATGGCGGTGCTCTCCGGGGGCACGCCCCGGCGCAGCAGAGCCTCCACCTCCTCGAAAAGGCCCCGCTCCTCCATCCGGTCCACCCGCTGCCGGATCCGCCGGTACAGGGTCTCCCGGCAATCGTAGGTCAGAGCGAAGCGCAGCGAGCCGAACCGGGGCGGGGCGAGCCGGGTACGCCGGTCGTGGCTGGTGATGGTCTCGCCGGTGAGAGTGTAGACCTCCAGAGCCCGGACCAGGCGCTTTTTGTCCCCGGGGGCGAGCTTTGCGGCCCGTTCCGGGTCCACGGCGGCCAGCTTCGCGCGAAAGGCGTCGCCCCCCAGATCGTCGTATTCCGCCCCCAGGGCGGCGCGCAGCGCAGCGTCCCCCGCCGCGGCGAAATCCGTGCCGGAGAGCAGCGCGTCGATGTATTGATTGGTGCCCCCCACCACGATGGGCTGCCGGCCCCGGGCCAGAATGTCCTCCGCTGCGGCGGCGGCCATGTCTGCCCAGCGGGCCACAGACCAGGTCTCCCCAGGATCCGCCACGTCGATCATGTGGTGGGGCACGCCCCGCATCTCCTCCGCCGTGGGCTTGGCGGTGCCGATGTCCATGCCCCGGTAGATCTGCATGGAGTCGGCGGAGATCACCTCCCCGTTGACGGAGAGGGCCAGCGCAGCCCCCAGATCGGTCTTGCCCGTGGCGGTGGGACCGGAAATAACGATCAGCCGCTGATTTAGCATAGACAAACCATAATCTCCTGTGATAGAATCATCAAAGTTTGTTTTGAAAGGAATGCTTGACTTGAGTGTATGCATTTGCGCCGACAGCACCTGTGATCTTACCCCGGAGCTGACGGCGCAGTACGGCGTGGTCATCACCCCCCTTTATATATCCATGGGGGACGACAGCCGCCGGGACGGGGAAGACTGCCGCGCGGAGGACATCTTCGACTACTACCGGCGCACGAAAAAGCTGTGCACCACCGCGGCGGTGACCATCGGCGATTACATCGACGTCTTTTCCCGTGAGCTGAAGACCCACGACGAGATCGTCCACTTCACCATCTCCTCGGACATGTCCGCCTGCTACCAGAACGCCGTGGACGCGGCCCGGGAATTTGACGGCCGGGTGTACGTGGTGGACTCCCGCAACCTGTCCACGGGCATCGGCCAGCTGGTGCTGGACGCGGCGATCATGGCCCGGGAGGGCCGCTCCGGCGGAGAGATCTTCGCCGACATGGAGCAAAGAAAGGAAAAGCTGAACGTCAGCTTTGTGATCGACACCCTGGAGTATCTCCACAAGGGCGGCCGCTGCTCCGGCGTGGCGGCGCTGGGGGCCAATCTTCTCCGGCTCAAGCCCGTGATCGAGGTGAACGGCGGGGTCATGGGCGTGGGGAAAAAATACCGGGGCACCCTGGATAAATGCGTGACCGCCTACGTGGCCGAGCGCATCGGCGACGGCACGGGAGCCGACCGGCGCCGGATCTTCATCACCGACTCCGGCGTTTCGGAGGAGCTGGTGGCGGCGGTGCGGGACATCCTGGAGCGGGCGGGCTTCCGGGAGATCCTCCATACCCGCACCGGCGGGACCGTGTCGAGCCACTGCGGACCCGGCACCCTGGGGATACTCTATTACGACGAATGACCGGTACGGCGCGCCTTCGGGCGCGCCGTTTCTGCGCCCTGCGCCGGCGTCTCACACGATCCGGCCGAAGCGCTTGTCCAGCTCGGCGCGGGTGAAGGTCTGCATCACCGGCCGGCCGTGGGGGCAGTGGGTCACCTCGCCGGCCAGGACCCGCCGGGCCAGGGCGATGAGCTCCTCCCGCTCGTTGGGCATGTTGGCCTTGACGGCGGCCTTGCAGGCCACGGTGGCGGCCAGCCGCTCCCACACGTCCGCGGCGGAGAGGCTCTCTCCCTCCCGCAGCTTTCCCGCCAGCTCCTCCAGCAGGGGCACGGCCCCGGACACGTCGATGTCCGCCGGCACCGCCCGCAGGGCGAAGGCGTTCTCCCCGTATGGCTCCAGCCGGAAGCCCAGCCGTTCCAGCAGCGCGGCGTGGCTCTCGATGGCCTCCGCGTCCTCCGCGTCGGCGGTGAAGGTCTCGGGGATCAGCAGCTCCTGGCTCATCAGGGGCTTTTCGTTCAGACGCATTTTGTCAAAGAGGATCCGCTCGTGGGCGGCGTGCTTGTCAACGATCATCAGCCGGTCGCCCTGCTCCAGCAGCACGTACACCCCCAGGGTCTCCCCGATGTAGCGGAAGGGCTCCTCCCGGAAGGTCTCGTCCAGCACCGCCTGCTCCGGCGCCGCCGGGGCGGCCGGGGCGTCGGTCGGGACCGGGGGAGCGCCCGAGGGGACCTCCGGCTCCGCCGTGTGCACCGCGCCGTAGCGCCGGTCGGCCCGATAGGGGACGTCGTCCCGCACGGTGCCCGGCCGGGGAGAGAAGCTCCCACCGGCGGAGGGACCGTAGCGCCGCTTGAACTCCGCGGCGTCCATGCTGCGGAAAAAGTCGCTCCGGGGGGCGCTGCGCCCGGCGGAAGCGGGGGCGGGCCGGTTCGCCGGAGCCGGCGCCGCCGGTGGGACCGGAGTCGGCTTTTCCTCCTCCGGGACGGTCATGGTCTGGGGCGGGGCGGCGCCCAGGGCGGCCAGCGCGCCGTAATACACCCCGTCGAACACGCTCTTTTCCCGGGCAAACTTCACCTCCGCCTTGGTGGGATGCACGTTCACGTCCACCAGCCCGTTGGGCAGGGAGACGTAGAGCACGCAGCCGGGGAATTTGCCTACCATGGACATGTTTTTATAGGCCTGCTCCAGCGCCGCCTGCATGGTGCGGGAGCGGATGGACCGGCCGTTGACGAAAAAGTACTGCCCCGAACGGTTGCCCCGGCAGGCGTGGGGCGCGGTGACGAACCCGGTGACCTCCACCCCGTCGCTGACGGTGTCCACGGCCTTCAGCCCGGCGGCAAAGTCCCGGCCCAGCAGGGCGTATACGGCGCTCTGGGCCTGGCCGTCCCCGGGGGAGAAGAACTCCTCCTGCCCGTCCCGGAGGCAGCGCACGGACACCTCCGGCCGCCCCAGGGCGCAGCGCAGCGCCGCCTGGACACAGGCGCCGGTCTCCGAGCGGTCGGAACCCAGGAACTTCTGCCGGGCGGGGGTGTTGAAGAAGAGATCCCGCACCAGGATGGTGGTGCCCTCGGGACAGCCGGTCTCTTCCATGGACAGGATCTCCCCGGCCTCCACCTCCAGGCGCACCCCCGCGGCGGCCCCCCGGGCCCGGGTGATCAGGGTGACCCGGCTGACGCTGGCGATGGCCGCCAGAGCTTCTCCCCGGAACCCCAGGGTGCCGATGGCCTCCAGACCCCGCTCGTCGGAGAGCTTGCTGGTGGCGTGGCGCAGGAAGCAGATGCCCGCGTCCTCGGGGGCCATGCCCACGCCGTCGTCGGTGACGCGGATCAGCTCCCGCCCCCCGGCCCGGAGCTCCAGCACCACGGTGCGGGCCTGGGCGTCAAAGGCGTTTTCCAGCAGCTCCTTTACGGCGCTGGCGGGCCGCTCCACCACCTCGCCCGCGGCGATCAGATCCGCCACGTGCTGGTCCAGAATATTGATACGGGGCATAACGCACCTCCGAAAAATTCGATTCCAATCTGGATTATACCGCAAAAAAGTTGCAGTTTCCATAGGGAAATGTTAATATATTAATTCAAATGACTGGCGAAAGGACCGACGATATGGCCTATACGAGACGGGAGATCCCCGCGGAGAGGATCGACGGGCAGATGCGCCTGTGCCGCGGCATCCGGGAGAGCCTTTCCCCCGGGGAGCACTTTGCCATGGTGGACACCTACGGCTGCCAGCAGAACGAGTCCGACAGCGAGGTGCTGCGGGGGTATCTGCGCGCCATGGGCTACACCATGACCGACGACGAGGAGCGCGCGGAGATCATCATTGTGAACACCTGCGCCGTGCGGGAGCACGCCCAGATGCGGGTCTTCGGCAACGTCGGTGCGCTGACCCACATCAAGCGGGAGCACCCGGACCGGATCGTGGCGCTGTGCGGCTGCATGGCCCAGAGCCCGGAGATCCGGGAGCAGGTGAAGCGGTCCTACCGGATGGTGGATCTTTGCTTCGGCCCCCACGACCTGTGGCGCTTCCCGGAGCTGCTTGCCGAGACCATTTCCGTCCACGGCCGGCCGGGGAATCAGGGTCGGGTCTTTGCCGTCAACGACGAGGCGGCCGTGGCCGAGGGAATGCCCCGGGCCCGGGACGGCAGCGTAAAGGCCTGGCTCACCATTATGAACGGGTGCAACAACTTCTGCTCCTACTGCATCGTGCCCTACGTCCGGGGCCGGGAACGCTCCCGCCGCAGCGCCGACGTGGTGGCCGAGGCCCGGGCGCTGGTGGAGGCGGGATACAAGGACATCACCCTGCTGGGGCAGAACGTGAACTCCTACGGCCGGGGACTGGACGAGGAGACGGATTTTGCCGACCTGCTGCGAAAGGTCAACGCCATCGACGGGGACTTTCGCATCCGGTTCATGACCAGCCATCCCAAGGACGCCACGGAAAAGCTGTTTGCGGCCATGGCCGAGTGCGAAAAATGCGCCCCCCATATCCACCTGCCGGTGCAGTCGGGGAGCAACGCCGTTCTCAAGGCCATGAACCGGCACTATACCCGGGAAAAGTATCTCACCCTGGTGGAGACCGCCCGGCGGTACATCCCCGAGCTGGTGCTGACCACGGACGTGATCGTGGGCTTTCCCGGGGAGACGGAGGAGGATTTCCGGGACACCCTGCGTCTGACTGAGGAGGTGGAGTTCGACTCCATGTTCACCTTCATCTACTCCCGCCGCCCGGGCACCCCTGCCGCGGAGTGGGAGGCCAACGCCTCCCGGGAGGAGATCCAGAGCCGGTTCGACCGGCTGGTGGAAAGCGCCAACGCCGTATCCGCCCGACTCCACGCCGCCCAGGAGGGCCGGACCTTCCGGGTGCTCATCGACGGGAAGTCCCGGAACGGGGAGTATAACCTGTCCTCCCGCACCGCCGGAGGGCGGCTGGTGCATCTGGCCGGGGGGGAGAGCCTGGTGGGCACCTGGGCACAGGTGAAGATCACCGGCAGCAATACGTACGCCCTGTTCGGGGAGATCGTATAAGGCAGCGCCCGCAGAGAGACTTCGCCGCTGTCCTCCTGTCCTCCTGAGGAGCGCAGCGACGAGGGATCCCGCGAGGTTTCCGCGCTGGACCATGAGATCCCTCGCTACGCTCGGGATGACAGTGAAACCGGGGCCGCCGCTACCCATTGTCATCCTGAGGAGCGCAGCGACGAAGGATCCCGTAAAGCTTCCGCGCTGGACCATGAGATCCCTCGCTGCGCTCGGGATGACACGGAATCGGGGCCTCTGTCACCCTGTCATCCTGAGGAGCAACGCGACGAAGGATCCCGAAAAGCTTCCGCGCTGGACCATGAGATCCCTCGCTGCGCTCGGGATGACAGTGAAACCAGGGTCTCCGTCACTCTGTCATCCTGAGGAGCAACGCGACGAAGGATCCCATGAGATTTCCGCGCCGAACGACGGGATCCCTCGCTGCGCTCGGGATGACACAAAACCGGGGTCCTACTGCCTGTCATCCTGAGGAGCAACGCGACGAAGGATCCCGTAAAGCTTCCGCGCTGGACCATGAGATCCCTCGCTGCGCTCGGGATGACAGTGAAACCAGGGTCTCCGTCACTCTGTCATCCTGAGGAGCAACGCGACGAAGGATCCCGCGAGGTTTCCGCGCAGGACCGTGAGATCCCTCGCTACGCTCGGGATGACAGTGAAGCCGGGGTCCTACTGCCTGTCATCCTGAGGAGCAACGCGACGAAGGATCCCATACGATTTCCGCGCCGGACGGCCCCCGCCGCCGCAGCCAAACAATACAAAACAATCAGGAGAGAACGATATGCCGGCAGAGACGACTCCCATGAAAATCCAATACAACGCCATCAAGGCCCAGCACCCGGACTGCCTGATCTTTTACCGCCTGGGGGACTTCTACGAGATGTTCGACGAGGACGCCCTGGTGGGCTCCCGGGAGCTGGAGCTGGCGCTGACCACCCGTGACCGGGGCAAGCCGGAGGAGGAGCAGACCCCCATGTGCGGCGTGCCCTACCACAGCGCGGAGCAGTACATCGCCCGGCTCATTGCCAAGGGCTACAAGGTGGCGGTGTGCGAGCAGCTGGAGGATCCCAAGCTCACCAAGGGTCTGGTGAAGCGGGACGTGATCCGCATCATCAGCCCCGGCACTCTCATGGAGAGCTCCATGCTCCCCGAGGGGGAGTCCAACTACCTGGGGGCGCTGTGGCTGCAGGGGGACGGGGGAGGCTGCGCCTTTGCGGACGTATCCACCGGCGAGGTATGCGCCGCCTCCTTTGAGAGCGGTGCGGTGAACCATCTGCTCAACGAGCTGGGCCGGTTCCGGCCCCGGGAGGCGGTGCTCTCTCCGGCGGCGGCAGCGGACCGGCAGATCGCCGACGCCCTGGACAAGCGGTTTTCCTGCCGGGTGGAGATCTCCGAGCCGCTCTTTGCCTCGGAGGAGGCCCGGGAGCGCGTCCGCGCCCAGTACGCCGCGGACGCCGACGCCCTGGGGCTGGACGAGCGGTCGCTGCCCGCGGTGGGGGCGCTGCTGGGCTATCTCACCGAGGCCCAGCGGGGGAACATGAGCCAGCTGCGCCGGCCGGACGTGTTCACCCGGGGCCGGTTCATGGAGCTGGACGCCACCACCCGCCGCCATCTGGAGCTGACGGAAAACCTGCGCACCGGAGAGAAGAAGGGCTCGCTGCTGTGGGTGCTGGACAAGACCCGCACCCCCATGGGCGGCCGGACGATCCGCAGCTGGGTGGAGCGGCCGCTGCTCTCCCCGGTGGCCATCCGCCGCCGGCTCGCGGCGGTGGAGGAGCTCTACCGGGACAACGTGGGCCGGGGGGAGCTGATCGAGAACCTGCGCTCCGTGGGCGATCTGCAGCGGCTCACCAGCCGGGCGGTGTACGGCACCGCCAACGGCCGGGACATGCTGGCCCTGGGGAGATATCTCTCGGTGCTGCCGGAGCTTCTGGGCCGGGCGAAAAAGTATAAAAGCGCCCTTTTGTCCACCCTGGCCGGGGCCGAGCCTCTGGAGGATCTGGCCTTTCTGCTGCGCCGGGCCATCTGTGACGAACCCCCCTTCTCCGTGCGGGAGGGAGGCATCCTCCGCGCCGGCTACAGCGAGGAGGTGGACCGGCTCCGGGACGTGCGGAAAAACGGTGCGGCCCGGGTGGCGGAGCTGGAGGCCCGGGAGCGGGAGCGCACCGGCATCAAAAAGCTGAAGGTAAGCTACAACAAGGTATTCGGCTACTATATCGACGTGCCCAACTCCGCCGGAGCGGTGACCCTGCCGGAGGAATACGTTCGCAAGCAGACGCTGGTGAACGCGGAACGGTACATCACCCCGGAGCTGAAAAAGCTGGAGGAGGACATCAACTCCGCCAAGGAGCGCATCGAGCAGCTGGAATACGACTTTTTCATGGACGTGCTGCATCAGGTGGCGGCGCGGGTGGACGCCATCCAGGACACCGCCGCCGCCGTGGGCCAGCTGGACGCCCTGTGCTCCCTGGCCGAGACGGCGGTGCGCAACGGCTACGTCTGCCCGGAGGTGGAGATCTCCCGCCGGGTAAACATCACCGAGGGACGTCATCCGGTGGTGGAGCAGATGCAGCCGGACACCCTGTTCGTGCCCAACGACACCCGCCTGGACGACGGGGACAACCGGGTGGCCATCGTCACGGGTCCCAACATGGCGGGCAAGAGCACCTATATGCGCCAGACGGCCATCATTGTGCTCATGGCCCAGATGGGCTCCTTCGTCCCGGCCAAAGACGCCGTGATCGGGGTGGTGGACCGGGTGTTCACCCGAATCGGCGCCTCCGACGATCTGGCGGGGGGCCAGTCCACCTTCATGGTGGAGATGAGTGAGGTGGCCGCCATTTTGAAAAACGCCACGGCGGACTCCCTGCTGATCCTGGACGAGATCGGCCGGGGCACCTCCACCTACGACGGCATGGCCATCGCCCGGGCGGTGCTGGAATACTGCGCCGACCCCCGGCGGCTGGGAGCCAAGACCATGTTCGCCACCCACTACCATGAACTCAGCGTGCTGGAGGGCACCCTGCCCGGGGTGCGCAACTACAACATCAGCGCCAAGCGGCAGAACGGCAAGCTGATCTTCCTGCGGAAGATCCTGCCCGGCGCCACCGACGAGAGCTACGGCATCGAGGTGGCCAAGCTGGCCGGAGTCCCCGAGGCGGTGATCCGCGCGGCCAACGCCCATCTCCGGGAGCTCAACGCCGCCGGGGCCGCCCCTGCGGCGGCCCCGGCCCGGCCCGCCGAGGACCAGGTGAGCCTGTCGGAGGTGGGGGCCGGGGCTCTGGCGGAACGGCTGCGGGGCATCGACCCGGACAGCCTGACCCCCCGGGAGGCTCTGGAACTGCTCTACGAGCTGAAAAGGGAAGCCGACAGCCATTAAAACAGGGAGGAAACGCCATGAAAAAAAGTACGGCTATCATTCTTCTGGCAGCGGCGGGCCTGCTGATCGCCGCGGGCGTCGCGCTGGGAGTCACCCAGGGCTGGGGGAGCGGCGAGTCTCAGGATTATCAGTACGTCACCGACGCCGACACGGCGCTGGACATCCGCGCCGAGCTGTCGGCGGCGGACGTGTTCGTTTACGACGCCTATGACGACGTCCTCCGAGTGGAGCTCTATGACGCCCCCCGGGTGACCGTCAGCGGCGAGAAGGGCGCCGTCACCCTCCGGGAGAAGAGCGGCGGGGTGCACTGGCGGCTGTTCGGCCGGGAGGAGAGCCGGGTGGTTTTGTGGGTGCCCGTCGGTCTGCGGGGCTCCATCCGCGTGGAGACCGCCTCCGGCGACATTGACGTCAACAGCCTGAAGGGGGCGGAGCTGACGCTCTCCCTCTCCACCGCCTCCGGCGACGTGGGGATTTACGACGCCGAGGCCTCCGCCGCGGAGATCCACACCGTCAGCGGCAATATCTGGATGGGGACCAACGACCTGCCCGGCGTAAGCGCGGTCAGCACCAGCGGGGACATCTCTGTCTACGGCTTCCCCTGCGACAAGCTGGAGCTGTCCACCGTCAGCGGAGACGTGTGGTGCTCCCTGCCCGGCGCGGCGGAGGATTACTCCGTGAGCGTCTCCACCGTCAGCGGAGAGGTGTACGGCGTCCACCACAGCCACGGCAGCGGCGGGAAGGAGGTCTCCGTCTCCACCGTCTCCGGCGACGTCAGCCTCCAGTACGAAAACTGATACGTACCGATGCATAAAGAATACCCGCGGCCGATCCGAAAAAGGATCGGCCGCGGGTATTTCTTCTTCCGGGCGCGCGCTCAGCCGTTTTTCGCCACCCACTCCTGGACAAACTCGGCAAACCGCCGGGTGGCCGGACCGGCCAGCTCCCCGGCGCTTACCGCCAGCGCCAGCATCCGGCTGTTGGGCGGATCCAGCGGCCGGGCGGCTACGAAGTTGCCGATCACGTCCCGCAGCAGCAGCTCGGGCATGATGGAGACCCCCATCCCCTTGCCCACCATGGCGATGATGGCGTAATCGTCCTTGGTGGAAAAGCGGACGTTGGCCTGCACTCCCGCGCTCTGCAGCGCCCGGCGGGCGTCGTCGTCGGAGGTCTCCAGCAGGCTCAGGAAGGGCTCCCGGGCCACCTCGCTCACCGGGCAGACCTCCTTTTGCGCCAGTGGATGGTTGGGGGGCAGCACCGCCAGCAGCCGGTCCTCCTTCAGGGGGATGCACTCGCACTTGAGGGAGTTGGGGATGGTGACGAAGCCCACATCCGCGCTGCCGTCGGTGAGCCAGCGGTCCACGTCGTGATAGTCCCCGTTGAACAGCTGAAACTCCACCCGGGGGTAGAGGGACTGAAACTCCGTCATGATCTCCGGCAGCCAGTGCACCGCCACGCTGGTAAAGGTGGCCACCCGCACCGTCCCGGCGGCCAGCCCCCGCAGATCCGCCACGGTCTGCTCCAGCCGCTCCTGGGCGCGCAGCACCTCCCGGATGGCGGGCATCAGCCGCTCCCCTTCGGGGGTGAGCTGGGCGCCCACCCGGCTGCGCCGCAGCAGAGGGAAGCCGAATTCCTCCTCCAGCCCGGCCAGTATGTGACTGACTCCCGACTGGGTCATGCCCATGTCCTCCGCCGCCCTGGTGAGAGAGGACAGCTCCACGATCCGTTCAAATACCTGATATTTTTTTGTGTCCATGAAAATTTCCCCTTGCTTTTTTTCTCCGCACGCGTTATCATACGCCCATACACATTCCGATTTTTGATGTCAGAAATTATAAATCGTAATGTATAATTTGTCAAGGGGGAGAGAACATGAATGTTTCCGAGCTGATCATGTTTGGAGCGTATCTGCTGTTTATGGTCGGCGTGGGAGTGGCTACGTTCCTGCGCACCCGGGGCGGCGGGGAGAAGGACTACTTCCTGGGCGGCCGGAAGATGGGCGCCTGGGTCTCCGGGCTCAGCGCCGGGGCCTCGGACATGAGCGCCTGGGTGCTGATGGGGCTGCCTGCCTCCATTTACACCTACGGTATGGGCAAGACGTGGATCGCCATCGGACTTTTCATCGGCTACACGCTCAGCTGGATCTTCGTGGCGCCCCGGCTGCGGGCGTTTTCCGTGGTCTGCGGCGACGCCATCACCATCCCCCAGTATCTCACGAACCGGTTCCTGTCCAGGAGCCGGGCGCTGCAGCTGGTGTCGGCGGTGATCTTCCTGGTGGCCTACACCGTCTACGCCGCCAGCAGCATCAAGGCCTGCGGCACGCTGTTCAACACGGTGCTGGGGGTGGACGCCAAGGCGGCCATGTACCTGGCGGCGGTGATCATCGTGGGCTACACCTTCCTGGGAGGGTTCAGCGCGGTGAGCTGGACGGACTTTTTCCAGGGGCTGCTGATGCTGGGGGCGCTGCTGATCGCGCCGCTGGCGGCGCTGCTGATGCTGCCCGGCCAGGGCGGCGGCGGTTCGGCTCTGGGCGCCGACTACTGGCGGCTGTTCACCAACTGGAAGGACGTGATCTCCGGTCTGGGCTGGGGCCTGGGCTACTTCGGCATGCCCCACATCATCATCCGCTTCATGGCGGTGAAGAGCCAGACGGAGCTGAAAAAGGCCGGGCGCATCGGCGTGGGCTGGACGTTCCTGATCCTGACGTTCTCGGTGGTGGTGGCCGTGGTGGGCCACCTGTTCCTGGGGGACGGGCAGGAGGGCAGCGTGGTGTTCATCACCATGGTGCGGCGGATCTTCTCCGGACCTGTGCTGGGGCTGGTGTCGGGGCTGCTGCTCAGCGCCATCCTGGCCGGGGCCATGAGCACCGCCGACTCCCAGCTGCTGGCGGCCTCCAGCGCCTTTGCCAGCGACGTATATAACCCCATGCTCCGCAAGGGCGCCGGCTCCGACAGGGAGATGCTCTGGGTGGGCCGGCTGGTGGTGCTGGTCATCTCCGCGCTGGCGCTGGCCATCGCCGCCAACCCCAACAGCGGCACCATCATGAGCCTGGTGGAAAACGCCTGGGGCATCTTCGGGGCGGCCTTCGGTCCGGTGATACTGCTGAGCCTGTACTGGCGGGGCATGACCTTCCGCGGCGCGGCGGCGGGCATCGTGGGAGGCGCGGCGGTGGATATCCTGTGGCTGGCCCTGTGCAGCTCCACGGGGATCTACGAGATTGTCCCGGGCTTTGTCGCCGGAGCGCTGGCCTGCGTGCTCTTCTCCCGGGCGGGCGCCGACAGCGGCGAGACCCGCGCGCTGTTCGACAAATGCCTTGCCTATCAGGACTGACCGACGCCGACCCTGAGGCGCGAAAAGGCCGCCGGGCAAGTCCCGGCGGCCTTTTCCGGCGCTTGACGGAACCGGTGGGATATGGTATCCTAATGGGTAATATATACAAATTGGAGTGATGTTCCTTCATGGACGGCGACAGTTGGCTGTCTTGGTTATTGATAGCGGGTCTGCTGGCTGTGGCGGCTTTTTTCGCCCTGGCCGAGACCGCCGTGACCTCTGTTAGCCGCATTCGGCTGAAAACACGGGCAGATCGGGGAGAAAACCGCGCCGAAAAGGCGCTTTTTGTGCTGGATCATTTTGACGAGGCCATCTCCGCCATGCTCATCGGCACCAACATCGTGCACCTGACCACCGCCACGCTGGTGACGCTGATGGTCCGGCGCACCTGGGGCGCGGGATGGGTGGCGCTGGGCACCGTGATCTGCACTGTGGCCGTGTTTTTTGCCGGGGAGATGCTGCCCAAGAGCATCGGCAAGAGATACAGTGAACGGTGCGCGCTGGCCGCTGCGCCGTCCCTGTGCTTTTTTATGCGCATTTTCGCGCCCCTGGCCCGGGCGCTCACCGCCGTGGGGGAGCGTTTTGCCCGGATTTTCAAAGGCGAGCCGGAGGTCACCGTCACCGAGGACGAGCTCTATGACATCATCGAGACCATGACCGACGAGGGGGAACTGGATCAGGAGCGGGGCGAGCTGGTCCACTCCGCCCTGGAGTTCGGGGACGTGACGGTGGAGCACGTGTTCACCCCCCGGGTGGATCTGATCGCCCTGGACGTGAACGCCTCCCGGGAGACGATCCTGGAGAGCATCCGCCGCTGCCGCCACAGCCGTCTGCCCGTTTATGAGGGCAGCGTCGACAACATCGTGGGCGTGCTGCAGATCCGCCGGTACATCCGGGCGTATCTCCGGGACGGCCGGCTGCCGGAGCTGCGCTCGCTGCTGGACGAGCCCTGCTTCGTCCACGAGTCCGCCTCGGTGGACGAGCTTCTGGAGGAGCTCAACCGCCGCAAGCTCAGTCTGGCCATCGTCACGGACAACTACGGCGGCACCGCCGGGATCATCACCGTGGAGGACATCCTGGAGGAGCTGGTGGGCGAGATCTGGGACGAGGAGGACGTGGCCCGGGTGGACTTCCTGCCTCTGGGCGCCGACGTCTACGAGGTCAGCGCCGATATGGACATGGAGGATCTGTTTGAAAAGCTGGACTACCCCGATCCCGAGGACACCGACTGGGACCACAAGCCTCTGGGCGAGTGGGTCTACGAGCGCTTCGGCATGATCCCCCAGGAGGGGCAGAGCTTCACCTGGCACCGGCTGCAGGTCACCGTGGCCTCCATCCAGCGCCGGCGGCTGCTGAAGCTGCGGGTGGCGCTGCTGCCCGAGGAGCCGGAAGGAGGCGAGGCGCCGTGACGTTTGCTTATGTGGCCGCCGTGGTGATCCTGCTGGCGGGTTCGGCGCTGTTCTCCGCCTCGGAGATCGCCCTGACCAGCGCCAACCGGCTGCGGCTGACCTCCGCCGCGGAGGAGGGTTCCCACAGCGCCGGTACGGCGGTAAAGCTGCTGGACCGCTTTGACACCACGCTCTCCGCCATTCTCATCGGCAATAACCTGTGCAACATCGGCGCGGACGCACTGGTGACCATGCTGGCGGTCACCCTGCTGGGAGATCGCTACAACGCCCTGGCCTCGGTGCTCATCACCGGGGCGATGACGCTGTTTATCATTTTCTTCTGCGAATCCGCCCCCAAGATCGCCGCCAAGAAAAACGCCAACCGGCTGTCCATGGAGCTGTCGGGATTTCTGCGGCTGCTCACGGTGGTGCTCTGGCCGGTGATCTTCCTGGTGCGCAGCCTGATCCGGCTGCTGACCCTGCCCATGAAGGGGGAGGATCACGTCAGCGAGCCGGAGGAGGCCGCCGCGGAGCTCCAGTCCATCATCGAGACCGTTGAGGACGAGGGCATCCTGGACGAGGACCGCAGCGAGCTGCTGCTCTCGGCGCTGGACTTCTCCCAGACCCCGGTGATGGACGTGATGACCGCCCGGGTGGACGTGGAAGCTCTGGACGTGGACGAGGACTGGCGCGCCCTGCTGCTGGACCGGGAGGACGCCCCCTATTCCCGTATCCCCGTTTACCAGGGCAGCATCGACAATATCGTGGGCATTTTGTACCTCAACCGGTTTTTCCGGGCGCTGCTGGACGACCCCGAGGCGGATCTGCGGGCCTACCTGATGGAGCCGCTGTACGTGTACAAGACCGTCCGGCTGGGCTCGGTGCTCAGCCAGCTGCGCCGCACCCAGCAGCACATGGCCATCGTCACCGACGAATACGGCGGCACCCTGGGGGTCGTTACTCTGGAGGACGTGCTGGAGGAGCTGGTGGGCGAGATCTGGGACGAGACGGACGACGTGGAGCCCGAGATCGTGGAGCGGTCCGACGGGGCCTACGAGGTGGACGGGGACCTGCCCATCGGGGAGTTCGCCGAGCTGCTGGATATCAGCGAGGAGTCCCTGAACACCGAAAGCGCCACCGCCGGGGGCTGGACCATCGAGAAATTCGGGGCCTTCCCCGCGGCGGGAGACGAGATCACCGCGGACAACATCCGGGTGCGGGTGCTCTCCATGGCGGAGGACGGCCTGCGGGTGGAAAAGATCCTGGCGGAGAAGCTTCCCCGGGAAGAAAAATAACCCCTGCGTCCGGAGGACCGTCAGCGGACGCGGCTTTCTGAGCGCAGCGAGGGATCTCTTGGTCCGGCGCGGAAGCCTTACGGGATCCTTCGTCGCCGGCGCTCCTCAGGATGACAGGGTAGCGGCGACCCCGATTTTGTGTCATCCCGAGCGCAGCGAGGGATCTCACGGTCCGGCGCGGGAGCCTTACGGGATCCTTCGCCGCGTTGCTCCTCAGGATGACAAGCGGCAGAGCCTCCGTTTTGTGTCATCCCGAGCGCAGCGAGGGATCTCACGGTCCGGCGTGGAAGTTTTACGGGATCCTTCGTCGCTGGCGCTCCTCAGGATGACAAGCGGCAGAGCCTCCGTTTTGTGTCATCCCGAGCGCAGCGGGGGATCTCTTGGTCCGGCGCGGGAGCCTTACGGGATCCTTCGTCGCTGGCGCTCCTCAGGATGACAGGGTAGTGGCGACCCCGATTTTGTGTCATCCCGAGCGCAGCGAGGGATCTCACGGTCCGGCGCGGGAGCCTTACGGGATCCTTCGTCGCTGGCGCTCCTCAGGATGACAGGCTTCCCCGGGCGGCTTCGCGGCTGAAAGATCAAAGACATCCGATTTAAACGGAGGGATAACCCATACAAGACCTTACCCCAAAGAGAGAACGGGCCGTGCTGGCGGGGCTCAACGCCGCCTCCATGGACCCCGCGGAGCGCTCCACGGAGCTGTCCATGGAGGAACTGGCCGCACTGACCGACACCGCCGGGGCCGACACCGTGGCCATGGTGCTCCAGACCCGGCAGAGCCCGGATCCCCGCAGCTTCCTGGGCGCGGGCAAGCTCCGTGAGATCAAGGAGATCGTCCAGGCCCAGCAGTGCGACCTGGCGGTGATCGACAATGAGCTCTCCCCCTCCCAGGCCCGGGCCATGGAGGAGGAGCTGGGCATCCGGGTGCTGGACCGCAGCGGCCTGATCCTGGACATCTTCGCCCAGCGGGCCCGGACCCGGGAGGGACGGCTGCAGGTGGAACTGGCCCAGTACCAGTATCTGCTGCCCCGGCTCACGGGCATGTGGACCCACCTGAAGCGTCAGGCGGGCACCAGCGCCCCCATCGGCACCCGCGGCCCCGGCGAGACCCAGCTGGAGACCGACCGGCGGCACATCCGCCGCATCATACAGAAGCTGCAGGAGGATCTGGAGCAGGTGCGCCGGGTGCGTACCACCCAGCGCCGCCGCCGGGAGAAAAACGCCATGCCCATGGTGGCTCTGGTGGGCTACACCAACGCGGGCAAATCCACGGTGCTCAACCGCCTCACCCGCTCGGACATCCCGGCCAACGACCGACTGTTCGACACTCTGGACACCACCACCCGGCGGCTGTGGCTGCCGGAGCTGGGGCGGGAGGTGCTGCTCTCGGACACCGTAGGCTTTATCCGAAAGCTGCCCACCCATCTGATCGAGGCCTTCAAGGCCACGCTGGAGGAGCTGCAGTACGCGGATTTGCTGCTGCACGTCATCGACGTGTCCGCCCCGGACTGGAACGAGCAGGCCGACGTCACCGACGCGCTGATCCGCTCCCTGGGAGCGGAGCGGACCCCCATCCTGCGGGTGTACAACAAGTGCGACGCCCTGCCTCCCCTGACGGAGCTGCCCCGGGACCGGGGCGGCGTATGCGTCTCCGCCCGCACCGGCGAGGGGATGGAGGACCTTCTCGGACGCATCACGAAGGAGCTTTTGCCATGACGAGCTATCTCACCGCCGCCGGACCGGGCGAGGCGGAATACGAGGATAAGCGCAGCCGTTTTCTCGGCCACGTGGCCCCTGTTACCGACGAGAGGGAGGCCCGGGATTTCATCGAGCAGGTCCGCCGCCGCTGGCCCGACGCCACCCACCACGTCTACGCCTACCTGCTGCGGCAGGGGAACGTGATGCGCTGGTCGGACGACGGGGAGCCGGGGGGCACCTCCGGCCAGCCCACTCTGGCGGTGCTCCAGGGGGCGGGGCTCACGGACGTGATCTGCGTCACCGCCCGATACTTCGGGGGCACGCTGCTGGGCTCCGGGGGGTTGGTGCGGGCCTACTCCGCCGCCGCCCGTCTGGCGCTGGCCGACGCGGGCACCGCGCGGATGACCCCCTGGCGCCGGGGCGCCTTTCAGTGCTCCTACAGCCGCTACGAGCGGCTGCGCCGGGTGCTGGAGGACCGGGGCGCCCGGGTGGAGGAGACCTCCTTCGGCGCGGAGGTGGAGATCGTTTTCTCCGCTCCGGAGGGGCAGTTTGACGCCGCGGCCGATGCCGTCACGGACTTCACCGCCGGGGAAGCCCGGGTGCAGCCCGGGACGACGGTGTACCGTCCCACAGCACTCTGACGCAGGAGAAAAAGTTTTTTTATTTTTTTCGATTTTCAAAAGGGAAAATCGCGGGAAACGTCGTATATAAGTAATGCGGGGGCAAACCGCATTACTTATTTTTTACTATCACAGCGGGGGAGGGTCCGCCATGTCCTGTCCGAGAGAAGAACGGGAACAGCTGGAAGAGCTTCTGGTGGGAGAGCGGGGCGTCCGCGCCCGGGACTCCCGGGGCCGGGAGCGGCCTGAGGCGGAGACCTGGGACCGCACCTGTTTTCAGCGGGACGCGGACCGGATCATCCACTCCAAGTCCTTCCGCCGGCTCAAGCACAAGACCCAGGTGTTCCTGCAGCCGGAGGGGGACCACTACCGTACCCGGCTGACCCACACCCTGGAGGTCACCCGCCTGTCCCGGGTGGTGGCCCGGGCGCTGAAGCTCAACGAGGATCTGACCGAGGCCATCGCCCTGGGCCACGATCTGGGCCACACCCCCTTCGGCCACGCCGGAGAGCGGGCGCTCAACGGGATCTACCGCGGCGGCTTCCGCCATTACGAGCAGTCCCTGCGGGTGGTGGACTGCATCGAAAAGGACGGCGCGGGGCTGAACCTGTGCTACGAGACCCGCATCGGCATCCTGGCGCATACTACCGGCGACGACCGGGAGAGTCTGGAGGCCCGGGTGGTGCGGCTGTGCGACCACGTGGCCTATCTCAACCACGATCTGGACGACGCCATGCGCGCCGGGATCGTCCGCGAGGAGGAGGTCCCCGCCCTGATCGTGGAGAAGCTGGGGGACCGGAACAGCCGCCGCATCGACACCTTCGTGAGGGATATCATCGAAAACGGACAGCGGGGCACCGTGGACATCTCCCCGGAGCTCCAGGACGTGTGGGTGGCGTTCCACAACTTCATGTACGACAGCGTGTACCACAACCCCCTGGCCAAGGGGGAAGAATCCAAGGTGGAAAACATCCTGCGGGGGATCTGGGAGTTCTACCTCAAAAACCCGGACCGGCTCAGCGAGGACTACCGCACCATCGCGGAGCGGGACGGTCTGGAGCGGGCCGTCACCGACTACGTCTCGGGCATGACCGACGACTACGCCATGTACACCTACGGGCAGATCTTCATCCCCGCGGCCTGGAGCGTGAAATGACCCTGCGGGCGTCGTTTTGAGCGCCGCGAGCAAGGGATCCCGCCGTCCTGCGCGGAAACCGTATGGGATCCTTCGTCGCGTTGCTCCTCAGGATGACAGGCGGCGGGGACCCCGGTTCTGTGTCATCCCGAGCGCAGCGAGGGATCTCTCGTCCGGCGCGGAAGCCTCACGGGATCCTTCGTCGCTGGCGCTCCTCAGGATGACAGGCGGCGGGGACTCCGGTTCTGTGTCATCCCGAGCGCAGCGAGGGATCTCACGGTAGGAGGACAGGGCTTGGCGCGGCTCTTAAGCCCCTGCTGATGCTTTTCTTTGCCAGCGTTTCTTTTCGCATCAATTACGAAAAGAAATGCTGAAGAAAAGAATCACCGACGGGATTGAGCATCTCCCTCAAACGCACAACGCGAAAGCCGTATGAGATCCTTCGTCGCTGCGCTCCTCAGGATGACAGGGTGACGCACAACGCGGAAACCATACGGGATCCTTCGTCGCGTTGCTCCTCAGGATGACAGGCGGGAGGGACCTCTGTCTGCCGGGAGCAAACGTTCCCGGAGCCCGATCCGTCCTATACAGAGAAAGGAGGTCACACGCCCCGTGCCCATACCGGAAAAATTTCTCGACGAGCTCACCGAGCGCAGCGACATCGTGGACGTGGTGAGCCAGTACGTCCGCCTGACCAAAAAAAGCGGCTCCAACCTCTTTGGTCTGTGCCCCTTTCACAGCGAAAAGACCCCCTCCTTCTCCGTGTCGCCGGACAAGCAGATCTACCACTGCTTCGGCTGCGGCAAGGGCGGCGGAGTCATCAACTTCATCATGGAGATCGAGAACCTGGGGTTCCAGGACGCGGTGGCGTTTCTGGCCCGCCGGGCGAACATGACCGTGCCCGAGGAGGCCGACAGCGCCGAGACCTCCCGGCGGAAGCGTCTGCTGGAACTCAACCGGGACGCGGCGCGGTTTTTCTACTCCCAACTGGTGGCCCCCACCGGCCGCCCCGGGCAGGAGTACGTGGAGCGCCGGGGCATCGACCGGGCCATGGTGCGGAACTTCGGCCTGGGCTACGCCCCGGACTCCTGGAACTCCCTGCTGGACGCCATGGAAAAGAAGGGCTACGCCCCCCAGGACATGTTTGAGGCGGGGCTCATCAAGCGGGGCCGGAACGGCGGCTGGTACGACACCTTCCGCAACCGGCTCATGTTCCCGGTGATCGACGTGCGGGGCAGCGTCATCGGCTTTTCCGGCCGGATCCTGGGGGATGGGGAGCCCAAATATCTCAACAGCCCCGAGACTCCGGTGTTCAGCAAGAGCCGCAATCTTTTCGCCCTGAACCTGGCTAAAAAGTCAAAAAGCGGATATATAATCCTAACGGAGGGAAACATAGACGTCGTATCCCTGCACCAGGCGGGATTTGACAGCGCCGTGGCCTCTCTGGGCACCAGTCTCACCGCTGAGCAGGCCCGGCTGATCTCCCGCTACACGGGGGAGGTGGTGCTCTGCTACGACAGCGATGAGGCGGGCCGGAAGGCCGCCGTCCGGGGCATCTCCATTCTGGAAAAGCTGGATCTGAAGGTCCGGGTGCTGCAGCTCACCGGCGCCAAGGACCCGGACGAGTATATCCGGAAATTCGGCCCCGACGCCTTCCGCAACCTGCTGGAGGGCTCCGCGGGGCAGGTGGAATACCGGCTCAGGACTGTGGAGGAGCAGAATCCCCCCACCACCGACGAGGGGAAGGTGGACTACCTCAAGGCCGCCGCCTCACTGCTGGCGGGGCTGCCCAACCAGGTGGAGCGGGAGGTCTACGCCGCCCGGGTGGCGGAGAAGGCCGGCGTCTCCCGGGACGCGGTGGCCGCCGAGGTGGAGCGGCTGCGCCGCCGTCGGCTCCGGGACGCCCGGAAACGGGAGGAAAAGGAGCTCGCCCGTCCCGCCGCCGCGGTCCAGCCGACTCAGAAGGGCATCCGCTACGAGGATCCCCGTTCCGCCCGGGCGGAGGAGGGGCTGATCCGACTGCTGTACCTTGACCCGGGCCTGATACGGGGCCGGGAGCTCCCCGCGCCGGAGCAGTTTTCCTCTCCTCTGCTGGGTCGGTTTTACGCCGAGCTGCTGGAGCGGATCCGATCGGGGGAGCGGATCTCCCTGGGCGTGCTGGCCGGGCGCTTCACCCCCGAGGAGATGAGCCATTTCACCGCCGTGCTGGGCGGGGCCGAGGACCTGTCCCGGGGAGAGCAGGCGCTGGAGGATTACATAGCGATCATAGCCGGCAGCGGCGCGGAGGATGAGGACCTGCGCTCTCTGGCAGAAAAATACAGAAAAACAAAAAGCTACGGAGGATAAAAAATGAGCGAGAAAAAGGAGAAAAAGCAGGACGTGAAAGCCGCCGCGGATATCGAGGCCATGGCCGGCGTCACGGCGCTGGTGAACGCCATCTTTGCCGCCAGCGAGCCCGACGAGATCGCAGACGTGCCTGCCGAGACGGCCGCCGAAGAGAAAAAGAACCCCGAGGACAGCGGCAAATCCCGGGAGGAGCGGATGATCGCGCTGATCGAAAAGGGCAAGAAGGCCGGCAAGCTCACGCTCAAGGAGATCTCCGAGGTGTTGGAGCCCCTGGAGCTGTCCTCCGAACAGGAGCAGCGGTTTTATGACACGCTGGAGGATCTGAACATCGAGACCATGGGGGAGGATCTCCCCGCCCTGGACGACGACGAGGTGCTCCCCGCCCTGGACGAGCTGGAGGAGATCGAGGAGGTCACCGAAGAGGAGATCGCCGACACCGACTCCATGGCGGACACCTTCTCCACCGACGACCCGGTGCGCATGTATCTCAAGGAGATCGGCAAGGTGAACCTGCTGACCCAGGAGGAGGAAGTGGAGCTGGCCATCCGCATGGCCAACGGAGACGAGGACGCCAAGCGCCGCATGGCCGAGGCGAACCTCCGCCTGGTGGTGAGCATCGCCAAGCGCTACGTGGGCCGGGGCATGCTGTTCCTGGATCTGATCCAGGAGGGCAACCTGGGGCTTATCAAGGCCGTGGAGAAGTTTGACTACACCAAGGGCTACAAGTTCTCCACCTACGCCACCTGGTGGATCCGCCAGGCTATCACCCGGGCCATCGCCGACCAGGCCCGCACCATCCGCATCCCCGTGCACATGGTGGAGACCATCAACAAGGTCATCCGGGTCTCCCGTCAGCTGCTCCAGGAGCTGGGCCACGACCCCAGCGCCGAGGAGATCGCCGAGGAGATGGGCATCCCCGTGGAGAAGGTCCGGGACATCCTGAAGATCGCCCAGGAGCCCGTGAGCCTGGAGACCCCTATCGGCGAGGAGGAGGACTCCCACCTGGGAGACTTCATCCCCGACGAGGACGCCTCCGAGCCCAGCGAGGCCGCCAGCTTCGCGCTGCTCAAGGAGCAGCTCATGGCGGTGCTGGCCACCCTGACGCCCCGGGAGGAAAAGGTGCTGCGCCTCCGCTTTGGCATCGAGGACGGCCGCACCCGCACCCTGGAGGAGGTGGGCAAGGAGTTCAACGTCACCCGTGAACGCATCCGCCAGATCGAGGCCAAGGCCCTGCGGAAGCTCCGCCATCCCAGCCGCAGCAAGAAGCTTCGGGACTTCCTGAACTGACGCCGGAAAGGAGAGATCGGACGTGAACGCTGTATTTCCCATCTTCTGGCTGGTGATCCTGGTGATCTCCATCCTAAGCAAAGGAGCCGCTTCAAAGAAAGGCTCCTCCGGCTCTGTGGCAAAGGCTCCCGCGCCGCGGACACAGGGTTCGGACCGGACTCTTCGCCGTCAGACGAAGGAGGACGACTGCGATTACGGGGAGATCAACCACAAGTTTTCTCATGAGAGCGAAGGCCGCATCAAGCAGCTGGACGGCTATCTCCAGGCCGGGCTGATCGACAAAAAGGAGTACGCCCAGATGCTGGAGCGCTACAAAAAGGCCGAGCGAGACTTTGAAAGATACGAATAAAGCAAGCAGCGGCTGCCGTGGTTTTCCACAGCAGCCGCTGCTTTTTCAATTGCCGCGGCAAGGGGCTGTCCGCCCGCCCCGGAGGCTTTGCGCTTCCGAGCGCAGCGAGGGATCCCGCGGTCCTGCGCGGAAGCCTTGCGGGATCCTTCGTCGCTGGTGCTCCTCAGGATGACAGGCGGTAGCGACCCCGGTTTTGCTGTCATCCCGAGCACAGCGAGGGATCCCCTGGTCCTGCGCGGAAACCATACGGGATCCTTCGTCGCTGGCGCTCCTCAGGATGACAGGCTGGAGGGCCCCCGATTTTGCTGTCATCCCGAGCGCAGCGAGGGATCCCCTGGTCCTGCGCGGAAACCATACGGGATCCTTCGTCGCTGGTGCTCCTCAGGATGACAGGCTGGAGGGACCCCGATTTTGCTGTCCTCCCGAGCACAGCGAGGGATCCCCTGGTCCTGCGCGGAAACCATACGGGATCCTTCGTCGCTGGCGCTCCTCAGGATGACAGGCTGGAGGGACCCCGATTTTGCTGTCCTCCCGAGCACAGCGAGGGATCCCCTGGTCCTGCGCGGAAGCCTTGCGGGATCCTTCGTCGCTGCGCTTCTCAGGATGACAGGCTGGAGGGACCCCGATTTTGCTGTCCTCCCGAGCGCAGCGAGGGATCCCGCGGTCCTGCGCGGAAACCATACGGGATCCTTCGTCGCTGACGCTCCTCAGGATGACAGGCTGGAGGGCCCCCGATTTTGCTGTCCTCCCGAGCACAGCGAGGGATCCCCTGGTCCTGCGCGGAAGCCTTGCGCAAAAAACACGTCTGCCCGCGGCATCGCGGGCAGACGTGAGCGTATGAGCGCGTCAGAAAAGATAAACCAGCATCCGCAGGATCACGGCCAGAACAACCATGATCCCTGTGGCGGTGAACATGAGCTTATGGGCCCGGCGGATATCCTCCGGCTCGATCTCCCGGAGGGCGTCGCCGATGTAGGGCTTTTTATGCAGCTTGCCGAAATAGATCGCGTCTCCGGCCAGCCGCAGACCCAGGGCCCCAGCCACGGCGCTCTCGGTCTGGGCGGAGTTGGGGCTGGCGTGGTTGCGCCGGTCCCGCCGCCAGATCCGCCAGGCGTTTTTCCCGTCCATTCCGCACAGGAACGCCGCCGCGATCAGCTCCAGAGCCGCCAGCCGGGCGGGAACGTAGTTCACCACGTCGTCCAGCAGGGCGGCCCGGCGGCCAAAGTCCATGTACCGGTCGTTCTTGTAGCCGATCATGGAGTCCATGGTGTTGACGGATTTGTACAGACAGCCCAGCACCGGTCCGCCGATGGCCATATAGAACAGCGGCGCGATGACCCCGTCGGAGGTGTTTTCCGCCACGGTCTCCACCGCGGCCCGAGTCACCCCTGCGGCGTCCAGAGCGTCGGTATCCCGGCCCACGATGCGCCCCACCATCTCCCGGGCTTTGGACAGGTCCCCCGCTTCCAGGGGCACGCGGACCAGATCGCTCTCGTCCCGCAGACTTTTTGCGGCAACGCACTGCCAGCAGAGCACGCCTCCCAGCAGCAGATACAGCCAGCGGCTGATCTGCCAGGCCAGCGCCAGCACGGCGGCGGGGATCAGTGTGCAGCAGGCCATGGTCAGCACCACCAGGATCGTGCCGCCCAGCCGCTTGTCCTCCATGGGGTAGAGTCGTTTTTCCCAGAAGGAGATCACCTTGCCGAAAAAGATCACCAGGTGAGGCCAGCCCTGGGGGTCGCCCAGCAGAGCGTCCAGAGCCACGCCCAGCAGCAGCGCGGCCGTGTTCCACAAAAGCACGGAACATTCCTCCTATTGTTGAGATGGGGTGCCGGAGATGATTTACGGACGCAGGAAGTAGATGTTCATATCCACGTTTCCGTCGATGCCGGCCACGCTGCCGGACTCGGAGTACTGCCACATGTCAAAGTCGAAGGCCACCCGGGGCTGGGGCTCGTACTCGGCGTACCAGAAGCCGTAGTCGGTGAGATTGCGCAGTATGTACTTGCGGTATCCCAGATACCGGGTGAAGTAGAACATGGGGTCGTAGCCCGCCCGGCGGATCTCGTCGCAGAAGGTCCGGGTAAAGGCGCACAGCTCCTGGCGGCTGACGGAGTAGGTGCGGGCGTCGGACCCGCCCACGATCTCCCAGTCGAACACCACCGGATAGGTGACGCCGCAGCCGTCGATCTTCTCCAGCACGAACCGGGCTTCCTCCAGCGCCTCCTGCACGGTGATGGCCTGGGAGTAGAAGTAAACCCCCACGTCCAGCCCCGCGGCCCGGGCGCCGGCCACGTTCACGCTGAAATATTCGTCTTCATAGAGGCCACCGGCGGTGGAGCCCCGATAGCCCACCCGGATCATGGCAAAGTCGATGCCGGAGGCGGCCACCCGGCCCCAGTCGATCTTGCCCTGGTGCTCGGAAACGTCGATGCCCGTGCGGGTCACCGCCTCGCCGGTGTAGACCATGCGGCCCCTGGCGTCGGCGGCAAATTTATCCACGTCCCAGCTGAGCAGAGGGAAGCCGTCCCGCCGCTGTACGCTGCGGGAGGCGATCTCGGAATAGGTGTCCGGAGGCACGGCGGAGGCCGCGTCGGGAAGGGGCTGCGCCTCGGGGAGGAGCTCCGGATCCTCTTCGGGCTCCGGCTCCACCACCTGAGCCGTGGGCTCGGGGGTCTCGGTGCTCAGGGGCGTGCTCTCCGCCGTGGGGGCGGGAGAGGCGGTCGCCGGGGCGGCGCCGCCGCTGCTGCGCAGCAGCGCGGCCGAGCCGATCAGCGCGGCCAGGATCGCCACTGCCAGCAGACCGCCGATCAGCAGCGTTTCCGTCCGGGGGCGGGTCTTGACCGCTGTGGACCGGGCGGAAGAGGAAAGGTGTCGTTTAGCCATCGTTATCTTTGTTCTCCTGGGGCGTTCCGGGGAACGCCCGGCGGGGGGATGGATCAAAAGGGCCGGTTTGCATCGCCGGCCCTTTTCTCTCAGGGAATGGGATCGGCGGGGATCACTCCGCGGCGATCATGTAGTAGTATACCGGCTGGCCGCCGTTGACCACGGAGATGTCCGCCTCCGGGAAGTGCTCAGCCAGACAGGCCCGGGCGTCCTCGGCGTCCTCGGCGGTGACGTCCGCGCCGTAATATACGGTGAGGAACTCCGGATCAAAGCTCTCCAGAGCCTTGTTCAGGTCCACGAACAGGGGATCCACCTCGGGGTAGCTGCCCAGCAGCTTGCCGTCCATCAGCACCAGATGCTCGCCGGCGCGGATGGTCTGCCCGTCGTATTCGCTGTCCCGGGCGGCGTAGGTCACCAGGGCGGTGTGTACCCGCTGAGAGGATTCCCGGAAGGAGGCGTCCAGATCGTCGGCGGTCTGGTCGGGATCCATATAGGCCAGCGCCGCCACGCCCTGGGGCACGGTGACGGTGGGCACTACCCGGACCTTCTTCTCACACAGAGGGGCGCACTGCTCGGCGGCCATGATGATGTTTTTGTTGTTGGGGAACACGAACACCGTCTCGGCAGGGGTGCGGTTGACCTCCCGCAGGATGTCGTCGGTGGAGGGGTTCATGGTCTGCCCGCCGGTGACGACCCGGTCGGCGCCCAGGGACAAAAACAGGTCCTTCATCCCGGCTCCGGCGCACACCGCCACGAAGCCCACGTCTTTTTCCGCGGGGGCCACCGCGTCCGCCTCCTCCTCGGCCGGAGGATCCGCCTCCGCAGCAGGGGGAGCGGCCTCGGCGTCGGCCAGACTGGTGTGCTGGTTGCGCATGTTCTCAATCTTTACGGTCTGGAGCGCGCCGTAGCGCAGCGCCTCGGTAAGCGCCCGGCCGGGGGCGTCGGTATGGACGTGGACCTTGATGATATCGTCGTCCTCCACCAGCACCAGGGAATCGCCGATGCTGCCCAGGAACGCCCGGAGCAGCTCGGGGGAGCGTTCCCGCTCCCGGGCCACGATGAACTCGGTGCAGTAGGTGAAGGTGATGTCCTCATCCTCGATACCGGCGAAATCCGCCTTTTCCTTCGTCTCGGGGGCGGGGGCCCTGGCCACGAACTCTCCCCGGAGATACTGGAGCATGGCGGTGAGGATCACCACGTAGCCCTGTCCGCCGGCGTCCACCACCCCGGCCTTTTTCAGCACGGGGTTCATCTCCACCGTCTGGGCCAGAGTCTCCTCGGCGGTCTCCAGCGCGGCGGCCAGGACCTCCTCAATATCCGACACTCCGCCCTTGACGATCTGTCCGGCGGTCTCGGAGGCCCGGCGGGACACGGTGAGCACCGTGCCCTCCGCCGGCTTCATCACGGCCTTGTAGGCGGCGTCCACGCCGTCGTTCATGGCCTTGGCCCACTCCGCGGCGCTGCACTCGGCCTTGCCCCGCAGACTTTTGGCGATGCCCCGGAACAACAGCGACAGGATCACCCCGGAGTTGCCCCGGGCACCCCGGAGCAGGGCGTTGGCGGCGGCGCCGGCGGCGTCGCCCACGGAGGGGGGCGTCTTCTCCCGCAGCGCGGCCGCGGCGGAGGACATGGTCAGGGACATGTTGGTGCCGGTGTCCCCGTCGGGGACGGGGAATACGTTCAAATCATTGAGTTGCTGGCGGTGCTCGTCCAGCGCGGCCGATGCGCAGAAGATCATCTGCGCGAAAACCTGGCCGCTGATCGTCTTTCTCACGTTTAAGGTCCTCCTTGGATCAGTCAAGAATCATGGAGTCGATGAACACGTCCACCTGCCGCACCGGAACGTTGGTGGCGGAGGAGACTTTATAGCTGACCTCGTTCATGATGCTCTCGGAAAGCGCGGCCAGATTGACGCCATGATCCACGACGATATGCAGCTCGATGGTGATGCTGCCGTCGTCGTTGGACCGCACGGTCACGCCCTTGGTCATGGACTCCCGACGCAGAAGCTGCACAAGCCCGTTTTCCTTGGCGCGGCCGGCCATGCCCTTCACGCCGAAGCAGCGGGTGGCTGCGTCGCCGGCAAGCCAGGTAATGACTTCCGAACTGATACAGATGGAGCCTTTCTCGTTATCAAGCTTAACCATGGAGTTGCTTCCTTTCTGCAGATTGGGTGTACATTATATTACAATTCCCCGAAAAGCACAAGGGCATTTCGCCCCGGGAAGATGGTCGAAAGTCCCAAAAAATCGTGGAAAATAAAGGGATTCCTTGCTTTTTCGTGAAAGGGACCGGGAACGGAGGGAGAAAGGCAGAGCGCGGGCAGTGGTACGAGTTTGCCGGCGGCGTGTCCAAACTGTGAGAGAACGCCCGCGGGAGATCCATGTGCAAAGGGGGGCTGCAGCGGTATTGCCGCCGCAGCCCCCCTTCCCGTGCTCCCCTCCCGGCGGAAAGAGAGGAGAAGTTATAATTTTTCCGCTTTTTTCTGTTTGAAATTTGAATATTATATCGGAAAAGCTTGCTTTACATTATATGAATTCTATGATAAAATACCAGCGGCAAAAATCCCGGGGGAGGTTCTTGCCGCCGAAAGAAAAGAAGTGGAAAAACTGTAAGGAATAATATAAGGAGATGTTTCTATGGCAAGACAACTCAAGTCCATGGATGGCAACACCGCCGCCGCGCACGTAGCCTACGCGTACACCGAAGTTGCCGCGATCTATCCCATCACACCCTCCAGCCCCATGGCCGACTATGTGGACCAGTGGGCCGCAGAAGGCCGGAAAAACGTTTTCGGCACCACCGTCAAGGTCGCTGAGATGGAATCCGAGGCCGGCGCCGCCGGCGCTGTCCACGGTTCCCTGAACGCCGGCGCCCTCACCGCCACCTACACCGCCTCCCAGGGCCTGCTGCTGATGATCCCCAACATGTACAAGATCGCCGGCGAGCTGCTGCCGGGCGTGTTCCACGTGTCCGCCCGTGCCCTGGCCTCCCACGCGCTGAGCATTTTCGGCGACCACAGCGACGTTTACGCCTGCCGTCAGACCGGTTTCGCCATGCTGGCCGAGACCAACATCCAGGAGATCATGGATCTGAGCCCCGTGGCGCATCTGTCCGCCATCGACGGGCGGGTCCCCTTCCTGAACTTCTTTGACGGCTTCCGCACCTCCCACGAGATCCAGAAGGTGGCCGTCTGGGATTACGACGACCTGGCCGACATGCTGGACATGGACGCGGTCAAGGCTTTCCGCGACCGTGCCCTGAACCCCGAGCATCCCGTGATGCGCGGCTCCCATGAGAACGGAGACATCTTCTTCCAGAACCGCGAGGCCTCCAACCGCTACTACAATGCCCTGCCGGAGATCGTTGAGAAGAACATGGCGAAGGTCAACGCCAAGCTGGGCACAGACTATCAGCTGTTCAACTACTACGGCGCCCCCGACGCCGACCGGGTGATCGTGGCCATGGGCAGCGTGTGCGACGTGGCCGAGGAGGTCATCGACTACCTCAACGCCCACGGCGAGAAGGTGGGCCTGGTGAAGGTCCGCCTGTACCGGCCCTTCCGCGCCGACAAGCTGGTGGCCGCCATCCCCGCCACCGTCAAGACTGTGGCCGTGCTGGACCGCACCAAGGAGCCCGGCTCCCAGGGCGAGCCCCTGTTCATGGACGTGGTCACCGCCTTCGCCACCCAGGGCCGTCAGGCCCGCATCATCGGCGGCCGCTACGGCCTGAGCTCCAAGGACACCCCGCCCGCCTCCATCTTCGCCGTTTACGAGGAGATGAAGAAGGACGAGCCCAAGGCCCAGTTCACCATCGGCATCGTGGACGACGTCACCAACCTGTCCCTGCCCGAGATGTCCCGGGAGGAGACCCCCAACACCGCTGCCGAGGGCACCATCGAGTGCAAGTTCTGGGGCCTGGGCGGTGACGGCACCGTGGGCGCCAACAAGAACTCCACCAAGATCATCGGCGACCACACCGACAAGTATATCCAGTCCTACTTCCAGTACGACTCCAAGAAGACCGGCGGCGTGACCATCAGTCACCTGCGCTTCGGCGACAAGCCCATCAAGAGCCCCTACTATATCAACAAGGCCGACTTCGTGGCCTGCCACAACCCCTCTTATATCATCAAGAACTTCCCCATCGTGCAGGACGTGAAGCCCGGCGGCATCTTCCTGATCAACTGCCAGTGGGATATGGCCGAGCTGGAGCATCATCTCCACGCCGACGCCAAGCGCTATATCGCCCGCAACAACATCCAGCTTTACACCATCAACGCCATTGACCTGGCCGAGAAGGTGGGCATGGGCAAGCGCACCAACACCATTCTCCAGGCCGCTTTCTTCGCCCTGGCCAAGGTGCTCCCCTCCGAGGACGCCATCCGCTATATGAAGGAAGCCGCCGAGCACTCCTACCTGAAGAAGGGCCGGGACGTGGTGGAGAAGAACTGGGCTGCCATCGACGCCGGCGCCCAGGCCCTGGTGAAGATCGACGTGCCCGCCGCCTGGGCCGACGCCGCGGAGACCCGGGAGCCCGAGCATCTGGAAGGCTTTGAGAAGACCGTGAAGATGGTCCGCACCGTCATGGAGCCCGTGGGCCGCATGGACGGCGACTCCCTGCCCGTGTCCGCTTTCGTGGATCACGCCGACGGCACCTTCGAGCTGGGCGCCGCCGCCTACGAGAAGCGGGGCGTAGCCGTGAGCGTTCCCACCTGGGATCCCGCCACCTGCGCCCAGTGCAACCAGTGCGCCTTCGTGTGCCCCCACGCCACCATCCGCCCCTTCGCCCTGACCGCCGAGGAAGCCGCCGCCGCCCCCGAGGGCACCAAGCTGGCCGACCACAAGCTGTCCAAGGGCAAGTACAAATTCGCCATCTCCATCAGCCCCCTGGACTGCATGGGCTGCTCCGTGTGCGTGGGCGTGTGCCCCACCAACAGCCTGAAGATGGTGCCGCAGGAGAGCCAGCTGGCCGAGCAGCCGGTCTTTGACTACATGGTCAAGGACGTGACCGTGAAGGAGGACATCTCCGGTCCCGAGACCGTCATCAAGAGCCAGTATCTCAAGCCCTATCTGGAGTTCTCCGGCTCCTGCGCCGGCTGCGCCGAGACCAGCTACGCCCGTCTCGTCACCCAGCTCTTCGGCGATCACATGTTCGTGTCCAACGCCACCGGCTGCTCCTCCATCTGGGGCGGACCGGCCGCCACCTCCCCCTACACCAAGAACGCCAAGGGCAAGGGCGTGGCCTGGGCCAACAGCCTGTTTGAGGACAACGCCGAGAACGGCTTCGGCATCTACCTGGGCCAGAAGGTCATCCGGGACGCTCTCAAGGCCAAGACCGAGGAGCTGCTCACCGTCAACGCCTGCGCGCCTTTGAAGGAGGCCGCCCAGAAGTGGCTGGACACCTATGACGACACCGAGGCCAACCAGACCGCCACTGCGGAGTATATCGCCATGCTCGAGGAGAGCGTGGGCACCATCGACACCTGCATCGACTTCTACAAGTCCGACCGGGCCAAGGGCTTCTTTGGCGACAAGCAGCCGGAGCTGATCGCCAAGGCGGAGGCCGCCAAGGCCGCCGGCGAGAAGGTCTGCCTGTGCAACGCCTGCCAGCTGGGCGCCCAGATCCTGGAGCAGAAGGATTACCTGAACAAGAAGTCCGTGTGGATCTTCGGCGGCGACGGCTGGGCCTACGACATCGGCTTCGGCGGACTGGACCACGTGCTGGCCTCCGGCGAGGACGTGAACGTGTTCGTGTTCAACACCGAGGTCTACTCCAACACCGGCGGACAGGCCTCCAAGGCCTCCAACATCGGCCAGGTGGCGCAGTTCGCCGCGGCCGGCAAGGAGATCAAGAGCAAGTCCCTGGCGGAGATCGCCATGACCTACGGCTACGTCTACGTGGCCCAGGTGGCCATGGGTGCCAACATGAACCAGACCCTCCGGGCCATCCGCGAGGCGGAAGCCTGGCACGGTCCGTCCCTGATCATCGGCTACTCCCCCTGCGAGATGCACTCCATCAAGGGCGGCATGGCCAACTGCCAGAGCGAGATGAAGAAGGCTGTGGACTGCGGCTACTGGAACCTGTTCCGGTACAATCCCGCCGCCGAGAAGCCCTTCACTCTCGACAGCAAGGAGCCCAAGGGCGGCTATCAGGAGTTCCTGGCCAACGAGGCCCGGTACGCCCGGCTGGCCACCTCCTTCCCCGAGCGGGCGGAGCGGCTGTTTGCCGAGAACGAGGCCAACGCCAAGGCGCGCTTCGAGCATCTGCAGCGGCTGAAGGCTCTCTACGAGTAATACCCCATCAACCCCACACCCGGGACGGCTCGCCGTCCCGGGTCTTTCTTCCGCCGACACCTCCGGACTTGACGGCCCCGGCCCCCGGTGGTAAGGTGACGGAGTGGAAAGGAGCGGCCTATGGCAAACATTCAGGATTATCTCACCTGGCGGGGGGACGTGCCCTTTTCCGCCGCCGGGATCAACGAGGCGGACGCATACCTGCTGTGCAAGGTGGGCACGCCGGATCTGCGGGGCATCGTGCCGGAGAACGGCACGTATATCCCGCTGCGCCGGGCCATGGAGCTGTACAAAGCCCGGGGCGGGGAGACAAATCTGGGGGTGCTGACCTCCGGCCGCATCGTCCCCGCGCTGCTGGACATGGCGGAAAAGCGCCGCTATGAGGACGTTCTGCTCACCGGCTACCGGCTCCAGGTGTCCGAAGCGGACAACGAACAGTTCTCCGCCCTGACGCTGCGGCTGCCGGGAGGCGGGCACTGGGTCACCTTCCGGGGCACGGACGACACCATCGTGGGCTGGAAGGAGAACCTGCTGATGACGGTGATGGACGCCATCCCCGCCCAGGAGGCCGCCGCGGAGTATCTGCGCTGGGCGGGAGACACCTTCCCTGGGGAGCTGACCCTGGCGGGTCACTCCAAGGGAGGCAACATGGCGGTTTACGCCGCCGCTGCCGCGGAGGAGAGCCTCCAGCGGCGCATCACCCGGGTGGTGAATATCGACGGCCCCGGCTTTCTGGAGAGCTTCCTGCTCTCAGCGGGGTACGCCAATATACAAAGCAGGATCCGCACCTTCATGCCCCAGTACGCCATGGTGGGCTCCCTGCTCTACCAGGGGACGGACTGCGCCGTGGTAAAGAGCGGAGCGGTGTTCTTCGCCGCCCACGACGGCTTCACCTGGGAGGTGGAGGCCCCCGGAAACTTCGTGCGCTGCCAGGAGCTCTCCCCGGCCAGCCGGGCCTACGAGCGCACCATGAAGGAGATCCTTACGGGCATGACCCTGGCCCAGCGCCGGGAGTTCATCGAGGAGTTCTTCGGCACCCTCACCGCCACCGGCGCGGTGACCCTCACCGATCTCACCGACCGGAAGCTGCGGGAGATCCTGCGCACCGCCCGCACCCTGAGCCAGGAGCCGGGCGTGCATAAGATGGTATTCGACATGCTGGAGATCATGACCCGGGGCTACATCTCGGAAAAGAGCAAAAGCCTTCCCCGGCTGCACCTGCCGGGGCCCTTCCGCCGCCGGAAATCTCCGACGGATCCGGAGGACCCGACGCCGCCGACGGGAGAGCAGAGCTGGTACGCGTGAGCCTTCGGCAAAGAAGGACGCCCGGTGGGCGGGAGAGGAGAGACCATGGCCGGAAAAGGAATCAGCCGGACGAATTTCTGGGGCGATATCGAGCACTTTGACGAAAAAGGGAAAAAGATCGGCTCCAGCCGGCCCAACGGCCTGGGGGGCTATACCAACTATGACGCCCGGGGCCGAAAGACCGGCTCCAGCCGGGAAAAGGCCTTCGGCGGGTTCGACCATTTCGACGCCCGGGGCCGAAAGATCGGCTCCAGCCGGGAGAACGTCCTGGGGGGCTACACCAACTATGACGCCCGGGGCCGTGTCACCGGCGAGACGGACCGCAGCATCGTCGATGTGGATCTGAAAAACGCCGCCTGGACCGGCTCCGTCTACCGCAGCAGCTTCACCTATGCCGCCAACGCGGCCCGGGAGAGGGAGCAGAGCGCCGCTGCCGGGGCTCCGGACCGGGAGACCGCGTCGTCCCCCGGCGGAGAGAGCCGGGGCGGTGTGGGCTGCGCGGTGCTGCTGGCGGCGCTGGCTCTGGGCGTGCTCTGCCGGGCGCTGCTGGGCATCCTCTCCTTTTTTGCCTGATTTCGTCTCCATCCCTCAGGGGGGCGGCCCGACGGCCGCCCCCCTGCTTTATCCCCGGACCGGCGGGCAAAAACCGCGGCTTTCATGTTGTAAGAACGGCCCGGGCGTGTTATAATCATTTGATAATGCTGAATTTACAGGAGATCCCGTTATGCCCGAATTTCAGGTGGTAAGCGAATATTCCCCCGCCGGCGACCAGCCCCAGGCCATCGAGAAGCTGGCCCGGGGGGTGGAGATGGGCCTCCAGGAGCAGACGCTCCTGGGCGTCACCGGCTCGGGCAAGACCTATACCATGGCCAAGGTCATCGAGCAGGTGCGCAAGCCCACCCTGGTGCTGGCCCACAACAAGACGCTGGCCGCCCAGCTGTGCAGCGAGTTCCGGGAGTTCTTCCCCAACAACGCGGTGGAGTATTTCGTATCCTACTACGACTACTACCAGCCCGAGGCCTACATCCCCCACACCGACACCTACATCGAAAAGGACGCCTCCACCAACGAGGAGATCGACCGGCTGCGGCTGAGCGCCACCTTCTCCCTGCTGGAGCGGCGGGACGTGATCGTGGTGGCGTCGGTGAGCTGCATTTACGGCCTGGGCGAGCCGGACGACTTTGCCCGAATGGCCATCTCCCTCCGCCCGGGCACGTCGCTGCCCCAGGAGACGCTGATGCTCAAGCTCATTGAGAGCCGCTACGAGCGCAACGACATCGCCTTTGAGCGCAACATGTTCCGGGTCCGGGGGGACACGGTGGAGATCTTCCCCGCCTACTACCGGGACAAGGCCGTGCGGGTGGAGTATTTCGGGGACGAGATCGAGCGCATCAGCGAGATCAACCCCCTCACCGGCAAGGCGGAGCGGGTGCTCAGCCACGTGGCCATCTACCCCGCCAGCCACTATGTCACTCCGCCGGAGAAGCTGGCCCGGGCCGTCAAGGAGATCCGCGCCGAGTGCGATGAGCGGGTGGAGTATTTCAAAAAGCTGGACAAGCCGCTGGAGGCCGAGCGCATCGCCCAGCGGGTGAATTTTGACATTGAGATGATCCAGGAGCTGGGCTACTGCTCCGGCATCGAGAACTATTCCCGCATCATCGGCGGCCGGCCCGCGGGCAGTCCGCCCATGACGCTGCTGGACTATTTCCCCAAGGACTTCCTGCTGTTCGTGGACGAGAGCCACGTGACGCTGCCCCAGGTGCGGGCCATGTACCGGGGGGACCGGGCCCGGAAGGAGGCCCTGGTGGAGTACGGCTTCCGCCTGCCCTCCGCCTTCGACAACCGCCCGCTGAAATTCGAGGAGTTCCAGCAGCGGCTCAACCAGGTGATCTACGTCTCCGCCACCCCGGGGGAGTACGAGCGCACCCGTTCGGGCCAGATCGCCGAACAGATCATCCGGCCCACAGGCCTCACCGACCCGAAGATCATCGTCCGGCCCGTGGAGGACCAGATCGACGACCTCATCGGGGAGATCCGCGCCCGGATCGAAAAGAACGAGCGCACCCTGGTCACCACGCTGACCAAGCGCATGGCGGAGGATCTCACCGATTACCTGTCCAACGCGGGTATCCGGACCCGCTACATGCACCACGACGTCAACGCCATCGAGCGCATGGAGATCATCCGGGATCTCCGCCGGGGAGAGTTTGACGTGCTGGTGGGCATCAACCTGCTGCGGGAGGGGCTGGACCTGCCGGAGGTGTCCCTGATCGCCATCCTGGACGCGGACAAGGAGGGCTTCCTGCGCAGCGAGACCAGCCTGATCCAGACCATCGGCCGGGCGGCCCGGAACGCCGAGGGCACCGTCATCATGTACGCCGACACCGAGACCCCCTCCATGAAGGCGGCCATCGACGAGACCGAGCGCCGTCGGGCCATCCAGACGGCCTATAATGAGGAGCACGGCATCGTGCCCAAAACCATAGTAAAGAGCATTCGCGAGCTTATAGAGATCAGCGGACCCGCCGCGAAAAACGAACGCGGCGTGAAAATGACCGAGCGGGAGCGGAAGGCGGAGATCGAGCGGCTGGAAAAAGAGATGAAGAAGGCCGCCCGGATGATGGAATACGAGTATGCCGCCGTGCTTCGGGACGAACTGATCCGGCTCAGAGGAGAAAAGTGAAAACCAGAGACAGAGGAAACAACAGCGACTTTACCCAGGGAAGCATTCCCTCGGTGGTGATGGGGATGGCGGTGCCCCTGATCGCCGCCCAGTTTGTAAACGTACTTTATAATATCGTGGACCGGATCTACATCGGCCACATCCCCGGCATCGGGGCCCGGGCCCTCACGGGAGTGGGGGTGGCCCTGCCGGTGATCACCATCCTCTCCGCCTTCGCGGGGCTGTTCGGACAGGGCGGCGCGCCGCTGTTCTCCATCGCCCGGGGCCGGGGGGACGAGGAGCAGGCCGGGCGCATCATGGGCAATTCCATGACGCTGCTGCTGACCTCCTCGGTGGTGCTTGCGCTGCTGGTCCGGGCGGTCTCCCGGCCGGTGCTGCTGGTCCTGGGGGCCGGGGAGAGCACCATCAGCTACGCGCTGGACTACCTCCACGTGTACCTGCTGGGCACGCCCATGGTGTTCATCACTCTGGGCATGAATCCCTACGTCAACGCCCAGGGCTTCGCCCGCCGGGGGATGATGACGGTGATGCTGGGCGCGGCGGCCAACGTGCTGCTGGACCCGCTGTTCATCTTCACCTTTCACATGGGAGTGAAGGGCGCGGCCCTGGCCACGGTGCTGTCCCAGTGCGTGGGGGCAGCGTGGTGCGTATCCTTCCTCGGCTCAAAGAAGGCGCCCCTGCCCCTGAAGCGCTCCGGCCTGCGTCTGCAGGGGCGGATCGTGGGGCGGATCGTGGGCATGGGTGTGGCCACCTTCATGGCCCAGGGCACCAACTCCATCATCCAGGCCGTGGCCAACCGGCAGCTGGCCGCCTTCGGCGGGGAGGTGTACATCGGGGCCATGACCATCATCAACGCCCTGCGCACCGCTATCATCCAGGTGCTCCACGGCATGACCGCCGGGGTGCAGCCGGTGCTGGGCTACAACTACGGCGCCGGGCGAAAGGAACGGGTGATGCAGGCCATCCGGTTCACCACGGCGGTGTGCATGGGCTTCATGCTGCTGTGCTGGGGTCTGCTGGAGACCATGCCGGAGCCCTTCGTGCGGATCTTCACCGGGGAGGCGGAGCTGATCGCCGCGGCGGTGCCCGCCTTGCGGATCTATTACTGCGGCATCTTCCTCATCGTCCTGCAGCTGGTGGCCCAGAGCATCTTCCAGGGCCTTGGCCGGGCCAGACAGGCGGTGTTCTTCTCCCTGTTCCGCAAGGTCGTGATCGAAGCGCCGCTGATGCTGCTTCTGCCCCGGCTGTGGGGATTGGGAGCCCACGGCGTATTCTGGGCTGAGCCCGTCAGCGATCTGCTGGGCGGCGCGGCGGCCTTTACCACCATGCTCTTCACCGTCTACTTCCCCTTGAGACGACAACTGCAGGAGGAATCGAAATGCAAAAGCTGATGCTCATCGACGGCAACAGTCTGGTCAACCGGGCGTTTTACGGCGTCCGGCCTCTGTCTGCCCCGGACGGCACCCCCACCAACGCGGTGTACGGCTTTCTCACTATCGTGCAGAAGCTGCTGGAGGACGAGGACCCCGACGGACTGTGCGTGGCCTTTGACCGGCGGGAACCCACCTTTCGCCACGTCCACTCCGCCGCCTACAAGGCCACCCGCAAGCCCATGCCCGAGGAGCTGGCCGTCCAGATGCCTCTGCTCAAGGAGGTACTGGACGCCCTGGGGATCCGCCGGTGCGAGCTGGCGGGCTGGGAGGCGGACGACCTGCTGGGAACTCTCAGCCGCCGGGGCGCTCTGGCGGGCACGGAGTGCGTGGTGGTCACCGGGGACAAGGACGCCCTGCAGCTGGTGGGGGACAGGGTCCGTGTGCTGAATGTAAAGACCCGGGGCGGCCAGACCGAGACCGTGGACTACACCCCCGAAAAATTCCGGGAGGAATACGGCTTTGAGCCGGAGCGCATGGTGGATCTCAAGGCCTTGATGGGGGACGCCAGCGACAACATCCCCGGCGTGCCGGGCGTCGGGGAGAAGACCGCCCTGGACCTGCTGCGCCGGTTCGGCTCCCTGGACGGGGTCTACGCCCACCTGGACGATCCCGGAGTGAAAAAGGGAGTCCGCGCCAAGCTGGAGTCCGGGCGGGACAGCGCCTACGATTCCCTCTGGCTGGCCACCATCGACCGGAACGCCCCCCTGGAGCTGCCGCCGGAGGACCTGGCCCGGCCCAAGAGCCCGGACGGGGCGGCCTACGAGCTGTTCAAGCGGCTGGGCTTCAACAAATTCATTGAAAAATGGGGACTGAAGAGCGCGGACGCCGAGGCGGCGGAGCCCGCCGCCTTTGAAGGCAGCGTCTCCTCCCTCATTCCCGGGACGGAGGCGCAGCTGAGGGAGGCCCTCTCGCCCATCGCCGGGCGCACCGTCTACTATGCCTTTGACGATCAACGGAGCGAGTTTTTGCTCAACTACTCCCCCTCCGATACGGAGGCCGTGGGGATCTTCCTGTCCCCGGAGACCTATCGGGACGATTTTGCCGCCGGGCTGGGGCTGCTGTTTGCGCCGACGCTGAAAAAAGCGGGCCACGACGTGAAAAACCTGCAGCGCGCCCTTCTGGAGCGGGGGGTGGACGCCGGGGAGAACTGGGTGTTTGACGCCGCCCTGGCGGCCTATCTGCTGGACTCCACCGCCCCGGGCTACGAGCTGGAGCGGCTGTGCCCCGCCTACTGCGGGTTTGAGCCCTTCCGCGCCGACGGGGAGGACGACGGGCAGATGACCCTGTCCCTGGATCCGGCCGACGCGGCGCAGGGCCGGGCCCTCCGTCTGGCCGCGCTGGGCTCCCGGGCCGCGGCCGCGGCGGCGCTGGAGGAGGTCCTGCTCCCCAAGCTCCGGGAGACGAACGTGCTGGAGCTGTTTGAAACCATTGAAATGCCGCTGTGCGCGGTGCTGGCGGGCATGGAGCACCGGGGCTTCCTGGCGGACCGGGAGGCGCTGCGTCAGTTCGGGGAGAGCCTGGTGGGCCGCATCGACCAGCTGCAGCACATGATCTGGGACGAGGCGGGCCAGGAGTTCAACATCAACTCCCCCAAGCAGCTGGGCGAGATCCTGTTTGAAAAGCTGGGCCTGCCCGGGGGGAAAAAGACCAAGACCGGCTGGAGCACCAACGCCGACGTGCTGGACCGGCTGCGCTACGCCCCCATCGTGGGCCACGTGCTGGAGTATCGGGAGCTGACCAAGCTCAAATCCACCTATGCCGACGGGCTTTTGAAGGTCATCGGCCCCGACGGGCGCATCCACACCAATTTCCAGATGACCGTTACCGCCACCGGGCGGCTGTCCTCCACCGAACCCAACCTGCAGAACATCCCGGTGCGCCGGGAGCTGGGGGCCGGACTGCGGCGGATGTTCACCGCCGGGGAGGGCAACGTGCTGGTGGACGCGGATTACTCCCAGATCGAGCTGCGGCTGCTGGCCCACATCTCCGGGGACGAGAACATGCGCGCGGCCTTCCTCTCCGGGGAGGACGTGCACCGGGTCACCGCCTCCCAGGTCTTCGGCATCCCCCTGGAGGAGGTCACCCCGGAGGAGCGCCGCCGGGCCAAGGCGGTGAACTTCGGCATCGTCTACGGGATCTCCGCCTTCTCCCTGAGCCAGGACATCGACGTGTCCGTGGCGGAGGCCAAAGCCTATATGGACGCTTATCTCCAGCGGTTCCACGGGGTCCGGGACTATCAGAAGGCCATCGTGGAGCAGGCCAAAGCCGACGGCTACGTGTCCACTTTGTTCCACCGCCGCCGGTATCTGCCGGAGCTGAAGGGGAACTTCACCATGCGCTCCTTTGCCGAGCGGGTGGCGCTGAACATGCCCGTGCAGGGCACCGCCGCGGATGTGATCAAGCTGGCCATGGTCAACGTGGACCGGCGGCTCCGGGCCGAGGGGCTGGCCGCCCGGCTGATCCTGCAGGTCCATGACGAGCTGATCGTGGAGTGTCCCGAGTCGGAGAAGGAGCGCACCGCCGCGCTGCTGCAGGAGGAAATGGAAAACGCCGTACACTATTCTGTCCCGCTGATCGCCGAAGCCCGGTGGGGCAAGACCTGGGCGGAGGCCCACTGATATGGAGATCATCACTGCCACGGAGCGGGACGTTCCCGCCATTGCCGCCCTGGAGGCGGAGTGCTTCACCGCCGGAGCCACGGCGGACATGCTCCGGCGGATGCTGTCCGGCCGGGGCTGCGTGATCCTCTGCGCCAAAGAGGGGGAGGAGCTCATGGGCTACGTCTACTTTCAGTTCGTGGTGGACGAGGGCTACGTGGGCAACCTGGCCGTGGGGGAGGCTTACCGCCGCCGGGGAGTGGGCCGCGCCCTGACGGAGGCCATGCTCTCCGCCGCCCGGGAAAAGGGCCTGGCCTTCCTGACGCTGGAGGTGCGCGAGAGCAATCAGGCCGCCCGGCGGCTGTACGAACGCTGCGGCTTCCGGGAGGTCGCCGTGCGGAAAAACTACTATGAAAGGCCCCGGGAGGACGCCGTGCTGATGACGGTCTCCTTCGGGGAAGAGGCTTGAACATGCTGATCCTGTCCGTGGAATCCACCTGTGACGAGACCGCCGTGGCCGTCACCGAGAACGGCCGCCGGGTGCTCACCGACCAGATCTTCTCCCAGGCCGATCTCCACGCCGTTTACGGCGGCGTGGTGCCGGAGATCGCCTCCCGCAGCCATGTGGAGGTCATCTCCCGGCTGGCGGACCGGGCCGTGGCCCAGGCGGGGATCGCCAAAGCCGACCTGGACGCGGTGGCCGTGTCCTACGCCCCCGGCCTGATCGGGGCGGTGCTGGTGGGGGTGAACTTCGCCAAGAGCGCGGCCTGGGCCCTGGGGATCCCGCTGATCGGCGTCCACCACATCCGCGGCCACATAGCCGCCAACTACATCGCCTTTCCGGAGCTGGAGCCCCCGTTTCTGTGCTTGGCTATCTCCGGGGGCAACACCATGCTGGTGGACGTGCGGGACTACACCGACATGCGCGTCCTGGGCCGCACCCGGGACGACGCGGCGGGAGAGTGCTTCGACAAATCCGCCCGGGTGCTGGGACTGCCCTACCCCGGGGGCGGGCCCATCGACCGCCTGTCGAAGGAGGGGCGGGACGACGCCTACGAGCTGCCCCACCCGGTTATCGACGGCAATCCCTACGACATGAGCTTTTCCGGGCTGAAGACCGCGGTGATCAATATCGCCCACTACGCCGAGCAGACCGGCCGGAGCCTGGACAAGCCGGGTCTGGCCGCCTCCCTGTGCCGGGCCGTCAGCGAGTCGCTGGTGCCCCGCACCATGGCCGCGGCGGCGGAGCTGGGTTATGAAAAGATCGCCGTGGCCGGCGGCGTGGCCGCCAACTCCCGGATCCGGGCCGACTTTGCCGCAGCGGCGGCGAAGGCCGGGGCAAAGCTGTATATCCCGCCGTTGAAGCTCTGCGGAGACAACGCCGCCATGATCGGCGCCCAGGGTTACTACGAATACCTGGCCGGCCACACCGCCGGAACGGATCTGAATGCCTACGCCAACATGAAGCTGTAAAAAACACAAACGAAGGGATATGTGAACATGGGGATCCACGATGGCCACCGCCAACGAATGAAAAAGCGATTCCTTGACCACGGACTGGACAACTTTGACGACGTAAACGCCCTGGAACTGCTGCTGTTCTACGCCCTGCCCCGCCAGGACACCAACGCCCTGGCTCACGCTCTGCTGGAGCGCTTCGGCTCCCTGAGCGGCGTGCTGGAGGCCTCGGCCGCAGAGCTGGGCTCCGTCCCCGGCGTGGGGGAGAGCGCGGCGGCGCTGCTGCGTCTGATCCCGGAGGTGAGCCGCCGGTATATGGTGGAGAAGAGCGACAACACCGACCCCGTGGACAACCCCACCGCGGCGGGACGCTATTTCATCCCCCGGTTCATGTACGAGACGGAGGAAGTGGTGCTGGCGCTGCTGCTGGACGCCCGCAAGCGTCCGCTGCTTTGCCGGGAAGTGAGCCGGGGCGTGGTGAACGCCGCGGAGATCAGCGCCCGGAAGCTGGCGGAGCTATGTCTGAGCCGCAAGGCCAGCGGGGTGATCCTGGCCCACAACCATCTCAGCGGGGTGGCGCTGCCCTCCGCCGAGGACGAGAGCGCCACCGCCGCCCTGCGCCGGGCCCTGGGTCTGCTGGGGGTGGAGCTGTGCGACCACGTGGTGGTGGCGGGCTGCGAGTACGTATCCATGCGGGAGAGCGGACTGATCCGCTGAAAGGAGGCGCTGATGGACGCGATCCATGAAAAACAGGCAAGGCTGGAGGCGTTGCTGGCCGATATGGGCAGCGTGGCCGTAGGCTTTTCCTCCGGGGTGGACTCCACCTTTCTGCTGAAGACCGCCCACAAGGTGCTGGGGGACAACGCCCTGGCCGTGACGGTGCGCTCCTGCTTCTGCCCGGAGCGGGAGACCCGGGAGGCCGCGGACTTCTGCGCCCGGGAGGGGATCCGCCACGTGACGGCGGACGTGGCCGTGCTGGAGATCCCCGGCGTGGCGGCCAATCCCCCGGACCGCTGCTATCTGTGCAAAAAGGCGCTTTTTGAGCGCATCGGGGAGATCGCCCGTCAGCAGGGCGCCGCTCACGTGGCCGAGGGCTCCAACATGGACGACCTGGGGGATTACCGCCCCGGCCTGGCCGCGGTGGCGGAGCTGGGGATCGAGAGCCCCCTGCGGGCTGCGGGACTGTACAAGGCCGAGATCCGCGCCCTTTCCAGGGAGATGGGGCTGCCCACCTGGGACAAGCCCGCCTTCGCCTGTCTGGCCTCCCGGTTCGTCTACGGCGAGACCATCACCCGGGAGAAGCTCGCCATGGTGGACGCCGCCGAGCAGTATCTCATGGAACGGGGCTTCCGGCAGCTGCGGGTGCGCGTTCACGGCGACCTGGCCCGGATCGAGCTGGAGAGCGCCGACATGGCCCGGCTGTTTCGGGACGATACTGCCGCGCAGCTGGACGCCTGGCTCCGGCAGCTCGGATTTCGCTATGTCACGCTGGATCTGCGGGGTTATCGCACCGGCAGCATGAACGATCCCCTGCTGGATCACTGAAAAAAAGGAAAACGCCCGATTTTTGTAAATTATACACAAAAATCGGGCGTTTATTTCTATATGATACGAAAATAATCCTAAAGAAACGGCCCCTTTTCCCCTCAAAACTATTGAAATTTAAAAAACCCATGGTAAAATATGAATGCCTCGGGTCTTGGGCCCGGATAATATCAACCAGTATTTCATTAGGAGGAGACAAAATGAAAAAAACCATCGCGCTTGTTCTGGCGCTGGTCATGGTGTTTGCGCTGGTCGCCTGCGGCGGCAGCAGCAATAACAACAAGGCCGGCGACGTAAAAACCTACAAGGTCGGTGTCGCCATCTACAACTATGACGATAACTTCATGACTCTCTACCGCAACGAGCTGCAGAGCTACTTTGAGAGCCTGAACACCGACACGGTGAAGTACGATCTCACCATGGCCGACGGCAAGAACGACATGGCCGAGCAGACCAACCAGATCAACAACTTCATCACCCAGGGCATGGACTGCATCATCCTCAACCTGGTGCAGACCTCTTCCGCTGACGCCATCATCGATCAGATCGTCGGCGCCGGCATCCCCCTGGTGCTGATCAACCGCGAGCCTCTGGCCTACGACGAGGACGGCAACACTCTTGACGAGCAGTACGAGGGCATCATTAATAACCCCACCGTCTGCTACGTGGGCGCTGACGCCCGTCAGTCCGGTACTTACCAGGGCGAGATCATTGCCGAGCTGCCCGATCACGGCGATCTGAACGGCGACGGCAAGGTCTCCTACATCATGATCGAGGGCGACCCCGAGAACATCGACGCCCAGTACCGCACCGAGTTCTCCATCAAGGCTCTCGAGGACGCCGGCATCGAGGTGGAGTGCCTGGATGATCAGATCGGCAACTGGGCCCAGGCCAAGGGTCAGGAGATCACCGCTACGGCTCTGAGCAAGTTCGGCAATGACGTTGAGGTCGTCTTCTGCAACAACGACGCCATGGCTCTCGGCGCCGCCACCGCCATCACCTCTGCCGGCCGCACTGTGGGCAAGGACATCTACCTTGTGGGTGTGGACGCTCTGGAGGAGTGCCAGCAGATGGTCACCAACGGCGAGATGACCGGCACCGTGCTCAACGACCACATCGGCCAGTCCCACAAGGCTGTTGACGTGGCCGTGGCCGCTTTGAAGGGCGAGACCATGGAGAACTACTACTGGGTCGACTACGTGAAGGTCACCAAGTAAGGCAACATCCCTGCCTGAAACAATTCCCGTTTGAATGGGGCAACGGGTGAGCCGTTAACGGCTCACCCGTTTTCTTGAATTTTCCACAGCAGAGAAAGGGAGGCACAGCGTATGGCAGAATATGTGCTGGAGATGCGGGACGTGAGCAAATCCTTCCCGGGCGTAAAGGCGCTGGACCACGCGCAGCTCCGGCTTCGGCCCGGTACGGTACACGCCCTGATGGGCGAAAACGGCGCAGGCAAATCCACCCTGATGAAATGTATGTTCGGCATCTATAAGATGGACGAAGGCGAAATATACATCGACGGAGAGAAAACAGTCATCAAAGACCCCCTGGATGCCCGGAGCAAGGGCATCTCCATGGTCCACCAGGAGCTGCAGCCCATCCCGGCCCGGACCATCGGGGAGAACATATTCCTGGGCCGCTACCCGCTGAAAAAGCTCCTGGGCTTCATCCCGGTGGTGGACCACAAACGGATGTACGAGGAGACCGGGGAGCTGCTGAAAAAGGTCCGCATGGACTTTGATCCGAAACAAAAGCTGGGCGAGCTGAGCGTGTCCCAGATGCAGTCGGTGGAGATCGCCAAGGCCGTGGCGGGCAACTGCCGGGTGCTGATCCTGGACGAGCCCACCTCCTCCCTGACCCAGAACGAGGTGGAGGCCCTGTTCCGGATCGTGGAGGACCTGAAAAAGGAAGGCGTGGCCATCGTCTACATCTCCCACAAGATGGACGAGATCCTCCGCATCAGCGACGAGGTCACCATCATGCGGGACGGCCAGTACATCGGCACCTGGGAGTCCAGTGAGCTGACCACCGAGTTTATCATCACCAAGATGGTGGGCCGGGAGCTCACCAACCTTTATCCCAAGCGGGAGAACGTCCCCGGGGACGTGGTGTTCGAGGTGGAGGATTACACCTCCATCAACCCCCACAGCTTCCGGGGCGTGAGCTTCAACGTCCGCCGGGGGGAGATCCTGGGAGTGGCCGGACTGGTGGGCGCCCAGCGCACCGAGCTGATGGAGGGCCTGTTCGGCACCCGATCCCACACCAGCGGCAGCATCCGCTATCAGGGCCGGGAGCTGAAGATCAACCGTCCCAAGGACGCCATCGACCATGGCGTGGCCATGCTCACGGAGGACCGCCGGGCCAGCGGCATCATGGGCGTGCTCTCCGTGGCGGACAACATATCCATTGCCTCCCTGAACCAGTACGTCGACTTCGGCATCATGCTCAATTCCCGCAAGATCGACGACCTGGTGGAGGAAAACCGCCAGAAAATGAACATCAAGACACCCTCCGGCAAGACGCAGATCCAGTCGCTCTCCGGCGGCAACCAGCAGAAGGTGCTCATCGGCCGCTGGCTGGCCAACAACCCCGAGGTGCTGATCCTGGACGAGCCCACCCGGGGCATCGATGTGGGCGCCAAGTACGAGATCTACTGCATCATCGCCGACCTTGCCAAGCAGGGGAAGAGCATCATTATGATCTCCTCGGAGATGGGCGAGCTCATCGGCATGTCCGACCGGATCATGGTCATGTGCGACGGCCGGGTCACCGGAGTCGTAGACGGCAAGGACGCCACCCAGGAGAGCATTATGGCCCTGGCTACCCAGTTTGAATGATCGGAGGAAGAAACAAAATGAAAGAAACAAACAAGAGCTTCGGTGGAAAGGTATGGAGCTACATTAAGTCCAACCCCATCGTGGTCATGCTGGTCCTTGTCTCGCTGGTAGTGGGCTTCACCCGCGCCAACTTCTTCTCCTGGAGCAACTTCGGCAACCTGGTGAGCAACACAGCCGTCCGCTTCATCATCGCCCTGGGCGTGTCCGGCTGCCTGATCACCAAGGGCACAGACCTGTCCGCCGGCCGTCAGGTGGGCCTGTCCGCCTGTCTGGCGGGCATCCTGGTGCAGCGGGGGGACTACACCGGCCGTCTCACCAACCTGCCGGAGATGAACATGTTCCTGGTGCTGCTGATCGTGGTGGCCGTGGGCGCGGTGCTGGGCCTGGTCAACGGCGCCATCGTCTCGCTGCTGAAGGTGCCGCCCTTTATCGCCACTCTGGGCACCCAGACCATCGTCTACGGCATCTGCCTGTTCGTCACGGACGCCCAGCCCGTGGGCGGCTTCCAGAGAGCCTACATCGACCTGGTCACCGGCAAGATCGGCAACACCAACGGCTTCCACCTGCCCTACCTGCTGTTCGTGGCGCTGGCCATCGGATTGTTCTTCTGGTTCCTTTACAACAAGACCCGCCACGGCAAGTACATGTACGCCATCGGCGGCAACGAGACCGCCGCGGAGGTCTCCGGCGTGAACACTACCGCCACGCTGATCCGCATTTACATCACCGCCGGCATCATGTATGCCATCGCCGGCTGGCTGCTGGCGGCCAAGACCGGCGGCGCCTCCACCGGTATGGGCCAGGGCTATGAGCTGGAAGCCATCGCCGGGTGCACCATCGGCGGCGTGTCCACCACCGGCGGCATCGGCACCGTGGGCGGCGTCCTGGTGGGCGTGCTGGTGTTCGAGCTGCTGAAGATCGTGCTGCAGTTCCTGGGCGTCAACCCCTACTACAACTACATCGCCCAGGGCGTGGTCATCGTGGTGGCCGTGGCCATGGACCTGCGCAAGTATCTGGCCAAAAAGTGATATCCCTTCCCGCAAACGAAAAACCCGCCTGTTGTCATCAGACAACAGGCGGGTTTTAATTTTCGGAATCACGCGTTCTTCGCTTTGGCTCTGGAAGCCGCGGTCTGGAAGGGAGGCTCCGCCCCGTCGGGCAGGCGGCCGATCTTTTTGAACATGTGGATGGCCAGGGGCAGGGCCAGGAACAGGAAGCTCAGCAGGTCCGACGCGGCCTGGCACACAGCGAGGCCGTATTCCGCCGGCAGCCCGATCAGGGGGAAGAGCCCGGGCAGCGTCAGCAGCAGGGGGATCAGGAACAGCAGCTGCCGGGACATGCTCAGCAGCAGGTTGCCCACAGGCCGTCCCAGGGACTGATACAGGTTGGAGGTGACCATCACGGCAATGTGGGGGATCAGCACCACGCAGTTGGCCCGGATCTTCAGGGAGCCCAGGGCGAACATGGTCTCGTTGGCCTCGGAGTTGAACCAGCCGATGATGCCCCGGGAGAAGAAGAACATCAGAGAGCCCAGGATCAGCGCCGCCACGGAGCCGATGCCGAAGGTGGTGAAATAGGCCTCCTTCACCCGCTTGTACTTTCTCGCGCCGTAGCAGAAGCCCGCCACAGGGCCGAAGCCCTGGGAGAAGCCCATGATGGCGGAGGACACGAAGCGGTAGAGCTTGTTGGCCACGCTGATACCGGCCAGCACCGCGCTGCCGAAGCCCTTGGCGATGTTGTTGTTGAGGATGCCTCCCACGCTCATCAGACTCATGCGCAGGAAGGCGGGGATGCCCATGCGGGCCACCTCGGCGGCGCCGGTCTTGTCCGGCTTGAAGTTGCGCCAGCCGATCTCCAGCATGGTGGTGCGGCGGATAAAGGGAATGGCGAGCACCACGGCGCTGAGGACCTTGGAAAGGGCGGTTGCGCCGGCCGCGCCGGCCACGCCCCAGCCGAAGGTGTTGATGAACAGGGGGTCCAGACCGATGTTCAGCAGACACCCGGAGACCATGCCGATCATGGCAAAATGGGTGCTGCCCTCACTGCGCAGCAGCTGGTTCTGAATGGCACCGGCGGTGGTGAAGGGGGCCGCCAGCAGGATCCAGAAGGCGTACTGCATGGAGTAGAGCTTGGCCTCCGGCGTAACGCCAAGGAAATCCACGATGGGCGAGCGGAAGATGAGACACACCATCCCGAATGCCAGGGAAAAAGCGATGCCGATGAACAAGGTGGAGGAGCCGACCTCACTGGCCCGCTTGTCCTCCTTGGCGCCCAGAAGCCGGGAAATGTAGCTGGACGCGCCGATGGCGAAGCCCATGGACACGGCCCGCAGTATGTTCATCAGCGAATCGTTGATGGCCACGGCGGCCGTGGCGTGGATCCCCAGCTGACTGACGAACAGGGTGTCCACCAGGTTGTAGATCGAGTCGATCAAAGAAGATATGATCATGGGTACCGCGACTTTGGGGATCACCCTCAGCATGGGATCCTCCAGCATCATTTTGCGCCGCCGTTCCCGGGCCAACGCCTGTTTTTCTTCCATTCCATTCACCTCTTAGACAGTATAAAAAACAAAATTTATTTTACCAGTATTAAAGATTAGCGTCAAGAGTTGAATGGCGCGAATGAACAATTGGCATGATTTGCTGTTTCCGACGGGGAAAAAGGAGATTATTGCCCGCAGGCGCGGAGGATCCGGGGAAAAAACAGGGCCGCCGCAAATGCGGCGGCCCTGTTTGGGTCGCTGTGGTCTTCAGGCCACCCAGGCGGGCGTCCAGAAATAGTTGTTGTAGATATCCGTCAGCCGGTAAGTGACGCTGCACTGGGCATTGTCCAGAGCGTAGTATACGATCTCCGGCGTCCCCTTCACGGTGAGGGGGTCGCCCAGCTTGTAGGTGCTGTCGAACTGACCGTCGTAGGTGTAGTAGTCGCACAAAAAGTCGATCACGTCGCCGTCGACGATCTCGATGTCGCCCTTGGCCAGCACGCTCACGTCCTCATACATGGGCCGGGCGCCCAGAAGGACGCCGTCGGGGTTGGCCTGGTCAAACACCACGGTGATGTACACCAGCTCGCCGTTGAGCAGGGCGGGCACGTGGCCCGTGGTGCTCTCGTCGTCGGCAGCGTCCAGATAGAAGGCCGCCGGGTGGCCGTCAATGGTCATCCAGGTGCCGTCCCAATCCAGCAGCAGGTCGTTGCCGTCAAAATCAAAGACGTTGTCCAGGCCCATGTCGATGTAGCCTTTCCCGTCGTCCACGAACACGTTCAGCGCCACGCTCTGGACCAGCGCCCACTGCTCATCGGTGAGCGTCAGCACACGCTTGCCGTCGCTGCGGATGGTGACGAAAATGTCGCCGGGGTCAATGTAATTCTCCGCGATGTAGGAGGCGCTGCGCTCCACCATATCGGTGTCCAGCCAGTCCATCTCCGCGGGGATGCTGCGGCCGCCGGCCAGGGCGCCCAGCAGCTGCATCATGGTGTTCACGTCCACGGAAGAGCCCGCGGAGGTGTTGCCGCCGGTGCCGGTGTAGGCCCCCAGCAGGGAACCCAGCGGGTTGCTGCCGTAGCTGCCGCCGTAGGAGCCGCCGGAGCTGCCCGTGCCGGAGCCGCCGGCCAGGGCGCCCAGCAGGGAGCCCAGATCCAGACTGCCGCTGCCGCCGTAGCTGCCCGCGGCGGAGGTGAGCTGGCCGCTGCTGACCAGGCTGGCAAAGCTGCTGATGCACTTGGTGTAGGCCTCGTCCATGCCCACCTGGTTATAGGTGGAAACGGCGGTGCGCACCGAGCTGGTGGACTCATAGGGGAAGAAGATGGACACGCCGTGACAGTTGGAGATGGTGGTCTGGTTGTACTTCACGCAGCCCAGCAGAGCCTGAGCCAGCTGACGGGCCTCGGCAGTTCCCACCCGGTTGGCGAAGTCCACCAGATCGATCTGGTTGATGCGGCTGCTGCGGGCGAACTGCCGGGCGCTGGCCCGGGCGTTGGAGACGGCGGCGTAGTTGTTGGAGCTGAGCATGCTGCTCACAGAGGTGGAAAAGCTCCGCAGCGCCGCGGGGACGGTGCCCTGCATCTCCGCCAGATCGATCAGGGAGAGGGTGACCTGGGGAGAGGCGGAGGCCTGCTTGTTGGTGGCCACAAAGTCGTCGATGAGGCCCTTGACCAGGGTCACGGTGTCCACGGAGGTGTTCCGGGACAGGTTGGTGAGCCAGTTGGTGTAATACCAGCCGGTGCCCGGCTCGGTCTCCTCGGAGGCGACCAGGTAATCGGCGTAGTCGTTGCACACCAGCGCGGTCTCCAGCGTGGCCATCAGGCACGCGTCGAAGCCGATCCAGTCAAAGGTGCAGTCGGCGCTCTTGAGCGCGGCGCTGATCTCTGCCAGATCCATGGACCCGGCGCTCTTGTACAGCTCGTCATAGCCGTAGCCGGAGATGGATCCGCCGCCGTGGTCCCAGAAGATCAGAATGTTCCGGTCGGCGGGGTAATTGGTCTTGCAGAACCGGATGAAATCGGTGAGGGTGCCGGACTCCACCATGGCGTGGCGGCCCAGACTGCCGTCCAGCAGCCGCACCCCGCCGCTCTCCACCTTGTAGATCTGGTTGGAGGAGTTGGACACGATCTTGTTTTTCCACATCTTGCAGCCGCCGGTCTCCACGATGACGTTGACGTTGCTGCCGATCTTGGCGCTGGCCATTTCCTGCAGGTCGCTGGTGGCCATGCCGTAGTTGGACTCCAGATCCGTTCCGCACATGTATACCATCACGGTGACCACGTCCTGGCCGTTGCCCTTGGGCACGTAGCGGTGGGCCCGGGCGTTGTTGGAAACGGCGGCCGGGGCCTGAGTGGGCGCCTGGGTAGGCGCCGCAGTCACCACGGGGGCCTGGGTGGGGGCGGCGGTGGCAACGGTCTGAGGCTGGCTGGGGGTGGTGACGCCGGGAGCGGCGCCCTGTCCGCCGCAGCTGCGCAGCAGCAGGAACGCCAGCACCAGTATCATCAGCATGGAGCTGCCGCCGGTGGCGGCCCGGCGGGCGCCGGAGCTCTGGGGCCGCTGGGACGAGCCGCCCTGGGGTCTTCCCCCCGCGCCGACGGGGCTGCTGGAGCCGGTGTCGACCTTGTCGGTCTTGTTGACGCTTACAGAGCCCTCCCCGACCTTTTTACCGTGGCTCTGAGGCTTTTTTCCTGTATCCATGATCTGTCCTCTTTTCGAAAAACGGGGATTGAGCGCCCGGCGTCAGTTGTCGCCGAGGAGGTTGAACAGCGCGTTGAGCAGACCGCCGCCGTTGTTCGGCTGGTTCTGCTGGGTGGGCTGCTGGCCGAACAGACCGCCGGTACCCTGGGACTGCTGCATACCGCCCATCAGGTTGAGCAGGTCGCCCATGCCGCCCAGATTCTGGGTCTGGGCCTGGGTGCCGCCGCCCAGCAGGGAGCCCAGCAGGTTGGCCGTGGAGCTGCTGGTGTAGCCGGGAGCCTGAGTCTGGTTGCCCATGCCCAGCAGAGAGCCCAGCAGGGAGGAGGACTGCTGCTGGGGCTGCTGCATGCCGCCCATCAGGCTCAGCAGATCGCCCATGCCGCCCAGACCCTGGGTCTGGGTCTGGGGCTGCGCGCCCATGCCCAGCAGGGAGCCCAGCAGTCCGGCGGAGGAGTTGCCCGCGGAGGAGCTGTTGTTGCTGAAGAGGTACTTGAGCAGGAAGGGAGCCGCCAGCATCAGGATGGTGCCGGTCTTGCCCCGCTCCACCCCGGCCGCGGCGGCGATGTCGCCGGTGACGGCGTCCTGATCGTCGCTGAGCAGGCTGGTGAGCTCGCCCTGGGTGTTGGCCGAGCGGGTGGGGGCCTTGGTATCGTCGGTGAGGATGCCCAGAACGCTCTTCACCTCGTCGGCAGAAATGCCGGAGGCCTTGGCGTCGGCAAGGATGGCGTCAAGCGTCTGCTGGTCAAACAGTTCGTTCAGTTCCATGGATGTTCTCCTTTTCTTATTTTTTAAAACTCATCTGCGTTTGTTACACGTTTACCAGATTATTGTACTATCGAAAAACCCAATTTTCAATAACAATATTTCTCCCCCGCGTCAGCGGATTCTTTCACCGGGATATTGTGTTTTCGCCTTGGGTCTGCTATAATATTGCAAGTTTAAAAATGAGGGAACCGGCAAAGGAGGATCACGCCATGGCGACCAACAAGCCTACCGGGGACAAGACCCCCGCCGAGAAGAAAAAACCGACCTCCGCGGCGCTTCACGCGGCCATCGCCCAGCTGGAGGAGGAAGAGTCCGGCCAGAAGAAAAACACCGTTTGGCTGCGGGTAGGGGCCTTCGTGCTCTGGGCGCTGGCGGCGGTGGCCATGTACATGCCCCAGATCGGCCAGCTGAACCTGCCTTTCGGCGCGGTGCGGATGATCTTCCTCAACGCCCTGACCGAGGCCATCGTGGACATCGTGGCGGCGGGCGTGCTGGTGGTGCTGGCGGCCCAGCTTTGGAAAAAGGCCAACCACATCCACCCCGTCAAGTCCCACAGCCCGGTGGTCCAGTTCCTGTGGAACCAGCTGGGTGTGCTGATGGCGGGCCTGATCTTCGCGCCCCTGGCCATCATCATGATCACCAAGAGCGACAAGATCGACGAGCGCATGAAAAAGATCGTCTCCGTGGTGCTGGCGGTGGTTTTTCTGGCCGCGGCGGCGGGCAGCGCGGACTACCATCCCGTGACCCAGGACCAGGTCAACGAGATCCTGGAGCAGGCCGACGAGAACGGCTACACCGGCGACGCCTACTGGACCAAGTACGGTCACAGCTACCACTTCTCCCTGGAGTGCCAGGCGCTGCGCAACTCCCAGCGGGAGAACATCTACTCCGGCACTCTGCAGGAGGCGCTGGACGCCAACCGCACCGATCCCTGCGACTTCTGCGCCGACGGGCACCTGGAGAAACAGAACGCCTCCGCCGAGGCCGACGCCCTCCAGGAGGTCCTGGAGAACGCGGAGGAGGAAGAGACTCAGGAGCTGGACAAGGCCGGCTGAGATCCACGCAAGCATACGCTCCCTGCCGGACGATCGCCGGCAGGGACTTTTTATCACTTCGGGGAGGAAACGAGCATGTACAGCAGCCTGTTTTGCCGGGCCTACAACGAATTTGGCTGGAACGTATACCCGGAGGTGTTCGCCGGGCAGCTCCTGGAGTGGATCGACCTCCACGGTCTGGACGTGGAGCGCAGTCTGGATCTGGGCTGCGGCACGGGAGTGCTGTGCCGAAAGCTCCGGGACCGGGGCATCCGCACCCTGGGGGTGGACCTGTCGGAGGGGATGATCGCTCAGGCCCGGGAGAACTTCCCCGACCTGGACTTTGAGACCGGGGACATGGTCCGCTGGACCACGGCGGAGCGCTTTGAGCTGGTCACGTGCACGGGGGACGCCCTCAACCACGTCTTTGACAAGGCGGACGTGGGGAGGATCTTTGCCAACGTCCATGGATACCTGGCCCCCGGCGGCGTCTTCGTGTTCGATCTGCTCAGCGAGCGGGAGATCCCCCCGGAGGAGCCCTTCGTGCTGGAGTACTCCCAGAACGTGTCGGCCCGGTTCCACACCCTCCGGCGGGGGGACGAGATCACCCTGCATATCGCGGTATATGAAAACGGCGCTTTGAAGGTGGAGGAGGTCATCCGGGAGCGGCTCCACGCGCCGGAGAGGATCTGCGCCATGCTGGAAGGATGCGGCTTTCGGGTGCTGCAGTGCGCCGATCAGCTGATCCCCGGCCCCGGAGCCCACGGCACCACCTGGTTCATCGCCGCCCAAAAAGCCCCGGCGTGAGGAGAACTTCAGCGATTTATAGGGAAAGATATTGAAAAAAACCGAAAGAAAGCATACAATAACTCTAATACGGCCGCTGTACCGCTCAGCCGCCGCCGGAACGCTTTCCGGGCGCTCCGGCGCTGACGCCCGATTCCCGGAAAAGGAAGGATCTGTGAGAAAATGAACGTTCAAAAGCGATTGGGAGCACTGCTTCTGGCGCTGCTGCTGACAGTGTCCGTGCCGGGCGTGATGACGGTGGGCGCCGCCGCGACAGACGTGGAGCTGACCGCCGCGGAGACGGACGGCGGCGTGACCCTTACGCTGTGGGCCCGAACGGACTTTGCCGGCGTGGGCGGGCTGGAGTTTTCCTTTGACTATGACGCCGCCGCCTTTGCCTATGCCTCCATCAGCAGCCCTGTGGACGGCGCCCCCTCCGTCAACCAGGAGGTGAACAGCGTCAGCATCCTGTCGGAGCAGGGAGTGCCCGTCTCGGCGGGGTCGGCGCTGGCGGAGCTGAAGTTCACCAAAAAAGAGGGCTTCGTCAAAGGGACGGACTATACCTTTACCCTGCATGTCACCCAGGCGTTCAACGCCGACGTGGAGCCCTTCGACTGGGCCCAGGAGAGCTATTACGCCCACTATTCCGAGGAGCCCGACGCGCCCCAGACCGGCGCAGTGGATCTGCGGGGCATTTCCATCCGCAAGAGCGTGGACACCGCCTCCGCCTACGATCCCATCACCTTCCGCTTTACCGTGGAGAGCAAATCCGCTCCCGAGGGCGCGACGCCGCCCGTCTTTGAACCGCTGACCGTCACCATGTCGGACACCATGGACTCCGCCCTGCTCTCCCTGCCCGGGGAGGTGTGGGTGGATGCCCCCGGCACCTATGAGTACACCGTCCGGGAGACGGCGGGCAGCGCGGAGGGCTGGACCTACGATTCCACCGCCTACGTGCTCCGACTGGAGATCACCCGGGACGACGCCGGCGCCTACGCCCTGAAGGAATGGGGCGTCACGGCCCCCGGCGGCGCCGCCGTGGGGGAGATGACCTTCAAAAACACCTACGCGGCGCCCCAGCCGGCCTTTGAGCCTCCGGCGGTGCGCTTTCGGATCCGCCAGGTGATCAACCTGGGCAGCTCCGGGCTCAGCGCCAACGACGTGATCGTCCGCTACTCTCTCACCGGGGCGACCACCGGCGCGCCGCTGCCCGCCGCGGCCAAGAACGGCGCCTTCCAGGTGGCGCTGCGGGGCACCGGCACTTACCAGGCCCCGGAGATCACCTTCAGCCAGCCGGGCACCTGGAAATACAATCTCACCGCCGCCAGCACCAACGCGGACATGACCCCGGAGACCATCGTCATCACCGTCACGGTGGAGCCCACCGGGGAGGCAAAGGTCACCTCCGCGCTGACCAACGGCGTGGCCTGTGACATCCAGTTCACCGCCAACGCCCGTGCCGCCGCTACCCCCACCCCCACGCCTACGCCCCGGCCCGGCACCGTGCAGACCCCCACGCCCACCCCCACGCCCAAGAATACCTCCGGCAAAACGCCCCAGACCGGGGACACGCCCCGGGTATTCGTCTTCGCCCTGATCGCCCTGGTGGCCACCGCGATACTGGCGGTGCTGGCGGCCTGGGAGATCAAGGACCGCCGGAGGGACCGAAACTGACCGCAGACGCCCGAACACGTGAGAACCGCCGATGAATAGAACGATCCGCAGGATCTTTATGGTGATCCTGGCCCTGACCGCCGGTCTGTATCTGGGACTGGCGGTCCGGGAAGTGATACAGTATCGCCGGGAGGACCGGGCCAACAAGGCCGTGGCCCAGCAGGTACGGGAGCAGCGGGAGGCGGCAGCCGCCGCCACCGCCACCCCCGAACCGACCGCCACCCCGGTTCCGACCGCCACTCCGCTGCCCATGGCCGCCCCGGACCCCAACGGCCCCCGGGCGGGCTCCTGGGAGGCGCCGCCCGCGCCGGAGCTGCCCGTCCTGTCCTGGTACGCAGACGCTTACCGGCGCAACGGCGACATGGCCGGATGGCTGAGCATCGAGGGGACCAACGTGGATTATCCGGTGATGTACACCCCGGAGAATCAGGACGAATACCTCCACCTGGGCTTTGACAAGACATACGCAGGCAGCGGCTCGCTGTTTATCGCGGTGCCCTGGGGGGAGGACACCAACAACACCATCATCTACGGCCACAACATGTACGACGGCAGCATGTTCGGCGATCTGCACCTGTACGCCGACTACGGCTACGCCATGGATCACTCCCTGATCCGCTTCGACACCCTGCGGGAGGAGGGCCTCTACGAGATCGTGGCGGCGTTTTATACCCAGGTCCACTCCGCGGAGACCGAGGAGCTGGTGTTCAGCTTTTATCTGTTTGCCGACCTCTCCGATCCCTCGGATTTTGAGACCTTCGTCACCCACGTGAAGTTCGAGTCCATCTTCGACACGGGCATCACGCCCCAGTGGGGCGACCGGCTGCTGACGCTGTCCACCTGCGATTACCACTCGGAGGACGGGCGGTTCGTGGTAGTGGCCCGAAAAGTGGAATAGAAAAGAAAGGCTGCCGCAGCAAACGCTGCGGCAGCCTTTCTTTGTTGGATGCGCGGTGGGATCAGTCCTCCCGGACCTGCTGGGTGAGCCAGCTCATGATGCCGTGCTCGTCGTGGTAGGTGGGCACCCAGGACATGTGGTTCTGGGCAAACAGATCGGGATAACTCAGATCCGGATCGGTGGCGATGCCGTAGGCCTCCAGCTCCTCGGGAGCGTAGATGGTCAGGTGAGCGTCCTTGTTGCCTGCGTCCTTCAGCGCCAGAATGGCGTCCACGATGTATTTGTGCCGGTACAGGGTGTGGTCCACGTAGGAGGTGGCCACCCAGATCTTGGAGTGGGTCAGGCCCTTGAGGATGTGGAAGGTCTCCGGGGTCATGGACGGGCACACGGGCACCGCCGCGGCAAACAGATCCGAGCCCACGTTCATGGCCCGGATGGTGCCGGCGCCGCCCATGGACATGCCGGTGACGTAGATCCGTTTCCGGTCCACCTTGCCCTCGGCGATCATCCTGCGGATCAGATCGCAGATCTCGCCCAGGTACTCTCTGTACCAGCCGAAGTTGCCGGTCTGGTCGCTGTGGGCAAAGTCCATTTTGGCAAAGCTGCCCAGGAATGCGGTCATGTCCCGCTCGGGGGCCTGGGGCGCCATCACGTAAAAGTCAGGGTATTTCTGGGCGAACTGGCTGCAGCCGTAGTCCGCGGCGATATGGGTGATGAGATCGTCCCCGCCGTTTCCGCCGCCGTGGAGGAACAGGATCATGGGCCGGGGCCCGGTGGCCTTGGGGGTGTACAGACGATAGATCACGTTGCCGTCCTTTTTCTTTTCAAAGACCTCCAGCCCCTCGCAGATCTCCTCGTCCATCTCCTTGCGGGTATAGCGGTCGCTGCCGACGGTCAGCGTCCAGTTGGAGCGGTAGTCAAACTCCTCGGCGACGATCTCCAGCGACCAGTCCTTGGCCTCCACGCTCCGGATGGGCACGTCGAAGGGCTCCTTGCCCCGGGGGGCAAGGGTCAGCTTGACCTGATCGGCGGGCACCGGTTCGTGGGAGATCAGAAAACTCTTGCCCGTCCAGCCGCGGTCGGGCACGTAGGAGTAGGAATAATTCTTCGCCATGGGTCGGTCCTCACTTTCCATTCATTTTGGCCGCAAGCGGCCGTGTCCTACCCTCCATTGTATCACGCCGGGGGCTATTGTCAATAAACACCGTATATACCGGAAGAGAAACCACCGGCTTCGTATAGAATATACAAAAACCGGAGACGAAAAAAAGAGGAGCGTTCGGGGCCCCCTCGGAAGGACAGGACGAAAAGCGTTGCCTTCTGCGGCGAGCCGGGTTTTGGGCAAAATCCGATGATCGTCAAAACCGGGACAACGGCGCGTCCTGTCCTGTTTTGGCAGTGGTTTCTCGCATTTCACCTACGATTATCCGCCTCTTGGCGCCAAAAAGATGACAAAAGATAGTTGCCCGCTTATACTGTTTTCAGCTGAGTTGACGCGCACTCAACAGGAAGGGAGATCTCTTATGCAGGTCAAGATTGAAGTTTCGCCGGAACATACGCCTCCGCGGGCGGTCATTTATACGGATCGAATCACACCGGAGATCCAACGGGCTATGGATATACTTCAGGCAAAAGACGCTCCTGTCCTGGCAGAGCGCAGCGGACGTACGTTCCTGCTTGCCGGGCAGGATATCTACATGGTTCGGGTAGTGGACGGAGAAACAAAGCTTTATACGAAAAAGGAAGAATTTCGCACGCGAAAACGCCTGTATGAATTATTGGATCAGTTAGGCGGCGGCTTCATGCAGATATCCAGATCCTGTGCCGTCAATCTGTCCTATGCAGAGAGTGTGGAAGCCGGTTTTGGAGGAAGTCTGCTCCTGAAAATGAAAAACGGGCTTTCCGATTACGTTTCCCGAAAGTACCTGCCCGATCTCAAAAACTATTTGGGACTATAGGAGGAAAAAACAATGAAGAAGAAAGATCGTATAGCGTTTATGATCCATCGTACCAAAACCACACTGGCGATCTCCTCGTTTCTGTTTCTTCTCAGCTCCGTGATCTCCGACCTTAACATGGGAGGCGTCTATTCCGCTTCCGGTTATTCCGTCACGAAAATGGCGCTCGGCAGCTTGGGGATCGGGCTGGGGTTTGGCCTTCCGTGTATCATTTACACCAACGAAAAGCTGAGCCGTTCCGTGCAGATCGTGGTTCACATGGCGACCGGCTGCACCGTTATGCTGGCGATCGGGTTTCTTGTCGGGTGGATCCCGACAGAGAAAGGGCTGCTCCCCTCTCTGTTGGCGATCCTCGCCATGCTCCTGACCGCCTTTATCATTGCGGTTTTAACCTACCGCCGGCAAAAAAAACTGGCAGAGAGGATCAACCGGGAGCTGGAGCAAAGGAGCAGCTAAAGCGCGCTCATTCCTGCAAAGGGCATGCTGCCTGATAATAATTCGCTGTCCATCAAAGCACGAAGGGAGCACTTCCCTGCGAAGTGCTCCCTTCGTGCTTTTTTCGTCCGTCTCCGGTGGGTCACCAGCGGTCCACGTGGACCCGATCGTCCTCGTAGAAGCCCTTTCCCGGGGTGTGAAGGTCGCCGTCCTCGGGGTAACCGAAGGCAATGATGGAGTGGGGTACCGCCGTGTCGGGCAGGGAGAAGAGCTCCCGGAGCTTTTCCACCCGCTCCGTCTGAGGATAGGTCCCCAGCCAAACCGAGCCGATGCCCAGAGCGTGGGCGGCCAGCACCATGTTCTCCGCCGCGATGGCGGCGTCGATGATCCAGTAATCCGGGGCCCGGGAGAAGGCCCGCTCCAGATCCCCCAGCACCAGTATCCCCAGGGCGGCCTTTTTCAGCGGCTCGGCGGGACGGCCGTTGGCCTCCGCCATTCGCACCAGGAGCTCCGGATCCCGGGTCACCAGAAAGCTCCAGTCCCGGGCGTTGACGCAGCTGGGACCGGACATCCCGGCGGTGAGGATGGTGCGCAGATCCTCCTCCGAGATGGGTCGGTCGGAGAATTTCCGGACGCTGCGCCGGGTGAGAATGTTTTCAATGGCGTTCATTACGCTGCCTCGTTTCGTGTTTTCCCGGGATTTCCCGTTAGTCTTCGATGATATAGGCGTCCAGGATCTGGCCGAAGTAGCAGGTGTGCATATCCCGCGTCCCGTCGGAACCGGGGGCGTAGAGCTGCTCTCCGATGCCCCCGGCAAAGCCGGGGAGCTCCTGACGCTGGGCGTAGATCACCCGGCATTCCAGGGTCAGGGGAAACTCCCGGAAGCCCGGCGGGGAGACCTGCTCCGAGGGCACCGGGGTGAGTCCCGCGGCGGCGATCTTGTCCATGTCCCGCCCGCTTTTGCTGCCGCAGACGGCCAGAATGTTTTTGTCAAATTCCCCCACCGGCACGTTGATGGTGAACTCCCCGGACCGGTCCAGCAGCTCCTTGGTGTAGCGGCTGTCCCGAACGTAGGCCACAAAGGCAGGCCGGCCCCAGTTCACCCCCAGGGTACCCCAGCCGATGACCATGGAGTTGACCTTGTCTCCGGCTTTGGTGGTCAGCAGGATCCCGGGCCGCAGAGCCTTAACGATCTGCCCGGCGTACTCCCTGTAATCGATCTTTCGTTTGACCATGATGCTTCCTTTCTTTTTCAGCCGTTGAGTCGGCGGAGCCTGTCGGCGCAGGAGAGATAGTCCCCGTAGGTGGCGGCGGACCGCACCGCGTCCACAATGGCAGCCTCGGCGGCCCGGGCGGCCAGAACGCCCACGCTGTCCGGAGTGGCGGCCACACGACCGCTGCACATGGCGAACACCGTGTCCCCGTCATAGATGGAGTGGGCCGGCCGCACCGCCCGGGCGATGCCGTTGTGGCCCTGAGCCGCCAGACGGGCGGCCTGGGCCTTGGTGAGGGCGGCGTTGGTGAAGATGCAGCCGATCACGGTGTTGCCGCCGTCCCCGTCGTCCTTTCCCGCCTGGAAGAGATCCGTCTCCGCGGCGAAGGAGTCCAGAACGGCGTTTTCACTGCCGTAAAACTCCAGCCCCTCGTCCCGGCGCACGCCGGCGATGATCTCCCCGTTTTCCAGAATGTCTCCCACGCAGTTGACGGCGAACACCGCTCCCACCGCCAATTCTCCGTGGCGGAAGGCCGCGGCGCCCACGCCGCCCTTCATGGCGTTTTTCAGACCCAGACTTTTGCCGATGGTGGCGCCGGTGCCCGCGCCGAAGTTACCGCTGCAAAAGGGCGCCCGGTTCAGGGCGTTCTCCCCGGCCAGACGGCCCATGGCCGCGTCCGGGCGCACCCGGGGATCCCCGCAGTGCAGGTCGAACAAAATGGCCTCGCACACGTTGGGCACCACCGTCACCCCCACGTCCCGGCCGATGCGCCGTTCCTCCAGCAGCCGCATCAGTCCCCCGGCGGCGTCCAGCCCGAAGGAGCTTCCTCCGGAGAGCATCACCGCGTGGACCACCTTGCGGTTGCACAGAGGACTGAGCGCGTCGGTATCCCGGGTGCCGGGGGAGCCGCCCCGCACGTCCACGCCGCACACGGCGCCCTCCGGCGCCAGGATCACGGTGCATCCGGTCATGGCCGTCTCGTCCTGGGCCTGACCCACCAGAAAGTCGGTGAGCTCCGTCAACTCGATCTTTTCCATATTACTCTTCCAATGCCTCCAACACTTTACTTACGATGACCTCCGTCTCCGCCAGGGCGCCCCGGCCCACGTCTCCGCAGGCCAGCATCCCCTCCCGGGGCTCGATGAACCGAAAGCCAAGCTCCGCAAGAGTGCGCATGTTCCGCTGGGTGACGGGGTTGTCATACATATAATTGTTCATGGCCGGCGCGATCATCACGGGGATGTCGTGGACGGCCAGCAGGACCGTGGTGAGCATATCGTCGGCGATGCCTGCGGCGGCCTTGGCGATGAAGTTAGCCGTGGCCGGGGCCACCAGAAACAGATCGGCCTTGTGGGCCAGGGCGATGTGCTCCACCTCGGCGGGGTTGTCCAGGTCGAACATGTCGGTGTGGACCTTGTTTTTCGTCAGGGTCTGCAGCGTCATGGGGGTGATGAACTGCTGACCGGCACGGGTCATGACCACGTGCACGCTGCAGCCGGCCTTGGTCAGCTTGTTGGCAATGTCCGCCGCTTTGTAGGCGGCGATGCTGCCGGTGATTCCCAGAACTACGTTTTTCATTGTTTTTTCCTCACCTCACGAAGGGTCGTTGTCACGATCGAGCGGGCGATCTCCTGTTTGGTGTACATCTCGGCTGCCACGTTTTTCTCCCGGTCCAGGAGCATGGCGTGGTGCTCGTCGCCGTGGATCTCCCCGGCGTCGTTGGCCAGCACGAAGTCACAGCCGTTTTTCTCCAGCAGGGCGCCGGCCACGGCGAGCAGCTCCTCCCGGCGGACGGCGCTGAGGAGCTTGAAGCCTACGATCACCGCCTGGGGGGCCATCTGCCGGAACAGAGGCAGGATCTTGGGGGTCTGCTGCAGCAGCAGCACGGGAGAGCCCATTTTGGAGGACAGCTTCCCCTCCCCGGTGCGGATATCCGTTTCGTCCATGGCGCGCTCCACGTCCTCCTCTCCCAGAGGAAATCCCCCGGCGCTGAGGCTTTCGGCCAGGCGTTCGGCGGTGGACACCGACCGGACGGTGTAGTCGCTCACGGCCATGCTGTGGATGACGGCGTCGATCCGGTGCTCCTCCATCAGCCGGACGACGGCGCTTTGCAGATCCGCCACGCTCCGGATCACCACGCAGGTGACCCTTTCGGAGGCGGGACGGAGGGAATCGGGGGCACAGACGTAGAAGATCTCCCCCACGTCTTCCTCCCGGGCGAAGGCGTCCGCGGTCAGACTGCCCAGACGCCCCGTGCCGGTGTTGGTGATCCGCCGCACGTTGTCGATGGGTTCGCTGGTGCCGCCGGCGGTGACGATCACGTTGCATTTTTTCATATCGCACGCTCCCTTGTTCATGGATTGCGGGGTCCCGTCTTTTAAAAAATACAATAAAACCCGGTTTGCTGTCAACAAACCGGCGGGGGATCGGGACACGCAATCAAAATTTAGCCGTTGCTTTCCCCTGCCGGCCGCCCTATAATAGGCTGGCTGCGGGGCCCCGCCCCGGGGCGAAGGGAGGGATCGGTCCTGCGCAAAAAGAAATACTGGACGCTGTTTATCTCCACGTTTCAGCTCAGCGCCTGCACCTTCGGCGGAGGCTTCGTGATCGTGCCGCTGATGCGCCGGAAATTCGTGGAGGAGCTGGGATGGATCGAGGAGGGGGAGATGCTGGACATGATCGCCATCGCCCAGTCCTCCCCGGGAGCCATCGCGGTGAACGCATCCATCCTGGTGGGGTATCACGTGGCGGGCGCGCCCGGCGCGCTGCTCACGGTGCTGGGCACCGTTTTGCCGCCGCTGATCATTATTTCCGCGGTGTCCCTGGTTTACCGGCAGTTCCGGGACGATCCCCTGGTGGATCTGGTCATGGCGGGGATGCTCGCGGGGGTGGCGGCGGTGATCTGCGACGTGGTGATCCGCATGACGAAGCAGCTGCTGGGACAAAAGCGGGCGCTGCCCGGGGCGGTGCTGCTGGCGGCCTTCGCCGCGGTCCGGTTCCTGCGGGTGAATATCGTCCTCGTGCTCCTGGCCTGCGGGCTCATCGGAGCGGCCGACACCCTCTGCCGGAGCAGAAAGGGGGCGGGGATGTGATCTGCTGGGAGCTGTTTTGCAGCTTTTTCCAGATCGGCCTGTTTTCCATCGGCGGCGGCTACGCGGCCATGCCCCTGATCCAGCACCAGGTGGTGGACCTCCACCCCTGGCTGACCATGACCCAGTTTGCCGACATCATGACCATTGCGGAGATGACCCCCGGTCCCGTGGCCATCAACTCGGCCACCTTCGTGGGGATCCGGGTGGCAGGGCTGCCGGGAGCGGTGATCGCCACGCTGGGCTGCGTGGCTCCCTCCTGCGTCATCGTGATGACGCTGGCGGCGCTCTACCACAAATACCGGGGGCTGACCCTGGTGCAGGGGATCCTGGCGGGCCTGCGTCCGGCGGTGATCGCCATGATCGCCTCGGCGGGGCTCTCCCTGCTGATCCTGGCTCTTTACGGACAGCGGACGCTGCCCGCGGACCTGACGGGGATCGACCCGGCGGCTGCGGTGATCTTTGCCGTGGGCCTGTTCGTTCTGCGGCGATGGAAGGTGAGCCCCATCCGGGTCATCCTGGGCTCCGGGCTGGCGGGCCTGCTGCTGTATACGCTGCTGTGAAAACCGTTTTGGATAAAAAGAGCCCCGCACACCATGGTGTGCGGGGCCCTTTTTATCGGATCATCCTTCGATCTGGATCGTTCTGTGCTCGGGCAGCTTTTCGGCGTTCTCCTTGGGGAAGGTGAGCGTCAGCACGCCGTCCTCAAATCTGGCCTTCACGTCCTCTTCTCTCACGTGCTCGCCCACGTAGAAGCTCCGGGCCATGGACCCGGTGTAGCGCTCCTGGTGCACGATGCGGCCGTTCCCGTCCTTGTTCTCGGACTCCATGCCCTTGGCCGCGGCGACGGTCAGATATCCGCCGCGCAGCTGCAGCTGGATCTGGTCCTTCTTGAAGCCCGGCAGGTCCACGCTCAGCTCGTAGCTGTCGTCGTGTTCCTTCAGATCCGTCTTCATCATACGCTGGGTGTTCTTGCCGTAAAGCCGGCGGTCAATGTCGGACTCAAAGCCCCGGAAGGGGAAGCCCATCCAGTCATCAAACAAACTCTCTCCAAAAATACTCGGCAACATAAGTCATACCTCCTTTGATATGTACGCATCGTTTGTTACCTTGGCAAGGGGAAGGAGGTCGTTCATTCGATCTTCGTTCCTTTGTTCGATTCTGATTATAGCACGATTTTTAGCACTGTCAAGTGGAGAGTGCTAATTCTATTTTAAACAATCTTTTAAGAAATATCCCATGAAATGTTAAGACATTTTTTTCCAGCTTCATTCCTCGCCGCAGGCGCCGGACTCCCGCATCCGCGTCTCCAGCCGCCGTGCGTCGGTGAGCAGGTCGTAGACCTCGTCCTGGGACAAAACGCCCCGCCGAAGATCGGCGGGCAGCTCGCCCCGGGCGTCGGCGTCCAGATCTTCCCACCACTCCCGGCTGCCGTAGTAGGCGTCCAGGGCCGCCAGGGGCTCCCGGAGAGCTTCGTATTCCTCCAGAGCCGCCTCCAGCCGCCGGAGCACCGGCCCGGCTGTCTGCAGTATCGTCTCCATCTCCCGGATGCGGCGGATCCTTTCTTCCATGGCGTCGTCCTCCTTTATCCTTCCTCGGCAAAGCGCTCCCGGGCGTCGAAGACCCGGCGGATCTCAGCGTAGTCCCCGAACACGGTCAGCTTGTCCCCGGGCTGGAATACGGTGTCGGCGCCGGCGGGCCGGGCCTTCTGGCCGGAGCTCTCCACCAGCATCACCAGGATGTTCTGCCGGGCCTTCAGCCCCGTTTCAGACAGGGGGACTCCCTGCAGCTCCTCGGGTACGGTCTCCAGAGTCACCTGAGCGATGGTCTCCTGGCCGATGTAGTCCAGCAGCAGAACGGAGTTGGCCGCGTCGGCACGGATCACCCGGTGGGCCAGCTTTTCCAGCAGGGCGTCCCCCCGGCGGCGCACGGCGGGCACCCGCATCACGGTGATGAGCAGCGCCGCCTCGATGAGAGGCACCAGCACCTCCACGAAGTAGTGGTGGACCTGGGCCTGCTTCAGGGACAAAAACACGTTGATCAGCGCCGACACGATGGTGATGTTGAAAACGTAGCCGAAGAGCATGGTGATCCGGGCCAGCCGCCGCCGGCCCCGGGAGGAGAGGATGATCTCGCTCTCCCGGGTGGTGAAGCCGCAGCCGGTGAGCAGGGAGATCACCTGAAAGCGGGCCTTCTCCTCGGGCAGACCGGTGAAGCGGAACAGAATCGTAAAGGTCTCGGAAATGACCCAATACAGCAGTATGATAAGGGAAAACAGAGTAAAGGCAATGTAAATGCTCATGACAAAAAGCTCCCCGCCCTACAGGGCGTATGTGCAAACAAATCGGCGGTCCGCCGCCGGACGTTGCTTTCATTATACCAGACCGGTCAAGAGGGGGCGGAAACAAAAAAACGCCTCCGTCCGGCCAATGGCCGGGCGGAGGCGCCGCCGGAGAAAAAAGGGAAAGAAATGAAGGGAAATCAATCGTCGATGGCGTAGCCGTAGACTTTCTTGCCGTAGTAGTAGACCTCGTCGCGCATGATCTGGTAAGCGCGCTTCACGGCAGTGTCGCCTTTCTGACCGATGGGCCAGCCGGCGAAAGCGTAGCCGCCGCCCACGGAATACTTATCGATGGTGTCCCGGATGTCCTGGCGGAACTCCTCCTCGTCAAAGTCGGGGTAGTTCTTGGGGATGTGGTCGCCCCAGCCCCAGCAGCCCATGAAGGAGAGCTTGCCCTTGTACTTTTCCTTGAGCATCAGGATATCGTTGACTTCCTGGGCGGGCTCGGTGAGCTCCACGCCGAAGGACACCATGAAGTCCAGGAACAGCTCTTCCTTGCCGCAGTTGTGGAACAGCACGGGCACGCCGTTCTCCTGGGCGGGCTTGGCCAGCCGCTTATAGATGGGCAGGAACACGTCCTCGTAAACCTCGGGGGAGAAGAAGGGCATCATCTTGGCGCAGGTGTCGTCGGTCATGGCCCAGAAATCGGGCTGGAACACCTCGAACAGCTTGGTGTAGTAGGGCTCGATGTGGTCCACCATGGCGTTGAGCATGGCTTTGACCTCTTCGGGGTCGGAGGCCAGGGCCATCAGACCGCCTTCAAAGCCCATCAGCGCCACCAGCTCCTGGAAGGGCTGAAGCATGGGACCGACCTTCAGGCAGCTCTGGGAGCGGTCCACCCGCTTGAGAGTGTCCTGATAAGCCTTCTCCACGTCCACGTCCAGGGGCTCGGGGAACTTGATGACCTTGGTCCAGTCCTCGATATCCTCCAGAGTTACGATGGTGGTGTCGGGCATGGGAGCCTGCAGATCGGCGGGGGATTTATAGGGCACGCCCCACATGTCCTTGCCGCCGTCCTGGAACTGGGTGCTGGCAAAGAAGGAGACGTTGGCGCCGGCACAGGCGCACTCGCCCTTGTAGGGATCGCCCATGATGCTGTAGAAGGGTACGTACTCCGGGCATCCGCCGTGACGCAGCTTCAGAAAGTTTTCTTTTGCGGTGATTTTAGCCATAGCCTTGACCTCTTTTCGTTTTAAGAATTCCCCGCGGGTCCGGCGCTTCGCCGGTTTCCGCGGCGATGATCAACGGGACTATAATTCCTCACTTTGTATTATACGGTTGCCGGGAGGGAAAAGCCTCCCCCAATCTGGACCATTTTCCGCCGGGATTTTTTCCGCCGGTTCGTCCATTGTTTACGAATCCTGCCGGACTTGACTTTTCTCCCCGGAGATGGTATAAACGGAGCAGAACCGAATAATTCTGTCAGCAAACTGGGAATCGGGTGCAAATCCCGAACGCGGCCAGCGCTGTAACGGAGGAGCCCGCTTTACGAGGCCACTGGGTCACACCGGGAAGGCAAAGCAGGGTGACGACGCCGGAGTCAGAAGACCGGCTGACAGAGGATCGAAACATGTGAGGAAAACATGACGCAAAGTGTTTTCTCTGACATGTTTTTTGTTTTATAAGGGGAGGATCGTCATGGAAAAACTGTTTCATCTGGCGGAAAACGGCACTACGGTGCGGCAGGAGGCGGGAGCCGGCGTCACCACCTTTTTCGCCATGGCCTACATCATTTTCATCAACCCGGTGTTCCTCTCCGCGGCGGGGATGGACGCCCGGGGCGCCATGATCGCCACCTGTCTCGGGGCGGCGGTGGGCTCGATCCTGTGCGCTGTGATCAGCAACATGCCCTACGCCATGGCTCCGGGCATGGGGCTGAACACGTTTTTCGCCTTCACTCTCTGCTCTCCGACCATGTACGGCTACACCTGGCAGCAGGCTCTGGCGCTGACGTTTATCGCCGGGTGCATTTTTCTGCTGATCACCCTTTCGCCTCTGCGGGACAGGATCATCGGCGCCGTGCCGGAGAACCTGAAGCACGCCATCACCGCGGGCATCGGGCTTTTCATCGCTCTCATCGGCTTTCTCAACGCCGGGCTGATCGTGATGACCGACGGGTTCCCCGCCCTGGGGGATCTCACCAGCCCCCAGGCGCTGCTGACGCTGTTCGGACTTCTGGTGACGGCGGTGCTGCTGGTGCTGGGCGCCAAGGCGCCGCTGCTGCTGGGGATGGGGGCCACCGTGGCCGCCGGACTGCTCTCCGGGCAGATCCAGCCCCCCGCCGCCGTGGTCAGCATGCCCGGCGCCCTGGGAGAGGTGCTGTGCAAAATGGACTTTCACGTTCTCGCGCCGGGGAGCGGCGTGTCCGGGGCGGTCCGGCTGGCGGTGCTGCTGTTTTCCATGACGGTGGTGGATATGTTCGACACCCTGGGCTTTCTGATCGGCACGGCTTCCCGCACCGGCGAGAGCGGACAAGGCCTGCCCCGGCAGGCCGGCAGGGTGCTGACCGCCGACGCTCTGGCCACGGTCCTGGGGGCTGTGTTCGGCACCTCCACGGTCACCACCTACGCGGAGTCCGCCGCCGGGGTGTCCGCAGGAGGCCGCACCGGGCTCACCTCCCTGGTGACGGCCGGCGGGTTTCTGCTGGCGGTGTTCTTCTCGCCCCTGGCGGGACTGTTCACCGCGGCGGCCGCGGCTCCGGCGCTGATCGTGGTGGGCATGTACCTGCTGATGGATATCCGCCACGTGGACTTTGCCCGGCCCGACGACGCCATCCCCGCTTTTCTGACCATACTGCTGATCCCCCTGTCCTACTCCATCACCACCGGCATCGGCGCGGGGTTCATCGCCTGGGTGATCTGCAAGACCGCGGCCCGGAAGCGGCCGGAGCTCAGCGGCGCCGTGGTGGCGCTGGCGGGAGTGTTCGCATTGTACTTCTGTCTGTGAGATCGGCCCATGAAAAAACAGCCCCGGAAGGGGCTGTTTTTTTCACAGGCAATGGACAGCTCACCGTTTGCCGCAGGTCCGCACGGTCTCGGCCAGCGCCTCCACGTTTTCCCGCTTTGCCAGATCCATGCCGCAGGAGGTCTCAAAGATGAAGCCGCCTCCGGGGGCGCACGCGTCGATCAGCCGCTTGGCCTCGTCGATGACCTGCTCCTTCGTGCCGTAATCCAGCAGGTAGACCGGGAAGCCGCCCGCGACGGTGGCCACGTCCCCCAGCACCTTTTTGGCCTGTACCATGTCCACTTCCTCAAAGTGGTAGATCACCTTGCCCTTGGGGACCTCCTTGAGGCACTCCAGGCGGGAGTTGTATTTGCCCTCGGTGTAGATGTAGGGCACCATGCCCGCGTCGATGATGGCGTTGATGATGATCTGCAGATGGTTCCAGTAGAACTTGCGGTAATGCTCGTCGCTCATAAAGCCGTCCATGCCCTTGTGCAGCGCCATGAACACGTGCTTGCCGGGCATCACCTTGCCCTGGGCGGCTACCATCTGCAGCGTCCCCTCCAGCTGCTCCTCGCAGTAGGACATGACCTCCTCCGGCCGCTCGTAGAGGTCGGCCAGACCGTCCAGAGTGCCCCGCAGGAAATCGCTGTAGCCGTCGTAGGGGACCCCGGCGAAGCCGGTGGTCAGGATGGGATAGCCGTAAGCCTCGATGTCGGCGTCAAGCTGGCGCAGACGGGGGGCCAGGGCGCTGCTCATGTCGTTGATCTCCCACAGCGTTTGGATCATCTGCCGGAATTCCGGGGTGCTCACGGCCGCGGCAATGGCGGAGTGGCTGCCGTAGACTCCCATGGAGTTCACAGTGAAGTCTGCGAAGGGTTCCAGCAGCCCGGTGGTCCGGGGCATGCCCCGGTTCATGATCCAGCCGCTCCGGTCGGTGAAGAACTGGGTGAACTCATCGTCCTCCAGCACGGGGAACTCAATGAACTGGTGGATGGAGTTTTTGTCGATCACGTCCCCGGGCATGCCCGCCCAGCGGGTGGTCTTGGGCAGAGCCTTTTCCAGTATGGGTCCCTGACCGATGTTCACGTAGCTGTGGCCCATGAGCGCGTCGGGCTCATAGGCGTCCAGATACCCGAACAGGCTTTTTCTTGCCTTGCTCACGTCGGTATCGTACAGGATGTCGGCCATGGTGTAGCCGGCCTGCAGATAGGGGAAGCACTGAACGATGGGAATGAACGGGATGGTGTCGGGCTCGGTGAGCGCGATGGCATCGTTGACACGTTTGAGCCGAAGCTGGTACTTTTCCTGGTTCGTCATAACCGATTCCTCCTCTTGTCAGACGATCGTTTTGCTTGTTATCGGTCCTGTTCCCCTATATTAAAAATACCATATCCGAGAGACATTGAAAGGTTCACGCGGTACAAATCCGACCGGCATTTTTTCGGGGAAGTTGGTGCCCGGACCGCCGCGGTCAAAAAAGAGGGATGGTTTTTGTGCCTTTTGACGGAGCGCGGAAAAAAGCCCGGGCCGCCGTCGGATATCCGACGGCGGCCCGGGAAGCGTTACTTCGTCTCTGCCGATTCGGCCCGCAGATGCCGGAGGATGCTCTCGCCGATGCGCTCCTCCATCTCGCGGCAGCGGCGGATCTCTTCGGGAGTGAACCCGGCGAAGCGCACCGCGTCCACGTCCAGATCCAGCTGCCGCAGCTCTCCCCTGAGCTCCGGCGCCCGGAAGGAAAACCGCTCCCCGCGTCCGGCAGCGGGCTCCCGCCCCGCGAGACCCTCCGCCAGCAGCCGGGCCAGAGCCGGGATCACGGCGGACTTGCCCAGTCCGGTCATGGCGCACAGAGCCTCCGCGCTGCAGGGGGCCTTCCGCTTTTCCATGCAGTACAAAAGCAGCAGTTCGTTTTCCTCCATGCCATGCCGCCGGGCCATGGTCTCCAGATAGCGGGCCAGCAGCCGCAGACTGAGGACCGCGCTGCGCAGGGGAAAGGGTTCCGCCGTCTCCGGGGAAAAGGCGGACAGCTCGCCGTCCCCGCCCAGCTTCCGGGTCCCCGGGGCAAAGGGCAGCGCCAGACTGTCCCGGCTCACCGCCAGCAGATAGCTGTAGATCACCGGCAGACGCTCCTGGTAGGCGGGGGCGTCAAAGGTGCTTTTGAAAAACTCGTTGTAGTAGCCGATGACGTTTTTCTTCATCTTCAGCGTGCTGCTCAGGTTCAGACTCTGATCCACCAGGGACCCCTTGGTGTACTGGTAATAGTAGACCGGCGCCTTCAGGATCGCCACCGTGGTCACGTGCAGCAGGTACTCCAGATTGAAGATCATGTCCTCGCTGTAGCTGATGTTCTCATCCATACGGATGCCGCCGCGCCGGATGACGTCCCTCCGATACAGCTTGTTCCAGAGAACGCCGTAGTAGAGATCCGCAGGGCTGCGCATCATCCGGTCGGCGTAGTCCCGCCGGGAGAGGGTCCCGCCCTTTTCGATGGAGCCCTTTTCCGACACGCTGTCCTCCACCACCCGGTAGAAGTCCCCCACCACCAGCTGTGCCGGATGGGCCTCCATCTCCCGCACCAGGAGCTTGGTGGCGTCCATGGGCAGCCAGTCGTCGGCGTCGGCAAACTGCACGTAGCTTCCCTGCGCCTCGTCCAGCCCCCGGTTCCGGGCGGAGGACACGCCGCCGTTTTCCTTGTGAACGGCCTTGACCCGGCTGTCCCCGGCGGCCAGGGAACAGATGAGAGACCAGGAGCCGTCCCGGCTCCCGTCGTCCACCAAAATCAGCTCCAGCTCCGGGTAGTCCTGGTTGAGGATGCTCTCCGCGCAGCGCTTCAGCCGCTGCTCGGCGTTGTAGACGGGAACGATGATACTGACCTTTTCCATAGCTTCAATCCTTTTTGAACAGCACGAATTTTTCCAGGGGGAACAGCACCGCCATCTGTACCAGCCCGGCCGCCGAGGCGGCGATGGTCCGGGCCGGAGCGGAGAGCCCGACGGCGCTGAGCCGGGCGGTGATCAGCCCCTGCAGCCAGGTGGAGAATACGATCAGCGCCGTGAGGATCGCCAGATACGCGATCAGTCCCCCACGGGTCCCCCGCCCCCGGAAGGTGGTCTTCATGTTCATGAAATAGCCGTAGATATTGGCAAGAAGGTTGGAGAGAAAGAAGGGCAGCACGAACCCCCAGGTCACCACGCCGTCGGTCACGTAGCGGGAGGGACCGTCGAACAGGGCCTCCGGCCGGAACACCGGGCGCAGCAGCGGCGGCAGCGGCGCCGTTACGCCGTCGAAGAGGAGCGGCAGCAAATTGGCCAGCAGCAGCTGCAGCAGCGTGATGCTGAAGGAGACCAGATTGAATTTTACGTACTGCCACAGCGCCCGGTCGCCGAACCGGGCGTCCAGCTTTTTCAGCAGAGACATATCTGCCCCTTTCCGCAGACTGCATGCGTCCGCCCCGGACCGGGGGACGCAAAAGCGGATGCCGCGGGGATCCGCGGCATCCATTCGAGCCGAATGTGGTTGCTTTGCAGGATGGATCACGCCTCTCCCCGGGATTTTTGCTTCGCCGATCTCTTTACTTCCTCGTGGAAGAAGTAGTTGACGACCACCGGCGGCTCTCCGAAATCGGCGCGGTGCCGATCGTCGTCCCGCAGATACGGCATGCCCTCCTCCGCGGTGTAACGGCGCAGTTCCTCGTCCAGCACCGTCCAGTAGGCCCGGGATCTTCCGGTGTAGATCTCATGATACAGCCCGTCGAGCTCCGGGTGCTTTTCGTGGATCCACTCAAAGATGCGCACCCGATAATCCCCCCGCAGATTCAGGTTTTCCAGCCAGACCAGGTTGCACTGCGTTTTGGCCCGCTCGATGATGGCTTTCACGTCGGTGATGCCGGGGAAGATCGGGGAGATGAAGCAGGTGGTCTGCACCCCCGCATCATAGAACGCCTTCATGGCCGCCAGCCGCCGCTCGATGCTCACGCCGTGATCCATTTCCCTGCGGAAATCCTCGTCCAGCGTGTTGATGGAAAAGGACACCCGCGCGCCGGGGAAAGTCCGGATAAGATCCAGATCCCGCAGGACGAGATCGGATTTCGTGGCGATGCTGATGCGGATCCCGCTGCCCTGAAGCTGCTCAAGGAGCGAGCGCGTTCGGCCGTACTTCGCCTCGCAGGGCTGGTAACAGTCGGTGACGGAGCCGAAGAACGCTTCCTTCCCGGCGTATTTCTCCGGGTGCCGGATCTCCGGCCAGTACTTCACGTCCACAAACTCGCCCCAGGGCTCGGGGTGGTTGGTGAAGCGCTTCATAAAGGAGGCGTAGCAGTATTTACACGCGTGGGTGCAGCCCACGTACGGGTTGACGGAGTAATCCGAAACCGGCAGGTTGGACTTCGTCATCACGCTTTTGACCAGGATCTCTTTGATCGGCATTTCAGACGCTCCTTGATTCTCTGGGGACGATGGGCCCGTTTTCTTTCCCTTCTCCTTTGACGGTTCGTTTTTTGCATCGGAACGATCACATTGCAAATTATAATTATACCACAGCCGGTTTCCCTTGTCCACCGGGACGCCCGACGGAAAAGCCGTGACTACGTCAGATAATCCCACTTGTTCAGGTACAGGTCCTCCTTGTCCGAGAAATTGCGGATAGAATTCTCATTGTGCGGCTGTCCGCGCCTCCCGGGGGTGTTCAGCCATGCCTGATAATTGTTTTTGATGGTCTCCGCAACGATTTTGCTCGGAACGATGTGATATTCCGGCGTATCCAGCTTGTTGAGGGATACGAAAATGTAGATGATATCATCCCCCTGCAGGTCCTCGCTTTTCTTGGAGAGGGTCCACTTCTTCTGCTTGTATCCTGTGGTTTTTACCTGAATGGCAAACTGCCTATACGTCGTCCGGTGGATGGCAAGGATATCAAAATCCTTTACGTTTGACATGGGAACCGCAACGGTGAAGCCCCGGCGTTCAAGCTCTCCCGCGACAAAATACTCACCGGCATTCCCGGTGCTTACGTTCATGTTGTTGGGCATATCGCACCTCCTGTCCCGATCCGAATATACCATGAGTCGAAAAGTATCTCAAGCAGCATAAAGCAAAGAGGATGCAGCGGTTCTCCCGCTGCATCCTCTTGACATGCTTTGTGCAGCCGAAACAGCCGCTGCCGAATTTGCCCGGATGCCCGGTCACACTCAACTCAGGCGAGAGGGGAAGAGCAAATAAAGAAACTGCCACTGCAAGAAAAAGGATGCTTCCAGCAAGGGAAGGATGTACGCGTTTTTATAGTATCCTCATGTCCTTCTCTTTCGGGGCGAAAGGATCAGTATTTACCATATCTGAGGGTCGTTTCCCGCCAGACCTCCACGTTTTCGTGCTTGGCGTTGTCCAGCATCAAAGAACAGTCCATGATGAATCCGCCGCCTGGGGCCAGAATATCCAGCTGCTGTTTGGTGGCGTCGATCACCTGTTCCCGGGTGCCGAAGGCCAGGAGCGCGTTGGGCACACTGCCGCAGATGCAGGCCACTTTGCCTACGGTGTCCTTCGCCTTTTGAATATCAACCTTTTCAAACATAAAGACGACTTTTCCTTTGGGCACCTGGCTGAGAATTTCCAATCGGGTGTTGTAGTTTCCCTCGCAGAAGCAAACCGGCGTCATGCCGTTTTCGATGATAAGGTCGATGGACCGTTTCAGGCAGGGCCAGTAAAACTCTTCGTAGGCGGCCGGACTCATGAATTCGTCTACCCCACAGTGCAGCGGCAGAAAAACACGCTGGGCGCCCCGCGACTTATAGGTCTTAACAAGACGCTCCACGTTCATCTCCGTGATCTTGTCCACGGCCCGTTTGAGCTCGTCGGGATACTCGTAGATATCCGTGACGGCCCGCAGGATCCCCCGGATGCTGTCGCCGAAGGCGTCGAACGGGATGAAGAAGGTCCCCTGGCACATGGTGGAAAAGCCCTCATCGGCAATGGCCTTGCGGACCTCCGCCATTTGAGCGCCTCTGACGGCTGCGGCCTCTCCGGCCCGGATCAGAGCGTATAGGGCTTCCTTGACCTCCGGATCACCGAACATGGCCAGGTCCGCCATGAAGCCCGCATCGTAGACCTCCCGGAGATACAGCTTGCCGAGCCCCTTCAGACTGGAGTATTTCCGGGGGAGCAGCTTGGTCAGCGTCACATGGGTGGGGTCGGCGATGAACTCCTCATACTCGTCATCCTGAAGAAAAACGTTGTCCAGATGCTGAAACGAGGCGTCCAGCGGCAGGTTGCAGGTGGGGCCCGGCCAGCGAAGATAGTTGGTCCCCAGAGCCTCCAACGTGTCTATACCGTAAAGACCACCGATATTCACTGCGTCCGGTTCAAAGTCCCGCATGTATTTCCGGAACCCTGGGATCATGTTTCGTGCGTCCTTCATGGCGTCGTAAAAAGAAATTCCTGCGTCGATCAGATAGAACCCGCTGGTTTTAGGGACAAAAGGCACCCTGTCGGGCTCCTGCAGTGCGATGGCCTGGTTTACCCGGCGGTCGCGTTCGGCTCGCTTGCTGTCCATTTCACGTGCCTCCTTGGATATTATGTACAATTTAATTCGTTCCCGCGGTTTTCACAGAAACCCTTTTATTTCATATTATAGTATGGAATAATAAAAAGAAAACTGGACAATGGATGAGAACTTTACTATTATATATTTGTATTTTTTGTCCAAGGAGGGGTCTGCAGTGGAATTGCCGTTGATCACGCTGGCAGAGGAGTTGTCTGCCGACACATCCGGGTTCGCCTCCCCAGTCCCGGACTGGACGGTGAAGGGGATCCGGCTGTATCCGGCAACCGACGGAGAACTCGTATCCGGCTACGCATATCTGCGGCGGGAGGAGGAGGGCTGCAGCATCCTCTACTTCGGAGAGAGTGGCGCGCTTCTCTGCCGCTTCGACTTCCCGGGCGCCTCGCTCCCCACGCTGCACAACGCCGCGTCGGAGATTATTGAATACAACAGCGCCATCGACCTTACGATGCGGACCATGGTGGGCCGGGGAAGCGCGCCGCAGGATTTTATACTGTTGTTTTCCGGCCTGATGGGGAACCCGGTGTATATTGTTGATTCTTTTTACAACGTGGTGGCCATTAATGAAGAGCCGGTATATTCGGAGATCAGCGCCATTTGGCGCCATCTTGTCAGCGACCGGTATCTCTCCTACGATCTGATCACGGATCTGCAGCGGCGGGACGCACTGCAATTGCGCAGCGGGGATATGAGAGCGGCGGTGGTGAGCTCCGAGGCATTCCCTAACCGCTATATCAACGCGCCGCTCATGGCAAATGGCCGCCTGATCGGACATTTGTTCGTGGTAGGGTATAACCGAATCATCACCCCCGGCAAGGTGGCGTTGGCAGAACAGCTGCGACGATTTGTGCAGACAAGCTTTTTTGCCTCTCTGCCGGCGGGAACCTTTTTGAACCGGGGGTATGAGAATTTTTTGGTCCATATGTTGATCGGAAAGGTCTCTGAGCCGACCATTATCCGCAGCCAACTGGATGCGCTGGGCTGGGATGCCGAGGGCGCTTTTCTGCTGGCCGCGGCAGAAGCAGGCAGCAGAGACCCCGCTTGGTTGGAGAGCATGTTCAAGAGACTGGAGGCCATCGACCACGGAAAACCGCTGCTCTATGAGGGGCGTATGCTGGTGCTGTTTTTCTTTCATGATCCGCCGACCTGCCGATCCATCCTGAGCAAACTGGAGCTTTTGGCGGATAGAGAGCAATGCCCATTCGGTCTGAGCGACGTGTGTCAGGACTTCCGTCAGCTCTCCCACCTGTATGAGCAGGCGAAACTGGCCCTGTCGGACGGCGGGCAGGGCCAAGAAAAGAAGTTGTATCCGTTTGCGGAGACCGCCGTTTCTTATGCTCTGCGCGCGGAAAAAGGGAGCCCGGCACTCTCACTGCTGTGCGATCCGGCAGTGCCTTTTCTCAAAGAATATGATGCTGGGCACAATACCGAGTATTGCCGTACGCTGCGGTGTTACCTGGAAAACGAGCGGAATATCACCGTGACTGCCGCTCAGCTGCATATCCACCGCAACACACTTCTGTACAGGATCGAGCGGCTCGGCGCGATGCTGTATGCCGACTTTGCCGACCCGTCGGTGCGGCTGCGGCTTCTGGTGTCGTTTCAACTGCCGGACGGCCGCTGAAGATCTGACAAATGAAACGGGAAGAGCGATTGTCCTGCACGTTTCAAAGCGTCCTGCTTTCAAATTGCGAAATAACATTAAGAGAAACCGTGGCGAAGAAAGGAGCTGCACCCTTCTGTGTGTTTATGCTTATCTGTTATACTCTTGTGACAGCAGTGTGCATTACCCTCTCCTTGTATTCTTTATGATCGGTTGACTTCTGCAGGTGAAAATATGGCAATATCCCACACCGACTACGTCAAGGACTGTCGGGGCACCTGCAGGAGCCGCTGCTGTATCCGCGCCGACGCTGCGGCTGTGAGGGGCGGAGCCGAAGCTGCGGCGGTTGGCGGACGACACTGACCGCTTCGCGAAGCTCCTTGCCTGCAAGACCAACAAGCGACTGGGCATTGAAAAAAAGATCATACAGTGCGGGCGGACCCGTATCGACGCGCTGCTGGAGATGTTGCCCAAACTGCTGGAGAACCTCTCCGAGGATCGGCTAACCGGGCGCACCACAGATCAGGACTATGTCGTTTTGACCAGAGAGTATGCCGAGGAGCGGGAGACCTTGATCAAGGCCATTCGCAAATTCATGGAGATGCGGACGCTGACCAACCAGATCCTGCGGGAGCTCATCGATCACATCGACGTGTACGAGGTGGAGGGCCGTGGCAAAAACCGCACCCAGCGGATGGTGATCTACTACAAGTTCGTGGGCTATCTGGAGATTCCCTCCCACCTCGCCGCGCCGAATTATAAGGCCGATCTGCGCCAGGGCGTGGCGGTGGAGTACGTCTCCTGCGAGCCGACGGAATGCGCCCGCGAGCTGTTCGGCGAGGAGTATGGGGCGATTGAAGGAGAGCAATAAAAAAATGTCGCAGGCTTTCGCCTGCGACTTACATGGGAATAAAAAACAGGTGGATGTAACTGAAATCCGTTACATCCACCCGATATGGTTGCGGGGGAAGGACTTGAACCAACGACCTCCGGGTTATGAGCCCGACGAGCTACCAACTGCTCTACCCCGCGATATTGAGCATGGATTATATTAGCACACTCCGGTCGGGAAGTCAAGGGGTATTTTTTTCCGCGATCAGCTCTCCATTTGCCGGCCCAGAAACCCGGCAACGGTCTGGGCCAGCTTGAACTCCAGCTCGGAGCTCTCCGCCGCGCCGGGCCGAACCAGAAACATCACACAGCCCAGCACGTCGCCCTCGGCCAGAATCGGGGCCGCCACGGACACGGCATACTCGGACTCACCCTCCACGGGCCGGGGCTGACGGACACCCGCCTCCGTGCGGACGGCGCGGCGGTTTTCCATGATCTCCTCCAGGGCATGGCTGATCGGCTTGTCCAGCAGCTCTTTTTTGCCGCCGCCGGAAACGGCGATGATGCTGTCCCGGTCGCACACGGCCGTGATGCTGCCGGTGGACTTGAAGAGAGATTCACAGATCTCCCCGGCAAAACCCGAGAGCTCCCCCATGGGAGAATACTTTTTAAAAATCACCTCTCCGTCCTTTTCCGTGTAGATCTCCAGCGGGTCACCCTCTCGAATGCGCAGGGTGCGGCGGATCTCCTTGGGGATCACCACCCGGCCAAGATCATCGATGCGGCGGACTATCCCGGTTGCTTTCATATGCAGAATCCTCCTGTGTTTCTATCTGTTGTCTCGGGTAGTATTTGCAGGAGGTTTTTCGTTATGCAAAACGAAAGAGACGCTTTTCCCCGGTGAAGTACGGCGTTGAAAAACCCCGGAGGGCGTGTTACATTAAAAAACAGGGGGATCCGATCATGGGAAAACAACGATTCATCGCATGGATCTGCGCGCTGCTTTTGCTGTCCGGCTGCGCCGCGGCCGCTCCGCAGCGGGAGGTCAACGACTTTCGGGAGGACTATGAGCGGCTGTGGGCGGAGCTGGAGCGCAGCTACCCTTATCTGCCGTATCTCACCGCCCGGGGGATCGATGTCCCGGCCCTCCGGACCCGGTATGCGGAGGCAGTGCCGGACGCCGCCGACGAGGCCGCGTTTGCTGCGCTGCTTCGACGGATGTTCTCCGAGATGGACAACTTTGCCCATCTGGACCTGGTCACGCCGGAGCTGTACCGGACATATTATGCTTACTACATGCCGGGAGGGGAGACTTCCGACGCCTTCCGGGAGGTGCTGACGGATCGGCGACTGTCGGCGCGGTATCAGCCCCCGGACAGCGCCGCGGCAGCGGCGGACGCCGCCGGACGGCCGGAAGTCACCGCGCTCTACTACCCGGACTGCAAAGCGCTGCACCTTCGGATCAGCTCCTTTGCCCAGGAGCTGGTGGATCGGGATGCGGGCGTGGTGACGGCGGCACTGGACAGGTATCCCGAGGCGGAGCATATCGTTTTCGATATCACCGGCAACGGCGGCGGCAGCGATTGGTACTGGATACAGGATTTGGTGGCTCCCTTCGGCGGCAGCTATGAGTTTGCCTGCCGGGGCTTCTTTTCCGGAGGGGGCCTCCACGACCGCTTTTTTCCCGACGCGCCGTCGGTGCCCGTCAGTGAGCTGACGGACGCCCCCGACTGGGCGGAGGAGCTGGGGCTGGACCGCTGTGTCATCACCCGGATGACCCTGCCCTTTGACGGGGTGGGGGAGCCGACCGCAGAGGGAAACCGGGCCAGACGCTGGCTGCTGGTGGACGGCAGGGTGTACTCCGCCGCCGACAAATTCGCCTGCTTCTGCCGTTCCACCGGCTGGGCCACACTGGTGGGGACGCCCACGGCAGGGGACGGACTGGGGGTCGCGCCGGTACTGCTCCTGCTGCCGGACAGCGGCCTTCTGGTGCGTTTTTCCTCTGAGGCCGGGGAGAATCCCGACGGCACCATGAACGCCGCCCGGGGCACTGCCCCGGACGTCGCCTGTATCCGCAGCCGGCTTCCCTTGAGCCAGTGCCTGGAGCTCATCCGCCGGGGCGGAGCCGCGCCGGCGGAATAAAGAAAGCGCCTTCCGTACCTCTTGGACGGAAGGCGCTTTCTTTATTCGGGCATTTCCGCAAGGATGCGCAGGATCTCCCCTGGAGCGTCGTCCCTTCGCAGGATCTCCCGGGCCCGGTCCGCCAGCTCCCGGGGCACCCCGTAATATGCCTGGGCGACGCCCCCGGCGATAGCGCCGGTGGTGTCACAATCGCCGCCGATGTAGATACAATTGACGATGGCCCCGGCAAAACTCTCCGCCTCCAGGAAACACGCCAATGCCTGAGGAACGGTGTACGGACACCACTCGGTAAAGCGATAGGTCCTGTGGAGCTCCTCCACGGTGAAATCCGGCTCCGCCAGCTCCGGGTAGAACGCCGCTGCCGCGGCGCGCAGGAGGGTCTTGTCCTTCTCGCTGCGGGCGAGATATCCCAGCAGGGCGGTGCACACCGCGCCTTTGATCCCCTCGGGGTGATTGTGAGTCACCTCTGCGGACCAGCGTGCCAGCGTTTCACACTCGGCCCGGCTCCGAGCCAGAAAGGAAATGGGGGACACCCGCATGGCCGAGCCGTTGCCCAGGGAGTTGTAGGGCCGGGGGTCGTCGCTGGCCAGCCACTGGGCAAAGCGCCCCCCGTAGCCCCGGCCGGGGTATTGCCGTCCCATGGCCTGCATCCGCCCCACCAGCCCGGAGCGGAACCGCTCCCCGGTCTGCTCGTCGGCGGGCAGGGCCTGCCAATGCCGCACCGCCGAGGCCACGGCGCAGGTCATCACCGTGTCGTCGGTGAAGAAACCGTCCTCCGGCAGCAGGACCACCTGACGGCGATGGGCAAGCTTGACGTCGGTGAACTCCCGCACCGACCCGGTGATATCTCCAATGACCGCACCGATCATCTGCGCAGCTCCCTTCTCTTTATAGTATTAATGGTATTATAGATCCGCCGCGCCGTTTTGTGAAGAGCCGGGACGGGGGCTTTGTTGACCTGGGGGGAGCGATCTGCTATAATTGCCCCATCCTTTTTGCGGGAGCGGAAGAAACATGGACGAACTGGCCATCCTTCACAGCGGAGCGCTCTACGACCCCAACGCCGAGGCGCTGACACGGGTCCAGCGGGCGTGCCTGGACAAGCTGTATGATTACAACCGGACCCGACCCGCCCAGGCGGAGGAGAGGCAGGCGCTGCTGCGGGAGATGCTTGCCGAGCTGGGGGAGGGCTGCTATATCGAGCCGCCCTTTTACGCCAACTGGGGCGGACGCCACGTCCACTTCGGCCGGAACGTATACGCCAATTTCGGCCTGACCCTGGTAGACGACACCCACATCTACGTGGGGGACAACACCATGTTCGGCCCCCACGTCACCGTGGCCGCCGCCGGCCACCCCGTGGACCCGGAGCTGCGGCGGCAGGGCCTGCAGTACAACGCCCCGGTGCGCATCGGCGCCAATTGCTGGATCGGCGCGGGAGCCATCCTCCTGCCGGGAGTCACTGTGGGGGACAACGTGGTGATCGGCGCGGGCAGCGTAGTGACCCGGGATCTGCCCTCGGACACCGTGGCGGTGGGGAACCCCTGCCGGGTGATGCGCCCCGTGGGAGAGCGGGACAGACAGTATTATTTCAAGGACCGGGAGATCCCGGAAGGGTGGTTCCGCCGTGACTGACGAAGAAAAATACGCCCCTGAACGGGTGATCGTGGACCGGCTGCGCACGGCGCTGGCGGTTGAGGCCTGGAACCGGGAGGCCCGCCGCCGGGCCCGGGTGGACCTGTATGACACGCTCACGGGCCGGGAGTTCACCGGCACGGAGCAGGATCCCAACGCCGCGTTCATCGTGGGACTGATGCAAAAACACTTTTATCTGCTGTCCCGGCAGCGGGGCGTCACCGTGTACGCGGTGCCCTGCATCCGGGAGGAATCCCCCGCGGCGGTGGGGGAATTCACCTGCGTGGAGGAGGAGCTGGACGGCGACGCCCACCTGGCGCTCCGCCGGCTGCGGGAGATCAGCGACGAGGTGACGGAAACGGAGGAGACGGACGAGGAGGGCAACCCCCTCAAACGCTACCGCTTCGCCGTTCACAGTGTCTGGAGCCGATTCATCCGGCGGGGCCACTCCTATGACGAGTGGCTGCGGCTGACCTACGGACCGGAAGAAGAATAAAGGCCGCATCTCTCGATGCAGCCTTTATTCTTCTTCCGGGTCAGCCCTCGATCCGGATGGTACGGGGCTCGGTCTTGCGGCTGTCCTGCTTGGGGATGACCAGCGTCAGGATCCCGTCCTCGAAACGGGCCTTCACGTCCTCCTCCCGCAGGGCGCTGCCCACGTGGAAGCTGCGGCGCACGGAGCCCACGTACCGCTCCCGGCGGATCACGCGGCTCTTGCCGTCTCCGGCGTCCTCACCGGCGCTTCTGGAAGCGCTGATGGTGAGATAGCCGCCGCTGAGCTGCAGCTGGATCTGATCCTTCTTGAAGCCGGGCAGCTCTACGCTCAGCTCATACTCGTTCTCCCGCTCGGTCACGTCGGTCTTCATCATACCCTCGGCGCTCCGGGAGAGGTTCCGCCGGTCGGCGCCGTCCCCGGCGCGGAAGGGGAAGCTCATCCAATCGTCAAAAAGACTATCTCCAAAAATACTCGGCAGCATACTTCATTCCTCCTTAAAGTGTCTGTGCCCAGTGCGTATACGGTTTTTGGGAGGGAGGCTTTTCGCCTCCTCACGATTCGGATTATAGCACGTTTTTTAGCACTGTCAAGTCGAGAGTGCTAATTCTATTGTAAACAATCTATTAAGAAAAGATCACAGGCCCGTGAACAGCCGGAATTGGGACTTCACAAACGGCCGGAAATCTGGCATAATAGCGGCGGAAGAAATCCGCGGCCCACAGCCGCGGCGGAATCGTTGGGAAAGGAGCGCAGCATGGAGCGTTTGTTCAAACAGGTCACCGCGGCGGGGATCCTCTCGCTGATCGTGGGGATCGTGTCCATTGCGGTGGGCGTGGCGGTCGGCGTGCTGGCCGTTATCAACGGAGCCCGGCTTCTCCGGGAGCGGGACGTCATCACGTTCTGAAACCAGCATAAGAAAAAACCACCGGGAGACCGGTGGTTTTTATGTTGTCCGGGGGCGTTTACGACAGGCGGTACACGTCGGTGAATTTCTCCTCCAGATAATCCAGGAAGTAGTTCACGTTCAGACTCTCCCCGGTGACGGCGCGGATCCACTCGTCCGGGTCCAGCAGGGAGGCCCGGCTGAACACGTGGTCCCGGAGCCAGTCGCCCACCTTCCCCAGCTCGCCGGCCTCCACGGCGGCGAACACGTCGAAATCCCGCTCCATGGCCCGCAGGATCTGCACGCCGTAGGCGTTGCCCAGGGCGTAGGAGGGGAAGTAGCCGAAGCTGCCGGTCCAGTGCACGTCCTGCAGACAGCCGCTGGCGTCGTCGGGGACGTCCACGCCCAGATATTCCTTGTATTTTGCGTTCCACAGGCCCGGCACGTCGTCCACGGTGATCGCCCCGTTGATGAGGGCCTTTTCGATCTCGTAGCGGATCAGGATGTGCAGCCCGTAGGTCAGCTCGTCGGCCTCCATGCGGATCAGACCGGGCCGGACCTCGTTGACCCCCTCGTAGAACTCCCGCGGGCTGACGCCCTCCATCACGGCGGGGCTCACCCGGCACAGCCGGGGATAGATGAAGCGGGTAAAGGCCTCGCTGCGGCCGATGATGTTCTCGTAGAACCGGGAGATGGTCTCGTGCATGCCGTTGGACATGCGGTCGGCCAGGTGGTTTTCATAGAACTCCGCCGGCTCGTTCTGCATGAACAGGGCATGGCCGCCCTCGTGGAGGGTGGAGAAGATGTTGGACACGAACCGGTCCTCGTAATAATGAGTGGTGACCCGCACGTCGGTGGGCCCGAAATTGGTGGTGAAGGGGTGCTCGGTGGTCATCAGCACCAGCGCCGTGGGCCGCAGCCCCTCCAGCTCCAGCAGCCAGCGGGAGAATGCCTCCTGCTCGGGGATGGGGCATTTCCGGCTGAGAAAGTCCACCCGGACGCTCCTCCCCTCGGTCTGGATGCGGCGCAGGAGCGGGACGATCCGGTCCTTCAGCGCGGCGAAGAAGGCGTCCAGCTGGGCGATGCTGCCCCCGTGCTCGGTGTCGTCCAGGCAAGCGTCGTAGATGGTCCGAGGCTTTTCGGAGCGCAGCTCCACGGTTTTGCGGGTGTAGTCCGCCACCGCGGCCAGGGAGTCCCGGAACAGGGAGAAGTCGGACTTCTGCTTGGCCTCCAGCCACCGGGCGTAGGCGGTGGAAAAGGCCATATCCCGCTCAAAGGCGAAGCGGGCGCTCTCGTTTTTGCTTTTCTGATAATCCCGGTAGCACAGCTCCGTCACCCGCCGCTGCACGGGGGTGAGGGCGCCCGGGTCCTCGTGAAGGGAGCAGAGCAGCCGTTCAAACCTTTTGGAGTGGATCAGCGCGTGGACCCGCTTGCCCAGAATGGCCTCGTCCACGCCCGCCTGCTCCAGACCCTCCGGAGGCGCCACGCACTGCATGTCGAAGCTGAGCTTGCCCATGGCCCGGCCGTAGGCCGCGGCCTCATCCAGGATGGCGGAAAACTGTTTCCAGCGATCGTCTTTCATAACGGGATCCTCCTTATTATTGTTCCAGCCGGGCCAGCGCCTTTGCCAGCGCGGCGATGTGGGCCGGGGTGGTGCCGCAGCAGCCCCCCACGCACCGGGCGCCTTTGGCTGCCATGGCGGCGGTGTGCCGGGCAAAGACCTCCGGCGTGGTTTTGTAAACGGCGGTGCCGTTGACGATCTCCGGCAGCCCGGCGTTGGGCTTGAAGATCACCGGCCGCTTTGTCAGACGCAGGTACTCCTCCCCCAGCGGGGCCAGTCCCTCGGCGCCCATGGAGCAGTTCATCCCCACCGCGTCGGCCCCCAACGCCTCCAGCTCCCGCACCACCCGGGCGGGAGCCGCGCCGGTCATCAGCGTGCCCGCCTCCCCGTAGGTGTTGGACACGAACACCGGCAGGGAGCAGCCGGCTTTGGCGGCCCGCAGCGCCGCCAGCGTCTCGGTGAGATCGTACATGGTCTCAATGAACACCAGGTCCGCCCCGGCCCGGGCGCCGATGTCCACCACCTCCGCGAAGAGCTCCTCCGCCGCCTCCGGGGTGAGCTCTCCCAGAGGGGCCGCCAGCTTGCCGCAGGGCCCGATGTCCAGCGCCACGAACTTTTCCTGGGGCGCGGCGGAGCTCTCTGCGGCGGAGCGGGCCAGCGTCACTGCGGCGGTGACGATCTCCCGGAGCTCCCCGGGGTCGTGGAACAGCCGGTTGGCCCCGAAGGTGTTGGTGAGCACCACGTTGCTCCCGGCGTCGAAATAGGAGCGGTGGATCTCCCGCACCGCCTCGGGGTGGGTGAGAGCCCAGCTCTCGCTGCGCTCGGTGCGCGGCATCCCTCTGGCCAGCAGCAGCGAGCCCATGGCGCCGTCCAGCAGCACCGTTCGTTCTTTCATAAAGGACAGAATATCCGTGATCGCCCTCTCCTTCCGTTTCTCCCGGGGAAGATAGTTACACCAAGCATACAGCAGTTGGACGGGAAATGCCAGCTTTTTCCCGCGGTTTTTCGATATTGGTTGCAAAAACACCCGATCGCGGCTATAATACCTGGAACGAGCGCGCCTCCGGTGCGCGGGAGATCTTTTTTGAGAGAGAAAGGAACGCAAAATGCTGGACGTTTCCCACGTAACGAAGAAATACGGCAAGGTCCTTGCCTGCAACGACGTGAGCTTTCATCTGGACCCCGGCAGCGTCACCGTGCTGCTGGGCCCCAACGGGGCGGGAAAGAGCACCATTATGAAATCCATCGTGGGGTTTCTGCGCTACGACGGTGAGATCACCGTGGCGGGCATCCCCAACAAGACCCCCGAGGCGCGGCGCATCCTGGGCTACATCCCGGAGCTTCCGTCCCTGTATCCCAACCTCACCGTGTCCGAGCACATGGAGTTCCTGGCCCGGGCCTACCGGCTGAGCGATTACCGGGGGCGGATCGACCGGCTCTTTGAGCGGTTCGAGCTGGGGGACAAGCGCAAAAAATTCGGGGACGAGCTCTCCAAGGGCATGCAGCAGAAGCTGAACCTGTGCCTGGGTCTGCTGCCGGAGCCCAGGCTGCTGCTGATGGACGAGCCTATGGTGGGCCTGGACCCCCACGCCATCAAGGAGCTGAAAAACGTCATTGAGGAGATGCGCGTCCAGGGCCGCACTCTGCTGGTGAGCACCCATATCATCGACAGCGTGGACATGCTCTGGGACCGCACGGTGATCATGCAAAACGGCGTCGTCCGGGCCAACATCACCCGCTCGGAGCTGGACGCCTCCGGCAGAACGCTGGAGGAAGTGTTCTTTGAGGTCACCGAGGGCGTGGAGCGGGAGGACATGGCCCATCCCGCCGGGGAGGCCGCCGGGGAATGAAGCTGTTTTTCTACTATGCCCTGCACTCCTTCGTCAACCAGGTGCGCAAGATGCTCAAGACCTGGGTGCTGATCTTCCTGCTGGCGTGTATGCTCATCGGCGGGGTCATCGGCGCCGGGGCCGCCAAGCTCAGCGACGTGGCCGAGGAGCAGGAGAGCGCCCAGACCCAGGCGGAGGAGCTCCCGGAGCCGGAGGAGGAAGAGCCGCTCTCTCTGGCGGATCGCCTGGGCGTCACCGCCAACGACCTGACGGAGCTGGCCGCCGGCGTGGTGATCCTGGGGCTGCTGATCTATAACATCCTCTCCGCGGACACCAACGGCAGCAAGATCTTTCTGCCGGCGGACGTGAATCTGCTGTTTTCCTCACCCATGCAGCCCCAGTCGGTGCTGATGTTCCGTCTGATGACCAAGCTGGGGACCTACATCTTTCTGGGCTTTTACCTGCTGATGCAGCTGCCCAACCTGATACTGAACCTGGGCATGAGCGTGTGGGGCGCCTTGGCGCTGATCGGCGCGTGGTGTCTCACGGTGATGACGGGGGCGCTGCTGCAGGTGCTGTTTTACACCGCCGCCTCCACCCGCCCGGGGATGAAGAGCGTCCTGCGCCGGACGGTGTACGTCCTGCTGGGAGTGCTGCTGGCGTCCTGGGGGGTGTTCTGGAAGCGCAGCGGCCTCGCCCCCGCGGCGGCTGCGGCGGCCTTCTTCAACGCTCCCGTCACCCGTTATATCCCCTTCTGGGGCTGGCTGAAGGGCTTCTTCCTCTTCGCGGTGGAGGGCAGCGCCGCCGGTACGGCGCTGTGCTTTGCCGCGCTCCTGGCGGGCGGCGCGGCGCTGATCTGGGGCACCCGCCGGGTAAAGGCGGACTTTTACGAGGACGCCATGGCCCGCTCCGAGGAGACGGCCCAGCTCATGGAGCAGGTCCGCTCGGAGCGCTCCGGCAGCGGCGTGGCCTTTAAAAAGCGGAAAAAGGACCGGGCCGACACGATCCGCCGGGACGGATTGCGTCACGGCCGGGGGGCCAGCGTGTTTTTCCACAAAAGCCTGTACAACCGCTTCCGCTTTGCCCACCTGGGCTTTTTCACCAAGACCATGGAGACTTACCTGGCGGCGGGCGTGGGCACGGCGCTGCTGTGCCGTTACGCCGCGGACACCCACAGCGTCATCCCCGCGGCGCTGGTGCTGGCCGGTCTCGCCTTTTTCCGCAGTCTGGGGAACCCGCTGGAGGAGGACACCAAGATGGACTTCTTCCGCATGATCCCCGACCGCGCCTGGGCCAAAGTGTTCTGGTCGCTGCTGGGCGGATCGGTGAACTGCCTGCTGGACGTGCTGCCGGGGCTGGCGGCCGCGGCGCTGATCCTGGGGGAGAACCTGTTGGCGGCGCTGCTCTGGCTGCCGCTGATCGTAACCGTGGACTTTTACGCCACCGCCGTGGGGGCGTTCATCAATCTGTCCGTGCCCAGCGGCGCCGGCGCCACCATCAAGCAGATGGTGCAGGTCATGTTCATCTACTTCGGCCTGCTGCCGGACGTGGCGATCATGGCGGTGGGCATCGTGATGGATCACACCGCCGTGGCGGCGGTCATCGCTTCGGCGCTGAATTTCGCCCTGGGACTGCTGTTCGTGGCCCTAACGCCGCTGTTTCTTGAGCCGGGGGCGGGGAGCGTCACCCGCGCTGCCGAGGGTGTGGACCTTTTCGAGGCCCGGCGGCGGTTTTCCCGGATGGGTGCGGGCGTGCTGGCCTTGCTGGCGGTGGGCAGCGCACTGCAGATCGCGCTGCTGCGCCTGGCTCCCGCCTCACTGACGGAAAGCTCCTGGGGGACGTGGCTGATCACCTTCGTGCCGCTGTACGCGGCGGCCTTTCCCCTCTGCCTGCTGCTGCTGAAAAGGATCCCCGCCCTTCCCCCCGAGAGGAAGCCCCTGGGGGTGAAAAACATGGCCAAAGCCATCCCCGTCTGTGCTTTTATGATGTTCGGCGGCAACCTGCTGGGCACGGCGATCAATGCGCTGCTGCAGCGGCTCATCGGAAGCGGGGGCAATCCCGTGCTGTCCTACGCCATGGACGAGGCCGTGCTGCCCAAGATCCTGTTCATGGTGATCCTGGCGCCGCTGATGGAGGAGCTGGTGTTCCGCCGCTTCCTTATCGACCGGATGCGCCCCTACGGAGAGAGACTGGCGGTGCTGGTCTCCGCCCTGGCCTTCGGCCTGTTCCACGGCAACGTGGCCCAGTTCTTCTACGCCTTTGCCCTGGGACTGGTGTTCGCTTACGTGTACCTGCGCACCGGGAGGCTGCGCTACAGCGCGGCGCTGCACATGTTCATCAATTTCATGGGCAGCGTACTGGCTCCGGCGCTGCTCGCCCGGGGCGGGGAGAGCGACCCGGCGTTCCTGGCCTATTCCGGGGTGGTCCTGGTCCTGGCGGTGACGGGGGCGGTGCTTTTTGCCCTGCAGCTGCCCCGGCTGCACTTTGAGAGCACCCCGGCACAGCTGCCTCGGGGGAGCCGGTTCAAAACCGTCTTCTGGAACCCGGGAATGATGCTGATGACCTTGGGCTGCCTGGTGATGTTCGTTGCGAACGCCCTGGCTGCCGGATAAAATCCCGCCCCGGCACTTGCAAAAAGTCCCGGGACAGGATATAGTGTTTTCATAATCGAGTATGAAAAGGAAGTGAAATAAATGGCTGGAGCACAGCGAATCGGTATTCTCACCAGCGGCGGCGACGCGCCGGGCATGAACCCCGCCATCCGGGCGATCGTCCGGGCCGCCACGGCCGCGAACATCACCTGCATCGGGATCCGCCGGGGTTACGCGGGCCTGATCAACGGCGACGTATTCGAACTCAAGGACGGGGACGTGGGCGGTATCAGCCGCCAGGGCGGCACCATCCTCTACACCGCCCGCAGCGACGAGTTCCGCACGGACGAGGGCGTGAAAAAGGCCGCCCGGGTCTGCAAATACCTGGGCATCGACGGCATCGTGGCCATCGGCGGCGACGGCACCTTCCGCGGCGCGCTGGAGCTGGCCAAGCAGGGCATCCGTGTGGTGGGCATCCCCGCCACCATCGACAACGACATGGGCTGCACCGAGTACACCATCGGTTTTGACACCGCCTGCAACACCGCCATCGAGGCCATCGACAAGCTGCGGGACACCGGCCACAGCCACGACCGGGTCTCCATCGTGGAGGTCATGGGCCGCAACGCCGGCCATCTGGCGCTGTATACCGGCGTGGCGGCGGGCGCCTCCGCAGTGCTGCTGCCGGAGCGGGAGATCGACCTGGAAAAGGACGTGATCGACGTGATCCGCATGGGCTGCATCCACGGCCGGCGTCATCACATCATCGTCATCGCCGAGGGCGTGGGCTACACCAACTCCTACGCCCGGGAGATCGAGGCCGCCACGGGCCTGGAGGCCCGCGTCACCGTGCTGGGCTATATCCAGCGGGGCGGCGCCCCCAGCGGACGGGACCGGGTCAGCGCGGCCATGATGGGCGTGCAGGCCGTGGACGTCCTGTGCGAGGAGGACGAAACCAGCAAGGTGATCGTGGCCCGGAACGGCCGGTTTGAGGCCATGGACATGGAAGAGGCGCTGACGATGGAGCGCACGCTGGACGAAGAGATGTACAGCGCCTGCTACCGCATCACCACCTCCTTCCACCGCAGCAAGAGATAAACCCGCCTCCCGGAAAAACGCCCGGGAGAAAGGTGCAGATCGTCTTTGGATCCAAAAGGGAGCGCCGCAAAGCATGCGCTTTGCCGCGCGCCCTTTTGAAATGTAGGGAAGAAGCAGGAAACAAACGCGTTCATGAAAAGATTCATCGGGACCAAAGAGTTTTACAGGACCGTAGCCGCGCTGGCGCTGCCGCTGCTGCTGCAAAACGCCGTATCCACCTTCGTCAATCTGCTGGACAACCTGATGGTGGGCCGCATCGGCACCGAGGCCATGTCCGGCGTGTCCATCGTCAACCAGATCCTGTTCGTTTATAACCTGTGCCTCTTCGGGGGCATGGGGGGCGCCGGCATCTTCGGCGCACAGTTTTTCGGCCGGGGCGACCACCAGGGGGTGCGCCACACCTTTCGCTTCAATTTCCTGCTGGGGGCGATCTTCACGGCCCTGGCAGCGGCGGCGCTGGCCGCCGCGCCGGATCGGCTGATCGGCGCGTTCCTCCATGAGACAGACGCCGCCGCGGATCTGGCATACACCCTGCGGGAGGGCAAACGCTATCTGCATATCATGCTCCTGGGGCTGCCCGCCTTCGCGGTGACCAACGCCTACGTCAGCATCCTGCGGGTCACCGGGGATAACCGGCTGCCCATGCGGGCCAGCATCGCCGCCATTTTCGTGAACCTGGTGTTCAACTGGCTGCTGATCTACGGCAAGCTGGGCTTTCCCGCCCTGGGAGTCGCCGGGGCGGCCATCGCCACGGTGCTGTCCCGGTACGTGGAGCTGGCGCTGGTCCTGCTGGGCACCCACGGAAAGAAGGAGCCCCCGGAATTCCTCCGGGGCGCGTACAAAAGCATGCGCATCCCCGGGGCGCTGACGAGAGACATCATCCGCCGGGGACTGCCGCTGCTGTTCAACGAAATGTTCTGGTCCCTGGGAATGACCATGCTCACCCAGTGCTACTCATACCGGGGGCTGGACGCCGTTGCCGCGCTGAATATCGGCAACACCGTGTCCAACCTGTTTATGACGGTGATGTTCACCCTGGGCAACGTGGTGGGCATCGTGCTGGGGAACCTGCTGGGAGCGGAGGAATACGACCGGGCCAGGGAGTATTGCCCGCAGCTGCTCTCGCTGGGATTCGTCTCCTGCACGATCATGGGACTGGTGCTGTTCCTGGCGGCGCCGGCCGCCCCCCGGCTGTACAACACCTCGGCGCAGATCATGGAGCTGGCTGCGGGCATCATGCGGATCAGCGCCGTGCTCATGCCCGTCATGGCGGTGACCAACTGCGCGTACTGGGCTCTGCGGGCAGGAGGCCGGACCTATATCACCATGGCCTTTGACAGCCTGTTCACCTGGGTGGCGGCGGTGCCGCTGGCCTGGGGGCTGATCCACTTCACCGACTGGAGTCTGCTGCCGGTCTACGCGGCGGTCAACGGAGCGGATCTCATCAAGCTGGCCATCGGGCTGTATCTCCTGCACAAGGGCGTGTGGGTCAACAACATCGTTGCTGACAAAACCTGAGCGTGAGAGGAGGTAGATCGTTTGCAACGCATCGGAGTATTTGACAGCGGGATCGGCGGGCTGACGGTGCTGCACCGTCTGCGCAGCGCGTTTCCCGCTCTGGATATGATCTATCTGGGCGATCTCGCCCGGGTGCCTTACGGCGGCTGCCGCCCGGAGACCATCGTCCGCTACGCCGTGGAGGACGTGGACTTTCTGCTGCGCCGGGGGGTGGAGGCGGTGGTCATCGCCTGCGGCACCGTGAGCGCCACCGCGCTGGACGCGCTCCGGCGACGCTGCTCCCTGCCGGTTTACGGCGTGATCGACAGCGCCGCCCGCAGCGCCGCTGCCCATACCCGCACCGGGAACGTGGGCGTCATCGGCACCCAGGCCACCGTGGAGAGCGGGGCCTACGCCAGACGCATCACCGCCCTGGCCCCCGCCCTCCGGGTGATCGAGCAGGCCTGCCCCCGGATCGTCCCTCTGGCGGAAATGGGCCTGGGGCCCGACGATCCCCGGGTGTGGGAGGTTTGCCGGGAGTATCTGGCCGCCTTTGAGGGAAAGAACGTGGACACTCTGGTGATGGGCTGCACCCACTACCCGCTGTTCCGCTCCGTTTTTGAGGAGCTTCTGCCGGAGGCGGAGATGATCGACGTGGGGCAGGCCCTTGCGGAGGATCTTGAGAAGGAGCTCGCTCCCGTCGGCGGCAGCGGCCGCACGGAGTATTACGTCACCGCCCGCAGCGCCGCCTTCGCGGCGGTGGTGGGGCACATCGACCCCGGGGTGGACCCCGCCGCCATCCGCCTGGCGGGGATCCGCGAGTGACGATCAAAAACGGAAGAGCCGCCGGTCGCCCGGCGGCTCTTCCGTTTTGCGCCCCTGTGTTATTTTCCCAGACGGGAGAGCAGATAGGGCGTGGCCTGTTCAAAATTGACCCCGTACCAGCTGTGGTTTTCTTCGGCCAGGGTCAGACGGATGCACTCCACCGTGTAATCGGCCGCCAGGGCCAGGGCCTCCGGCACCGAAAGCCCCCGCACCAGCGCCCCCACCGCCGCCGAGGAGAAGATGTCCCCGGTGCCGTGGAAGCTTACGGGCAGGTGCTCGGTGTAGTACTCGGCAAAATCCCCGGTGGCTCCGTCCAGAGAGACGACGCCCAGCCGCCCCTTTTCAAAGCTCACGCCGGTGAGCGCCGCGTTCTTCGCCCCCAGGTCCAGCAAGCCCCGCAGTATGTCCATGATGTAGTCCCGGTCGTACTCCTGCCGGTACTCCTTCCCCAGCAGGAAGCAGGCCTCCGTCAGGTTGGGCAGCACCAGGTCCGCCCCCTGGAGGAGCTCTGCCATTTTACGGGGGAACTCCGGGGTGAAGCCGGCGTAGAGCTTGCCGTTGTCGGCCATAGCGGGGTCCACGATGAGCTTCGCCCCTGCGCCGAAGTCGCGGAAGTACCGCTTTACGATGTCTACCTGCCGGAAGGAGCCCAGATAGCCGGTATAGATGGCGTCAAAGCGAAAACCCTCCCGCTGCCAGTGGTCGGCAATGGGCTCCATCTCGTCGGTCAGGTCGCAGAAGGTGAACTCCTTGAACTGGGTGTGCGTGGACAGCAGCGCCGTGGGCACCACGGCGCACTCCACGCCCATGGCCGAGATGATGGGCAGCGCCACAGTGAGGGAGCATTTGCCCAACGCGGAGATATCCTGAATACTGATGATGCGTTCCATGGTGACCTCATCCCTTCTTGACATTGGAATGAGCATAGAATACAATATTCTGAATATATTAAAATACCCAGAAAAGGAGAAAAATATAAGACCAGATGGAATCGACGTCCAAAACAACACCGGCCTATCTGCGGCTGTACGACGCCCTGCGCCGGGAGATCATCGCCGGGGACTACCCGTACGGAAAGCGCATCCCCTCCAAGCGGCAGCTGGCCGAGGAGGGGGGCGTGAGCGTGGTCACGGTGGAGCACGCTCTGGCGCTGCTGTGCGATGAGGGGTATCTGGAATCCCGGGAGCGCAGCGGGCATTACGTGCGCTTTCGCCAGGACGAGGGGTTCGTTCCGGCGCCTCCGTCCGCCCCGGCCCCGCCCCCACGGGCGGAGGCGGGAGAGCGGACGGAGTTCCCCTTTTCCGTGCTGGCCCGGACCATGCGCCGGGTGGTCAGCGATTACGGGGAGCGGCTGCTGGAGCGCTGCCCCAACCAGGGGGCCGTAGAGCTTCGCTCGGCGCTGAGCCGGTATCTGGGCCGGGCCCGGGGGATCCGTGTGTCCCCGGAGCAGATCTACATCGGCGCGGGGGCGGAGTATCTCTACGGGCTGGTGGTGCAGGTACTGGGACGGGACCGGCTCTACGCGGTGGAGGACCCCTCCTACGAGAAGATCCGCCAGGTCTACGCCGCCCAGGGAGCGGCCGTGGAGCTTCTGCCTCTGGGTCCCGACGGCATCGCCGCCGAGGCCCTGTCCGCCACGGCGGCGGACGTGCTGCACATCACTCCCTACCGCAGCTTTCCCAGCAACGTCACCGCCTCCGCCGTCAAGCGCCGGGAATACATCCGCTGGGCGTCCAGGGGAGAGCGCTACATCGTGGAGGACGACGTGACCAGCGAATTCTCCACATCCTCCAAGCCGGAGGACACGGTGTTCTCCCTGGCGGAGCGGGGCAACGTGATCTATATGAACACCTTTTCCCGGACGGTGGCACCGTCCCTGCGGATGGGGTACCTGGTGCTGTCCGAGCCCATGGCGGAGCGTTTCCGGGAGAAGGTGGGGTTCTACTCCTGCACGGTGCCGGTGTACGAGCAGTACGTTCTCGCGGAGTTTATCGACAGCGGAGACTATGAGCGCCACGTCCGCCGGACCCGGCGGCGGCTTCGCCGGCAGCAGAAGTGAGCGCCCCACTTGCATTTGGCAGGGGAAGAGTGTAAAATAACATGCTGGATTTTTCTCTTTTGTTGAGGACACGACATGAAACGTAACAACAATTCCAAAAAGACCGCATCCGGAGGCAGCGCCGTGCTGCGGGGCCTGGGGCGGCTGGTGTTCTTTCTGCTGTGGACGGTGCTGCTCACGGCGGTGGTGTTGCTGGGGGTGATCTACGTGATGGAAAAGGGCCCCTCGCCCACACTGACGGCTACTTTCTGCCGCTCCATGCGGGAGACCAGCGCCATCCGCTGGATCCCCAATATCTTTCTGACGGATCAGGAGATCGACGCGCTCAAAAGCGAGAACACCGAAAACGACGAGACCCAGGCGGTGAACACCTCGCTCATCCACGTGGCGGCGGGAGAAGAGCACTCGGACGCCGCCGACGCCGAGCCCGATCTCCGGCTCATCGACATTGCCGACGGCACCGTCAAGGGCAAGCTGCTGATCGTGAAGGACCCCTCCCGGGTGATCCTGGGCACCAGCGATAATCTGGGACGCCAGGCAGGACTGCAGCTCACGGCGCTGGTGGCTAAGTACGACGGCATCGCCGGCACCAACGCCGGCGGCTTCAACGACGAGAACGGTCTGGGCAACGGCGGCATCCCCCAGGGTCTGGTGATCACCGGGGGAGAGCTGGTGTGGGGCAGCGTCAACGCCACCTACAACGTGATCGGCTTTGACGAGAACGACATCCTCCACGTGGGCCGCATGACGGGCATGGACGCTTTGAATCTCCATATCCGGGACGCGGTGAGCTTCGTCACCCACGACGGGCTGGCCTCCGCGCTGATCATCAACGGAGAGGTCCAGACCAAGAACCTGGTCAGCGGCGTGAACCCCCGCACAGCCATCGGCCAGCGGGAGGACGGCGCGGTGCTGCTGCTGGTGCTGGACGGCCGGTCCATCAACACTCTGGGAGCCACCATGGAGAACACCTGCGACATCATGCTCCAGTACGGCGCGGTCAACGCCGGCAACCTGGACGGCGGCTCCTCCTCCGTGATGGTGTACGAGGGGGAGATCATCAACAACTGCGCCTCCGTCACGGGGCCGCGGAACATCCCCACGGGCTTCGTGGTACTGCGGGAGGAGGAGAACCATGGCTGAGCGGGAGACGGACCGGGCCCCCATGTCCGAGGAATACCGGGCGGAGCTGCGCCGGCAGCGGGCAAAGGAACGGAAGATCCGCCGGGGGAAGAAGCGCTGGCGGGCCTTTCTCGTGATCTATACGGTGCTGTTCCTGCTGGCGGGAGCGGCGGGCTGCTTCGTTCTGTACCGCTACTGCGAGTCCTACGAGGCGTCCCTGCCCGAGCACGTGATGGATGAGTTCATGGCCTCCACCACCCCGGAGCAGTGGTACGGGTACATCCGCGGCGGGGCCTCCCTGCCGGTGTCGGAGTTTGAGGACGGCGACGCCCTGTTCGACGCCTATTACGACGCCGCCATCCGGGACAGCAGGTTCAGTTACTGGAAATATATGGATGAATATACCTCCCAGACCCCGGTGTACAAGGTCCGGGGCGGGGGCATGGACCTGTGCCTGGTGCGGCTCCGCCCCCTGGGCTCCAACGCTGCGGGCTTCGGCCGCCAGCTCTGGCAGGTGGGGGAGGTGCGCTCCATCCTCAGCCTGGACAAGCTGCAGAGCGTCACCGTGGAGATCGACGTCCCCCGGGGGGAGACGGTGTACCTCAACGGTCTGGCGGTGGGCCGGGAGCATCTGACGGAGGAGGCCGCCCCGGTGCCAGATCTGACGGCTCTGGAGAGCCGGTTCAGGACGCTGCCCAGCTATGAGCGCTACCGGGTGGAGAACATGTACGGCGACATCACCGTCACCGACGAGAGCGGGCGGGCCCTCTCTCCCATCCGGGAGGAGAGCGGCGTGATCCGCTACGTGGCCCGGCAGGAGGAGCTCTATTCCTTTACCGTCCGGGCGCCGGAGACCGTCACCGTCACCGTGTGCGGCGCCGAGCTGAGGAAAAACGAGGCGGAAAAGGCGGAAAAAGGCGTTTTGGCGGGCCTGGACAAGTACACCGGCGACGACGCTTACGACACTCTCACCTGGCATTACGAGGGGCTGTACACCCGGCCGGAGATCTCCGCCGTGGGGAGAGACGGCCGCGCCCTCACCCCGCTGGTGAACGAAAAGGGTGAGCTGCTCTTTTTCAACCCCCAGGACGACGCTTTGGCGGAACAGGCGCGCCCATGGGCGGAGGACTTTTTCCAGAAATACATCAACTACTCCGGCAAGGCCTACGAGGCGGGCCGCCACCAGATGCTGCTCAACACCATCCTGCCGGACACGGAGCTCTACCGCTACGTCCGGGACAGCCGGGACGCCATGATCTGGGCCTCCGCCACGGAGGTGCACTATGACGAGCTGACCTTCGCCGATTTCAGCCCGGTGGGGGACAACTGCTTTACCTGCACCATCCGCTACAAGGGCGACTTTGCCGCCACTGCCTGGCACGAGAGCTATACCTACGACATGCAGAACGCCTATGAGCTCTCCTTTGTCCGGGTGGGGGAGATGTGGTACGCCGCGGCCATGTCCGTGGTGGCGGGATGACCGCGGACATAAAAAGAAGAGGCAGCTTTACGCTGCCTCTTCTTTTATGTGAAACGGATAACTCAGGGGTTGAGCATCTCGCGGGAGATGCGGTACACGGCCTCGATGAAGAGAGGATTGCGCCGCATGCAGTTGCCCACAACGTGGCACTTGCCGTCGCGGATGTAGAACTCGCAGAACTCGCGGGCGGCCTTCTCCAGGTCTTCCTTGCTGGCGTTCATGTCGTTGGAGATGTCGGGGGGATCCACGCCGAAGATGAACTGATCGCCGTACTGCTCGAACAGGGTCTTCTTGTCGTTCATGTACATGCCGTTCCAGGTCTGGAAGCCGGACTCGATGTAGGCGGGAACGAGCAGATCATTCTTGCCGCAGGAGTGCAGCTCAACGACCATGCCGTAGCTCTTCACCCGGTCGGTGAACTTCTTGTAGATGGGCACGAAGATCTCGCGGGCCACGTCGATGGAGAAGAAGGGAGCGCGCTGGCTGCCCCAGTCGTCATGGAGGGTGATCTTATTCATCTCGGGCCAGTACTTGTGAACGTTGTCGATGTAGGGCACGTAGACGCGCTCATAGATCTCGTTGCACAGCTCCTTGACGGCGTCGACCTGATCCTCGTCGATGCAGGCCATGGCCGCGCCTTCAAAGTCCATGAAGGAGATCAGACGCTCGAATCCGGTGCCGTTGAGGAAGGTGATGCCCTTTACGTAGTCCTTGTTGGTCTCGAACCATTTGGCATTGCCCTTGACGGCGCCTTCCCAGTCCCAGGCGTTTACGTCGGGGAACTTGATCAGCTCGCGCCAGTCGTTGGCGTCGGTCATGCGGGGCTTGCCGGGCTTGACCATGGAGCCGCCGGCGACGGGTACGAATACCCACTCGATGCCGAACATGTCGGGTCCGCCGTACTTCTCGCGGTCGTAGGGCTCCTCGCCGTCAAATACGAAGGCGCGGGCGATGTTGTCGGGATCCAGCCGGGGATCCAGGCCCTTGCAGTCGCTGGTCAGGGGCATCCACAGGGGGTTCTTGCCATTGAACATGGCCAGGTAGTTTTCCTGGGGAGTCACGGGGGTGTGGAACACGGGAGCTTTGCCGAAGCGGTCTTCTGTGTACTCACCGGCGAATTCTTTGGGATCGTACTTGATTCTTTCCATGGTTATCCTCCTCTTAGTATAGTCGGTCAGATCCGGCCCGGTGCCGCATCTGCATACGTGCCGACACTGCTCTGTCTTTAAATTTAGCACGGTCGTTCTGGCAAAGTAAATCCGCAATTCTCAGCGTCAGCCGAGTTGAAAAACAGCAGAATGTCACTTTGAGTCCAACTGCCGCCTTTCCAAAGCTCCCTGCGGCAGGTGCAATTTATGCCGTTGGTCCAAAATTTTCAATTTACTTGCAGATACTATATAATATTTATTATAATATATAACACAATATTCCTGGGCCTTATGGCACAGAAGACTGTACGTGCAGGTGGTAGTTTATGACGATAACGCTGAGCATCCTGGCTGAGAAGCTGAAGAACGTTTATCCCTGTAAACAGAACAAGGAAATATATATAGACCGCCCGCTCTCCTCGCCGCTGCTCTACGGCGGCTCCCGCATGATCCAGGGCCGGGTCTATGTGGCCGCGGCGGAGGATCTGCGCCCCGAAATGCTCTACGGCATGACGGTCATCTGCGCGGGAGAACCCTCCTTTGACACCACCGGCATCTCCTGTGACCTGCTGATGGCGGACGCCCTGGACGTGTTTTCCCTGTTCAACCAGGTACAGGGAGCTTTTTTTGCTCTGATGAACTGGGACTCCCGGCTCAACGACGCGGCAACGGACCAGATGGACATCCAGACTCTGCTGGACGTGGCCCGGCAGGAGCTGCCGTTCTCGTTCTATTTCCTCAACAAGAACTACAACATCCTGGCCAGCAGCCCCACGGAGCCGGAGCTGGACGAGGAGCAGATCGTCTCCCAGCTGCTCAACGACGAGGCCGTGGGATCTCAGGCCATGACGGAGGTGCCCCGCTACTTCTCCGACGCCGGGCTGGACGTGCACGGCTACTCCTGCAACTTTTACTATGCCGACGACTACCGGGGCAAGCTGCTGGCGGTATGTCCCCGGGAGACCCCCGTGGGCAAGGCCCACCTGGCCATGCTGGAGATCGTCTACGACTACCTGGAGCGGATGTACCGGCTCTACTCCATCTCCTCTTTGAGCACCCCGGGCTACAAAATGCTGCGCCAGAGTCTGCGCACTATCCTGGAGCCGGAGCGCCTGGGCGCCCGGATCCTGGACCGGGAGCAGATCATGACCGCCCTCTCCGAGACCCTGTGGAAGGTCAACGACGCCTACGAGCTTTACTATATCCCCTTCGGGGACAACCTGAGCCTTTCCTCCCGGTCGGAGTATCTCATCACTCTGCTGGAAAACCGCTGGAGCATGTCGAAGATCGGCTCCTCCCGGGGACTGGTGCTGGAGGGGGGCATTGCCTGGGTGGTGAACACCAGTCGTCCCTCGGAGATCACCTTCCAGGAGTTCCGGCCGGAATTTGAAGAGATCCTCTCCAGCTTCCGCACCAAGGCCGGGGCCAGCGCCCTGTGCACCGACTTCTTCAGCCTGAGCTTCTATCTGGAGCAGGCCTCCGCCGCCATCCGGCTGGGCTCCCGGATCCACCCGGACAAGCAGCTGTATATGTTCAGCGAGTATTCCCTGGACTACACCATCAGCAACGCCACCGTCAATTTCAAGATGGAGGACGTGATCCACCCCTGCATCCCCACGCTGATGAACTACGACCGGGAGAACAACACCGAGTTCTGCAAGACCCTGCGGATGTACATCCGCTGCCAGTACAATGTGCTGAAGGCCAGCAGTCTTCTCTACGTCCACCGCTCCACCTTTTCGGTGCGCATCAAGCGCATTGAGTCCCTGTGCGGCATCGATCTGGAGGACGAGCGGACCCGGCTGCACATCCTGATCTCCTTCTATATTATGGAAGCCAACGGTAAACAGCCCTATTGACCCGACAGATTGCGGATTGACGTCCCGGCGGACACTGTATTGTGCGGTGTCCGCCGGGTTTTTGTATGTTTCGAACGTACAATCGTCATTGTTCACAGCAAAAATGAGTCCGATTGTTTTAAACACGACACATTGCTCAAAAAATGATTTACAATTCGTTCACAATTCGGATTGTTGAATCCGATCAGTTGGATTATAAATAAAGCTACAAGCACAGGCGCTGCCGCCCGAAAGACAAAAAGCGGGTCCTTCGGACGGAAGAGCCGAAACCAAATAAGATTATTAAGAGGAGTGAGAGAATTGGCAACAGAAAAACCGAAAGTGTCCAGCGCTCTGGTTAACTTCTATGCCCTTTCCAACGGCATGAACACCATCGCGTTCGGCGTCCCCACCCTGTACCTGACCATGTTCATGACCGACTACCTGGGAATCAGCCCCGTGGCTCTGGGTACCGGCATGCTCATCGCTCGAACCGTTGACTTCATCGTCTCCATCATCGCCGGTGTCGTCATCGAGAAGGCGCACCTGAAACACGGCAAGTACCTGAGCTGGATTCGGATCGCCACTGTCACCTGCTTCTTCGGCAACATCGTCCAGATGCTGGACACCACCGCTTTCATCCACAGCGCCACCCTTCGTCTGCTGATCGTCATGATCTTCTACATCATGTTCCACAGCACGATGAACTTCTTCGCCACCTCCCGTGCGGGCATGATCGTCAACATGGCCGGCGCGGACATGGAAGCCCGCAAGCGCTTCACCGCTCGTCAGAGCCAGGTCGGCGCCGCCGTTTCCATCATTTCTTCCGCCATCACCCTTCCCCTGGTGCAGCTGATCGAAAAGATCACCGGCAGCCCCAGCGCCGGCTACTTCGTGGCCGCTCTGATCTTCTCCACCCTGTTCGTGATCTGCAACTCCATCTTCGCCAAGCTGGCTGCTCCCTTTGATCCCCCCGAAGCCAGAGGCGCCGAGCGGGCTCGTCCCACCATCGGCCAGATGGTCTCCTCTGTGGTCACCAACAAGCAGATGCTGCTCCTGTTCTTCGCCTTCACCATCACCGGTATCGGCAACCAGCTGGTGGCCGGCCTCACCACTTACTTCTTCCGCGTCACCGGCAACTTCTCCAAGTACACCTACGTGCTGACCGCTCGTTCCATCACCGCTCTGGTGTTCTCCATGTTTGCTCCTGCCATCGGCAAGAAGCTGGGCAAGAAGAACGCTCTGGTCGGTGCCTGGTGCCTGAACGTTGTCATCAACCTGATCGCGTGGCTCTTCGCTTACCGGAACGGCCAGGCCAACCTGATCGTCATGGCCGTTGTCATGTGCCTGCGTCAGGGCACCATGTACCTGTACATGGTCTTCACCGCCAACTACTGGCTGGACTGCGGCGAGTACGGCTACTACACCTCCGGTGTGGATAACCGGACCATGTCCGTTACCGTTATGAACTGGCCCACCAAGATCTCCATGGCTCTCGGCGGCTCCATGTCCGCCTACGCTCTGGCCTGGATCGGCTACAATCCCCCCGTGAACGGCAGCGCTCCTTCCTTCGATCACATGGAGCGTTACATGACCGCTATCGGCCTGATCCCCGCCATCTGCATCGCCGTCTCCGTTGTGCTGATCGTCCTGTTCTACAAGCTGACGGACGAGCAGGCTGCTATGTACGCCAAGGCCAACGTCGAGCGCGAGGCTGCCGCCAAGGCCGCCAAGGCTGCTCAGGGCTGATAACCGCTCTGCGGTAAATACCTGCAACATAACCAGATAAAACAGCGCATACCGGAAACGGTATGCGCTGTTTTTGCTTGTCCGGAAACCTGTTGGACGAGCAGGGCAAAGGGGTCGGAAGGGGCTTTGCCTCGTTCCGCCCGGAATGATAAAGCTGGGCGCCGGAACGCCGCAAAAACCTATCGCTCCCCTGACGCGTCCGCGGGGGAGCGGAGGGCCGCGCCCGCGCATAAACCGCCGCCCGCTTCGGAGATGTTCCTGATCGCCCCTGTGCGCCTCTCTCAAAAGGGATACCGCCGACGTGTGCCCGTTTTAATATGCTAAAACAAAGCTTTTTACGATAAGATTTAGGACAATTATCCAAAAACACAATTAATAATGCAGCAAAATGCACAAATAACTGTTCATAATCTGTTCATAATTCGAATTGAAGAGCTCCTCCCTGATAGAGTATAATACCTTCATAGGCTGCAGTCTCCTGTGCCCGCCCCGGAGGACGGGCCACACGGCAGGGGACTGCTCGATCATTTAAAAAGGAGGAGTAATCTTGGAAAGCAACAAACCGAAAGTTTCCAGCGCGCTGGTAAACTTCTATGCCCTGTCCAACGGCCTGAACACCATGGCCTTTACGGTGCCCACACTGTATCTGACGGTGTTTATGACCGACTACCTGGGCATCAGTCCTGTGGCGCTGGGTACCGGCATGCTCATCGCCCGAACCATCGACTTCATCGTCTCCCTGATCGCCGGTATCATTATTGAAAAGTCCAACATGAAGCACGGCAAGTTCCTCAGCTGGATCCGTCTGCTGACCGTCACGCTGTTCTTCGGCAACATCATCCAGATGCTGGACACCTCCGCCTTCGTGAGCAATACCACGGTACGTCTGATCATCGTTATGATCGCCTACATCAGCTTCCACAGCTCCATGAACTTCTACGCTACCTCCCGCGCGTCCCTGATCCCCAAGCTGGCCGGCGCGGACATGGACGCCCGGAAGCGCCTCACCGCCCGGCAGAGCCAGGTGGGCGCGGCGGTTTCCATTATCTCCTCCGCCATCACCCTTCCTCTGGTGCAGTTCATCGAGCGGACCACCGGCAGCCCCAGCATCGGCTACTTCGTCGTAGCGCTGATCTTCTCCACGCTGTTCGTCATTGCCAACCTGACCTTTGTCAAGCTGGCGGCCCCCTTTGATCCTCCCGGAGACACCGGCCCGGCCAAGGCCCGTCCCACCGTGGGACAGATGGTGTCCTCGGTGGTCACCAACAAGCAAATGCTGATCCTGTTCCTCTGCTTCACCTTCACGGGCATCGGCAACCAGCTCTACGCCGGCGTGACCACCTACTTCTTCCGGGTCACCGGCAACTTCTCCAAGTACACCATCGTGCTGACAGCCCGGTCCATCTGCGCGTTCCTGGCCTCCATGATGGCCCCGGCCCTGGGCCGCAAACTGGGCAAGAAGGGCGCCCTGGTCATCAGCTGGTTCCTGGTGGCGCTGGCGGGCTTCGCCATCCGCTTCCTCGCCTTCACCAACGGCCAGGCCAACCTGGTGGTGATGGCGATCTGCATGTGCTTCAAGCAGATGTCCATGTACCTGTACATGGTGTTCATGGCCAACTACTGGCTGGACTGCGGCGAGTACGGCTACTACACCTCCGGCATCGACAACCGGACCATGGCCGTCACGGTGATGAACTGGCCCACCAAGATCGGCATGGCCCTGGGCGGCTCCCTGGTGGGCTACGGCCTGGCCTGGGCCGGTTATCACGCCCCCACGGAGGGCAACCTGGGTACCTTTGACTCCATGCGCCGGTTCATGGACGTTATCGGTCTGATCCCCGCTGTCTGCGCCGCCATCGGCGCGGTGGGCATCCTGCTGCTCTACAAGCTGACCGACGCCCAGGCTGCGGAGTACGCCAAGGCCAACGTGGAGCGGGAGCAGGCCGCCAAAGCCGCTGCCGCAGCAGAAAACGAGTAATTCCCCCGGACGCGGCCGAAAGGCCCCGGGATCCGTATCCATACAGCGCGCACGACGGTGCGCGCTGTATTTTTTTGTGTACCGGGGCGGCTGCCAACAAGCGGTTTTGTGATAAAAGAACAAAATGGCGTCATAACACGACAGAATGCGGTTTTATACATTCACATCTTGTTCATAATTCGGATTGATTTACACAAAAAGCCGCGGTATATATAGAGCTGAACCTGTTTGTACGCCGTTTTTTCGGACGCACGGACAGAATAAAAAAAGGAGAGAGAAGAAATGGCAACCGAAAAACCGAAAGTTTCCAAGAGCCTGGTAAACTTCTATGCCCTGTCTGCCGGTACCAACACCATGGCCTTCAACGTGCCTACGTTGTATTTGTCCATGTTCATGACCGACTATCTGGGTATCAGCCCCGTGGCTATGGGCAGCGGCATGCTCATCGCCCGCGTTACCGACTTCATCGTATCCCTGATCGCCGGCATCGTAATTGAGAAGACCCACATGAAGCACGGCAAGTTCCTCAGCTGGATCCGACTCCTTACCGCGACGCTGTTCTTCGGCAACATCATCCAGATGCTGGACACCTCCGCTTTCGTGAACAGCTCCTTCCTGCGGCTGCTGATCGTCATGATCGGCTACATGCTGTTCCACTGCTCCATGAACTTCAACCAGACGGCCCGCAGCTCCCTGATCCCCAAGCTGGCCGGCGCGGACATGGAGGCCCGCAAGGCCCTCACCGCCCGCCAGAGCCAGGTGGGCGCCGCGGTGTCCATCATCTCCTCCGCCATCACCCTGCCCCTGGTGCAGTTCATCGAGAAGGTCACCGGCAGCCCCAGCGCCGGCTATTTCCTGGCCGCGCTGATCTTCTCCAGCGTGTTCGTGATCTGCAACATCAACTTCATCCGCCTGGCCACTCCCTTCGATCCCCCTGAAGACGCCAACTCCGTCAGCGCCAGACGCCGTCCCACCGTTGCGCAGATGGTGGATTCCGTTATCACCAACAAGCAGATGCTGATCCTGTTCCTGGGCTACACCCTGACCGGTATCGGCACCCAGCTGAGCGCCGGCGTGACCACCTACTGGTTCCGTGTCACCGGCAACTTCTCCAAGTACACCTACGTGCTCACCGCCCGTTCCATCTGCGCGTTCCTGGCCTCCATGGTGGCCCCCAAGATCGGCCGCAAGCTGGGCAAGAAGGGCGCTCTGGTCGCCACCTGGGGCATCGCCGCCGTACTGAGCCTGTGCACCCGGTATCTCACCGTGGTCAACGGCGAGCCCAAGCTGATGGTCATGGCCGTTCTGATGTGCCTGCGTCAGGCCTCCGGCTACCTGTCCATGATCTTCATGGCCAACTACTGGCTGGACTGCGGCGAGTACGGCTACTACACCTCCGGTGTGGACAACCGGACCATGGCCGTTACGGTCATGAACTGGCCCACCAAGATCGCCAGAGCCGGCGGCGGCGCCCTGGTGGGCTACGGCCTGGCCTGGGCGGGCTACAACGCCCCCAGTGCCGGCAACCTGGGCTCCTTTGACCACATGAACCGCTTCATGGACATCATGGGCCTGTTCCCCGCCATTCTGTCTGCCCTGGCTTTCGTGGTGATCCTGTTCTTCTACAAGCTGACCGACCAGCAGGCCGCGGAGTACGCCAAGGCCAACGCCGAGCGGGAAGCTGCCGAGAAGCAGTAAATCACAGCTGCGAAAAACAGACGCCATTCTGTCGGACGCAGCCGAAGGATCCCGGAAAAAGCGCATCCATACAGCGCGCACTGAAAACAGTGCGCGCTGTATTTTTGTTTATCGAGTTAACGAAAGGCAACCGTTTTTGTGATAAACGCCTGAAACGATGATAGAGTCCGACAAAATGCGGTTTCTGTACATTCACATATTATTCATAATTAGGGTTGATTTACACAAAAACCTGTGATATATTTTGAATCACGGCTGTCGGCCCCCGTGTGCTTCGGGCCAGCCAAGACAATGAATAAAAAGAGAAGGAGAGAAAGAAATGGCAACTGAAAAACCGAAAGTTTCCAACTCGTTGGTAAACTTCTATGCCCTGTCTGCCGGCATGAACACTATCGCCTTTACCGTGCCCACGCTGTATCTGACGATGTTCATGACCGACTACCTGGGCATCAGCCCCATTGCCATCGGCAGCGGCATGCTCATTGCCCGCACGGTGGACTTTATCGTTTCCCTGATCGCCGGTATTGTGATCGAAAAGGTTCACATGAAGCACGGCAAGTTCCTCAGCTGGATCCGCGTCCTTACCGCGACGCTGTTCTTCGGCAACATCATCCAGATGCTGGATACCACCGCCTTCGTGAAGAGCTCGTTCTTCCGCCTGGTGATCGTCATGATCGGTTACATGATGTATCACTGCTCCATGAACTTCAACCAGACGGCCCGCAGCTCCCTGATCCCCAAGCTGGCCGGCGCGGACATGGATGCCCGTAAGCGTCTCACCGCCCGTCAGAGCCAGGTGGGCGCCGCCGTGTCCATCATTTCTTCCGCCATCACCCTGCCCCTGGTGCAGTTCATTGAAAAGGTCACCGGCAGCCCCAGCGCCGGTTACTTCCTGGCCGCGCTGATCTTCTCCAGCCTTTTCGTGGTCTGCAACATCAACTTCATCCGCCTGGCCACTCCCTTCGATCCCCCTGAGGACGCCAACTCCGTCAGCGCCAGACGACGTCCCACCATCGAGCAGATGGTCCAGTCTGTGGTCACCAACAAGCAGATGCTGATCCTGTTCATCGCCTTCACACTGACCGGCATCGGCAACCAGCTGTTCGCCGGCGTGACCACCTACTGGTTCCGTGTCACCGGCAACTTCTCCAAGTACACCTACGTGCTCACCGCCCGTTCCATCTGCGCGTTCCTGGCCTCCATGGTGGCTCCCACCATCGGCCGCAAGCTGGGCAAGAAGGGCGCCCTGCTCACCAGCTGGAGTCTTGCCGCTGTGCTGAGCCTGGGCATCCGGTTCCTGACGGTAGTCAACGGCGAGCCCAAGCTGATAGTTATGGCTGTGATCCTGTGCCTGCGTCAAGCCTGCAACTACCTGTACATGGTGTTCATGGCCAACTACTGGCTGGACTGCGGCGAGTACGGCTACTACACCACCGGTGTGGACAACCGGACCATGTCCGTCACGGTCATGAATTGGCCCACCAAGATCTCCATGGCCGGCGGCGGCGCGCTGGTGGGCTACGGCCTGGCCTGGGCGGGCTACAACGCCCCCAGTGCCGGCAACCTGGGCTCCTTTGACCACATGAACCGCTTCCTGGACATCATGGGCCTGATCCCCGCCGTCGTTCTGATCGCGGCTATTGTGATCGTGCTGCTGTTCTACAAGCTGACCGACCAGCAGGCCGCGGAGTACGCCAAGGCCAACGCCGAGCGGGAAGCTGCCGAGAAGTAATCTCCGCCTTTGGCAAATCTCACAAACTTTTTTTCCGGTGTACACCGCCTAGCGGTGTACACCGGATTTTTTTGCCTGTTGCACAATTTGACATGACAAAACTTGTGCGAATGCTTCGGCTAACAGAGACGACGCGACATTTTGCTAAAAAACCTGTTAACGGATTATTCATAATTCGGATTGAACATTCTCCGTATTTACGATATAAACTGAACGTCTGCGAAAGTCATTGACGCAAAGACGCAATCCGAACGGAGAAAAGGAGAAAAAATGGAAAACAACAAACCCAAAGTAACGGCGGGGTTGATCAACAACTACGCCCTGGCGAACGGTTTGAACACCATGGGCTTCACCGTTCCCACCCTGTTCCTCTCCGTGTTCATGACCGACTACCTGGGCATCAGCCCTGTAGCCATGGCCAACGGCATGTTTATCGCCCGTCTGGTGGACTTCTTCGTGTCCATCATCGCCGGCGGCATCATCGAGAAGGCCCACATGAAGCACGGCAAGTACCTCAGCTGGATCCGCCTGCTGACCGTCACCCTGTTCTTCGGCAACATCATCCAGATGCTTGACACCACCGCCTTTGTGCACAATGCCACCGCGCGGCTGATCATCGTCATGATCTTCTACATGATGTTCCACTGCTCCATGAACTTCAACGCCACCTCCCGTGCCGCCATCCTGCCCAAGTTCTGCGGCGCCGACATGGAGCTGCGCAAAAAGTTCACCTCCCGCCAGATGCAGATCGGTGCCATCGTGTCCATCTTCGGCTCCATGGTCATCGTTCCCATCGTTGAGTTCGTCGGCAAGACCACCGGCAAGGAGAGCCTGGGCTACTTCATCGCGGCTCTGATCTTCTCCGGCCTGTTCGTGGTCGTCAACTCCATCTTCGTGAAGCAGGCCGCGCCCTTCGATCCCCCTGTGGATCCCAACGCCGCCGGCCGCAAGAGCCCCACTGTGGGTCAGATGATCTCCTCTCTGTTCACCAACCCCCAGATGATCATCCTGTTCCTCTGCTTCACCATCTTCACCATGGGCAGCCAGCTGTACACCGGCGTGCTGACCTACTTCTTCCGGGTCACCGGCAACTTCTCCAAGTACACCATCGCTCTGACCTCCCGGGCCGTGTTCTCCTTCATCTGCACGCTGATCGCGCCTCCCCTGGCCCGCAAGCTGGGCAAGAAGGCCGCCATTGTTGTGGGCTGGACCATGGTCGCCGTCGCCGGCCTGCTGCTGAAGTTCGGCGCCTACGCCGGCGGCGAAGCCAACATCTGGCTGGTCATCGCCTGCATGTGCCTGGTGCAGGGCGCCATGTCCCTGTACATGTCCTTCCAGGCTGTGTACTGGCTGGACTGCGGTGAGTACGGCTACTTCAAGTCCGGCATCGACAACCGCACCATGTCCGTTACTGTTATGAACTGGCCCACCAAGATCGGCTTCATGTTCGGCGGCTCCCTGGTCGGCTACATGCTGGCCTGGGCCGGCTACAACGCCCCCACCGGCGGCAACATGGGCTCCTTTGAGCACATGGATCGCTTCCTGACCACCATGGGTCTGATCCCCGCCATCATGTCCGTCATCGCTGCCTGCGGCATCCTGCTGTTCTACAAGCTGGACGACAAGACCGCCGCTGAGTACGCCAAGGCCAACGTGGAGCGGGAGCAGGCTGAGGCCAAGGCCCAGTAAGCTCTCTCCTGCAATTCCATACCCCCCCCGATCCCCCGTCGACCCTGCGGCCGACGGGGGATCTTTTTGTCCCGGACCCTTCCGTAAGGCCCACTACCCTGTTATAGATTACTAATTGTATAAATCAAAATGACCCCCTATCCAGTAGGCAACAACTGGATAGGGAGGATTTATATTGAAAATAAAGGATTTTTTGAAAACTGGAAACGACATTTTGAACAAATATAAGTTTACAATTAGTTAATAATTCGGATTGCTGGCACAGGAAAACTGGGGTATAAAGGAAGGGCGGAAGCGGTCGCCGGCACCCATTTATGGACCCGAAGAACGATAAGCGCAGGCGGCCGATGGTCAACTATGGAAAAGGAGGGAATTATGGAAGCTACAGAAAAACCGAGGGTAAGCGGCAAGCTTGTAAACATCTACGCCCTGAGCAACGGTCTGAACACCATGGCTTTTACGGTGCCCACACTGTATCTGACCGTATTCATGACCGACTACCTGGGCATCAGCCCCGTGGCCATGGCCAACGGGATGCTCATTGCCCGGACCGTGGACTTTATCGTCTCCCTGATCGCCGGCATCATCATTGAAAAATCCAACATGAAGCACGGCAAATTCCTCAGCTGGATCCGCCTGCTGACCGTCACGCTGTTCTTCGGCAACATCATCCAGATGCTGGATACCTCCGCCTTTATCGGCAGCACCACACTGCGGCTGATCATCGTAATGATCGCCTACATGATGTTCCACTGCTCCATGAACTTTTTCGCCACCTCCCGCGCCTCTCTGATCCCCAAGCTGGCCGGCGCGGACATGGACGCCCGCAGAGCCCTCACCGCCCGGCAGAGCCAGGTGGGCGCGGCGGTGTCCATCATCAGCTCCGCCATCACCCTGCCTCTGATCCAGTTTATCGAGCGTCTCACCGGCAGCCCCAGCATCGGCTATTTCCTGGTGGCGCTGATCTTCTCCACGCTGTTCGTCATCGCCAATCTGAACTTTGTCAAGCTGGCGGCCCCCTTTGATCCTCCCGGAGAGAGCGGTCCCGCCCGTTCCCGGCCCACCGTGGGACAGATGGTGTCCTCGGTGGTCACCAACAAACAGATGCTGATCCTGTTCGTGGCCTACACCATCACCGGCATCGGCACCCAGCTGACCGCCGGCGTGACCACCTACTTCTTCCGGGTCACCGGGAACTTCTCCAAGTACACCTACGTCCTCACCGCCCGGTCCGTCTGCGCGCTGCTGGCCTCCATGGTGGCGCCGAAGCTGGGCCGCAAGCTGGGCAAGAAAAACGCCCTGCTGGCCAGCTGGACCATCGGCATTGCGCTGAACCTGGTCATCCGGTTCTTTGCCTACACCAACGGCCAGGCCAACCTGCTGGTGATGGGCGCGTGTATGTGCCTGAAGCAGGCGGCCATGTATCTGTCCATGGTCTTCGCGGCCAACTACTGGCTGGACTGCGGCGAGTACGGCTATTACATGACCGGCATCGACAACCGCACCATGTCTGTCACGGTGATGAACTGGCCCACCAAGATCTCCTTCGCTCTGGGCGGGTCCATGGTGGGATGGCTGATCGCCTGGGCAGGCTACCACGCCCCCACGGAAGGGAACCTGGGATCCTTTGACTCCATGACCCGGTTCATGAACGTGATCGCCACCATCCCCGCCATTCTGTCGGCCGTCAGCGTGGTCATCATCCTGCTGCTCTACAAGCTCACCGACGCCCAGGCCGCGGAGTACGCCAAGGCCAACGAGGAGCGGGAAAAGGCCGCCAGAGCCGCACAGGAATGATCCTGCCGCGGAATACCCGCCCGCAACCCGCAAATCGTGCCAAACAGCCCAGGAAGGCGCCTTCAAAGGGCGCCCTCCTGGGCTCAATTCATATACTTCTTGCATTTATGGCACAAAAGCGATACTATGTTCCGTAGATTCGATTCGCGGGAGTGATCCACATGCAGGAAACGAAAAAACCAAGCAATTCCCTGATCAACGTCTACGCCCTGAGCAACGGTCTGAACACCATGGCCCAGAACATCCCTCAGATCTATCTGGCCATGTTCATGACCGACTATCTGGGCATCAACCCCGTGGCCATGGGCACCGGGATGCTCATTGCCCGGATCTTCGACTTTCTGGTGGGCCTGATCGCCGGCATCGTCATCGAGCAGACCAACATGAAGCGGGGCAAATACCTGGGATGGATCCGTCTGCTGACGGTGACGCTGTTTTTCGGCAACGTGATCCAGATGCTGGACACTACGTCCTTCGTACATAACGCCACGGCCCGGCTGGTGATCGTGATGATCGCCTACATGACCTTCCACCCCTCCATGAACTTCTACTCCGCCTCCCGGGCCTCCATGATCCCCCGACTGGCCGGAGCGGACCAGGATATGCGCCGTCGGCTCACCATCCGGCAGAGCCAGTTCGGCGCGGCCATCTCCATCATCGGCTCGGCGGTGACCCTGCCTCTGGTGAACCTGATCGGCCGTGTCACGGGCCGGGAGAGCCTGGGCTACTTCCTGGCGGCGCTGCTGTTTTCCAGCATGTTCGCGGTGATGAACCTGACCTTCTGCAAAATGGCCGCGCCCTACGATCCTCCCACCGACGGGAAGCAGAGCGGGGTGAAAAAACCCACCGTGAAGGAAATGATCGCCTCCGTCTACACCAACAAACAGATGCTGGTGCTGTTCATCTGCTTTACCATCAACGCCATCGGCAACCAGCTGTACACCGGCGTCACCACCTATTTCTTCCGGGTCACCGGCAACTATTCCAGCTACTCCTTCTGGCTCACGGCCCGTTCCACCTGCGCGTTTCTGGCCTCCCTGGCCATCCCCGCCATCGGCCGCAAGCTGGGCAAGAAGCGGGCGCTGATCGCAGGGTGGCTGCTCAACGCGCTCATGGGCTTCACCATCAAATTCCTGGCCTTCCGGGGCGGTCAGGCCAACGTGACCGTCATGGGCGTGTGCATGTGCCTGAAGAGTGTGGCCATGTACCTTTACGCCGCCTTCAACGCTATTTACTGGCTGGACTGCGGGGAGTACGGCTACTACAAGACCGGCGTGGACAACCGGACCATGGCTGTAACGGTGATGAACTGGCCCACCAAGATCGGCTTTGCCTTCGGCGGCTCTCTGGTGGGATACGCCATCGCTTGGGCCGGCTACCAGGCCCCAGCCGCCGGGAATATGGGCTCCTTCGCCTCCATGGACCGGTTCATGTCCGTCATCGGCCTGATCCCCGGTGTGCTCACCGTGGTGGCGGCCATCGGCATCGTGCTGTTTTTCAAGCTCTCCGACGAGCAGGCCGCCGAATACGCCCGGGCCAATCTGGAGCGGGAGCGCGCCGCGGCGGAGCAGCGCTGATCGGCGCGGCTCCATTTCCCGGGGCGAAGCCCCGAAAACCTGTCAAAAGTCTGCAGCCGCCGGCGGGACCCGAAACGGTCCCGCCGGCAGTTTTGGTTTTGTGCGCCGTCCCCTCCCGTACAAAAGACCCGGGCATTCTTCTTTTCATAATTGTGAGCCGTGCACATATCTATCTTTGATAGCATGCTATAGAATGTAAGCGTCAGGACGAGCTGTTCATCGAGAAGGGGTCGGAGCGCAGAGGAGGGCGTCTTCGATCCGGGGCGAATAGAAAGGAGTTATCGCCATGTATAAGCTCACTCCAAAGGAAAACCTGATGCGGATGTTTGACCGGGAACTGCCGGAGTACCTGCCTCGATACGATTTCTGGGGCTGGGGCGCGGGTCTGCCCATGCAGACGGGGAAAAAGAGCGCCGACGGCTACCCGGTGGACGAATTCGGGATCGAGTACACCACCACCGCGGAATCCATGGGAGGCATGATGCCCGTGCCGGGCCGGGTCCTGCTGGAGGACATCACCAAGTGGCGCGACGTGATCAAAACGCCGGACACCTCCGACTGGGACTGGGAAAAGCTGGCGAAGGAGGCGCTCAAGGACAAGGACTGGGAGCACAACCCGGTGGTCCTGCACAACTCCGGCTATTTCATGACGCTGATGAACATGATGGGCGTGGCCAACGGGCTGTGCGCCATGGTGGAGGAGCCGGAGGAGGTCTACGCCCTGTTCGATTACCTGAACCAATACTACATCGAACGGGAGAAGGGACTGCTGCAGTACTTCCACGGCGACATCTACGAGCTGGCCGACGACACCGCCGCCCACGCCTGCCCCTTTATCTCCACCCAGACCTATCAGGAGCTGGTCAAGCCCTTCGCCAAGCGGGAGGCAGACCTGGCTCTGGACGCGGGACTGAAGATCGGCATGCACGACTGCGGCAAGGCGGAGAGCTTCATTCCCGACTGGCTGGACATGGGCGTGCAGATCTGGGAGCCGGCGCAGACGTGCAACGACCTGCTGGAGGTCAAGCGGACGTATGGAAGAGACCTGATCATCGCCGGCGGCTGGGACAACCAGGGGTACGTCTCCTATCAGGACACCCCGGACGAGGTGCTGCGGGAGGCAGTGATCCGCTACATCGACGAGCTGGCGCCCAACGGCGGCTTCTGCTTCATGTGTCTGCCCATGGGCAACCCCGGAGAGGAGATCTTTGAACGAAAGAGCAAGCTGGTTCAGGAGATCTATGAGGAATACGGCAAGCCCTGGTACAAAAACCACGGTTACTGATCCCTGGGCTGAAAAAGGATCCGGCGGGCGGAGAGCCCGCGGATCCCGAAGGCAAAGGGAACCGAATACAAAAAAGCGCCGGTCCGTTCGGACCGGCGCTTGTGGTTTTTTACATCAGGGGATCCATGTTCAGCGCAGGATGGCCGTGCTCGGTGAGGAAGGCGATCACGCCCTCAGCGTCGGTGGCCACGGTCTCGTCGCAGATCATGTCGGTGAAGTTGTCGATGCCGTAGAGCTCCTTGGCGGTGCGGTTGAGCTTGGCAGCCACGCTGTCCTTCAGCTCTTTGGGCATCCACACGATGCGCTGCACGCCGCCCTCGGCGGAGGCGAACTTCCTGGAGGCGATGAAGTTGCGGCCGTGGCCCATGAAGCCGGGGGTCTGCACGCCGCCGCCGGTCATGGAGGCCAGCTCGCCGAAGGTCATGCCCGTGGGAGTCATGCCCGGGTACTCACGGTTGACGATCACCAGACCGTTGCACTCGGGGAAGATGCCGCAGATGCACTCGAAGCAGCCGCAGGAGGTCATGGGGTCTTCCATGATGGAGTAGAGGGTCACCTTCTCCAGCGCGCCGTATGTGGCCTTGTTGACGGCCTCGTTCACGGACTCGTAAGCGCCGGTGCGCTCGTCGGTGCAGCCCTCCTTGGGAACGGGCAGGCTGGAGCCGTTGGGGTTGAGCTCATAGGTGGCCTTGGCGTCCAGCCAGGACACCGCGCCGCACAGACCCAGACGCTCGGGAGTGACGATGCAGCAGTGGGAGGGAGCGAAGCTCTGGCACAGGATGCAGGTGTAGAACTCGTCCACGCTCTCGTCGGTCATGGAGTCCAGACGCTCGTCGCGGGCGTTGTAGCGGGGAGTGGCCTCCTCGTCCAGGATCCTTCTGGCCTTCTCAGGATCGGTGACCAGGGTGACCTGGCACTTGTCCACCACGGTGCCGAACTCGTCCATGATCATCTCATAGAGCACCTCGGCAAAGTGGCGCAGCCGCAGACCGCGCTCAAAGCTGTCCTTGCTGATGCGGATGCGGAACTGGTTGCGCTGACCGGTGTGCATCACGCCTTCCATATAGTTGAACCAGGTGTGGATCTTCCGCTCGATCACGGACTCGAAGTCGTCCTGCATGCGCTCGCCGTAGACCTCGATGTAGGTGGCCAGAGCCATCTGCACCATATCGGTGGCGTTCTCGGGAATGTCGGGGCCGTCGATGACCAGCTTGTGGTCCTCCACGGCGTCCTTGTCGTGGCGGTTGGTGACCAGCTCGCAGGTGACGTTCTTCTCGTAGACGAACTCGGCGTAGGTCTCCTTCCGACGAATGATCTCGCCCTCGAAGGCGGCGGCGAAGGACACGGGCAGGGTGACCTTCTTGGCCTTGACCTTGATATTGCGCAGCTCGTAGGAGGTCTTGGCGGTCTCGGCGTGGTCGGTGACGGACACCAGCGCGCCGGGGACCTGGTTTTCGCCCAGGTCGATGTCCACGATCACGGGGAAGCCCAGGGCGATGGCGCCGGCGCCGGCGGACACCACGACGTTGTCGATGGCGCCGAAGGTGTTCACAAAGGCGGGTACGCGCTCCTTGGTGTACTGCAGCAGGGCGGGAAGATTGCCGGGCTCCACGGCGCCGAAGATCAGCGCGGCGCGGATGGCCACGGTGACCACGTGGATCACGGCGGTGACGTCGTGGCCCAGGGGGATGACCCGCAGATCCAGACCCATCTTCACGCCGCCGGCGATCACCTGGTCGATGACGTCACCCACCAGGAAGGTGAGCAGACCCTTGTCCTGATACTCCCGGACCACCCGGACCACGTCGTCGGCGTTGTCGGCCTTGCCCAGCACCACGGCCACACCGGGAATGTCGCCGGTGACCAGGGGCACGCCCAGAGAACGGATCACCGCGTCGGGGACGAAGCCGATACCGGCTTCGTTGGCGTAGGGCTCGGCGTTGTCCACGTACTTGAGCATCTCCAGGATCTCCGCGCCCACGGCGGTGGCCAGTCCGGCGTTGAGAGCCTCGCCCAGATCCTCCTTGTTGGAGATCAGGCTCTTGAGTACGTTCACGCAGGCGGGCAGATCGCCCAGCGTTTTTACCTTCACGCCGGTGGCGGCGTAAATGGTGGGGGCAAAGTAGGCGGTGTCGGGGAAGGCAATGGCCTTGTCGGCGCCGTGCTTTGCGATGGCTTCGTTGACTGCCCCTTCGGTCAGTCCGGCAACGGCGTTGGAGCCGCCGTAGATAAGATCGGTCAATACGCTCATAACAGACTCGCTTTCTTTACATATTTGCTGGTTTTTGCGCTCAACCCGTAATATATTGTTAAAAAGTGGGCAAATCAAGGGATTTGTTGTTTTTTGGACGAATAGATAAATCGAGCGGAACAACGGTCCGGTCAACTGTCTATTTTTTCGGACAATCGGTCTGCCAGAGAGCGGAAGCGGCGCAGGGTATCCGGGTCGTCGGACTCCATGCACAGCGCCTCACGGTCGGCGCAGGGTGCCACGTGCAGTCCGCCGGGGAGAGTGGGCAGCGTCAGCCCGTCGGAGGTGTCCGCGCCGGCCTCCATCATTCCCGCGGTGAGCGCGCGCATCATCCGAGCCCGGTGGGGCGTGCTCCAGTAGGTCCGGCAGGCATAGCGTTTGCCCTCCGGCGCCGGAGCCGCGGCCGGGGCCGGTTCCGCAGGGCGGGGGACCGCCAGACGCAGCCGGCCCTCCCAGGCGTCCAGGTTGGCCCGGTAATAGGATCCGGGATCCCCGACGTCCCGCCAGTAGCCCTCCATGGGCACGCCCTGTATGGGCAGACCTTCCCGCAGCAGCCGGGGAAAGAGATCCCTGGCGAAGTCGAAGGGGGTGTTCTCCGGCACCCGTTCCATGGCCTCTCGGCCCAGAACGTAGATCCCGGTGTTGACCAGATCCGTCACCACCTGGCCCCAGGCGGGCTTTTCGATAAAGCGCCGGACCAGGCCGCTTTCGTCGGTGACCGCCAGACCGTAGGGCAGGGGCGCCTCGTGAGGATACAGCCCCATGGTCACCGCGCTGTGCCGCCGAAGGTGGGCGTCCCAGAGGACCCGCAGATCCAGATCGCAGGCGGCGTCGCCGCTGATGACAAGAAAATCCTCTCCACCGGTGAAGTCGGCGCAGTTTTTCACCGCGCCGGCCGTGCCCAGGGCCTTTCCCTCCGTACGGTATTCCATGCGGACGCCCAGGTCGGCGCCGTCGCCGAACCAGCGGCGGATCTGCTCACCCTGAAACGCCAGCGTGCAGCAGATACGGTCAAAGCCGCACTCTGCCAGGTGCCGGACGATGTGTTCCAGCAGCGGGCGGCCCATAAGCTCCGCCATGGGCTTGGGGATCGTACCGTGGGTCACCGTCCGCAGACGGGTGCCCCGGCCTCCGGCCAAAATGACAGCCTTCATGGGAATGAAAAACTCCTTTTTATCTGTTTGCAGGGAGTTTTTGCAGACGAAGGGTTTTTTATACGGCGCGCCGTCGGACGGCGGGGTCATCCAATCAAGCAAAACAGCAGCGGAATGAGCGCGAGGTGACTTTTTGATGCAGGGCATAAAAAAGTCGCCGCAAGCGATATGCAGCTTGCGGTGACGCGGGGATTCACCCACCTGCGGGCGGGCCACAATCACAGAGACAACTCCCGTCAAGCAAAACAGCAGACCGCACAGCGAAAGGCCGAAGTTGTCGACGAGGCGTGAAGCGGCCGTGGGGTCTGCTGTTTGGGAAGGAGGAGCAGCGGAATGAGCGCGAGGTGACTTTTTGATGCAGGGCATAAAAAAGTCGCCGCAAGCGATATGCAGCTTGCGACGACGTGGTGACCCAGCGGGGATTCGAACCCCGGACCCACTGCTTAAAAGGCAGTTGCTCTGCCTGCTGAGCTACTGAGTCATACAGGAAGCGCTGAAAAAGGCTCAGGGCTTCCCGATACGGGCCGGCATGGCCAGCCCCGATGGCTGGGATGGCGCGGCTCGAACGCGCGAATGCAGGAGTCAAAGTCCTGTGCCTTACCACTTGGCGACATCCCAAAGTGGAAATATGCAGGGGACTGGGACTGGCCCAATCCCCTGTGGATGGGGTGGGATATGGGGCTCGAACCCACGACACCCGGAACCACAATCCGGTGCTCTACCAACTGAGCTAATCCCACCATATTGTAACCGAGCCTTTCAGGCGCCTGGCGCGCCAGGAGGGACTCGAACCCCCGGCCTACTGCTTAGAAGGCAGTTGCTCTATCCGGCTGAGCTACTGGCGCATGTCCGCTGCCTTCATGGAAGCTGGAGCGGGTGAAGGGAATCGAACCCTCGTACCCAGCTTGGAAGGCTGGTATTCTACCATTGAATTACACCCGCAGGCTAAAGCATAATACCATCTGCCGGGGCGGATGTCAAGACTTCCCGCAGAAAAAATTCCTTCTCCGGACGTCCGCCCCGGGCGGGGACTCAACCGTGGTAGAGCTTGTGGTTTTCGTATCGCGGCTCGCAGGTCAGATTCACGTTCAGCTTGGAGAGAGTGTTCTCGTCCGCGGCGGACAAAATCACCGTGGCGTGGGCCTCGGACCCGGACAGCTCGTTGAGCGCCTCCATGGCCCGGGAGGCCACCGGATCCGTGACGGCGCACACCGCCAGAGCGATCAGCGCCTCGTTCACGTGGAGCCGGGGATTGTGGCTGCCCAGATGCTCCACCTTCAGGTGGTGCAGCGGCCGGATGATCTCCGGGGAGAGGAGCATGACGGAATCGTCGATGCCCGCCAGAGTCTTGAGGGCGTTGATCACGCAGGCGCTGCAGGCGCCCAGCAGGGAGCTGGTCTTGCCGGTGACGATCCGCCCGTCCGGCAGCTCCATAGCCACGGCGGGGGTGTCGCCGTTGACGCGGGATTTTTCCAGCGCGGGGGCCACAGGGGGGCGGTCCGTTCCCGCGATGCCCATCTGGTTCATCAGCAGCTCCAGCTTGTAGACCGCGCTCTGCTCGGCCATGCCCTTGCGCATCTCGCAGCAGGTGCGGTACCAGCGGCGGATGATCTCCTGCCGGCTGGCCTCCCGGCACACCTCATCGTCGGAGATGCAGTAGCCGGCCATGTTCACCCCCATATCCGTGGGGCTTTTGTAGGGACTCTTTCCCAGGATCCGCTCCAGAATGGCGGACAGCACCGGAAAGATCTCCACGTCCCGGTTGTAGTTCACCGCCTGGGTGCCGTAGGCCTCCAGATGGAAGGGGTCGATCATGTTTACGTCGTCCAGATCGGCGGTGGCGGCCTCGTAGGCCAGGTTCACCGGGTGCTTCAGCGGCAGGTTCCAGATGGGGAAGGTCTCGAACTTGGCGTAGCCCGCCTGCTCGCCCCGGATGTGATGCTGGTAGAGCTGGCACAGGCAGGTGGACATTTTTCCGCTGCCGGGGCCGGGAGCGGTGACCACCACCAGCGGGCGGGTGGTCTCGATGAAATCGCTCTTGCCAAAGCCGTCGGGGGAGACGATCAGCGGCAGGTTGGCGGGGTAGTCGGGGATGAAATACTGCCGGTAAACGGGCAGACCCAGGGCCTCCAGCCGTTTCTGGAACTGGGCGGCGGCCTCCTGGCCCCGGCAGTGGGTGATGCACACGCTGCCCACGTAAAGCCCGCTGGCCCGGAAGGCGTCGATGAGCCGCAGAGCCTCCATGTCGTAGGTGATGCCAAGGTCGCCCCGGCGTTTGTTGCGCTCGATATCGTCGGCGGAGATGACCACGATGATCTCGGCCTCGTCCTTCATCTCCATGAGCATCTTGATCTTGCTGTCCGGCTCAAAGCCGGGGAGCACCCGGGAGGCGTGGAAATCGTCAAAGAGCTTGCCGCCGAATTCCAGGTACAGTTTGCCGCCCAGCTCGGCGATCCGCTGCCGGATCCGCTCCGACTGCATGCGAACGTACTTGTCGTTGTCAAAACCGATCTTGCGCATTTCCGTCCTCCCCATTACACGCCGTAGTTTGCTCCCGGGTTCAAAAAGGAGCAGGCGGTGAGATACTTTGTCATGCACCGAACCGTCTGGCTGCGCACCAGATAGGTCTCCTCCGCGGTGCTTACGTACAGATCCTGGCCCTGCAGGATGGCAATGCCGGTGAGCCGGTCCAGGGGGATCTCCGCGCCGGGGATCTCCAGCCGGTCCGAAAACAGCCGCATCTCGCCGCTGTCCAGGCTTTTCTGATCTTTGGCGAACTCCACCCGGTGGGTGACCACGTCGGCGTCGGCAAAGATCGGCTGCTCCGGATCCGCCTCCCGGCACAGGCGGCGGATCTCCTCCGTCTGCCAGCGGCTCCAGTCCCGGAGATTGTCAAAGGGCAGCCCCTCTCCCGCCAGAAAGCCCGTGGGAAGCCAGCGGAAGGAAAAGCCGCATTTCCAGCAGCGGACGGTGTCGCCCTTGCTGCGCAGGGAGTGGAGCATGCCGCAGCGGGGGCAGATGAACAGCAGCCGCTCCATGTGCTCGGCGCCCCGCCGTCCGTGGAAACGCACGGGGTTGGCCCGCTGCCGGGCGTAGGCGTCCTCGGACAGGTCCTCCCGGATGCAGCGGTTGATCTCCTCGGCGGTCATGGAGCGAAGCTTTTCCGGGGGATAGACCCGGACCACGCCTCCCCGCATCCGCCCCCGGCGGATGGAGGAGCCGGCCCAGCGGGGAGAGGTGAAGTATCCGCCCTCCAGCCGATAGGTGACCAGCTTGACCCCGGCGGTGCGGACCAGCTTGCCCGCCGTGGGCAGCATCGGGCCGGTGACGCCGTCCCAGGTGCGGTTCCCCTCGGGGAAGAACGCCACGCTCTCGCCCTTCTTCAGATGCCGGAGAATGGCCATCACCGTGCCGACGGCGCTGCCGGATTTCTGCCGGGGGATGGGGTCCAGGGCCCACCGGATCAGCCGTCCCACGCCCTTCTGGCGGAGCAGATGTTCGCTGGAGACGAAATACATCTGCTCGGTGAAGCCGCTGCCCACCAGAATGGGGTCCCAGTCGGTGACGTGGTTGCATAAAAGCACAAACGGCCCCTTCACGCCCGAGAGGGGGGAGCGGTAGCCAAGAAAAAGTCTGCACACCAGCCGCATCAGCGGCCGCAGCAGCTTCCATATGCGTTGATGCCGTCGGTGAGGATCCTTTTCCGCGGTGTGTTTTTCTTCCAAAGACGGCACCCCCTTTATCCATGTGACGGGAGCGGCGCGATCCGCTCCAACAAAACAATAATATACTATATTCCCCGTTTTTCGGCAACCGGGAATCTGAACTTTTTTCCCGCCGACGGGTCCGTTCTCCGGCAATGCACAACCCGGCCGCGGCGGGGAGAGGTTTCTTTGTGCACCGAAGATGTTTTTTTCACCGGTCCAAAACGGGTAAAATATAGAAGGAAAGTCGTGTCATCTCGTCAAACGGGTTTTATGGAGGAGGAGATACCTATGGCAAAAATCACACCGAAGGAGAACTACCTGCGCCTGGGCCGGGGGGAAGACCCCGCCTACGTGCCCCGTTTTACCATGATGGGGGACGAGTACCTGGGAGAGGCCTGCTGCAAGATGCTCGCCCCCAGGGTGTTCCAGCAGAACCACTTTACCGACGGCGGATACGACATGTGGGGCGTGCGCTACAAAGCCGACAGCGAGACCGGCGCCACCCTGCCCGAGCCCGGCTACTTCCTGCTGCACGATATCGACGACTGGGAAAAGGTGGTCAAATTCCCGGAGCGGCCGGAGGGGCTGGATTATGAGAAGATGTACGAGGCCGACCTGAAGGAATCCAACATCGACCGGAACATGTCCGCCACCATGGCCGGACCGGGGTTCATGCCCTTCCAGCAGCTGGTGGCCCTCATGGGCTTTACCGAAGGGCTCATGGCCCTTTACACCGACCCGGATACCGTTCGTGACATGCTCAACGCCATGGTGGACTGGATCGAGCCGGTGATGAACGCCACGGTGGAGTATTACAAGCCGGACATCTGGTACATACTGGACGACAGCTGCGCCAAGCAGACGCCCTTTTTCTCCATGGAGACGTACCGGGAGGTGTTCAAGCCCATCTACACCCGCCTGGCCAAACCGGCGATGGAGCGGGGCATCCCCATTGAGTTCCACAACTGCGGCCGCTTTGAGGACCAGATCCCCGACATGCTGGACTTCGGCGTGAAATACACCGATCCCGCCCAGGAGACCAACAACCTTCTGGAGATCAAGGAGAAATACCGGGGCAAGCTGTGCATCGTGGGCGGCTGGGACTGGGACCACCACATCCCCGCCAACTGGCCGGACTTCGACGAGGAGGAGATCCGACAGGGCGTTCGGGACTCCATCGACAAGTACTCTGTGGGGGGCGGCTACGCCTTCGGCGGCGGCGTGCCGGGCCTGGCCGACGCGCCCAGGCGGGTCAACGAGATCGTCAGAGACGAGGTCCACTGGTACGGACGGAAGGTCTACGGCTACAAGGACTGAGCCCCGGGCCGATCCCGGACATATTTTTGACTCCCGGACCCCGCTGCCGCTTGACGGCGGCGGGGTTTCGGAATAATATAGATATACATTAAAATATCAATTCAGCAAATCTTTCGGCACCGAGCGCAGAAAGGAGTCAACATGAAAATCCTGCTTGTGGGCGGATTCCTGGGTTCCGGGAAAACCAGCTTCATTCTCAAGCTGGCGCATCACATGATCGACGATCTGGGCATCAGCAACATCGTTATCATCGAAAACGAGATCGGGGAGATCAGCGTGGATGACAAGGTGCTCAAGGGTTCCGGGTATCAGGTCAAGGGGCTGTTTGCCGGCTGCGTGTGCTGCACCCTGGCGGGGGAGCTGCCCACCACCGTCATTCAGATCCAGCGGGACATCAACCCGGACTGGATCATAATGGAGGCCACCGGCGTGGCGTTCCCCTACTCCATCAAGGAGAACCTTCAGCACGCGCTGGGGATGGACTGCCGCATCTGCTGCCTGACGGACGCCCAGCGCTGGAAACGGCTCATCGGCCCCATGGGCCACCTGTTCGAGTACCAGCTCAAGGGCGCGGATCTGATCCTGGTCAATAAAAAGGATCTGGTGGACGAGGCCACCCTGGCCGAGGTCATGGAGGGCGTGCGCGGCTACAACGCCACCGCCCGGATCGCCGCCACCTGTGCCAACGAAGCCATTCCGGAGGGACTGTTCCAGGCAGTCCTTGAAAAGGAGGATTGACGAGCATGGAAGAGAAGGATCTGCACGACCATCACGACCACGACCACGAACACACCGGGTTCGAGAAGACCTGCGGCTGCGTCCATCCCGGGGACCATGAGGACGATCACGACCACGACCATGACCATGAACATGATCACGACCATGAGCATCATCATGACCACGATCATGAGCATGATCACGAGCACCATCACGATCACGACCATGACCATGGGGAAGAATGCCACGATCCCAACTGCACCGACCCAAGCCATCACCACCATCACCACGACGAGCTGGTGGAGATCTCCCATCATGAGAGCTCCGTGATCGGCGCCATGCGCTTCACCATGGCCACCGCGGACTATGACGAGGCGGAAAAACAGCTGGCCGCCCAGATGCGGGAGGCCGGCCGGCGCATCACTGAGGCCGGCGGCATCATCGGCCACATCAAATTCGTCCTGACCGCCGCGGGGAAGTGCGGACAGATCTCCGTCACGGACGTGGACGAGAGCATCCGCCGCTTTGACGGCGGCACTTCCCAGGTGGAGGGCGTGGCCATCGTCTTCCTGGTGGAGGACGACGTTCTCACCCATATCCTGGAGGAGACCATCGGCACGCTGAAAGCCCCGGAATGATCCCCGGACAGAGAATACGTCCTGCGCCCCCGCCGATCCGGCGGGGGCGCTGTCGTACGGGCCGTTCACATTTTCTCCTTTATTTTCGGCCCGACGCGTGCTATAATGCTACGATACGTGATCTCCGCGCATTACCGCGAACAAGAAAGGCAGTCGTGATCCATGGGACTTTTCAATAAACTGTTCGGAACCTACTCCCAGCGGGAGGTAAAAAAGATCGAGCCCATCGTGGAGAAGATCGAGGCGATGAGCGACGAATACGCCGCTCTCTCCGACGAGGCGCTCCGCGCCAAGACGGAGGAGTTCAAGACCCGCTATGCCCAGGGTGAGACGCTGGACAGCCTGCTGCCGGAGGCCTTTGCCGCCGTGCGGGAGGCCAGCTGGCGGGTGCTGGGCATGCGCCCGTTCCCCGTGCAGCTCATCGGCGGCGTGGTGCTCCACCAGGGGCGCATCGCCGAGATGAAGACCGGCGAGGGCAAGACCCTGGTGGCAGTGCTGCCGGCGTATCTCAACGCTCTCACGGGCCAGGGCGTCCACATCGTCACCGTCAACGACTATCTGGCCAAGCGGGACAGCGAGTGGATGGGCAAGGTCTACCGCTTCATGGGCCTGTCCGTGGGCCTGATCGTCCACGATCTGGACCAGAAGCAGCGCCGGGAGGCCTACGCCGCGGACGTCACCTACGGCACCAACAATGAGATGGGCTTTGACTATCTGCGGGACAACATGGCCTTGTTCAAAGAGCAGATGGTCCAGCGGGGCCACGCCTTTGCCATCGTGGACGAGGTGGACTCCATCCTCATCGACGAGGCCCGGACGCCCCTGATCATCTCCGGTCAGGGGGACGAGTCCACCGACCTGTACCGCCGGGCGGACGATTTCGTGTCCCGGCTGCGGCGGATGGTGGTCACCTCCGTGGACGAGAAGGCGGAGGAGTCCGAGGATCTGGACGCCGACTACGTGGTGGACGAAAAGGCCCGTACCGCCACGCTCACCGCCCGGGGCATCGCCAAGGCGGAGCGGGAATTCAACCTGGAAAACCTGGCGGACGTGGAAAATTCCACCCTCTCCCATCACATCAACCAGGCCATCAAGGCCCACGGCGTGATGAAAAAGGACATCGACTACGTGGTCAAGGACGGGGAGATCATCATCGTCGACGAGTTCACCGGGCGGCTGATGATCGGCCGGCGCTACTCCGAGGGGCTCCACCAGGCCATCGAGGCCAAGGAGCACGTGGACGTGCAGAAGGAATACAAGACCCTGGCCACCATCACCTTCCAGAACTATTTCCGGCTCTACGGAAAGCTCTCGGGCATGACGGGCACCGCCCTCACCGAGAAGGAGGAGTTCGAGGCCATTTACAACCTGGACATCGTGGAGATCCCCACCAACAAGCCGGTGCGCCGCATCGACCACAACGACGTGGTGTACACCAAGGAGGAGGGGAAGGACAAGGCCATCCTGGAGCAGATCCGGGCCTGCCACGAAAAGGGCCAGCCGGTGCTGGTGGGCACCATCTCCATTGAAAAGAGCGAGTATCTCTCCTCACTGCTGAAAAAGGAGCGCATCCCCCACAACGTCCTCAACGCCAAGTACCATGAGAAGGAAGCGGAGATCATCGCCCAGGCGGGCAAGCTGGGGGCGGTGACCATCGCCACCAACATGGCCGGACGAGGCACGGACATCATGCTGGGAGGCAACGCGGAGTATCTTGCCAAGGCGGACCTGAAGAAGGCCGGCTATACCGACGAGACCATCGCCGAGGCCACCGGCTACGCCGAGACCGGCGATCCGGAGATCCTGGAGGCCCGAAAGCTGTTCCAGGAGCGCATGGCCGCCCACAAGGAGATCACCTCCGCCGAGGCCGAGCAGGTCCGGCAGGCCGGGGGCCTTTACATTCTGGGCACCGAGCGCCACGATTCCCGCCGGATCGACAACCAGCTCCGCGGCCGGTCTGGCCGGCAGGGGGATCCCGGCGAGAGCCGGTTCTTCCTGGCCCTCACCGACGACGTGATGCGCCTGTACGGCTCCGAGCGGTTCATGGGACTCTTTGAGAACATGAAGGCCGCCGACGATATGCCCATTGAGCACAAGCTGCTGACCAACGCCCTGGAGTCGGCCCAGAAGACCGTGGAGAGCCGCCACTTCCAGGCCCGGAAGAGCACCCTGGAGTTCGACGACGTGATGAATGTCCAGCGGAATCTGATCTACGCCGAGCGGCGCAAGGTGCTGGACGGGGAGAACATCCGGGAGAACATCCGGGGCATGATCTCCGAAACGGTGGCCGACGCGGTGGGGAACGTGCCGCCGGAAAACGCCGCAGATCTCTCCGAGCGGCTCAAGCCCCTGGAGGCGCTGTTCCTGCGCCCCGGCCAGGTGACCTGGCGGGACGGCATGACGGTGGAGGAGCTCAATGAGGAGCTCAACACCCTGGCGGAACAGGCCTACGACCAGCGGGAGGAAGCCGTCTGCCGGAAGGTGGACAGCCCCACGGCCATGCGGGAGCTGGAGCGGATGGTGATGCTCCGGGTGGTGGACGAGTACTGGATGGAGCACATCGACGCCATGGACGACCTGCGCCGGGGCATCGGGCTGCGGGGCTACGGCAACGTAAAGCCCATCGACGCCTACAAGCAGGAAGGCTTCGACATGTTCGAGCAGATGATCGCGGGCATCCGCTCCGAGGTGGTGCGCCGCATCTTCACCGTCCAGGTCAGCACGAGAGAATCCATCCAGCGCAGGAGCACCGTGAAAAACACCGTGACCAACACCCCCGGAGACGGCACAGTGAAAAAGCAGCCGGTGAAGAAGGTCAAAAAGCCCGGCCGGAACGATCCCTGCCCCTGCGGAAAGCTGCGGCCCAACGGGCTGCCCATGAAGTATAAGGACTGCTGCGGGAAGCACGCCTCGTGATCCCGCCGGAACGGTAAACAGATATGGCATTTCATCTGACAGAAAAAAACGGCCTGTCCTGGGTCAGCTCCGACCTGCTGGGACCCCGGCACGTGTTTACCCGGCGGCTGGGGGGCGTGGGGGACTTCCCCTACTCCTCCCACCCGGACCCGGTGTGGGAGCAGCCGGAGGTCCAGAACCGGGTCCGGGAGCTGTGGCTGCGGCTCCGGGACGCGGGAGGCTTCCCGGAGGAGGGCTTCTGCTTTACTCATCAGATCCACGGCACGGAGATCCGGGCCGTCACCGCGGCGGATCGGCTTCTTCCGCCGCTGGCGGCGGTGCCTCCCGACTGCGACGGGCTCATCACCGATCAGCCCGGGGTGCCGCTGTGTATCTTCACCGCCGACTGCGTGCCCGTGCTGCTCTCCGAGCCGGAGCGGGGCCTGGTCTGCGCGGTCCACAGCGGCTGGAAGGGCACCGTGAAGGACATGATGGGCGCCGCCGTCCGGGCCATCTGCGCCATGGGCGGCCGGGCGGAGAACATCCGGGCCGCCATCGGGCCCGCCGCCTCCGGCTGCTGCTATGAGACGGGCCCGGAGGTGGCCGACGCGGTAAAGGCGCTGCTGGGCGCCGACGCCGAGGGGGTCTGCCCGCCGGAGGAAGGAGTCCCCGGCAAATTCATGGTGGATCTCAAGGAGGCCAATCGCCGCCGGCTGCTGCAGCTGGGGGTATCGGCGGAGCGGGTGGACGTTTCCCCCGACTGCACCATGTGCCTGTCCGACGTGTACTGGTCCCATCGGGTCACCGGCGGGGTCCGGGGCACCATGGCCTCTGTCATTATGCTGTGAGGAAAGAGATATGGGAAAGAGAATGACCAGCCTTCTGCTGGCGCTGCTTCTTCTGACGGGCCTCCTGGCCGGCTGCGGCGAAAAGCCGGAGCCCGAGGAGGAAACGCCCAACGATATCGAGCTGAGCGACACCGTATCCGGTGAGACGCTGACCGCCGGACAGGCGGCGGACAACGTGTTCTCCCTGGCGGTGGATCTGGAGAAATCCCTCAACCCCATCACCACCCGGAGCACCCTCAACCAGATGGTGGACAACCTGGTCTACGACCGGCTGTTCGAGGTGGACGAGAACTTCAACGTCTCCTCCCGGGTCCTGGAGGACTGGTATTACTCCAAAAACGATCAGGGCGGCGGGACATGGGTCCTCACCGTGCGGGACGGCATCCAGATGCACGACGGCTCCATGCTCACGGCGGAGGATATCCGCTATTCCGTGTCCCGGATCTTTACCTCCGGCAGCACGTACTATCAAAAACAGCTGGGCGGCGCGGTGTACGCCAGCACCTTCCAGGGCCAGCTGTATCTCAGCGGAGATTTCGCCAACGGGCTGCTGCCCCTGCGGATGTCCGTGCCCATCATCAAATCCGTGGAAAACTCCATCAAGGAGAACACTCCCATCGGCTCCGGGCCCTACACCTTCTCGGAGGACCTGAGCTGCCTTCAAAAGTTTGACGGCTATGAGAACGCCGACACCCTGCCTCTGGACACCATCTATCTGCGCCCCTACACCGACCCCGAGAGCCTGATCACCGAGTATGAGAGCGCGCTGGTGGATCTGGTGATCAACGATCCCACCAGCATCTACAACATGGGCTACGGCGGCAAGAACGAAAAGCGGGTCTTTCCCACCACCAACTTCCACTTCATCGGCTTCAACAGCAAAAGCGACTTTTTCCAGGTGGAGGCCTACCGCCAGGCCATGAACTGGCTCATCAACCGGGACCGGGTGGCGAAAAACGCCCTGGACGACGCCGTGACCCCCACGGTGCTGCCGCTTCACCCCAACAGCTCCCTGTATGACGAGGCCATCGCCGCCGAGCTGGCCTACGACACCGAGCGGGGACTGATGGAGCTGGAAAAGGGCGGGTGCCGGGATCTGGACGGGGACGGCATGCTGGAGTACGCCGTCTCCGGCTCCAAGCGGGAGATCGAGCTCAACTTCGTGGTGTGCGCCGACAGCGCCTACAAGGTCCAGGCCGCCCGTCAGATCGCGGAGGATCTGGAATCCGTGGGCCTGCACGTGCACCTGCGGGAGCTGACCTGGAACGAGTACATCGCCGCCCTCACCGTGCTGGAGAACGAGGATGAGGACGAGGAGCCTGAGTGGGTCTGGGACATGTACTACGGGGAGATCGCCCTGACCGCCGACTGCGACACCCGGACTCTCTGCACCGGCAGCCGCAAGGACGACGGCACTCTCAACTACGGGGCCTGGAACGTCGGGGCGCTGACCTCCTCGGTGCTGACTTTCCTGGGGGCCACAGACGAGGAGCGTCCCGAGGCGAAGACGGAAATGCTCCGGGCCGTCATCGAGAACAGCGTGTTTATCCCCATCTGCTTTGAAAAGCGGGAGGCCATTTCCCACATCGGCGTCATCAAGGGCATGACGCCCAACCAGTACGACCTGTTCTCCAACATAGCCGACTGGACCATCAACCTGAGCTGACCGTTACGAAAGGAGAGCGCCATGACCGATCAGGAACTGCTGGACCTCGCCCGCGCCGCCGCGGAAAGATCCTACTCACCCTATTCCCACTTCCCCGTGGGCGCCGCGCTGGAGTGCGCCGACGGCACCGTCTTTACCGGCTGCAACGTGGAGAACGCCGCCTACGGCGACACCATCTGTGCCGAGCGCACCGCCGCGGTGAAGGCGGTGAGCGAAGGCCGCCGGGACTTTCAGCGCATCGCCATATGGGGCAACAGCCGGGAATACTGCTATCCCTGTGGCTCCTGCCGCCAGTTTCTGCAGGAGTTCAACCGGCACATGACCGTGATCTGCGGCAGGGGAGACGGCGCTTTCGTCCGCCACCCCCTCTCGGAGATGATGCCCTTCACCTTCGACTTCTGACCCCCGCCGGAGACCCCGGAAGGGACCGGGAAACGGCTGAAAATTTCGTATAAACCAACAAACTTTTATTTGAAAAATTGTGAAATCCCCCTTGACATTCAAGGGGGATTTTGGTATTCTATCGGAGCGCCTGTATGGAAAGCAGGGCGCATTATGCGGTGAAGCGGGAGATTGCATCGGTTTTCGGTGGTAACTTCCGTGGAGTATGTCCGTAAATCGGGCGGCTGAGAGTTTCGTTTCCCCGGCCAACGAGGTGTATATCGCCGGCACGGGAGATAGACCGGCCAAAAGCCGGTTTGTTTTTCGGTCCGGGTCTGATACACACGGCGCAGTGGATGAAACTTCTCACCGTACCACTGGGCGGGCGCCATCCGCCTAAGTACGAATGATTACTGGAGGAAAAATCATGGCAGCAAAGAAAATGATCCGCATCCGTCTCAAGGCTTACGACCATCAGCTGATCGACAAGGCCGCCGAGACCATCGTTGAGACCGCCAAGCGCACCGACGCCAAGGTCTCCGGCCCCATCCCTCTGCCCACGCAGAAGGAGATCGTCACCATCCTGCGCGCCGTCCACAAGTACAAGGACAGCCGGGAGCAGTTCGAGCGCCGCACCCACAAGCGCCTCATCGACATCATCTCCCCCACCCAGAAGACCGTGGAGGCCCTGATGAACCTCGAGCTCCCCGCCGGTGTGGAGATCGAGATCAAGCTCTGATCGACACCTTTTATTATTCATTTCCCCGCGCCTTAAAAATCTGTATTGAACCCCATCCCCGCGAGAGGGGAACGGGTCAAGTCGGGAGCCTCCGGGACAGCCAATGGTCTCATGCGACCCGACCAATAACCTGAAAGGAGAACACCTAATGAAGAAGGCCATCATCGGCAAGAAGGTCGGCATGACGCAGATCTTCGATGAGCAGGGCAAGGTCGTCCCCGTGACCGTTATCGAGGCCGGCCCCTGCAAAGTGGTCCAGAAGAAGACCGAGGACAAGGAAGGCTACGCCTCCGTCCAGCTGGGCTTCGACGAAGTTCCCGAGCGCAAGCTCACCAAACCCGAGAAGGGTCACCTTGACAAGGCGGAGGCCGGCGCGCTGCGCGTGCTGCACGAGTTCCGCCTGGACAACGCCGCGGAGATGAACGTGGGCGACGTGATCAAGGCCGACGCCTTCCAGGCCGGCGACAAGGTCGACGTTACCGGCATCAGCAAGGGCAAGGGCTACGCCGGCGTTATCAAGCGCTGGGGCGCCCAGCGCACCCCCACCACCCACGGCGGCGGCCCCGTGCATCGGCACGCCGGCTCCATGGGCTCCAGCACGGATCCCAGCCGCATCCTGCCGGGCAAGATCGGCGCCGGTCACATGGGCGCTGAGCAGGTCACCGTGCAGAACCTGGACGTGGTCAAGGTGGACAGCGAGCTGAACATGATCGTTATCCGCGGTGCGATCCCCGGCCCCAAGGGCGGCGTGGTCTTCATCCGCAACACGGTGAAGAACAACGTGGTCAAGAAGGCTCAGGTCGCCACCAGCGTCAACCCGCAGAAGGCTTCCGCCCGTACCAACCCGCAGAAGGCTTCCGCCCGTACCCGCTAAAGAAAGGAGAGTATGATTTATGCCTAAGGCGAATCTTTACAACATGGCCGGCGAGCAGGTCGGCGAGGTTGAGCTCTCCGAGGCCGTTTTCGGCATTGAGCCCAACGAGGTGGTCCTTCACGCGGCCATCAAGAATTATCTGGCCAACCGCCGGCAGGGCACTCAGAGCGCTCTGACCAAAGGCGAGGTCTCTTACTCCACCATCAAGCCCTGGCGTCAGAAGGGCACCGGCCGCGCCCGCGCCGGCTACAAGGGCTCCCCCGTGTGGACCCACGGCGGCGTTGCCTTCGCCCCCAAGCCCCGGAGCTACCGCTACACCATCAACCGCAAGGAAAAGCGTCTGGCTCTCAAGAGCGCCCTGTCCGTCAAGGCCGCCGAGAGCAAGATCCTCGTGGTGGACGGGCTGAACTTCGACGAGATCAAGACCAAGGCCTGCGCCTCCTTCCTGGAGAAGCTGGGCGTCGCCGGCCAGGCCATGATCATCACCGAGAACGTGAACGAGAACGTGGTCAAGTCCGCCCGGAACATCCCCGGCGTGGAGACCACCATCGCCACCATCCTGTCTCCCTATGAGATCATGAAGGCCCGCACGCTGGTTGTGGACAAAGCCGCCCTTGCCAAGATCGAGGAGGTTTACTGCTGATGAAGAGCGTTTATGATATCGTCATTCGCCCGGTCATCACCGAGCAGTCCATGGAAGACCTGGACATCAAGAAATTCGTGTTCGAGGTGGACAAGAACGCCACCAAGATCGAGATCAAGAAGGCTGTGGAGGAGATCTTCGGCGTCACTGTTCTCAAGGTGACCACCACCACCGTCCACGGCAAGAAAAAGCGCACCGGCCGCTACCCCGCGGGATTCCGGAAAACCTGGAAGAAGGCCGTTGTGAAGCTGAGCGAAGATTCCAAGAACATTGAGATCTTTGAAGGCATGGCGTAAGGGAGGTAAACGGGAATGTCTATTAAAACTTATCGTCCTATCACTCCTGCCCGCCGGCACATGACCGTCTCCGGCTTTGACGGTGTGGACAAGCACGCCGCTCCCGAGAAGTCCCTGGTCGAGGTCAAGAAGAAGAACGCCGGCCGCAACAGCTACGGCCGCATCACCGTCCGTCATCACGGCGGCGGCAACCGGCAGAAGTACCGCATCATCGACTTCAAGCGCGACAAGCGCGATCAGCAGGCCACCGTCCTCCGCCTGGAGTACGACCCCAACCGCAGCTCCTTCATCGCCCTTCTGGAGTACGCCGACGGTGAGCGCCGCTATATCCTCGCCCCCGTGGGCCTGAAGACCGGCGACGTGGTCGTGGCCGGCGAAGGCGCCGACATCAAGCCCGGCAACGCTCTGCCTCTGGCCAACATCCCCGTGGGCACCGTGATCCACAACATCGAGATGTACCCCGGCAAGGGCGGCCAGCTGGTCCGCTCCGCCGGCAACGCCGCGCAGCTGATGGCCAAGGAAGGCACCATGGCCACCATCCGTATGCCCTCCGGCGAGATGCGCAAGGTCCGCCTGGTGTGCTACGCCACCGTGGGCCAGGTGGGCAACATCGATCACGCCAACGTCTCCCTGGGCAAGGCCGGCCGTGTCCGTCACATGGGCCGCCGTCCCAAGGTCCGCGGCTCCGTCATGAACCCGGTGGACCACCCCCATGGCGGCGGCGAGGGCAAGTCCCCCGTGGGCCGTCCCGGCCCTGTGACCCCCTGGGGCAAGCCGACCCTGGGTTACAAGACCCGCAAAAAGAAGAATCCCACCGATAAGTTCATCGTGAAGCGCCGCAACGCCAAGTAAGGAGGGAAGGAAATATGAGCAGAAGTATCAAGAAAGGCCCCTTCGCAGCTCCCGAGCTGCTCAAGAGAGTCGATGAAATGAACAAGACCGGCGAGAAGAAGGTCCTCAAGACCTGGTCCCGCAGCTCTACCATCTTCCCGTCCTTTATCGGCCACACCTTTGCCGTGCACGACGGCCGCCGCCACGTCAGCGTGTATATCACCGAGGATATGGTCGGCCACAAGCTGGGCGAGTTCGTGCCTACCCGCACGTTCCGCGGCCACGCCGGCAGCAAGACTTCCGGTAAGTAAGGAGGAGAGATATTATGGAAGCAAGAGCTGAACACAAATTTGCGCGTATTTCTCCCCGTAAGGTCAAGATCGTCTGCGATCTGATCCGTGACAAGGACGCCGAGCTGGCCAAGGGCATCCTGCGGCACACTCCCAACCACGGCGCCGAGCTGCTCTACAAGGTCCTGTGCAGCGCCTGCGCCAACGCGGAGAACAACCACGAGATGGACCCCTCCAAGCTGTACGTCTCCCAGGTGCTGGTCACTCCCGGCCCCACCATGAAGCGCGGACGGGCCTCCGCCCGGGGCCGCTACTCCCCCATCCTGAAGAGAACCAGCCACATCACCGTTGTTGTGGCAGAGAAGGAGGCTTGATTTATGGGACAGAAAGTTAATCCGCACGGCCTCCGCGTCGGCGTTATCAAGGATTGGGACTCCCGCTGGTATGCCCGGCCCGACAAGGTGGGCGATCTGATCGTGGAGGACGACAAGATCCGCAAGTTCCTGAAGAAAAAGCTGTACGCCGCCGGCGTACCCACCATTGAGATCGAGCGCGACAGCGCCAAGGTCCGCATCTTCATCCACTGCTCCCGTCCCGGCGTCGTGATCGGCAAGGGCGGCGCTGAGATCGAGAAGCTGCGCCTTGAGGTGGAGAAGCTCATCGGCAAGCCCGTGGCGCTGTCCATCGTGGAGGTCCGCACTCCCGACACCAACGCCCAGCTGGTCGCCGAGAACATCGCCCAGCAGCTGGAGAAGCGCATCGGCTTCCGCCGCGCCATGAAGAACGCCATCAGCCGCGCCATGCGTATGGGCGCCAAGGGCATCAAGGTCTCCTGCGGCGGCCGTCTCGGCGGCGCCGAGATCGCCCGGAGCGAGACCTATCACGAGGGCACCATCCCCCTGCAGACCCTGCGGGCCGACATCGACTACGGCTTTGCCGAGGCTGCCACCACTTACGGCCGCATCGGCGTAAAGGTCTGGATCTACAAGGGTGAGATCCTCACCACCACTCTGCGTACCACTCCCCGTGTCATGGATACCAGCAAGCCTCTGAACGACCGGCGCCGGGACAACCGGAACCGTCGGGACAACCGCGGCTACAATCGGGACAATCGCAGCGGCCAGAGCGGGTATAACCGTGACAACCGGAGCCAGAGCAGCGGCCAGCGTCCCGCCGGCCAGGGCTACAGCCGGAACACCCAGGGCCAGAACGGCGGCTACAGCCGTCCCGCCGGCCAGGGCTACAACCGGCCTGCCGCTCCCAAGGAAGGAGGAAATTCCTGATGTTGATGCCTAAGAGAGTCAAATACCGCCGCCAGCAGCGCGGCCGTATGAAGGGCAAGGCCACCCGCGGCAACTTCGTCGCCTACGGTGAGTATGGCCTGGTGGCCACCGAGCCTTGCTGGATCACGGCCAACCAGATCGAGGCTGCGCGTATTGCCATGACCCGTTATACCAAGCGCGGCGGCCAGGTGTGGATCAAGATCTTCCCTGACAAGCCCGTGACCCAGAAGCCCGCTGAGACCCGTATGGGCTCCGGCAAGGGCTCTCCCGAGTACTGGGTCGCCGTCGTTAAGCCCGGACGCGTTCTGTTTGAGATCGCCGGCGTCCCCGAGGACGTCGCCCGCGAAGCCATGCGTCTGGCCAGCCACAAGCTGCCCTGCAAGACGAAGTTCGTCGCGCGCGAGGCGGCTGAGTCCGAGAATGGTGGTGAATAAAGATGAAGGCTACTGAGATCCGCAACCTGTCCGTTGAAGAGCTGGACAAGAAGCTGGCCGATCTGAAGAAGGATCTGTTCATGCTTCGTATGCAGCACGCCACCAATCATCTTGACAACCCCGTGAAGATTTCCAACGTCCGGCGTGACATCGCCCGGGTCAAAACCGTGCTGCAGGAAAAGCAGCAGGATAAGTGAGGAGGCAAGAGAATATGAGTGAGAGAACTTCTTCCCGCAAGACCCGGGTCGGCAAGGTCGTTTCCGACAAGATGGATAAGACCGTCGTCGTCACTGTCGAGGACCGTGTGGCCCACCCCATTTATAAGAAGATCATCGGCCGGACCTACCGTCTGAAAGCCCACGACGAGAACAACGAGTGCGGCATCGGCGACAGAGTCCGCGTGATGGAGACCCGCCCCCTGTCCAAGGACAAGAGATGGCGCGTGGTCGAGATCATTGAAAAAGCGAAGTAAGGAGGCGCCGAAATGATTCAGGCTGAATCTTATCTGAAAGTTGCCGACAATACTGGCGCCAAAGAGCTCAAGACCATCCGCGTCCTGGGCGGATCCAAGCGCAAGTACGGCAACGTTGGCGACGTGGTGGTCGCCAGCGTCCGCAAGGCCGCTCCCGGCGGCAGCGTTAAGAAGGGCGACGTGGTCAAGGCCGTCATCGTCCGCACCACCAAGGGCGTCCGCCGGGCGGACGGCACCTACGTCCGCTTTGACGAGAACGCCGCTGTTCTCATCAACGGCGCGCAGGACCACAACCCCAAGGGCACTCGTATCTTCGGGCCCGTGGCCCGTGAGCTCCGCGACAGGGAATATATGAAGATCCTGTCTCTGGCTCCCGAAGTCATTTGAGGAGGACATGGGAATGAAGATTCGTAAAGACGACAAGGTCGTTGTCCTGTCCGGACGCGACAAGGGCGCGGAGGGAAAGGTCCTGTCCGTGGACCCCAAGGCCGGCAAGGTCATCGTGGAAGGCGTGCTCATGGCCACCGTTCACCAGAAGCCCCGGCGCCAGGGGGAAGAGGGCGGCATCATCAAGCGCGAGACCCCCATCTACGCCAGCAAAGTAATGCTCATCTGCCCCAAGTGCGGCAAGCCCACCCGTGTGGGCCACGCCTTCGCCGACGGCAAGAAGAGCCGCGCCTGCAAAAAGTGCGGCGCCAGCTTCTGAGAAAGGAGAGTGACTTGAATTATGGCTGATAACTACACCCCCCGGATGAAGAAAAAGTATAATGAGGAAGTCGCTCCCGCTCTGATGCAGAAGTTCCAGTACAAGAGCACCATGCAGATCCCCCGGGTGGACAAGGTCGTTGTCTCCGTCGGCTGCGGCGACTGCAAGGACAATGCCAAAATGCTGGAAGCCGTCATCAAGGACATCAGCGAGATCACCGGTCAGCACGCCGTGGCTACCGTGGCCCGCAAGAGCGTGGCCAACTTCAAGCTGCGTGAAGGCATGAAGGTGGGCGTGAAGGTCACCCTGCGCCAGAACCGCATGTGGGAGTTCCTGGACCGTCTGTTCAACGTGGCTCTGCCCCGTGTGCGTGACTTCCGCGGCATCTCCCCCGAGGCGTTCGACGGCCGGGGCAACTACTCCCTGGGCATCAAGGAGCAGATCATCTTCCCCGAGATCGACTACGACAAGATCGAGAAGCTCCGCGGCATGAACATTGCCGTGTGCACCACCGCCAGGACCGACGAGGAAGCCCGCGAGCTGCTGCGCGCGCTGGGCGCTCCCTTTACCAACGACTAAGGAGGAGAATGAAAAATGGCTAAAACTTCCATGAAGCTCAAGCAGGCCCGTCCTGCCAAGTTCTCCACCCGCCGCTACAACCGCTGCAAGATCTGCGGCCGCCCCCACGCCTATCTGCGTGACTACGGCGTGTGCCGCATCTGCTTCCGGGAGCTGGCTTACAAAGGCCAGATCCCCGGCGTGAAGAAGGCGTCCTGGTAACGGATTTCCGTCAGACAGCGTGAGCGGCCCTCCCGGCAGCCACACGGCTTCGGGCCGGGCGCTTCCCCTGACGAAAACCACTGTCTGCGGAAGATCGCAGTACTTTCAGACCCGGGCGGAACTCCGCCCGGGCCGAGCCGCGAAATGCGGTACACAATCATTTGTCAAAAAGGATGGCGAAAGGCCGCGGTCAATCATGCATTGACGCGGAACCTCGCCGCCTGAACCGGCGAAAGCCGGTAACTCTAATAAGGAGGATCCGTAAATGCAGATCACAGACCCCATTGCCGACATGCTCACCCGCATCCGCAATGCCGGCACCGCCAAGCATGAGACCGTAGACGTTCCTGCTTCCAAAATGAAGAAGGCCATCGCCGAGATCCTGCTGAACGAGGGCTACATCAAGTCCTATCAGCTGGTTGACGACGGCACCCAGGGCGTCATCCGCATCACGCTGAAGTATCTCCCCGGCAAGGAGAAAGCCATTCAGGGACTCAAGAGAGTCTCCAAGCCCGGCCTGCGTGTTTACGCCGGCGCCGACGAGCTGCCCCGCGTCCTGAAGGGACTGGGCATCGCCATCATCTCCACCTCCAAGGGCATCATGACCGACAAGCAGGCTCGCGCCGCGCACGTCGGCGGCGAAGTCCTTGCGTTCGTGTGGTAAGGGAGGAGAGAGATCATGTCTAGAATCGGAAGAGCTCCCATCACCCTGCCCGCCGGTGTGGAACTGAACGTGACCGAGGGCAACTTCGTCACTGTCAAGGGCCCCAAGGGCACTCTGTCCCGCCAGCTGGCGCCGCAGATGACCCTGGAAGTGGAAGGCAACACCCTCCACGTCAAGCGTCCCAACGATGAAAAGCAGAACCGTGCGCTCCACGGTCTGACCCGTACGCTGGTCAACGACATGGTCGTCGGCGTCACCGAGGGATTCTCCAAGACACTGGAGATCCAGGGCGTTGGCTACCGTGCCGCCAAGGAAGGCAAGAATCTGGTCATGAATCTGGGCTTCAGCCATCAGATCATCATCCCCGAGACCGAGGATATCCAGATCGAGGTCCCCGATGCCAATCACGTGGTCATCAAGGGCATTGACAAGCAGAAGGTCGGCCAGTTTGCTGCCGACACCCGCAAGAAGCGTCCCCCCGAACCCTACAAGGGCAAGGGCATTCGTTACGCCGGCGAGGTTGTCCGCATCAAAGAAGGCAAGACCGGTGCGAAATAAGGAGGTGCGCGCGAATGGTTAACAGACCGAATACAGCCGCTCAGCGCAAAAAGCGCCACGCCAGAGTCCGCGGCAAGATCTCCGGCACCCCGGAGCGTCCCCGCCTGTGCGTGTTCAGGAGCGAGAGCAATATTTACGCTCAGATTATCGACGACGTGGCCGGCAACACCCTGGTGGCCGCTTCCACCGTCGAGAAGGAATTTGAAGGCAACGGCGGCAACGTCGAGGCCGCCAAGACCATCGGCTCCAAGATTGCCGAGCGCGCCCTGGCCAAGGGCATCGAAGAGGTCGTCTTCGACCGCGGCGGATATATCTACCACGGACGCGTTCAGGCGCTGGCCGAGGCTGCCCGCGAGGGCGGTCTGAAGTTCTGACAGGGAGGAGGAAACGAATTATGGCTTACAACAATGATCGCAACGATCGCCGCAACGATCGCCGCAGCCGGGAGGAAGCTCCCGAGCTCATCGAGAAACTCGTTTCTCTCAACCGCGTCAGCAAGACCGTCAAGGGCGGCCGTGTCATGAAATTCTCCGCGCTCATGGTCGTGGGCGACGGCAAGGGCAAGGTCGGCTTCGGCATGGGCAAGGCCGGCGAAGTCAGCGAGGCCATCCGCAAGGGCATCGAGGACGCCAAGAAGAACATGCACACCGTCACTCTTACCGGCAGCACCATCCCCCACGAGGTGATCGGCGCCTTCGGCGCGGGCCGCGTTCTGCTCAAGCCCGCCGCCCCCGGTACCGGCATCATCGCCGGCGGCGCCGTGCGTGCCGTTATGGAGGCCGCCGGCATCACCGACATCCGTGCCAAGAGCCTGCGCTCCAACAACCCCAACAACGTCGTTTCCGCTACTATGCAGGGCCTGCTGTCTCTGCGCGACGCCGCGCAGGTGGCTGTCTACCGCGGCAAGTCAGTGGACGATCTGAAGGCGTAAGGAGGAAAAGCAATATGGCTACTCTGAAGATCAAGCTCGTCAAGAGCCTGAACGGCAGACTGGATAAGCATATCGCCACTGCCAACTCCCTGGGTCTTTACAAGATCGGCAACGAGACGACCCAGCCTGATAACCCCCAGACCCGCGGCAAGATCGCCCAGATCGGCTATCTGCTGCAGGTGACGGAAGAATAAGGAGGCCCGACTTATGTTTATGAATGAACTGTCTCCCGCCGAGGGCAGCACCCACGTTGCCAAGCGCAAGGGCAGAGGCATCGGCACCGGCAACGGCAAGACCGGCGGTCGGGGCCACAAGGGCCAGAAGGCGCGTTCCGGCGGCAGCGTCCGCATCGGATTTGAAGGCGGTCAGATGCCTCTGGCCCGCCGGATCCCCAAGCGCGGCTTCAACAACATCTTTGCCAAGCCGCTGGAGAGCGTGAACGTTTCCGCGCTGAACCAGTTTGAGGACGGCGCCGTGGTGGACGCCAACGTGATGCTGGCCGAGGGCCTGCTGAGCAAGTGCGTTTACGGCGTGAAGATCCTGGGCAACGGCGAACTGACCAAGAAACTGACGGTCAAGGCCAATGCCTTCTCGGCCGGCGCCAAGGAGAAGATCGAAGCCGCCGGAGGAAAGGCTGAGGTGGTGTAAGGTGCTCCAAACGTTCCGCAACGCATGGAAGATCGACGAGCTGCGCCGCAAGATCCTCTTCACGCTGTTCATCGTGCTGCTGTACCGGCTGGGTGCGGCGGTGCTGGTGCCCTACGTGAACACGGACCTGCTCAAGCGTTTCTTTGACACGCAGCTGCAGTCCTCGATCCTGGGACTTCACAACGTCATGTCCGGCGGAGCTTTTTCCACCGCAACCATCTTTGCCCTGGGCATCCAGCCCTATATCAACGCTTCCATCATCATCCAGCTCCTCTGCATCGCCATCCCCGCTCTGGAACGCCTCAGCAAAGAGGGCGGCGAAGAGGGCCGGAAGAAGATCAACAACATCACCCGGTATTCCACCGTGGGCATCGGCCTGCTGCAGGGCTTCGGCTACTATCAGATCATCAGCCGCAACAACCTGCTTCAGGAGAACGCCCCCGGCGTGTGGGCGGCCATCGTGATCGTGCTCACCTTCACCGCCGGCTCCGCGCTGCTGATGTGGCTGGGTGAGCAGATCACCGAATTCGGCATCGGAAACGGTATCTCCATCATCCTGTTCGCCGGCATCGTCAGCCGTTTCCCCAACGGCGTGATCAACCTGGTGAACAAAGCCCGGGCTGGCACCCTCAGCTGGATCGCCACGATCCTCATGCTCCTGGGCGCCCTGGCCATGATCCTGCTGATCGTTGTCGTCAACGACGCCGAGCGGCGCATCCCCGTCCAGTACGCCAAGCGCGTGGTGGGCCGGAAGATGTACGGCGGCCAGGCCACCCACCTTCCCATGAAGGTGAACATGTCCGGCGTGCTGCCCATCATCTTCGCCCAGTCCATCGCCTCCCTGCCGGCCACCGTCATCATGCTCTTCGGCGGGAGCTCCGAGAACTGGTTCTCCAAAAACTTCAACTCCAGCACCATTCCCTACGCCATCGTTTACTTCCTGCTGATCCTGTTCTTCTCCTACTTCTACGCCACCATCCAGTTCAACCCCATTGAGGTGGCCAACAACCTGAAGAAGAACGGCGGATTCATTCCCGGCTACCGTCCGGGCAAGCCCACCAGCGAGTTTATTCAGAAGGTCCTGAACAAGGTCACTCTGTTCGGCGCGGTGTATCTGGGCATCATCGCCTGCGTACCCATCATTATCGGCGCCTGCTCCAAGGCGGCCGCCAACACGGGCATCTCTCTGGGCGGAACCTCGATCATCATCGTTGTGGGTGTTGCCATCGAAACCGTGCAGGCTCTGGAAAATCAGATGCTTATGCGCCACTACAAGGGCTTCCTTGAGTAAGGAGATTTGAAATGAAACTGATCCTTTTGGGCGCCCCCGGTGCGGGGAAGGGAACACAGGCGGAGGTCCTCAGCCGCAAGCTGGGCATCCCCACCATCTCCACCGGCAACATGCTGCGCGCCGCCATCAGCAACGGCACGGCGGTGGGGCTGGAAGCCAAGTCCTACATGGACAAGGGCCAACTGGTGCCGGACAGCGTGATCATCGGTATCGTCAAGGAGCGTCTGGCGGAGCCGGACTGCGCCGGCGGGTTCATTCTCGACGGCATGCCCCGCACCATCCCCCAGGCGGAGGCCCTCCGGGACAACGACATCAGCTTTGACGCCGTGGTCTCCCTGGAGATCTCCGACGATGAGATCGTCAGCCGTATGAGCGGTCGGCGCGTGTGCCCCAAGTGCGGCGCCACCTTCCACGTGGTGAGCAATCCCCCCAGGACCGAGGGGATCTGCGACAACTGCGGTGAAGCGCTCATCATCCGTCCGGACGACGCCCCGGAGACGGTGCGCGCCCGCCTGGACGTCTATCACGAGCAGACAGAGCCGCTCAAGCAGTTCTACGCCCAGCTGGGCAACCTGCGCCCCGTGGAAAACGCGGGCAGCATCGAAGCCGTCAGCCAGGCCATTTTCCGGGCTCTGGAGATCGGTGAATGATGATCACCATTAAATCCAGCAGAGAAATCGAGCTGATGCGCCAGGCGTGCAGGATCGCCGCCGGCGCCCGGAGCGTAGGCCGTCAGGCCGTGCGCGACGGACTGACCACCAAAGAGATCGACCGGGCCGTCCACGAGTTCATCGTGAAATCCGGAGCCGCGCCCAGTTGCCTCGGCTACGAGGGCTTTCCCGCGGCAACGTGCATTTCCGTCAATGACGAAGTGATCCACGGCATTCCCGGTAAAAGGATCGTTCACAATGGGGACGTGGTCTCCATCGACCTCTGCGCCACCTTTAAGGGTTACGTAGGGGACTGCGCGGGCACCTATGCCTGCGGACCGATCAGTTCCCAGGCACAAAAGCTGATCGACACAGCTCGCAAGGCCTTTTTCGAGGGACTGAAATTCGCAAAGGCCGGCAACCGGATCCATGATATCAGCGGCGCGGTACAGGACTGCGTGGAGAGCAGCGGTTTTTCCGTGGTGCGGGCCTTCGTGGGCCACGGCATCGGACGGGAAATGCACGAGGCCCCCGAGGTGCCCAACTACCGCCCGGATCACGGATCCGGCGGCCGGAGCAACCCCCGCCTGGTCAAGGGCATGACCATCTGCATCGAGCCGATGATCTGCGCGGGAGACTACGAGGTGAGGATCCTCAGCGACGGCTGGACGGTCGTCACGGCGGACAACTCCCTGGCAGCCCATTATGAGAACACGATCCTGATCACAGACGGTGAGGCGGAGATCCTCACCATCGCCGACGATATCTGAAGGAGGGACAGTTTTGGCGAAAGACGACGTAATCGAGCTGGAAGGCACAGTCGTGGAATCCCTGCCCAACACCATGTTCCAGGTGGACATCGGCAACGGGCACACCATACTGGCCCATATCTCCGGCAAGCTCCGCATGAATTTCATCCGCATTCTGCCCGGCGATAAGGTAACGGTTCAGATGAGTCCTTACGACCTGACCCGCGGCCGCATCACCTGGCGTTCCAAGTAAGAAACACCGCCTTAGAAGGAGGGGTAAACATGAAAGTGCGTCCCAGTGTCAAGCCCATGTGCGAAAAGTGCAAGATCATCAAGCGCAAGGGCAAGATCATGTGCATCTGCGAAAACCCCAAGCATAAGCAGCGTCAGGGCTGATTGAGCAGAGCAAAAACCAAGTATTCATTAGGGCATACGCTTTAGGGCGAGCCTTCTCCTATGCCAAAGGCTCACAACATGCCCCAAATGGCATAAAATCATTGAAAGGAATGATTGTAAGACATGGCACGAATTGCCGGCGTTGACCTGCCCAGAGATAAGAGAATCGAGATCGGACTCACCTATGTGTTCGGCATTGGCAGAACCAGCGCGAAAAAGATCCTGGAAGAGACGGGGATCAATCCCGACACCCGCGTGCGCGACCTCACCGACGAGGAAGAGGCCCGCATCCGTGAATGCATCGACAAGGAGTTCATCGTGGAGGGCGATCTTCGCCGCCAGGTGGCTCTGAACATCAAGAACCTGACGGAGATCGGCTCTTACCGCGGCCTCCGTCACCGCAAGGGACTGCCCGTACGCGGCCAGCGCAGCAAGACCAATGCCCGCACCCGCAAGGGCCCCAAGCGCACCATCGCCAACAAGAAGAAGTAAGGGAGGGAAACTGATATATGGCTACCGCACAGAAGGGTAAGAGAGTTCGTACCCGCCGCAGAGAGCGGAAAAACATTGAGAAGGGCCAGGTTCATATCAGCTCTTCCTTCAACAACACCATGGTGACCATCACCGACACCCAGGGCAACGCCATTTCCTGGGCCTCCGCCGGCGGAATGGGCTTCCGGGGCAGCCGCAAGAGCACCCCGTTTGCCGCGCAGACCGCCGCCGAGACGGCTGCCCGCGCCGCTATGGAGCATGGGCTCAAGACCGTCGAGGTGTTCGTAAAGGGTCCCGGTTCGGGACGTGAGGCGGCTATCCGCGCTCTCCAGACCGCCGGACTTGAAGTGACGATGATCAAGGACGTAACTCCCATCCCTCACAACGGATGCCGTCCTCCGAAGCGTCGCCGCGTTTAACAGGAAGGAGGAACCGAAATGGCTAAGAACAGACAGCCTATCGCCAAGCGCTGCAAGGCCCTGGGCATCAGCCCCGCCGCCATGGGCTATTATAAGAAGGAAACCACTCGCAACAGCAGCAACCAGAGCCGGAAGAAAAAGTCCGAGTACGCTCTGCAGCTGCAGGAGAAGCAGAAGGTCAAGTTTGTTTACGGTGTGCTGGAAAAGCAGTTCCGCGGCTACTATGAGAAGGCCGAGCGTATGCCCGGCAAGGCCGGCGACAACCTGCTCATCCAGCTGGAGCGCCGCCTTGATAACGTTGTATTCCGCCTTGGCTACGCCGCGACCCGCCGCGAGGCCCGTCAGCTGGTGAACCACGGTCACTTCACCGTCAACGGCAAGAAAGTCAACATCCCCAGCTATCAGGTGAAGCCCGGAATGATCATCGCCCTCAAGGAGAGCAGCCGCAACATCGAGCGGTTCAAGAACAATGTTGAGGATAACGCCTATCACACCATCCCCAACTGGCTTGAGTTTGACGCCGCCAATATGGTCGGCAAGGTCCTGGCCATCCCCACCAGAGAGGATATCGATCTGCCTGTCGAGGAGCACCTGATCGTCGAGCTGTACTCCAAGTAATACCCAACCTGATTGGTAAGCTGACACACCCCGGTGTCCTGGGACACCAAATTATTAAGGAGGGTACTGCATGATCGAAATTGAAAAGCCTCGCATCGAGTGCATCGAAGGTCCTGCGGACGAGTCTTACGGCAAGTTCGTGGTAGAGCCTCTGGAGCGCGGCTACGGCACGACGCTTGGCAACTCCCTGCGGCGTGTTCTTCTCTCCTCCCTGCCCGGTACGGCGGTCACCCGCATCAAAATCGCCGGCATCCAGCATGAGTTCTCTACCATCCCCGGCGTCACCGAGGACGTTACGGAGATCGTACTGAACGTGAAGGGCATCATCGCCCGCCTGCACAGCGATACCCCCAAGACGGTCTACATTGAAGCCTCCGGCGAGTGCGAAGTCACCGCCGGGGACATCAAGGCCGACAGCGAGGTGGAGATCCTCAACCCGGAGCACCACATCGCCACCCTTGGCCCGGACGCCTCCTTCTCCATGGAGCTGACCGTGGGCCGGGGCCGGGGCTACGTTACCGCTGAGCACAACAAGCTGGCCACCCCTGTGATCGGTACTATCCCCGTGGATTCCATCTTCTCCCCTGTGCTGAAGGTCAACTACACCGTCGAAAACACCCGTGTGGGCAACCAGACGGACTTTGACAAGCTGACCATCGAAGTCTGGACGGACAAGACGATCTCCGCCCGGGACGCCGTCTCTCTGGGAGCGCAGATCCTGTGCGAGCACTTCACGCTCTTCACGGACCTGTCCGACGCCGCCGGCAACCGCTCCATGGTGGTGGAGCGGCAGGAGCAGCCGAGAGACCAGGTGCTGGAGATGACCATTGAGGAACTGGATCTCTCCGTTCGCAGCTTCAACTGCCTGAAACGCGCCAACATCAACACCGTCGAGGATCTGATCAGCAAAACGCAGGACGAAATGATCAAGGTCCGCAACCTGGGCCGCAAATCTCTGGAAGAGGTCGAGCACAAGCTCGCCATGATGGGATTGTCCCTGGCCAGCGACGACAACAACCAGTAATATAGGAGGAAACTTTCAATGCCTGCTAACAGAAAACTCGGTAAGACTACCGATCAGCGCATGGCAATGCTCCGCCAGCAGGTCACGGACTTCCTGGACAAGGGACGCATGGAGACGACCGTCACCCGCGCCAAGGAGATCGCTCCTCTGGCTGAGAAGATGATCACCCTGGGCAAGGAAGGCGGCCTGAGCAACTATCGTGAGGCTGTGGCTTTCATCACCCGCGAGGATATCGCCAAGAAGACCTTTGATGAGCTTGCTGCCAAATATAAGGACCGCAACGGCGGTTATACCCGCATCACCCGTCTGGGTCTGCGCCGCGGCGACGCCGCCGAGATGGCCGTCCTGGAGCTGGTGTAAGAACGACCGTTCAACGCCAAAAAACGCCCCGATCTTCGGATCGGGGCGTTTTTGACGGCAGCGAACCTTTTGACGGCCGACGGCATCTTTTAGATATTGGAATAATCTGGTGGAAAGAGAGATCCTCTGCATGCGATTGAAATTGCGGCGGGCCCTTGTGCGGGCCCTGATCCTTGGGGCGCTGCTGTGCGGCTGCGGCGTCCGTCCCACGGGGCGGCAAGACCCCGACCTCACCCCCTTCACGCCCCAGCCCACCGCTACGCCTCTGCCCACTCCGGCGGCGCCCTCCGTGGACGTGGATCAGCTGCTGGCCAACATGACTCTGGAGGAAAAGGCGGGCCAGCTGTTCATCGTCCGGCCCGACGCCCTGGACCCGAACCAGACCACCGCCCAGATCGACGATTCCCAGGCCGCGGGAGTCACGGAGATGAGCATGACCATCGGCAATATGCTGGTCCGCTACCCAGTGGGGGGCGTGGCGCTGTTTGATAAAAACATCACCTCCCCTCAGCAGCTGACCGGGCTGATCGGCGATCTTCAGGCCGCGTCGAAAACGCCCCTGTTCATCGCCGTGGACGAGGAGGGAGGCACCGTGGCCCGCCTAGCCAACCACCCGGCCTTTCGTCTGCCCCGGTTTGAAAGCGCCGCGGCGGTGGGAGCCACCGGTGAGGCCAGCACCCGGGAGATGGGCCGACTCATCGGGGAGTACCTGAGCAGGTACGGCTTTTCCCTGGATTTCGCCCCGGTGGCGGACGTGAACACCAACCCGGATAACCCGGTGATCCGCACCCGGGCCTTTTCCGCCGATCCGGAGGAGGCGGCCCGGATGGCGGGCGCCATGGCCCAGGGACTCCGCTTTTCGGGGATCATCCCCACCTTCAAGCACTTTCCCGGCCACGGGGACACCGCCCAGGACAGCCATCTGGGCGTCGCCGTCTCCGACAAGACCCGGGCGGAGCTCGCGGCGTGCGAGTGGCTGCCCTACAGTTCCAACGACCTCACCGGATGCGCGGTGATGATCGGGCATATCGCCGTGCCGGAGATCACCGGAGACAGGACCCCCGCGTCCCTCTCCCCGGAGATCGTCAGCGGCTGTCTGCGGGGAGAGCTGGGCTTTTCGGGCCTGGTGATCACCGATTCCCTGGCCATGGGAGCCGTGGCCCGTTCCTACGCCCCGGGGGAGGCGGCGGTACTGGCGCTTCAAGCGGGCTGTGACGTGCTGCTGATGCCCGCCGACCTCCACGAGGCGTATACCGCCGTTCTGGACGCGGTGGACGCCGGCACCCTGACCGAGGAACGCATTGACGAGAGCGTCCGGCGCATCCTGGAGTACAAGGCCCTGGCCGGGCTGCTGTGAAAAACAAAGAGACCCGGATCGGCGGTGAGCCGATCCGGGTCTTTCTGCGGGATCACTTTTTCTTCATCAGTGCGGCGCCGGCGTTCCACGCCCGGCCCACTTTTTCACCCGTGACGTAATAGTCGTTGCGGAACTGGTCGAACATGAGAGCGCGGAGCCGAAGGGGGTCCACCTTTCCCTTTTCGTCCAGAACGGCTTCCTCCGCCTTGACGTTCACGATCCGTCCCACGATGCCCGAGACGAACTCGGTGTCCAGAAACTCCAGCAGCTCGCACTCCATGGTCAGCGGGAATTCCTCGATGATCGGCGCATGGACTCTCTCACTCTTCACGGCGTGATAGCCGGTGCGCTCGAACTTGTCGTCGATCTTGTTGCCGGAGGCGATTCCAAAAAAGTCGGCGGCCTCCATGTGGGGCTCGTCGGCCAGGGCAACGGTAAACGCCCGGCTCTCCCTGATGTTCAGCCAGGTGCGCTTTCCCTCGCCGATGAAGAGAATGATCTTGTCCTCGTCGCAGATCTGCCCCCAGGCCGCGTTCATCACGTTGACCTTCTCCTTGGCGTCATAGGCCGCCACCATCAGAACGGGCATGGGATATACCGCCGGAACAACGCCCAGATCCTTTTTCATTGGCGCAATACCTTCCTTTCTCGTCGTGTGTCGTGAAACTTGTATTTCATTATATCACAGGGACGGCGAGCTCCACAAGCCCCAGCCTGCTTGACAGACCCGGCCCGGAGGAAAGGCTCAGCGGCCGGAGAACAACACCAGCAGCAGACCGTACAGGATGCTCGAGCCCACGCCGTAGACGATCACCGGCCCGGCAATGGTGAACATTTTGGCCGCGGTACCGGCCACCCAGCCCTCCCGCTTGAACTCCAGAGCCGGAGCCACCACGGAGTTGGCAAAGCCGGTGATGGGCACCAGGGTGCCCGCCCCGGCAAAGCGGCCGATATCGTCGTAAACGCCCAGGCCCGTGAGCAGCGCGCCCACCAGCACCAGCGTCATGGACACGGCGGTGCCCGCGTCCTCCCGACTCAGCCCCCGGCTGAGATAGAAGCACATCAGCCCCTGTCCCACGGTGCAGATCAGCCCGCCCACCAGAAAGGCCTTGAGCAAATCCGGCAGCAGGGGAGACCGTGGCTGGCGCTTTTTCACGTATTCGTTGTATTCGGCATTGGTCATATCCATAAAAGATCGCCTCCGGGAGCAGTATTCCCGGAGGCGATGGAAATATGTATGAGATATGGGTCAGTCCAGCCCCTGCCGGATGATCTCCCGGCCCATGAGCACGCCCATGATGGAGGCCATCATCAGCCCCCGGGTCCAGCCGGAGGAATCCCCCAGACAGTGGAGATTGCGTATGTTGGTGTTGAAGTGCTCGTCCATCTTCACCCGGTTGGAGTAAAACTTCAGCTCCGGGGAGTAGAGCAGCGTCTCATAGGAGGCAAACCCCGGCACCACCTGGTCCACCGCCTTGATGAAGTTGATGATGTTGATCATGGCCCGGTAGGGCATGGCGGAGGTGATGTCCCCGGCCACGGCGTCGGGCAGGGTGGGCTGCACGTTGGAGCGCTCCAGCTCCCGCTGCCAGGTGCGCTTGCCGTCCAGGATGTCCCCGAAGCGCTGCACCAGGATCTGCCCGTTGGCCAGCATGTTGGTCAGCTCGCCCACCTTCTGGGCGTAGCTGATGGGCTGGTTGAAGGGGATGCTGAAGTTGTGGGAGCAGAGAATGGCCACGTTGGTGTTCTCGCTCTTTTTCTCCTTGAAGGAGTGGCCGTTGACCACCGCCAGTCCGTTGTCGTAATTCTCCTGGGATACGAAGCCCCCGGGATTCTGGCAGAAGGTGCGGACCTTGTTTTTGAAGGGAGCGGGGTAGCCGATGAGCTTGGACTCATAGAGCACCTCGTTGACGGTCTCCATGACCTCGTTGCGCACCTCCACCCGCACGCCGATGTCCACGGTCCCGGGCTGATGGGCGATGCCGTGCTCGGCGCACAGGGACTCCAGCCAGTCGGCGCCCCGGCGTCCGGTGGCCACGATGGTCTTTTTCGCCTCGATGGTGTACTGGCTCTTCCGGTCGGAGATCACCGCGCCCCGGCACACGTCCCCGTCCAGCACCAGATCCAGACACTCGCGCTCAAAGATCAGCTCCACGCCTTTCTCAATCAGATAGTTTTGGATGGCCAGATAGATCCCCTGGGCCTTCTCGGTGCCCATGTGCCGGATGGGACAGTCCACCAGCTTCAGCCCCGCGCCGATGGCACGGCGGCGGATCTCCTTGACCCGGTCCGGATCGCTGACCCCCTCAACGTGGGAGTCGGCGCCGAACGCCAGATAAATGGTGTCGGCGTACTCTATGGTCTCCTGGGCCAGGGCTTCGCCCACCAGCGTGGGCAGGTCGCCGCCCACCTCGTAGCTCAGGGAGAGCTTGCCGTCGGAAAAAGCACCTGCGCCGGAAAAACCGGTGGTGATGTGACAGTAAGGCTTGCAGTTCATGCACTTACCTGTCTCCGTCTTGGGGCAGTGGCGGCGCTCCACGCTGCGGCCCTTCTCCACCATTGTGATCTTGCCTTTAAAATCCCGGCGCAGCAGCTCCAGCGCGGTAAAGATCCCCGCCGGGCCGGCGCCGATGATCAGAACGTCTGTTTTCATGGCTGCACCTTCACGTTTTCAATGCCGTTTTTCTCAAACTCCTCGTAGTATTCGTCCATGCGGGAGTTGAGCTCCTCCTCGTCGTTTTGACTGATCTCCTCTTCGCTCATATCCCGCCGGGCCAGCTCCTCGGCCAGGATATCATAAAACACCGCGTCCTCATAGTCGGCGATCGCCTCGTGGATCCCGCCCTCGGCAAAGGCGCGGGAGGGATAATCATGGCCTTCCCAGCGCTGCACCAGGGCGCCCATACCGTGCTCCCGGCACAGGGAAAAGAGCTTTTCCTCCAGGTCGTCGTAAACCTGAAAACGGTCGTTCTCCCGGCAGGAATTTAGGATCCAGTTCCCGATGTACACCATGTCCAGAAGCCGGCGGAATTCTTTCTCCGTAAGCTCGATCTGCATTTCCACCACTCCTTTCCTTCCGGCTGTTTCCGCTCTGGCCGGAACAGCCGCGCGATATTATATTATAGCAGGAACCCCCGGCTTTTTCCATACAAATTTTTTCTTGTCAACAGGCCCTCTTTGTCATATAATCCTAAGGACTGAATTTACCGGAGACCGAGCCGGGGAAGAGGTGAGAGCAAATGCAGATGAGAGACGTGATCATTTCCGTCACCGGCGTGCAGCACGGCGCCGGCGGCCCGGACAGCCTGCAGCTGGTAACCGCCGGACAGTACGGCGTGGACCGGGACGAGATCCGCCTGACCTGGGAGGAGAGCGAACTGACCGGCATGGAGGGCACCCGCACGTCCATCACCGTGCAGCCCAGAAGTGTGGTCCTCTCCCGGGAGGGGGCGCACAACTCCACCATGGAGTTTGAGGAAGGCCGCAAGCATTACTTCCTGTATGAAACACCCTTCGGCTCGGCCACCATGGGGCTGGACACCCACCGCATCCGCAGCCGCCTGGGCTTCCACGGCGGTGATATGGAGATCGAGTACACGCTGGACGTGAACCAGACCATCGTGGGCCGCAACCGGTTTTATATTCAGGTCCAGGAGCCGAAAAAAAGTCATACAGGAGATATAAGATGGCCAATCTGATCGAAAACGCGAAACAGCAGATCGACACCCTTCTCGGCGCCGCCTGCGCCAAAGCCGCTGCGGCGGGGGACTTCCCCCAGGGGGCGGAGCTCCGGGGCACCGTGGAGATCCCCAAGGACGAGCGCAACGGCGACTACGCCGCCAACCACGCCATGGCCGGGGCCAGGGCCCTGCACATGCCCCCCCGGAAGATCGCTGAGACTCTTTTGCAGCATCTGGACCTGAACGACAGCTATTTTGCCTCCGCCGAGATCGCCGGCCCGGGCTTTATCAACTTCCGCTTGTCGGAAAAGTGGTACGCCGCCGTGCTCTCCGCCGTGGAGACGGAGGGGGCGGCTTACGGCCGCAGCGAAAACCGCACCGGGGAGCGGGTGATGGTGGAGTTCGTCTCCGCCAATCCCACCGGACCCATGACCATCGGCAACGCCCGGGGCGGCGTGCTGGGGGACACCCTGGCCACCGTGCTGGACATGGCCGGCTGCGACGTTTACCGGGAGTTCTACGTCAACGACGCGGGCAACCAGGTGGATAAATTCGGCCGCAGCATCGAGGCCCGGTACGTGCAGCTCCTGAAGGGGGAGGACGCCGCCGAATTCCCTGAGGACGGCTACAAGGGCGAGGATATCTGGGATCTGGCCCGGGAGATCATCGATAGGGACGGCGACAAGTACCTGAACGTGCCCTCCCAGGAGCGCCGGCAGGCCTTTGAGGATTACGGCCTGCCCAAGAACATCGCTTTGATGAAGCAGCACCTGGAGCGCTACCGCATCCATTTTGACAACTGGTTTCTGGAGAGCAGCCTCCACGAGAGCGGCTATGTGGCCGAGACGGTGGAGCTGCTGACCAAAGGCGGCCACACCTATGAAAAGGACGGCGCTCTCTGGCTGCGCAACACCGCCTTTGGCGCAGAGAAGGACGAGGTCCTCCGCCGCTCCAACGGGTTTTACACCTACTACGCCGTGGACCTGGCCTATCACCGGAACAAATTCGTGGAGCGGGGCTTTGACCGGGTCATCGACGTATGGGGCGCCGACCACCACGGCCACGCCATTCGCTTCGGCAAGTCCATGACCGCTCCGGAACTGGGCCTCCAGGGCCGGAAGCTGGACTTCCTCATCATGCAGATGGTGCGGCTGGTCCGGGACGGGGAGACGGTGAAGGTCTCCAAGCGCTCCGGCAAGGCGCTGACCCTCAACGATCTGCTGGATGAGATCGGCGTGGACGCCTGCCGCTTCTTCTTCAACGCCAAGCCCGACACCCATCTGGAATTCGACCTGGATCTGGCGGTGCGCCAGGACAGCGAGAACCCGGTGTACTACGTCCAGTATGCCCACGCCCGGATCTGCTCCCTGCTGGCTATGCTGGCGGCCGAGGGCCACAGCGTGCCTCCCGCGGCTCAGGTGGACGCCGCGCTGCTGTCCGCCCCCCAGGAGCTGGAGCTCATCAAGGGCCTGGCGGCCTTCCCCGAGGAGATCCAGATGGCGGCCCGGGACTATGATCCCAGCCGGGTGAACCGTTACGCCATCGACCTGGCGGGTCGCTTCCACCGGTTTTACAACGCCTGCCGCATCCGGGAGGCCGAGGAAGACGTCCGCGCCGCCCGGCTGGCCTTGTGCGCTGCGGTGCGCACGGTCATCGCCGCGGCTCTGACGGTGATCGGCGTGAGCACGCCGGAGAAAATGTGAGAAATACAAAAACCCGCCGTCTGCTGTTCGCAGACGGCGGGTTCTGTCTGTCGACAATCATCGCGTCAGCCCCGGATGGTCACGTCTCCCGAGGCGGTCTTGAAGGAAAAGACCGGATCGGCGGCGGGGAAGGCCTGGACCCCGCTGCACTCCAGATCCCCGGAACGGGAGCGGAATTCATAGGGGCACCGGCTCTCGGAGGGCAGCTGCAGTTCCACGTCCCCGGACACGGTCTCCGCGCGGAAGCGGGCGGGGCAGCCCCGCAGCCGCAGATCGCAGTCCCCGGATACGGTGTGGATGTCCACCCGGTCGGCCATGCCCGTCCAGTCCAGATCGCCGCTGACGGTATTGGCCCGGAAGGTCTCGCACTCGCTTAGGATCTCCAGATCCCCGGAGGTGGCGGCCAGGTCGATCCGGCGGCCGGCGCCGCTGCGCAGCCACACGTCCCCGGACACGGTCCGGATCACCAGATCATCGGCGTCCAGCTCCAGGTGCATGTCCCCGGAGGCGGAGGAAAAGGAAGCGGTCTCGGCGGCGGCGTCGGTGATGCGCAGATCGCCGGACCGACTCTCCGTGGACAGCGCTCCGACCCGGAGACCCCGGAGGGACACGTCTCCGGAGGCCGTGGTCACGGCGCAGCGCTCCAGCGCCTCCGCCAGCGCCGCAGGCAGGTGCGCCGTCAGCGTTTTTTCCCGGCGGCAGACTTCCCCCCGTCCCACCGCCTCGATGCGCAGCACTCCGTCCCGGACCTCGGCCCTCAGGGGCGGATCCTCCGGCAGCCGGGCCTCGGTGAGGAGCACGTCCTCCCGATCCGCCCCCCAGATCTCCACCTGTCCGGCGGTCCAGCGGATCTCCACGGCACGGATCTCCGAGCCGTCCAGCCGCTGTTCAAAGCGTTCCCGGGGGCCGACGCTCTCCCGCACCACGTCCAGCGTGCTGCGCAGCAGTCCGGAGATCACCTCCCGCCAGCTCCCGGAGGCCGCTCTCCCCGGGGCGCCCTCCTCCCGCAGGATGGTGCCGGCCAGCGCCTCGGGCTCTCCCAGCCGGGCCACGGCCTCCTCCTCGGGGATGCCGTCCTCCATCATGTCGCTGATGAGCTCCTCGTAAAAGGCGCAGTGCTCCGTGCGCTCCGCTTCCGGCAGAGAACCAAGGGAGCGCTGCAGCCGATAGAGAAATTCATATTTATTCATTGGTCGCCCTCCTGAATGTAATCGTACATCTTTTCGATCTCCGGCCAGCTCTCCAGAAAAGACCGGATCTGGGCCTTTCCCGCCGGCGTGAGAGAATACATCTTCCGCAGCCGGGAGCTGTGTTCCACGCTGTAGACCCGCAGATACCCGCCGCTCTCCAGCCGCCGCAGTATGGGATAGAGGGTGGACTCCGACATGGTCACGCACCCCGACAGGTCCCGGATCAGCTGATAGCCGTAGGAATCTCCCCGGCTCAGTGCGGAGAGGATGCAGATCTCCAGCAGTCCCCGCTTCATTTGTGGATCCAGCATAGAAAAATACCTCCTGACACACAATACTATACAACGCATAGTATTGTGTGTCAAGAGGGTTTCTTCAAAACAACAGCCGTACGCACCAGGCCGCGGCCAGAAAGCCCGCCGCATCGGCGCAGAGGGCGGAGAGCAGGGCGTGCCGGGGCCGCCGGACCCCGGCGGCGCCGAAGTACACCGTGAGCACGTAAAAGGTGGTCTCCGTGGAGCCCAGCATCACCGCCGCAGTCCGCCCCACGGGGGAGTCCGGCCCCCAGCGGGCCATGAGCTCGCCGCCCAGGGCCAGAGCGCCGCTGCCGCTGAAGGGCCGCAGCAGCATCAGCGGTACGGTGGAGGGCGGAATGCCCAGACCCTCCAGCACAGGGGTCAGCCCCTCCGTCAGGGCGTCCAGCGCCCCGGAGGCTCGGAGCATATACACCGCCGGCAGCAGACACGCCAGGGAGGGCAGGATCCCCGCCATGAGCTGCAGACCCTTTGCCGCCCCCTCCGTCAGGGCGGAGAATACGTCCACCCGGCGGAAGGCCGCCCACAGCCCCACGACTCCGGGCAGCAGCGCCGTCAGCAGCGCGGTCAGCGCGCTTACTCCCATCGGGAGAGAAGGCGCTCCGCCGCCAGCCCCACGCTTACGGAGATCAGCGAAGCCATCCACACCGCCGGCAGAATGTCGTAGGGGTCCCGGGCGCCCAGGGAGGAGCGCAGCGCCGCCACGGTGGCGGGGATGAGCTGAACGGAGGCGGTGTTCATCACCACCAGACGGCACAGCTGCCGGTCGTCCCCCCGATCCTTCAGCCGCACGGCGGCACGGATCCCCGCAGGGGTGGCCGCGTTTCCCAGACCCAGCAGATTGGCGCTGAGATTGCAGCTGAGAGAGCGGGCGAGGGCGTCGTCCTCCCGGCTGGCGGGGAACAGCCGTCCCAGCAGCGGACGGAGGGAGCGGGAGAGCGCCGCCGTCAGCGCGCTGCGCTCCATCACCTCCATCACGCCGGACCAGAGCATGATCCCACCCAGCATGCGTATCCCCATTTCCACCGCCGCGGCGCCCCCCTCCGCCATGGCGGCCCCCAGCGCGCCGGTACGGCCGTTGGCGGCGGCAAACAGAGCCGAGACGAAAACCATACCCATCCACACCCAGGACAGCACCATTCCGGACCACCTCCCCGGAAAGAAATTATGCGATAATTTCCTGGCGTATGCCGGGTGAAAGCCCTTGCTTTTTCCCAATGGCTGGTTTACAATAACAATACGTTTGGTTGACGTAATGACGGTGGTGGGGTGAAGACATGAAATCAACGGGGATAGTGCGGCGGATCGACGAGCTGGGCAGGGTCGTACTGCCCATCGAGCTGCGCCGAACGATGAATCTGGAAGTCAGGGATCCGGTGGAGATCTTCATGGACGGGGATTCCATCGTCCTTAAAAAATACGAGGCGTCCTGCCTTTTCTGCGGCGGGAGCCGACAGCTGACGGAGTTTCGGGGCAAGCAGATCTGCGCGGACTGCCTGCGCCAACTGCGGGAGAAATGAAAAAACGGGCTGCCGCACTTTTGTGCGACAGCCCGTTTCCATAACAGGCGGCCAATGGGAGGGATCCCGTTGGCCGGTTTTTCAGTAGAGAGAGGCGATGATCTCCACGCACTTGTCGATGCCCAGCACGCCGCTGTTGAGCGTCAGATGGTAGTTCTCCAGCGCGCCCCATTTCTGATCGGTGTAGAACTGGTAGAACAACGCCCGGCGCTTGTCCTTGTCCCGGAGCCGCTTTTCCGTGGGGACCTCCGTCTCGCCGTATTTTTCCACGATGCGCTGGGCCCGCTTGTCAAAATCGGCGTGGATGAATACCTTCAGCAGGTCCGCCTTGCCCTCCAGGATCGTGTCGGCGCACCGGCCCACGATGACACAGTCCTCCCGCTGGGCCAGATCCAGAATGATCTTTTTCTGAATGGCCCAGATCCGGTCCTGGTTGGTGGTCTGGTAGTAGGTCCGGTCCGAGGCGAGGAGCGTGGCCGTCCAGGAAGAGTAGGGCGCGTCCTCGCTCTGAGCCGTTACGAACTCCTCCGTAAAACCGCTTTCCTGTGAGATCTGCTCAATGAGCTCCTGATCGTAGCAGGGGATCCCCAGTTTCTGGGCGACGAGCTTGCCGATGGTGCGTCCGCCGCTGCCGAACTGGCGCCCGATGGTGATGATCCGATGTGTCATGGGGAAGCGCCTCCTTTCATTGCTGAAGATATTATACCATTTTTTCCCTCCCGGGGAAATACCCGGAGGGGGTTTTTTATCCTTCGGCCACCAGCGCCGCGTGGTACAGGTCGTTCCGGCTCTGCCCGGACTCCGCGGCGGCCTGCTTTGCCGCGTCCTTCAGAGAGAGGCCCTGGGCCCGATATTCCTCCACCAGAGCCATGGCCTCCTCCAGGGACAGCCGGGGGCCCTTCCGGGCCGGGGCGCCCCGGATCACCAGCACGAACTCACCCCGGGGCTTCTGCGCCCGGAACCGATCCAGCGCCTGGGCCAGGGTGGTGCGGATGACCTCCTCATGGAGCTTGGTCAGCTCCCGGCACAGGGCCACGTCCCGGTCCCCCAGCACATCCAGCAGATCCGACAGCGTATCCACCAGCTTGTGGGGCGCTTCATAGATCACAATGGTCCGGTGCTCCTGACGCAGGGATTCCAGATGCTCCCGCCGGCTCTTGTTGGCAGTGGAGAGGAACCCCTCAAAGGTAAAGCGCTGGGTGGGCAGGCCGGACATGGCCAGGGCCGTCACCACCGCGCTGGGCCCGGGGACAGAGGCCACGTCGATCCCCTGCCGGGCGCACAGGCGCACCAGCTCCTCTCCCGGGTCGGAGATGGCGGGCATTCCCGCGTCGGACACCAGTGCGCAGCTCTCCCCGGCCAGCAGTCGGGGCAGGATCACCGCAGCGCTCTCGATCTTGTTGTGCTCGTAGTAGCTCACCAGCTGTTTTTTGATGCCCAGATGATTGAGCAGCTTCAGGGTGACCCGGGTGTCCTCCGCGGCGATGAAGTCCACGCTTTCCAGGATCTCCGCCGCCCGGGGGCTGAGATCCCCCAGATTCCCGATGGGTGTGCCTACCAGATATAAAGTACCGCTCATGCCTGCTCCTCCCAGTGACAGATCTGCAGATATTCCCGGGTCTCCCGGCCGTCCTCCCCCCGCTGGAGCAGCGTGGGTTCCACAGCGAGTCCCGGCCCGGCGCCCTTTCGCGCCTCGCACAAAAACGCCCAGGGCGGACTTTTCGGCCCGGCGGCCATCAGCCGCAGCCGCCGCGGCTCCAGCCCCGCGGCGGACAGGGCGCGAAAGACCTCCGCCATCCGTTCCGTCCGGTGGACCAGACAAAACGCTCCGCCCGGCGTAAGCAGTTTTGCCGCGGCGGCGCACAGCTGGCCCAGATCGGCGGTCTCGCTGCGCATGAGAGCCCGGTCCGGGTCCGGAGAGATGCCCCCCGCACCGGCGGGGAAGTAGGGGGGATTGGAGATCACCAGCTCCGCGCTCTCCGCTGGAAACGGCACGGCCCGCAGATCGCCGGTGACGATCCGGCACCGATCCGCCATGCCGTTGGCCCGGGCGTTGCGCCGGGCCTGTTCCGCCGCAGCGGTGCGGAGTTCCACGCCCCGGAGCTCCGTCGACTCCCGGCCCCGGCCCAACAGCAGCAGCAAAATGCCGCAGCCGCAGCCCAGATCGCAGATCCGGGCCGCCTTTATCTTTCCGGCAAAATCCGCCAGCGCCAGAGAATCGGCGCCCACCGGGTCTCCGGCGTATAGCGCGCCTCCCGGCCAAAGCTCTTTGTATTTGTCCATATCTGTATCATATAGCAAATCCCGCCCGATGACAAGCATGCCGCCGCAAGAGATACGGTCATTGAACCGCAGGAACATTACCTTCTCCTTCTGAGCACAGCGAAGGTTTTCTCACAGGCTTTCACGCAGTATGTTGCCCCCGTTGTCATCCCGAGCGCAGCGCGGCGAAGGATGACAGACGGTAGGGCCTCCGTTTTGTGTCATCCCGAGCGCAGCGAGGGATCTCATGGTCCTGCGCGGAAATCTTACGAGATCCTTCGTCGCTGGCGCTCCTCAGGATGACAGGCGGTAGGGATCCCGGTTTCACTGTCATCCCGAGCGCAGCGAGGGATCCCGCCGTCCGACGCGGAAATCTTATGGGATCCTTCGTCGCTGACGCTCCTCAGGATGACAATGGGTAGCGGCGCGACGAAGGATAAGCACTCTTCAGCGGCAGCGGTAATCGGCGCTGAATGTGTCGATGAAGGCGGCTGGGCCGCTGACCCTGTAGTCTCAGGGGGTGCAGGGGCGGCTCTTTAGCCCCTGCTGATGCTTTTCTTTGCCAGCGTTTCTTTTCGCATCATTTACGAAAAGAAATGCTGAAGAAATGGATCACTGACGGGACAGAGCATCTCCCTCATACGCACAACGCGAAAACCTGCTTGAGATCCATCGTCGCGTTGCTCCTCAGGATGACAAGCGTAACGGCGACCCCGGTTATGTGTCATCCCGAGCGCAGCGAGGGATCTCACGGTCCTGCGCGGAAACCGTATGAGATCCTTCGTCGCTGGCGCTCCTCAGGAGGACAGGCGCACGAGACCCTTTGCCCGAAATATCAGTCCCTGTCCGGGGAAAATGAAAACCGGCGGCATGAATTCATGCCGCCGGTTTTCCTTTGACTGTAGTGGGAATTACTTCTCCACAATGGCTTCGTTGGGGCAGTTCTCGGCGCAGGTGCCGCACTCGACGCACAGATCCTCGTTGATCTCGTAGTGCTCGGCGCCCTCAGCAATGGCCTCGTTGGGGCAGTTCTCGGCGCAGGTGCCGCAGTTGACACAGTTCTCGGTGATTACGTACATTCCGGTAAGTACCTCCTATGTTTTATTTTTGTTCGGGGGTATTGTAACATAACTAAATCAAATTGCAACACGTCCCGCAAAAAGTTAGCATAAAGCAACTCGATGGCAAAACCAGGATTCGACCCCTCTTTTGAAGGGAAGTTCGTATAATGCGGCGGGAAAGAATCGAAAGGGGGGCATGGCCGCCATGAACGACAGATTCACACAGCGGGCCCGCAGCGCCATTGAAAGAGGCCGGGAGACGGCGGGGGAATTTGGCCACAGCTACGTGGGCAGCGAACATCTGCTCCTGGGGGTGGCCCGGGAGACGGAGGGGCTGGGGAGCCGGGTGCTGCGGGACAACGGACTGGACGCTGCCGCGGCGGAAGCGTTGCTGGAAAAATTTTCCGGGCGGGGAGCACCGGGGATCCCGGTGCAGGGGCTGACGCCTCGGGCCAAACGCATCATCCGGCAGGCGGCGGAGGACGCCGCCCGGCTGGGCCATCGCTACGTGGGCACGGAGCACCTGCTCCTGGGGATACTGCGGGAGCCGGACAGCACCGCGGGGCGGATGCTTTTGTCCCGGGGCATGGATCTCAACCGGCTCTATACGGACGTGCTCAGCCGCTTCAACCCCGAGTACAACCCCGCGTCCCGCCCGGCTCCGCCCGCCGCCGGACGGAACGCCCGGCGCAGCGACACCCGCACGCTGGACCAGTACAGCCGGGATCTGACGGAGATCGCCGCCCGGGGCGAGCCCGACCCGGTGATCGGCCGGGAACGGGAGATCCGCCGGGTGATCCAGATCCTAGCCCGGCGCAGCAAGAATAACCCCGTGCTCATCGGGGAGCCGGGGGTAGGAAAAACCGCTGTGGCGGAGGGCCTGGCCGCGTACCTCACCCGGGGAGACGTGCCGGAGGAGCTGCGCCGGAAACGGATCGTCTCCCTGGATCTCACGGCGATGCTGGCGGGCACCAAGTACCGGGGTGACTTTGAGGATCGGATCAAAAACGTGATCCGGGAGGTGGAAAAGGCGGGGGACGTGATCCTCTTTATCGACGAGCTCCACGTCATCATGGGCGCCGGGGCGGCGGAGGGCGCCATCGACGCGGCCAACATCCTCAAGCCGGCCCTGAGTCGGGGCACCATTCAGATCATCGGCGCCACGACCGTCAGCGAGTACCGCAAGCATATCGAAAAGGACGCGGCCCTGGAGCGGCGATTCCAGCCCGTTACGGTGGCCGAACCCACCCCGGAGGAGAGCGTGCGCATCCTACTGGGGCTGCGGGACCGGTACGAGGCCCACCATCGATTGAAGATCGGGGAGGACGCGGTGCGCGCGGCGGTGGAACTGTCCGTGCGGTATATCAGCGACCGGTTCCTGCCGGACAAGGCCATCGACCTGGTGGACGAGGCCGCCTCCCGGGTGCGGATGGAGGAGCTGTCCGTGCCGGAGGAGATGCGGACCATCCAGGGCCGGCTGACCTCCATCGCCGCCCAGAAGGAGGAGGCCATCTTCTCCCAGGACTACGAGACCGCCGCCCGGCTCCGGGACCGGCAGGAGGAGACGACCCGGCAGTTGTCCGAGGCCCGGAGCCGCTGGGACGCCGGGCGGGAGGAGCAGCGCCGCACCGTGACGGCGGAGGACGTGGCCGCCGTGGTGTCGGACTGGACGGGCATCCCCGTCACCCGGCTCACGGAAAACGAGCGGGAGCGGCTCTCCCATCTGGAGGAACAGCTCCACCGGCGGGTGGTGGGACAGTCGGAGGCTGTGGCGGCGGTGGCCCGGGCGGTTCGCCGGGGCCGGGTGGGGCTGAAGGATCCCCTCCGGCCGGTGGGCAGCTTCCTGTTCCTGGGTCCCACGGGCGTGGGCAAGACGGAGCTGTGCAAGGCGTTGGCGGAGGCGGTGTTCGGCAGCCGGGACGCCATGATCCGACTGGACATGTCCGAGTATATGGAAAAGCACGCCGTGTCCCGGCTCATCGGCTCGCCCCCGGGCTACGTGGGCTTTGACGAGGGGGGGCAGCTCACCGAGCGGGTGCGCCGCCGCCCCTACAGTCTGGTGCTCTTCGACGAGCTGGAAAAGGCCCACGAGGACGTGTTCAACGTGCTGCTGCAGATCCTGGACGACGGCCGTCTCACCGACAGCCAGGGCCGCACGGTGGATTTCAAGAACGTCATCGTGGTGATGACCTCCAACGCGGGCCAGACCGCCCTGCGCCGCAGCGGCACCGCCATGGGCTTCGCCTCCCGCAGCGAGAGCGGGCGCAGCTACGAGTCCATGAAGCGCTCGGTGCTGGAGGAGGTGAAAAAGACCTTCCGGGCAGAGTTCCTCAATCGGATCGGAGACGTGGTGGTGTTCCATCCCCTGGAACGGGAGCACGTGCGCACCATTGCCGACAAGCTGTTGGAGGAGGTCCGGCAGCGGGCGGAGGTCCTGGGAGTGACCCTGTCCTGGACGGAGGAGGCGGCGGAGACCCTGGCCGAGACGGGCTTTGACGCCGTGTACGGGGCCCGGGCCCTCCAGCGGGCCGTGCGCGCCCAGGTGGAGGACACTCTGGCGGAAAAGCTGCTGACCGGGGAGATCCGGACCGGGGACCGGGTGCAGGCGGCGCTGGAGGAGGGAAAGGTGGCGATCCGGCCCGAGACGGAGACGGGGGGCCGGGAGGCAGGTTAAGCGGGAGCGTTCACCAGCGCTGTCCCCGGGTAATAGTGGGCCAGAATGGCCTTCCAGTCGGCGCCGGACCGGGCCATCACGTTGGCGCCGTACTGGCTCATCCCCACCCCATGCCCGCTGCCGGTCACGGTAAAGACGAAGCGGTCGCCCGTCCATTCCAGGGTGAAGCAGGCCGAGCGCAGGGCGAAGATCTCCCGGACCTTCGTCCCGGGCAGCGCCGCCCCGCCGATGCGGATGGAGGCCACCCGGCCGCTGACGTCGGTGACCCTCTCGCCGATCCAGGCTTCGGGTCCGGCGGAGAAGTCCGCCTGGGGACAGACCGCCGCCACCCCCTGGCGGAGAGCCTCCGGGGTGAGCTCCGCCGTGGTGACGAAGCCGGGCACGTCGGCCTCCCCCTCCGGGGTGTCCACGCTGACGAGATAGGGCACCGCGGTGCCCCACAGCGCCTCGCAGCTCTCCGTCTGCCCGGGGGAGGCGGCGTGAAAGCAGGCCAGGATCGGCTCCCCCTCCCAGGTGAGATACGCCCCGTCGGTGTCCTCCGCCGCGGCGGCGTAAAGGGCGCTGTAGCGCGAATAGCTCTCCCCCCAGCGCTGCCGGAGGGCTTCCTCCGACAGCCACACCTGACAGCAGGCCGGGTCGGAGCAAAGGTCGGCCTGGGGGTGGCGGGCGTCGGAATGGGCCATCCGGTACATGGCGTAGGTCCGGGCGGCGGCCGCCTGGGCGCGGAGGGCCTCCGGGGCGAAGGACGCGGGCATCTCTCCGGCCAGAACGCCGGGCAGATACTCCCTCATGGTGAGTGTGAGGACCTCCCCGCCGCTCAGCAGCGTGAGTGTCGCCTCTCCGTCCGGGGTGAGGGCGGCGCTCCCCTCCGGCGAAGGGTCGGGGTCGGCGTCGGCCGGGAGAGCCGGGGCCGGTTCTTTTACGGGGGGAAGATAGCGGCGGGCCGCGGCAGGCAGCGCCATCGCAAAGGCGATGCACAGCGCGGCGGACAGGATACAGCGCTTCATAAGGGCTCCTCTCTTGACGAAAAAGACAAAGAAGTATAAGATATTCCGAGAAACCTTATGAGGACAAGGTGCCTGATTATGCACAAAGAAGCATGGACATATTCCCTTGCCGGAACGGTGCTGGGGGCGTTCGGGCTGCTGCTGCGCTGGCTTCAGTGTGAGATCATCTACGATGAGACCACCGGTCTGCCTGCGGCCAACGCGCCCATCAGCTATCTGCTGGTGATCTATATGGCGGCTATGGCCGCGGCGCTGTGGTGGCTGTCGGGGAAGATGGGCACGGAGCTGGCCTCCGAAGAGCCGGACGCAGCCATGGCCCGGACGGGAAAGCTGGTCAACGTACTGCTGGTGATCGCCGCGCTGGCCGTCGGGGCCGGGTCCGGGCTGATGCTCCTTACGGAGGACGACCTTGCCGTACGCATCGCGGCGCTGCTGGGGATCCTGTCGGCTCCCGTGCTGGCGACGTATCCCTCGCTCCCCCGCTGGGGAGGCTTCGGCGCGGCCCTCTCGCTGATACCGGTGGTATTTTTCTCCCTGTGGATCACCACCTTCTACCGGGGCAACGCCATCAATCCCGTGGTGTGGGACTACGGTCTGCAGATCCTGGCCATCGCCGGAGGGCTGATGGCCATGTACCGGCTCAGCGGCTATCTGTTCTACCGGGCCAGCCCCCGGCAGACGATCTATGCCTGCGCCCTGGGTCTGGCGGTGAGCCTGACGGTACTGATGGACAACGCCGCCCTGGGGACCCGGGTGCTGTTCGTGGGCTGGTCCATCGGACTGGGGGTACTTTGCTGGGTGCTGCTGCGCAACTTCGGCGGCGCGGACTCCCCGGAGGAGCAGAACGTCGAATAAGCGGTAATTAACTGTTGACAGCAGGGTCAGATACTGCTATAATCTCATTCAGAAAAACGATCGGAACCATGGAAGTCGGGTGAGAATCCCGCACAAGGCCGTTGCTGTGTTTCGCGTAAGAACGGAGCCGGTATGCCACTGGGAAACCGGGAAGGCGCTCCGCTTTGGGCTTTCAGCCCCGCGATCAGTCAGAATACTTGTCCGACCGTCAGCCGCGTCAGGCGGCGTCATTCGGCTCTGCGGATCTCCGGAGTCATGGATGCAAGGGTTTCCCCGCCAGGGGGGAACTGTCTCCATGTCTTGTCCACCGTCTGCGAGCCGATCGCAGACGGTGTTTTGTTTGTCTGCGCCGCGTAAAACTGCCTGTTCCCTTAGCCGTCGCTCACCTCCTCCTCGGGCGGCGGCTTTTATATGCCCAAAACGCCCCCGGCAGAGATCCTCCTCCGCCGGGGGCGTTTTTGCTTTTTTCACATATTGTCCAGGATCTCCTGGGCGTAGGCGTCCAGATCCTCCGGCACGCCCTGCTTCAAAATGCCGCACTTGGGGCAGGAGAGCACGGTCATCAGCTTGCGCTCCTTGCGCAGGAACCGCTGCTGAAAGTTCCACAGCACGATGCTGTCCCAGATCTTCCGGGGGGTGGGAGGATCGCTGACGTGCGGCCCCAGCATCATGGCGTGGTTCCAGTCGAAGCGGCACAGGCTGTAGCTGCCGTCGGAATTGATGCACATCTCGTAGAAGACGTAGGGGCAGACCATCACCTCCCGGGATTCCCCGCCCAGCAGCGTCACGCTCTCGTCCACGTCCACCTGCATGGCGTTGAACTTGGGCCAGTAATCGATGGTGCGCTCCACGGAGATCCCGTCGCAGATATCCCCGAAGGTATCGTAAAACGTCTGCTCCTGCTCCGGGGTCAGCACGTCGCCGTTGATCTTGATGTTCATCTCGCACTGGGCCCGGTGGTCGTAGAAAAAGGCGATGTTCTCCACGAACTGTCCGTAATCCAGCTCCCGGCGGGAGAAATCCCGGTACTGCCCGGCGTTGACGCCCTCCACCGATATGTTGATCCGGTCCAGCCCCGCGTCGATCACGGCCAGACTCAGCTCCCTTGTGAGCAGAGAGGCGTTGGTGGTGGTGTCCACCCGCTCCACGTGGGGGGAGCGCTTGGCGTAGCGCACCATGTCCGCAAAGCGGGGATTCAGCAGCGGCTCACCCTCTTTGTACAGCCGGATGATCCGCACCGGATCCTTGAAATCCCCCAGAGAGTCGATGATGCCCGTGTAGAGGGAGTAGTCCATGGGCCCGTGGCCCCGGCCTTTGGTCTTTTTCATCAGCTCCGCGTTTCCGGTGGGACAGAACTTGCAGCGAAAGTTGCAGGTGTCACAGGGGTCGATATAGATCACGTAGGGCGTGCGCATGGGCAGCGCGTCCTTAAGCGTCTCCGGATCGTAAATGTCGATGCGGGGGATGGGCCTGGCTCGCAAATGAGCACCTTCTCTCACCGTAGATATGGAAAATGATACGATATTTTCCCCGCAAATGCAACGGGCAGTTCCTCAAACGGCGCACCCCCGGAGAGATCCTCCGGGGGTGCGCCGCTCACCTGCCGGTCAGGGCAGACTGTCCAGCCGCTCCAGAAGCTGCCGGAGCAGGGTGTTGCCCACCTCGAAGCTGCCGATGGCCTCCAGCAGGATGCGTCCCGCGTCCTTGTCCAGCCCGTCCACCAGATCGGCCAGCTCGTCGATGTGCTTGTCGTTGTGGGCGATCATATACGCGGCCACGGCTCTTGCCCGGGCCGGGCCGGTGATCCCGTGCCGAAGACCGCTCTCGCTGTTGTTGTCCATGCTGCTCCTCCCGCGTCCGATTTCTTTTCAGAGAGATCATACCACGTTTCCCCGCCGAAAAAAAGAGTTTTCCGTGCCATTTCGACGATGAGCCCTTCCGGCGGACCGGCGGCGGCCGCCCCCCGCGGAGCGGAGAACGACGAAACGAATTGACTCCTATAAAGTATAGGAATGACAAAACGCGGAATCATGGGAAATATTGATGCAGAAGAGGAAAGGAAAGCAGGAACCGTCAAACATATTATAGGACAAAGAATGCGCCGGCCTTTGTGCTTTATCGGCAAAATGCTGTGTAATCTGCTGCAATTTTGACTTGAAAAAGGGCGGAACCCTTTGCTATAATTCAAACGTTGCTGTGCCAAAATATTTGGACACAATCAAAATGCACACGAATATACCGTGTTTCGTCTTGAAAGCGTGCTGATCTATGGAAAAGGTTCGGGCCAATATCCTTGTGCGCGGGATCGTTCAGGGCGTCGGGTTTCGTCCCTATATCCATAAGCAGATCACCGGGCTGGGACTATCCGGCTGGATCCGAAACGATTCCCGGGGCGTGGAGCTGGAGCTGGAGGGCGACCGGAGCGCCGTGGACCGGCTGCTGCTCACACTGAAAAACGATCCTCCCCGTCTGGCGCTGATCGAAAGCGCGGAGACGCGCTTTTACCCGGACCTCCGGGGGTACGAGGGATTTCGCATTATCCCCAGCCGGACGCTGGGAATGCGCAGCACGCTGATCTCCCCCGATACGGGGATCTGCGCCGATTGCCTGCGGGAGCTGTTCGACCCCGGTGACCGGCGCTTCCGCTATCCGTTCATCAACTGCACCAACTGCGGGCCCCGCTTCACCATCATCCGGGACGTGCCCTACGACCGGCCCAACACCACCATGGCTCCCTTTGCCATGTGCCCTCAGTGCGCCGCGGAGTACGGAGATATCTCTGACCGGCGCTACCACGCCCAGCCCGACTGCTGCGGCGTGTGCGGGCCCCGGCTGTTCTATTTGGACGGAGACGGCCGTCCCACGGAGGGGGACGCCCTGGCCAATGCCCTGGCGTGCATCCACGCGGGCGGCATCGTGGCCGTCAAGGGCCTGGGCGGGATCCATCTGGCCTGCCGGAGCGACGAGAGCGCCGTGGTCGACGAGCTGCGCCGGCGCAAGCACAGGGACGCCAAGCCCTTCGCGCTGATGTGCCGGGACCTGGCCGCGGCGGAGCGGTACTGCGTTGTTTCCGAGGCGGAGGCGCAGCAGCTCCGGAACCGGAGCCGCCCTATCGTGCTGCTGGAAAAGCGCGAACCCGGCTCCCTTGCCCATATCAGCGAAAACGGCTGGCTGGGGGTGATGCTGCCCTACACACCGGTGCATCATCTGCTGCTCAGCGACGGGCCGGACACCCTGGTGATGACCAGCGCCAATCTGTCCGATATGCCTATTCTATATAAAAACGACGAGGCGATCCGTGCTCTGCATGGGATCGCCGACGGATTTCTGCTCAACGACCGGGACATCGAGACCCGCTGCGACGACTCGCTGCTGTGGGTGGTGGACGACAAGCCCTACTTCGTGCGCCGGTCCAGAGGCTACGTGCCCCATCCCATCACCGTGGCCCACGCAGGGGAGGACCTGCTGGCGGCGGGGGCGGAGCAGAAGGCGTCCTTTACTCTGTTCAAGGGCGCTCACGCCTTTCCCAGCCAGCACATCGGCGATCTGAAGAATCTGGAGACCTTTGAGGCTTACGAGCGGCAGATCGACCATTTCCAGCGGCTGTTTGACGTGCAGCCCCGGCGGATCGTCTGCGATCTGCACCCGGATTATCTTTCCACCGCCTACGCCGAGGAGCGTGCCGCCCGGGAGGAACTGGAGCTCCTTCGGGTACAGCACCACCACGCCCACATGGCCGCCTGCATGGCGGACAACGGCCTGGAGGGGGAGTGCATCGGCGTGATCTGGGACGGCACGGGCCTGGGGCCCGACGGCACGATCTGGGGCGGGGAGTTCCTCACCGGGGGATACGGCGAGTACAGCCGTCCCGCCGCCATCCGCGCTCTGCGTCTGCCCGGAGGGGACAAGGCGGTCCGGGAGCCCTGGCGGCTGGGAGTCGCTCTGCTCACGGATGCCGGACTGTCCGGGGCGGAGCTGTTCGACCCCGTCCGGACCGCCGCCGTGGAAACGCTGCTCCGGGGAGGACTCAACTGTCCCGTCAGCAGCAGCGTGGGCCGGCTGTTCGACGGCGTCTCGGCCATTCTGGGTCTGGCGGACACCGCCTCCTACGAGGGGCAGGGCGCCGTGCGGCTGGAGGCCGCGGCCGCCCCGGGGATCCACGCCGTCTATCCCTACGAGATACGCCGGGAGGACGGTATGCTGCGATTCGATTACCGGGAAATGATCCGCGCCATCGTCTTCGGACGGCGGGAGGGCGTCCCCGCGGGGGAGCTGGCCGCCGGGTTCATGAACACGCTGGTGGCTATGGCGGCGGAGACCGTCTGCCGCCTCCGGGAGGATACCGGCCTGGACCGGGTGGTGCTCTCGGGAGGATCGTTTCAGAATATCTATATGCTCCGCCGTCTGACGGAGGAGCTGAGGCGCCGGGACTTTGCGGTGTTTCGCCACTGCGCCGTCTCCGCCAACGACGAGGGCCTCAGTCTGGGGCAGGGCTTGATCGCAAGCCGGGGAGGAGAAAAATATGTGCCTTGCCATTCCGCTTAAGATCACGGAGATCCACGGCAACAGCGCCGTGGGAGAACGGGACGGGATCCGCCGGGAGATCCGCCTCGACTTCATCCGGGAGCCGCAGGTGGGTCAGTACGTGATCGTACACGCGGGCTTTGCCATTGAGCGGCTGTCCGAGGAGCAGGCCATGGAGGATATCGCCGCGGCCCGGGAGGTGGAGGAGATGCTCCGGGAGGTACACGATGCGCTCCAGAAGCAGTGATTCCCTTCGCGCCATAGCGGACCTGGCCGGGGAGATCCGGGAGATCGCCTCCGGAGAGCTGAACTTCATGGAGGTCTGCGGCAGCCATACCATGGCCATTGCCAAATCCGGCATCCAGCGGATGCTGCCGGAGGGGATCCGGCTGGTGTCCGGTCCGGGCTGCCCGGTGTGCGTCACACCGGCCCAGGTCATCGACGAGATCCTCCGCCTGAGCGGAGAAAAGGACGTGATCATCGCCACCTACGGCGACATGATAAAGGTGCCGGGCTCCCGACGGGGAGACAACCTGGGCACCCGACGGGCCTCCGGCGCCCGGGTGGAGATCGTCTACTCCCCCCTGGACGCGCTGAAGCTGGCCCGGGAGGAGCCCCGCAGCCAGGTGGTGTTTCTGGGCGTGGGGTTCGAGACCACCGCCCCCGGCACCGCCGCGGCGGTGAAGCTGGCCTGGGAGAGCCGCGCGGAGAATTTTTCCGTGCTCTCCCTGCTCAAGACCGTGGAGCCGGCGCTTCGGGCGCTGATCCGCGACGAGTCGTTCAATATCCAGGGCTTCCTCTGCCCGGGGCACGTGGCCACCATCATCGGGGAGAAGGGCTTTGCCTTTCTCCCCCGGGAGTACGACCTGCCCGCGGTCATCAGCGGCTTTGAGCCGGAAGACATCCTGGTTTCCGTTTACAGACTGCTGCGGCAGTGCCGCCGGGGCGAAGCCCGGCTGGAAAACGAATACGCCCGGGCCGTGGCTCCGGAGGGGAACCCTCTGGCGCTGGCCATGATGGACGAGGTGCTCGAGCCCCGGGACGACGTGTGGCGGGGGCTGGGGCTGATCCCCGGCAGCGCCCTGGGCATCCGGGAGCGCTTCGGGCAGTTTGACGCCCGGCGGCGCTTCGGACTCTCCTGGCCCATGGAGGAGGCGGTCACTGCCTGCCGCTGCGGCCAGATCATCCAGGGGCGGATGAGCCCCGGGGAGTGCCCTCTGTTCGGCACGGTGTGCGTGCCGGAGGACCCGGTGGGCCCGTGCATGGTCTCCAGCGAGGGGGCCTGCGCCGCCGCCTACAAGTATCAGGAGGTTTGACGCGTGGACTCTGTGATCACACTGGATTACGGCAGCGGAGGGAAAAAGACCTCCGCCCTCATCGAGGAGATGATCCTGCCCCTGCTGGGCAACCAGGCCCTGGATGAGCTGACGGACGGCGCGATCCTGCCCGGAGCGGAAAAGCTGGTGTTTTCCACGGACAGCTTCGTGGTTTCCCCCTGCTTTTTCCCGGGGGGCGACGTGGGCAAGCTGTCGGTGTGCGGCACGGTGAACGACGTGTGCGTCAGCGGCGGCGAGCCCAGGTATCTCAGCCTGGGACTCATCCTGGAGGAGGGCTTCCCCACCGGAGATCTGGAGAGGATCCTTCAGAGCATCGGGAACACCGCCCGACAGGCGGGGGTGCAGATCGTCACCGGCGACACCAAGGTGGTGGAGCGGGGCAGAGGCGACGGGATCTATATCAACACCAGCGGCATCGGCTTTCTGCGCCGTCCGGGGCTGTCCCCCCGGAGCATCCGCCCCGGGGACAGCGTGCTGCTCTCCGGCACGGCGGGGGAGCACGGCGCGGCGGTGATGCTGGCGCGAAACGCCAACCTGGTGCAGGGAGAGCTCGTGTCCGACTGCGCGCCGCTGACCGGGCTGAGCCGGGCGCTGTACACACTGGGAGACGCTCTGCGGGTGATGCGCGACCCCACCCGGGGCGGCGTGGCCACCACCCTGTGCGAGTTCGTGGAGAACACGCCCCTCACCGTTGAGCTGCAGGAGGAGGCCATCCCCGTGTCCAGAGCCGTGCTGAGCGCCTGCGACATCTTGGGGCTGGACCCGCTGTACTGCGCCTGCGAGGGCCGTCTGCTGGCGGTCGTGGCGCCGGAGGCGGAGCGGGAGGCGCTCTCCCTGATGCGTTCCGTGCCCGAGGGGGAGGGAGCCGCCGTGATCGGCCGCATCACCGACGCCCGTCCGGGCCGCGTGGTGATCCGTACCGCCGTGGGAGGCTCCCGGATCGCCGCCAAGCTCACCGGAGCCCAGCTGCCCCGCATCTGCTGAGAGAAAGAAAAAGAAGAATTTAAATAAACATGAGGTGAGTGTATGCAGGATTACAAGACACAGGAGTACCGCAAGATCAGCATCACCAAAGACGAGATCGTTCCCCTGGCCCGGAAAAAGCTGGCCGAGGGCGCCACGCTCGCCATGATCCACGGCTTCGTCAACGACCAGGGGCTGCCCAACGTCTCCTACGAGTATGAGATCCCCGGCGGCATCGAGTCCTACACCGTGGACGGTGAAAAGGTCCTTCCCTCCATTTCTGAGATCTACGATCTCGGGGCGGAGTGGCCCGAACGGGAGCTGATGGAGCTGATGGACGTGACCTTCGAGGGAGTGGACACCTCCAAGCGGCTGTTCATGCCCGAGACCATGCTCAGCGGCCAGGGACAGATCATCGTTACCCCTATGGACGATCTCGTAAAGAAAGCCCACGGCAAGGAGGAAAAGTGATATGAGCTACGTAGTCCCCATCGGACCTTACCATCCCGCGCTGGAGGAGCCGGTCCACGCCAGACTGTACACCGATGGCGAGGAGATCACCGACGCCGAGGTCTTCATCGGCTACAACCACCGGGGCATTGAAAAGCTGACCATGCAGCGCAACCCCATCCAGACCATCGTACTGGTGGAGCGGGTCTGCGGCATCTGCTCCCACTCCCACGCGCTGACCTACGCTCTGGCGGTGGAGAACATCGCGGGCATCAACGTGCCCAAGCGGGGCCAGTATATCCGCGTGATCGTGGAAGAGCTGGAGCGGCTCCACTCCCACTATCTGTGGCTGGGCATCGCCCTGCACCTCATCGGCCACGACAGCCTGTTCATGCACACCTGGGACGAGCGGGAGGCCATCATGGACATGCTGGAGGAGATCTCCGGCAACCGTGTGAACTACGGCATGGTCACCATCGGCGGCTCCCGCCGGGACATCGACGACGACAAGCGCCGACACCTGCTGGAGATGCTGGACAAGATCGAGCAGTCCATGCTCCGTCTGCGGGACATCCTCCTCACGGACAAGACCGTGGCGCTGCGCACCCAGGGCGTGGGCGTGCTCACCACCGAGGACGCCATCCGCATCGGCGCCGTGGGACCCCATGCCAGAGCCTCGAACCTGCCCATCGACGTGCGCAAGGACGCCCCCTACTGCTGCTACGAGGACTTTGACTTCAACGTGGCGGTGTGGGATTCCTGCGACGTTTTCGCCCGGGTGGTCATCCGCGTGCTGGAGAACTTCGAGAGCATCAAGATCATCCGTCAGGCGCTGGACATGCTCCCCGCCGGCAAGATCAATCTGGGCAACAAGATCCCCCGCATCCCCGCAGGCGAGACCATGTTCCGTCACGAGGCGCCCCGGGGCCAGCTGTGCTACAAGGTCGTAGGCGACGGCGGCGAGTTCAACAAGCGGGTGAGCATCCACGTGCCCACCTTCCGCAACGCCCCCACCATCCCCACCATGCTGCGGGGCAACTCCGTGGCGGACGCGGGTCTGATCATCGCCAGCATCGACCCCTGCTTCTCCTGCATGGACCGGTAAGCGCCCATGCACGAACTGGCCATAACGGAGGGCATCATCAACGCGGCGGTGCCGGAAGCGGAAAAGCACGGCGCGTCCCGCATCCTGGAGATCCGGCTGAAGATCGGCGAGCTGTCCGGCGTGCTGCCGGGGTACATCCAGGAGTGCTTTGACATCGTCAGCCAGGGCACCATCGCCCAGGGAGCCAGACTGGTCATCGAGCGCATCCCCGTAACGATCCGCTGCCTGGACTGCGGCTTTGAGGGCGTCATCGACCGGAAGAAGATCCGCTGCCCTCAGTGCGGCGGGGCCGAGCTCAAGCTCATCGGCGGAAGAGAATACTTTGTGGACAGCCTGGAGGTGGAATGATTGGAAATCAAGATCGTTAAGCAGATCCTGGAATGGAACGAGGATGTGAGCAACGAGATCAAAAAGACCCTGGCCGAAAAGCGGGTGTGCTTCATCAACGTGATGGGCTCCCCCGGAGCAGGGAAAACCAGTCTGATCACCGCCCTGATCACCGCGCTCCGTGACCGCTACCGCATCGGCGTTATCGAGGGAGATATCGCCGGACAGATCGACGCGGAGAAAATGGACAAAATGGGCTTCCCGGTGGTGCAGCTGCAGACCGACGGCGCCTGCCACATCGAGGCCATGTCCATTTCCCATATACTGCCAATGTTTGACCTGGACGCGCTGGACGTGCTGATCGTGGAGAATATCGGCAATCTGGTGTGTCCCGCGGAGTTCAATATCGGAGAGGATTTCCGCATCGCGATCCTCAGCGTTCCCGAGGGTGACGACAAGGTGGAGAAATACCCCCTGATGTTCGCCACCTCCCAGGCTCTGGTGCTGAACAAATACGACATGAAGCCGTATTTTGATTTCGACGATGAGCGGGTGGAGCGGAACGCCGCCGATATCAACGCCCGGGTCCGGGTGTTCCGGGTGTCCGCCCGGACCGGCGAGGGCATGGAAGGTCTGCTTGGCTGGCTCAGCGAGAGAATAGAGCAAAAAATCAAGAAATGAGGAGGATCAACGGTTGAAAAAAGCGACATTTCCGGCCATCCTTTCCACCTCCATCGTCTGTTTCCTGTTCTGGCTGCTCATTACGGGACAGATCGTGGCGATCTTCAGGGGTGCGCCGTCGGTGCAGGTGCTGATCGCAGGCGCGGTGGTAAGCGTGTGCACGGCACTGTTCAGCGCCAGATACTTTATCCACAGCAAGGCGTTTTATCTCTTCAACCCCGTCAAGCTGCTCGTGCTTGTCTTTTACAGCTGCTTCGTGTTCCTGTGGGAACTGACCCGCGCCAATGTGGACGTGGCCCGGCGGGCGCTGAGCCCCCGGCTGCCGGTGAACCCCGGCATCGTGAAGGTCCCGGTTGACCTTCAGAGCGAGTACGCCCAGGCGATGCTGGCCAATTCCATCACCCTGACCCCCGGCACCATCACCATGGACATGGCCCGGGAGAACGGACAGCTCTACTACTATATCCACTGGATCGACGTGGCCTCCGATGATCCCGTTCAGGCGGGGGAGAGCATCAAGGGGACGCTGGAAAAATGGATCGGGAGGATATGGAAATGAATGAATTCATCTTTTTCGGGATCTGCTTTATCGCTCTGGCGCTGATGCTGCTGTTCCGGCTGATCGTCGGCCCCTCCGTGGTGGACCGGGCCGTCACCGCTGACAGCATCGACATTCTCACCGACATGGCGCTGATCCTTTTTGCGCTGTACTCCGGCCGCGGGATCTACCTGGACATCGCCATGGTCACGGCGGTGCTGGGCTTCATCGGCTCGACCATGATCGCCAGATATCTGGAGGGCAAGCTATGAGATACGTAATCGATGTTCTGATCGGCTTGAGCGTGTTCTTCGCCTTCGCGGGCGTGATGGGCATGCTCCGTATGCCGGATTCCTACTGCCGGATGCAGTCGAGCACCAACATCAGCACCTTCGGCGTGCTGGGCGTGATCCTCGGCGGCATCCTCTACGCGGCGCTGTACCTCCACAACGGGGAGATCGCCGTGAAGCTGGCGGTGCTGGGCGTATTTTACATCATCACCTCTCCCATCTCCGGCCACGCCATTGCAAAGGCGGCCTATCACCACGGCGTCCGTCCGGAAAAGAAGATGGTCTGCGACAAGTATGGGGAGGATTTGGAAGAATGAATGCGATTTTTTCCCTTAACACGCTGGTGATCCTGGGGATCCTGGTTTCCGCTGTCCTGGCGGTGAAGTTTGAAAACGTCCTTTCCTCCGTGATCGCGCTGGGCGTCACCGGCGCATTCATGGCGCTGGAGTTCATCCTGCTCCACGCCCCCGACGTGGCCATCTCCGAGGCCGCTGTGGGCGCGGTGCTGTCCACGGCGATCTTCATCATCGCCGTGCGGAAAACCACGAAAAAGGAGGATGAGGAGAAATGAAAGCAAAACGCGCTGCGGGTCTGGTCGCTCTGGTCGTGATCCTGGTGATCGGACTGTACACCGCCTCCTATACCTACGCCAACGTGCCTCTTACTTACGACGGGTCCGACGTGGACGTCACCCGGCTCTATGAAGAGCCCGGCAGCTACGACGTCTCCGATCCCGACGGCATTGCGGACATCATCGTGAAGACCGACCTGGAAAAAACCATGTCCGTCAACGACGTGGCCTCCATCGTCTTCGACTACCGTGGCTACGATACTCTGGGTGAGTCCTTCATCCTGCTCACCGCCATTGCCGGCTCCTTTGTGATCCTCAGCAAAAGCGCCGAAAAGAAGAGCAAGGGAGGGGACGAGAAATGAAATTCAAAAACGGTATCCAGGAGCAGGACGTGATCGTCAAGTGCGCTGCGGATAAATTCCTCCCCTTCGCGCTGGTCTTCGGCATTTACGTGATCCTGTTCGGCACCGTCAGCCCCGGCGGCGGCTTCCAGGGCGGCGTGATCGTGGCTTCCGCCTGCCTGCTGCTCTATCTGGGCTACGGCGTGCGGGGCGCCGCCGACGCCATCAACGCCGAGGTGCTGCGCGTCAACGAGGCCATCGGCGCGTGCATCTACGTGATCCTGGGCGTGGCGGGCATCCTCTGCGGGTGCAACTTCGCGGCCAACGTCTTCTACGATATCGGCGCCGTGGGCGATCTGATCTCCGCGGGCACCATCACCTTTATGAGCTACGCCGTGGGCTACAAGGTCCTTACGGGCGTGGGCTTCCTGCTGCTGCTGATGCTGGGGCTGCTGGCCGCCGCCGATGACGACGACGAGACCCCCGCCGGCGAGAACGAATAAGGAGGGGCGGGAAATATGATCTACACCAATTACATTGCCTCGGTGCTTCTGATCGTACTGGGCCTGTATACCATCCTCTACAAAAAGCACATCATCAAGATCGTCCTTGGCATGGGCATCGTGGATTACGGCATCAACCTGCTGATCGTGAGCATCGGCTTCAACGACGGCGGAACCGCCCCCATCTTCACCATGTCCGAGCTGATCAGCGGAGCTTACTTCGTCGACCCCGTGCCCCAGGCGCTGACGCTCACGTCCATCGTCATCGGCGCGTGCGTGGACGCCATGGCTCTCTCCCTGGTCATCAAGCTCTACAAACAGTACAAAACCACCAACGCCGATGAGATCAGGAGGCTGCGCGGATGATTACATATGCTCATTTTCCCGTGTTGGCCGTTATGGGCCTGTTTTTCGGCGCGTTCCTGGTGGAGATCTTCGGCTCCAGGAGCAAGGCCGTTCGCAACTTTATCGCCATCGTCACCGCCGCGGGCGCCTTTGGCCTGATCGCGGCGCTGATCAAGCCCGTGATGCTCGACGGTGAGGTCATTTCCTACTGGATGGGCAACTGGGAGCCGGTGAGCGGCTACGCCATCGGCATCGGCTATGAGATCGACCAGCTGGGCCTGTTCTTCGCGCTGCTGATCGTCACCACGTTCCTGCTCTCCGGCTTTTACTCCCTGCGTTATATGGAGCGGGATCACCATCTGGGCCACTACTACACCCTTTATCTGATGCTCTCCGGCTCGGTGCTGGGCCTGTCTCTGACGGGTGACGTGTTCAACATGTTCATCATGATCGAGATCATGACCTTCGCCGCGGTGGCCCTCACCGCCTTCCGCAACGAGTCCAGGGGCGCCCTGGAGGCTGCCTTCAAGTACCTGGTGGTGGGCTCCATCGGCTCGTCCTTCACCCTGGCGGGCATCGCCCTGCTCTACGCCCAGTGCCACACCCTGAACATGGCGCAGCTGGCCTCTATCCTGGCGGCGGGCCTGACTCCCACGACGCTGTTCGCCTTCGCGCTGATGTTCACGGGCCTGGCCGTCAAGTCCTACATCGTGCCCTTCCACGCCCCCGCGGCCGACGCCTACACCACCGCCCCCACTTCCATCTCCATGGTGTTCTCCGGCATGGTGAACAAGGCCGGCGTCTACGGCATGATCCGGCTGGTGTACGTGATCTTCCGGGCCATCGACCTGCCCGCCATGCAGATGCTGCTGGCCTGCTTCGGCACGGTCACCATGTTCGTGGGCGTGACCATGGCTCTGGCCCAGCACGACTTCAAGCGTCTGCTGGCCTTCCACAGTATCTCCCAGATCGGCTACGTGATCACCTCCGCCGCCCTGGGCACCGGACTGGGTCTCACCGGCGCGCTGTTCCACGCCATGAACCACACCCTGTTCAAGGGCCTGCTGTTCCTGTGCGCCGGCGCAGTGCTCTATGCCGCCGGCACCACCGATCTGGACCGTCTGGGCGGCCTCTCCAAGAGAATGCCCAAGACCACCGTCTGCTTCCTGATCGGCGCGTTCTCCATCTCCGGCCTGCCCCCCTTCAACGGCTTCGTGTCCAAGTGGATCGTCTATCAGTCCATTTACGCCAAGGCCGTGGAGACCCATAACTTCGCCTACGCCTTCATCACCATCGTGGCCGTGATCGTGTCGGTGATGACCCTGGCCTCCTTCATCAAGGTGACCCAGGCTGTGTTCTTCGGCCAGCTGCCCGCCTCCTGCGCCCAGGTCCGGGAGGTCCCGCTGTCCATGCGCATCCCCATGTGGATCATGTCCGTGCTGTGCGTGCTCACCGGCGTGTTCTACGATTTCGTCAACGAGCATCTGCTGCACCCGGCTGTGAAGGCCGCCTTCAACGCCACCGGCTACATCGACGCCATGATGGGCGAGGGCTATGCCGCCGCCGCGGGCGTGGCCAACGTGGAGGTCGCTCCCGTGGAGTTCAGCTACTGGAATCCCATCCTCTGGCTGGTGCTGTTCGTGGTCATGCTGGTGGCCGTGTTCTTCGTGATCCTCACCGGCAGAAACACCCGCGGCCGCGTGCTGGAGGAGACCGGCGCCCCTGCCGACGGCAAGTACGCCACCTATTTCTCCGGCGAGAAGAGCATGCCCTCTCACGTGGGCGGTTCCGACCTGTTCTGGGGCTTCAAGCATGACTGGAAGAGCTACTTCACCGTTATGCAGGGCGCCCATTCCGGCGTGGTGAACGACTACGCCCTCTGGGCCGTGTTCGGCGGGGCAGTGGTCATGCTGTTCATGTTCACGTTCTTACGCTAAGGAGGAAAGATGCGATGATGACGTTTTTAACTCTGCTTTTCAAAATTCTGGTTTTCCCCGGATTTCTTTTCGTCACCGTGATCGGGCTCCTTCTTGCGGGGATCGACAGAAAGGTCCTGGCCCGCATGCAGAAGCGGGTCGGCCCCCCCATCGTGCAGCCCGTGTACGATTTCTTCAAGCTGATGGGCAAGGAGACCATCATCCCCAGCGCCGCCAACAAGGCCGCCTTCCTGACGGCCCCCGTGGTGGGTCTGGTGAGCCTGGTGGTGCTCATGCTCTTCATCCCCGTGTTCAGCTACAGCGCCTTCTCCGGCAGCGCGGACATGATCGTCGTGCTCTATCTGCTGACGATCCCCGGCGTGGCGCTGATCGTCGGCGGCTCAGCCTCCGGCTCTCCCTACGCCGGCATCGGCATCTCCCGTGAGATGGTGGCCATGATGGCCTACGAGCTGCCGCTGGTCATGGTGCTGCTCAGCGTGGCCAAAAAGGCCGGCGGCGACAGCCTGTGCTTCTCGCTGCAGGATATCGTTGCCTGGCAGGCGGCCAACGGCTGCGGCGCGTTCCACTGGAGCCTGATCCCCGCGGCGCTGGCCATGCTGCTGGTGATCCCCGCGGAGGTGGGCACCCAGCCCTTTGACGTGGCCGAGGCGGAGACCGAGATCTGCGAAGGCCCCCTGATCGAGTACAGCGGCGCGCCGCTGGCGGTGTTCAAGCTGAACACCGCGCTGAAGATGTTCGTTATGACCGCTCTGTTCACCGCGCTGTTCTTCGGCGGCATCGACACGGGCATCGTGGCGCTCAACGCGCTGATCCTGGTGGCGATCTGCGTGGTGCTGACGATTCTCTGCATGACCACGGTCCACGCCGTGACGGCCAGACTCAAGGTGGAGCACCTGTTCAAATTCTACTGGACGACGGTGGCCGGACTGGCCGCTGCCAGCCTGGTCCTGGTATGGATCGGTCTGTAAGGAGGAGGGAAAGATATGTTTAACAAGCTGATTGCCAAAAGCACGGGAAAATCCCCCTGGATCTTCCACGTGAACACCGGCTCCTGCAACGGCTGCGACATCGAGCTGGTAGCCGCCCTCACCCCCCGCTACGACGCCGAGCGCTTCGGCTTCAAGCTGGCCGGCACTCCCCGGCACGCGGACATCGTCGTGGTCAGCGGACCCATCACCAGCCAGTCCAAGGACCGCCTGATCCGCACCCTGGAGCAGGTCCCGGAACCCAAGTGCGTGGTCACCCTGGGCTCCTGCCCCCAGTCGGGCAACGTGTTCAAGGGCAGCTACAGCGTGGAGGCGCCCCTGGAAAAGTTCGTGCACGTGGATGTGGCTATCGCCGGCTGCACCCCCAAGCCCGAGGCCGTCATCGAGGGCCTGTATAAAGCCGCTGAGATCCTTCAGCGCAAGCGGGAGGCGATGAAGAAATGATGTTTCCGTTTCTGAAGATCGCCGTCTCCAACCTGTTTTCCAAGCCCAGCACTGAGAACTTCCCCGCGGAGAACGTGGAGGCCAAGCCCAATTACCGGGGCCGCATCTCCTACGATGCGGAAAAATGCATCAACTGCGGCAGCTGCATCAAGGTCTGCTCCCCCAGCGCCATCACCCGGATCTACGAGGACGTGGAGGGCGGCCAGAACATCACCTATGAGTTTGACCTGACCTCCTGCACCTTCTGCGCCACCTGCCAGGACTTCTGCGACCAGGGCGCCATCCAGCTGACCACTGATTACCACATGGTGGCCGAGGATCCCAAGGACCTGGTGGTCCGGGGCACCCGCTTCAAAAAGAAGATCCCCGGTAAGCTGCAGGTCAGCGACGCGTGCATCCACTGCGGCATCTGCGCCAAGAACTGTCCCCAGGAGGCCATCACCGTGGACCGCAAGGCCAAGACCTGGGAAGTGGACCACTCCAAGTGCGTCCAGTGCGGCAAGTGCATCGAAAAGTGTCCGAAAAATGCCCTGGAGTTCGGGGAAAGTGGACCCGAGGGCGTGCTGTGGGACGAGGAGAAGTGCATCTACTGCTCCATCTGCGCCAAGAAGTGCCCCAACGAGTGCATCAGCGTGGACCGCAAGGAGAAGTCCTGGGAGATCAACCGGGACAACTGCGTACAGTGCGGCATCTGCGTGGAAAAGTGCCCCAAGGACGCCCTGCAGATCGGCACCCTGGAATAAGAGAATACCACCCGTAAAAGACGTCGGCCCGGCCGGAGAGGAACGCCCCTCCGGCCGGGCTCTTTTTGCCTTTCCTCCGCCCCTTGGCTTTATCCACAATTACGCAGGTGAAAAATCATAGGATTTCCCAATTTACAGAAGAACAGAAAATAGGTATACTGGTCTTACCAGTATTATAAGTTGTGGACTATTCAGCCATAGAGGAGGCGGCAGAGAGTGAGACCCCTGGAAAATCTGACTTTCCCGGAGCTGCTGCGCCGCACGGCGGCGCGCTTTCCCCTTCGCCCCGCCGTCTGGTATGGGGGCGAGACGCTGACCTATGCGCAGCTGCAGGAGCAGGTGCGCGCCTACGGCGGCGCGCTGTGCGCTGCGGGGCTTGCAAAGGGAGACCACGCGGCCCTCTGGGCCGACAACTCCCCGGAGAGCCTGATCGCCTTTTACGCGATCATGTCCATGGGCGCTGTGGCCGTGATGCTCAACACCAGTCTGACCCACAGCGAGATCACCGAGCTCCTCGCCTTTTCCGACAGCCGGATGCTGATCCTGGGCGGCCTGCGCAACACCGCGCCGGACTGCGCCGGGCTGGCGGAGCTGCAAAAGCGGCTGCCGCTGCTGGAAAAGATCTTCACTCTGCCCGGGGCGGGGTGCCCGGCGTTCCCCTCGCTCACGGAGGCCGCCGAAAAAGCGGACGCCGCCCAAAGGGCCCGGTTCGACGCCCTGGCCGACTCTGTTCGGCCGGAGGACACCGCCGCCATGCTCTTCACCTCCGGCAGCAGCGGAAAATGCAAGGGGGTCCTCTCCAGCCATTACAGCCGGGTCAACTCCGGCATTCAGCAGGGCTCGGACCTGGGCGCCACGGAGGAGGACCGCTTCTGCGCGGTGCTGCCCATGTTCCACTGCTTTGCCGTCTCGGCCAATCTGCTCTCCTGCCTGAGCGCGGGAGGGTGCCTGTGCATCCCGGAATCCCGGCGGAGCCGGGCCGTGGCGGATACCATCCACCGGGCGGGCTGCACCGTGTTCAACGCCGTACCCACCCTCTATTACTCCCTGATGCGGGGGAACTACGACCGGGAGCTGTTCGCAACGGTGCGCACGGGCATCATCGGCGGCGCCGGTTATACCCCGGAGGATTTCATCGCTGTGGAACGGTTTTTCGGCATGACGCTCCTGTCCAGCCTGGGCCAGACGGAGACCACCGCCGGCTCCACCGTCAGCACCCCGGCGGACTCGCTGGAGGTGCGCGCCGCCACCCTGGGGCGGTTCATGAGCCACGTGGAGGGCAAGATCGTGGATCTGAAAACAGGGGAGACTCTCCCCGCCGGACAGGTGGGGGAGATCTGTGTCCGGGGCTATCTGGTGATGCAGGGCTACTACCGCCAGAAGGAGCTCACGGCGGAATCCATCGACGGTGAGGGCTGGTTCCACACCGGTGACCTGGGCGCGCTGGACGAACAGGGACTGCTGACCCTCCACGGGCGCTGCAAGGAGCTGATCATCCGGGCGGGGGAGAACATCAGCCCCCTGGAGATCGAACAGGCCGTGACGGCGCTGCCCCCGGTGGCTGCCTGTAAGGTCGTCGGCGTGGAGGACCACCACTACGGGGAGGAGATCTGCGCCTGCGTGGTCTGCCGGGAGGGGTTTTCCCTGACGGCGGCGGAGCTCCGGGAGAGCCTGACCGGCCGTCTGGCCCAGTACAAGATCCCCGCATACGTGCTGTTCTGGGACGATCTGCCCATCAATTCCACCGGCAAGATCGATCTTCCGGCTGTGCGGGAGCGGGTCCGGTCCCAGCTGGGCCGGTAAAAGGAGAATCGGAATGTACACCATCGGAATCGATATAGGCTCCACCACCTCAAAATGCGTGATCCTCCGGGACGGGAGGGAGATCGTGGGCCAGGCTCTGTACGTGGGGGGGATCGGCACCCAAAGCCCCGGCCGGAGCGTGGCGGACACGCTTGCGCAGGCGGGCCTCCGGGAAGAGGATCTGGCGGCCAGCGCCGCCACCGGCTACGGCCGCAACCGGTGGGAGGGGGCGGACTTTCAGCTCAGCGAGCTGAGCTGCCACGCTCTGGGCGCCCACTGGGTCTTTCCCGGGGTACGCACCATCATCGACATCGGCGGCCAGGACGCCAAGGTCATCTCCCTGAACGAGGCCGGGCGGATGCAAAACTTCCTGATGAACGACAAATGCGCCGCGGGTACCGGCCGATTCCTGGACGTGATGGCCACGGTGCTCCAGACGCCGGTGAGCCGGTTCGGGGATCTGGCGGCACAGGCAAAGACCCACGCCCCCATCTCCAGCACCTGTACCGTCTTTGCCGAGAGCGAGGTCATCTCCCAGCTGGCCAACGGCGTGGAGCTGCCCGACCTGGTGGCGGGCATCTGCGACAGCGTGGCCGCCCGGGTGGCCGCCCAGGCCAAACGTCTGGGAGTGACACCCCGGGTGTGCATGAGCGGCGGCGTGGCCTACAACAGCGGGGTGCGCACCGCGCTGGAAAAGGAGCTGGGCGCGGAGATCGCCGTCTCCCCCCTGGCCCAGTATCTGGGCGCGGTGGGCGCGGCGCTGTACGCCTGGGAACAAAAGCAAAAAACAGTTAGCTGAAACGATATCGCCCATCAAAAAAGGAGGAATCTTCGCCATGTCTGAAGAAAAAAAGCATCGTCCGCCACCGGACCCCAACTCCGCCAAGTATAAGCTCAACCAGATCGCCGCCAAGGCGTATTCCGACGCCATGGAGGCCAAGGCCCGGGGAGAGATGGTGGGCTGGTGTTCCAGCAACTTCCCTGTGGAGATCCCCGAGACCCTGGGGCTGTACGTGGTCTACCCGGAAAACCAGGCCGCCGGAATCGCCGCCCGGGGCGGCGGAGAGCGGCTGTGCTCCATCAGCGAGGCGGACGGATATTCCAACGACATCTGCGCCTATGCCCGCATCAGCCTGGCCTACGCCAAGATCAAGGACGCCCCCGAGCAGAACATGCCCCAGCCGGATTTTCTGCTGTGCTGCAACAACATCTGCAACTGCATGATCAAGTGGTATGAGAACCTGGCTGTGGAGCTGAACATTCCCCTGATCATGATCGACATCCCCTTCAACCCGGACTACGAGGTCTCCGAGGCGGAGACGGCCTACGTCAAGGCCCAGTTCCTGGACGCCATCCGCCAGCTGGAGGAGATCACCGGCAAAAAGTGGAGCGAGGAGCGGTATAAGGAGGTCATGGAATACTCCGGCCGCACCAGCCGCGCCTGGCTGGCCGCCACTGCCACCGCCCGCTACGAGCCCTCTCCCTTCAACGGCTTCGATCTGCTCAACCACATGGCCGTCATGGTCACCGCACGGGGCAAGAAGGAGGCCGCCGAGGCCATGGAGACTCTGCTCAAGGAGTACGAGGAGAACCACGTCAAGGGCGAGAGCACCTTCCGCGCCGAGGAGAAGTACCGCATCATGTTCGAGGGCATCGCCTGCTGGCCCTGGCTGCGGGTCACCTCCAACGGCCTCAAGAGCCGGGGCATCAACATGGTCACCACCATCTACGCCGACGCCTTCGGCTTCATCTACAAGGACTTTGACGACATGTGCCGGGCCTACTGCAAGGTGCCCAACGCCATCAACCTGGAGTACGCCCGGGACAAGCGGGTGAAGCTGGCCAAGGACAACCACGTGGAAGGGCTGCTGGTGCACACCAACCGCAGCTGCAAGCTCTGGAGCGGCTTTATGTATGAGATGAGCCGGCAGATCGGCGAGGAGTGCGGCATCCCCGTCACCAGCTTTGACGGCGACCAGGCCGATCCCCGGAACTTCTCCGAGGCCCAGTACGACACCAGGGTCCAGGCCCTGACGGAGATCATGGAGGCGAACAAATGAGCAAGGAAGAGATCCTGAGCCGTTTCCACGCGGCGGCGTCCGACCCCGCCGCCCTGAAAGAGAAATATCTTGCCCAGGGGAAAAAGATCGTTCTCACCGCGCCGGTGTATACGCCTGAGGAGATCATCCACTCCATGGGGCTGATCCCCATGGGCGCCTGGGGCGCGGATGTGGAACTGGCCGGCAGCAAGCGCTATTTCCCAGGCTTCCTCTGCTCCATCGTGCAGAGCGTGGTGGAGCTGGGCATGAAGGGCACCTACGAGGGCGTCAGCGCCATCGTGATCCCCAGTCTGTGCGACAGCCTGAAGGTGCTGGGGGAAAACTGGAAATACGCCGTGCCCTCCATCCCCTTCATCCCCATGACCTATCCCCAGAACCGCAAGCCCTCCTACGCCGTGGACTTCACGGAAAAGGGCTACCGGCGGGTGATCGCCGACCTGGAAAAGGCCACTGGCGCCGTGTTCTCCGAGGAGAAGCTGGCGGAGTCCATCGGGATCTATAACCGTCACAACGCCGTGATGCGCGCCCTGGCCGCCGCTCTGGCCGACCACGCCGAGATCACCGCGGCCCAGCGCAGCGACGTTTTCAAAAGCGCCTTCTTCCTGCCCAAGGAGGAGCACACCGCCCTGGCGGAGGAGCTGCTGGAGACCCTGGGCGAACCCCAGTCCGGGAAAAAGAAGATCTTCACCACCGGCATCCTGTGCGACGCGCCGGAGCTGTTGAAGATCCTGGACGAGAACGGCTTCCAGGTGGCCGCCGACGACGTGGCCGCCGAGAGCCGCCAGTATCGCACCGACACCCCCGCGGAGGGGACTCCTCTGCGCCGCCTGGCGGAGAAATTCAGCGCCATGGACCACTGCAGCGTGCTCTACGACGTGAAAAAGACCCGGGTGGACAAGATCGTGGCCGACGCCAAAGCGGTGAACGCCCGCGGCGTGCTGGTGGTGCTCACCAAGTTCTGCGACCCGGAGGAGTTTGACTACCCCCTGATCCGCAACGCCTGCCAGAAGGCGGGCCTGCCCTGCGTACAAATCGAGATCGACCGACAGATGCGGAGCTTTGAACAGGCCAGAACGGCCCTGGAGACCTTCCGGGATCTGCTGGATTAAAGGAGAATGGATATGGAAATGAAAAGACCGCTCGAAGGCGTAAAAGTGGTGGAGCTTGCCACATTCATCGCCGCGCCCTGCTGCACCCGCTTCCTGGCCGACCTGGGCGCCGAAGTCATCAAGGTGGAGGCCCCCATGGGCGATCCCCTGCGCTTCACCGCCGTGAACGAAGGCCGTCCCTACGGCGACCAGGAGGACACCAGCTTCACCCTGGAAAACACCGGCAAAAAGCTCATCACCCTGAACATCAAGACGGCCAACGGCCGCAAGGTCATGGAGGAGCTCCTGGCCCAGGCGGACGTGTTCGTCACCAATAACCGGCCCAACTCCCTGAAGAAAAACGGCCTGGACTACGAGACCCTCCACGCCCGGTATCCCAGACTGGTGTTCGCCATGGTCAGCGGCTACGGCGAAAAGGGCCCGGACAAGGATCTGCCCGGCTTTGACTTCACCTCCTACTTTGCCCGGGCGGGCATCCTGGGCACCATGTTCGACGTGAACTCCATGCCCATGATCCCCATCGCCGGCTTCGGCGACCACCAGGTGGGCATCAACCTGGCCGCCGGCGTGCTGGCCGCCCTTTACCGCGCCCGGGAGACCGGCATGGGCGACCAGGTGGTGGTGTCGCTGTTCCACTCCGGCGTGTGGGACATCTCCCTATACCTGCAGTCGGCCCAGTACGGCGTGGAGACGGCCCAGTACCCCATCCGCCGCAACCAGGTGGCCAACCAGCTGCAGCTGACCCACAAGACCAAGGACGGCCGCTGGGTGCAGCTGGCCATGCCCCAGTACGACAAGCTCTATCCCAAGTTCGTGGCCGAGGTGCTCCGGCGGGAGGATCTGGTGAACGACGATCGCTTCTGGCCCCAGACCAACCTGCAGAACAACGCCGACGCTTTTTACGATATCATGGTGGAGGAGATCGCCAAGCTGACCTACGCCGAGCTCAAGGAGCGCATGGAGAAGGCGGATCTGCCCTTCGCCCTGTGCCAGACCTGGGGCGAGCTGCTCCAGGACGAGCAGGCCTGGGCCTCCGACATCCTCACCAAGGTGAAGTTCCCCAACGGTCAGGAGCGCACCATGGTGCGTACCCCCGTCATCTTCGGCGACACGGCGCTGCCCCCCTACGAGCGGGCCTCCTTCATGGGCGAGCAGACCAGGGAAGTCCTCTCGGCGCTGGGCTACACCTCCGAGCAGATCGACGCCATGATCGCCGCCGGCGAGGCCCAGGACGTCAAGCGCATCGGCTGAGAGAAAGGAAGGAACACCAATGATTCTTGACCAGAAGCATGCCATGGAGCAGCGGCTCTTCCGGCAGTTTGCAGAGACCGAATTCACCAAGGAGATCCAGGACGAGCTGGATCAGACCGGGGAATTCAACTGGGATATGCACCGTAAAATGGCCAAATACGGCTTTATGGGCGTGCGCATCCCCACCCAGTATGGCGGAGCCGGGGGCGATTACCTGAGCTATGCCCTGATGGTGGAGGAGCTGGCCCGGGTGGACGCGGTGCTGTCCATCTACGCCAACACCTCCAACTCCCTGGGCGGCGGCCCGCTGCTGCTGGCCGGCACCGAGGAGCAGAAGATGAAATACCTGCCTCCCGTGGCCTCCGGGGAGAAGATCATGGTCTTCGCCCTCACCGAGCCCGGCGCGGGCTCCGACGCCGGCGGCACCGCCACCACCGCCGTGGAGGACGGAGACTGCTTCGTGCTCAACGGGCGCAAGTGCTTCATCTCCGGCGCGCCCATGGCCGACTGGGCCGTGGTGTTCGCCAAGACCGACCTCACCGCCAAGGGCTCCCGGGGCATCAGCATGTTCGTTGTGGACATGAAGCTGCCCGGCGTCTCCTGCGGCGCGCCGGAAAAGAAGATGGGCATCAACGGCTATCCCACCTGCGACGTGGTGCTTGAGGACGTGCGCGTCCCCAGAGACTGCCTGATCGGACCGCTGCACAAGGGCTTCTCCATCGCCATGCAGACGCTGGACGGCGGCCGTCTGGGCATGGCGGCCCAGGCCGTGGGCATCGCCCAGTCCTGCCTGGAGGAATCGGTGAAGTACGCCAAGGAGCGCAAGCAGTTCGGCCGTCCCATCGCGGACTTCCAGGGCATCAGCTTCATGATCGCGGAGATGGCCACTGAGGTGGCCGCGGCCCGGGAGCTGGTCTACAACGCCGCAGCGCTCAAGGACGCCGGACAGGACGCCACCATGGCCTGCTCCATGGCCAAGTACTTTGCCGCAGAGGCCGCCAACCGCTGCGCCTACAAGGCCGTGCAGATCCACGGCGGCTACGGCTACATCAAGGAGTACAAGGTGGAGCGGCTCTATCGGGACGCCCGCATCTGCAGCATCTACGAGGGCACCACCCAGGTCCAGCAGATGGTCATTGCCGGCCAGCTGCTCAAGAAGTGAGCGGGAGGGAAGAGGAATGAAGATTTTCGTAACAGTCAAACAGGTCCCCGACACCACCGGCAAGGTGGCCGTGAACCCGGACGGCACTCTGAACCGGGCCTCCATGCAGACCATCACCAACCCCGACGACCTCAACGCCGTGGAGGCCGCCCTGGAGCTCAAGGACAAGCTGGGCTGCAAGGTCATCGCCCTCTCCATGGCTCCCTTCTCCGCGGAGGTGATGCTCCGGGAGCTCATCGCCATGGGCGTGGACGAGGGTGTGCTGATCTCCGGCCGTGAGTTCGGCGGCTCGGACACCTTCGCCACCAGCCAGATCATCGCTGCCGCCATCGACACCTACGGCGTGGACAGCGACGACATCATCTTCTGCGGCCGCCAGGCCATCGACGGCGACACCGCCCAGGTGGGTCCCCAGATCGCCGAAAAGCTCCACCTGCCCCAGGTGACCTACGCCGGCGAGATCGAGAAGGACGGCGACACCCTGCGGATCCGCCGGATGCTGGAGGACGGATACATGACCGTCAAGGTCCGCACTCCCTGTCTGATCACCTGCATCAAGGAGCTGAACACCCCCCGCTACATGACCGTCCGGGGCATCGAGGAGTGCTTTGACAAGCCCATCCGGATCATGGACTACCAGGCGCTGAAGGATCACCCCCTGATCGACGCCACCACCATCGGGCTCAAGGGCTCTCCCACCAACATCTTCAAGTCCTTTGCCCCGCCGCTCAAGGGCGCGGGCATGATGGTGGAGGGCGGCCCCAAGGAGTCCGCCGGCAAGCTGGTATCCATGCTGGCCGCCAGACACATGATCTGAGGAGGGAAAAAGATGGAATTCAACAGCGCGGATATCTCCGCTTTCAAGAACGTCTGGGTGTTCTGCGAGCAGCGCCAGGGCGTGATGATGCCCACCACCTTTGAACTCATCTCCGAGGGCCGCAAGCTGGCCGACGAGCTGGGCGTGGAGCTGTGGGGCATCCTGCCCGGGGACGACGTGGACGGCATCGCCCGGGAGCTGGGCGGCTACGGCGCGGACAAGGTCCTTGTCTACAACAGCCCCCTGCTGAAGAACTACACCACCGACGCCTACGCCAAGATCCTGTGCGACGCGGTGATGACCTACAAGCCCGAGATCCTTCTGGTGGGCGCGTCCAACATCGGACGGGACCTGGCTCCCCGCTGTGCGGCCCGGCTGCACACGGGACTGTGCGCCGACTGCACCCACCTGGACGTGGATATGGACGGCTACGTGAACTTTCTGCGCACCGGCTCCAACCTGGACGTGGAGACCACCCGGTTCGAGAGCAAGCTCTTTGACGTGCGCACCAACCTGAAGATGACCCGTCCCGCCTTCGGCGGACATCTGATGGCCACCATCGTGTGCCCCCGGTTCCGTCCGGCCATGGCCACGGTGCGGCCCGGCGTTATGAAGCGCCGTCCCTTCGACGCCGCCGGCGCCGAGCGGGTGGAGCTGCTGCACCCGGAATTCTCCCTGTCCGCCGAGGACTGCAAGACCCAGGTGCTGGACGTGGTGAAGGCCGCCCGCAAGCTGGTGGATCTGATCGGCGCGGACGTGATCGTTTCCGTGGGCCGGGGCATCGCCAAGGATATCGAGGGCGGCATCGCCCTGGCGGAGGAGCTGGCGGAGGAGCTGGGCGGCGTCGTGGGCGCCTCCCGCGCGGCCGTGGACGCGGGCTGGATCAGCGCCGACCATCAGGTGGGCCAGACCGGCAAGACCGTTCACCCGAAGATCTATATCGCTCTGGGCATCTCCGGCGCCATCCAGCACAAGGCCGGCATGCAGGACAGCGAGTGCATCATCGCCGTGAACAAAAACGAGGCGGCTCCCATTTTCGAGATCGCGGACTACGGCATCGTGGGCGACCTGTTCCAGGTGGTCCCGGAGCTTATTGCCGCTCTCCGCGCGGAAAAGGCGGCGCGCTGAACCCTCCTTCAACGGAGAAACCAAATTGTTACCCCGCAAAATCTGAATAAAAGGAGATCTTTTCCATGACAGAAATGAGCAAGTATTGGCGCAAGCCCAATCCCCATGACGGCTCCAACATGATGAAGGGCATCTTCAAAGACGTGCCCGCCACCCGCCTGTTCGACAATCTGTGGTTCGTTGGCAATGATATGTTCGGCGCATACGTCCTCAAAAGCTCCGAGGGCCTGATCCTGCTCGACTGCATGGAGGTCGGCATGTTCGATTATCTGGACGGCAAGATCCGCGAGGCCGGTCTGGATCCCGCCGAGCTCAAGGCGATCCTGATCACCCACGGCCACGGCGACCATTACGGCGACGCCAACATCTTCCGCGACAAGTACGGCTGCAAGCTGTACATGACCGAGGTGGACGAGAAGTTCGCCCTGGACGCCTCCAACGCCGCCCCCGGCCGCAAGGCCCTGCAGTACAGGATGGACGGCTACCTGGTGCCCGGCGAGGACTTCGTCCTGGGCGACACCCACGTGGAGATCTATGACACCGCCGGCCACACTCCCGGCACCGCGTCCTTCATCTTCACCGTGTACGACTGCGGAAAGGCCATGAAGTTCATGATGTGGGGCGGCACCGGTCCCAACAGAGATCCCGAGCTCATCAAAAAGCAGATCGAGACTGTCCGCTACTTTGACAGAGTCTGCCTGGAGCGCGGCGTTGTGGGCGAGGTGGGCAACCATCCCTTCACCGACAACCTGGTGGAGAAGATCGAGGTCATCCGCAACATCGTGGACGGCGTGCCTCACCCCCTGGTGATCGGCTACGAGGGCATCCACTCCATGATGCTCATGTATCAGGGCATCTATGAGCAGACCCTGGAAAAGAGAGCCAAGGGCGACATGAGCAACAACTTCGGCATCATCCCCGGCGCTAACTGATCTTTCGCGACCCACGTACGTTTGCAAACACCGACAATCTATTAAAAAGGAGATAGTAACATGGCTGAAATTCTCGGATACAATGGCTGGAGACCCATCGTTGACCACGATCCTCCCAGCCCCGGCAAAGGCAAGGATCCCTTCCCCGCCACTAAGTTCTTTGACAATCTGGCTTTCATCGGCAACCGGAACGTGTGCTGCTTCCTGGTCATCACCTCCGAGGGCCTCGTCCTGATCGACTGCATGAACCCCGGCGACGAGCTGTACATCGAGCAGGGCATCCGGGATCTGGGATATGATCCCGCGGACCTGAAGGCGATCCTCATCACTCACGGCCACGGCGACCATTACGGCAACGCGGATTACTTCCGTCAGAAGTACGGCGCCAAGATCTATATGAGCTCCGTGGACGAGGCCATGGCCATCGTGCCCAAGACCATGCCCGACGGCCGGATCAGCGTTCTCGAGTGGAGAATGGACGGCTACATCGAGTCCGGCGAAAAATTTGTCCTGGGCGATGAGGCCATCGAATTCTACGCCACTCCGGGCCACACCCCCGGATGCCTGAGCTTCATCATCCCTGTCACCGATGAGGGCCGGCCCCACAAGGTCATGCTCTGGGGCGGCACCGGCGTTCCCGCCGATCCCGAGCTCCAGGCCAAGTACCGGCAGTCCGTGATCGAGTTCACCGCCGTCTGCGCCAAAGAGGGCGTGGACTGCGAGGTCTCCAACCATCCCTTCGTAGACCAGCTGTGCGAGCGTCTGTCCGTGGTGCGGGTCATCACCAACGGCACCCCCAACCCCATGGTGGCTTCCACCGACGCGGTTGCCAGAACGCTGGGCATGTTCCGCCAGCTGGTGGAGAACCGCATCGCTCTGGGTCTGCTCCAGTAAAAAAAGCGGGCGCCGCCCGCTGTGAAAAAAGCAAGAAAGACGCCTCCGCGGGCATGCCCGCCGGAGGCGTCTTTTTCTGTATTCCGCTTATTCGCCCGTGGCCGGATCACTCTTCGGCATCCCCGGCGACCATGGCGTCCCGGGCAAAGAGACGCATATGGGTCTGCATGGCGGCCACGGCGGTGGCCTCGTCCCGGGCGGCGATGGCGTCGTAGATGCTCTTGTGGGAGTCGTAGATCTGCTGCATCATCACGCGCTTGTCGTCGTCGGACTTCTTGCCGTAGGAGCGCACCAGAATGTTGGCCACCATCCGGTGGATGACCTTGTCCACCATGGTGGCCACGCGGTTGTGTCCCGCGTCGGCAATGGCCTGATGAAAGGCGATGTCCTTTCTGGAGAAGTCCTCAAAATCGGTGCCGTTCGGGTCAAAGCCCTCCAGCACGGAGCGGATCTTTTCCAGATCCTCCTCCGTACGCCGCCGGGCGGCCCAGCTCACCGTGGCGACCTCGTTGAGCTCCCGGTACTCCAGCAGTTCCCGGGTGGAGATCAGATTCATGTTCAGCATGGCCTCCAGCGGTTCCTGCACCGACTGGGAGCCCGGCTCCACCACCACGGCTCCCCGGGAGCCGGCGATGATCTGTATCAGACCGTTGCGCTCCAGCATCCGCAGCGCTTCCCGGATGGTCGGGCGGCTCCGTCCCAGCATCTCCATCATGGCACGCTCGGAGGGAAGCCGTTCCCCGGGCTTGATCTGGCCGGAAGTGATCATGGCCGCGATCTGGGCATAGATAGCCTCAGATGCCCTCTGAGTGGGCACAGGGGAGAGCTGAACGGGAGATGTGTCGTTCTTCATAGCCGGATCGCGTTCCTTTGCATCAAGATTAAAATATTTTACCACAGCCGGACCCGATTGGCAAGGGAGAGCGGAGGTCCTCCGCCCGGGATCGTTGACTTTGCAGCGGCATCCTGTTATGATCCGGTCATGACCGTAAACCACGGGATCCGGAAGTGAGGTGCGGGAACGTGACTGTGTATTTTGTCCGACATGGGGAGACGGCCCTGAACCGGGACAGCCGGCTCCAGGGCCAGATCGACTGCCCGCTGAACGAGACGGGCATCCGCCAGGCGGAGGCGCTGCGGGAGCGGCTGCGGAGTCAGAAGATATGCTTTGAGCGGGTCTACAGCAGCCCTCTGCGGCGGGCCGTGGAAACGGCGAGACTGGTCTCGGGAGACGAAAACGAGATCCGGCTCGACGACCGCCTGCTGGAGATCGGCTACGGCCCCTATGAGGGGGCGCTCTTTTCCGATCTGCAGGGGGAGGTGCTGTCCTTCTTCCGGGACCCGGAGCACGTGGAGGCGCCTCCGGGGATCGAGCCGATCCGGGAGCTGATGGCGCGCACCGGCGCCTTTCTCCGGGAGATGGAGACTCTGGAGGGGCCGGGGCCCTTCCTGGTGGTGACTCACGGCGTCGCCCTGCGGGCGTTCCTCGGTCACATCCAGGGCGACGGAACGGGAGCCGTCTGGGGCATGCCCATCGAAAACTGCCGGATTCTCGCGGTGGAATACGCCGCCGGGAAATGGAAACTCAGGGACGCCGGGATATAACGCGCCGGAAAAAAGGCAGGTTTGTGGAGGACCCACGAACCTGCCTTGCTGTTTTTGCCTTATCCATCCCACCCCGTATGGGGGTGCGGCCTCAGTGGTTGCGGAGGTACTCGTACACGGCGAGAACGTTCTCCCGTTTCTGGTCCTCCCGGGACTCGAGCATCTTGTTGGTGCAGTACATATAGCCCGGGCCCATGCCCTCCACCAGCTCCTTGGCCTTGTCCACCGCCTCTTCGGGGGTGCGGTAGGCGAGATAGGGCTGGGGATAGTAGGCAAAGGCGATGTTGGGCATGGCCTTGCGCATCTCAAAGGGATCGTCCTGCTCGAAGTAGCAGCAGATCACGCCCCGGGGGACCTCGTTATAGCAGTCGGCCAGGCGAAGCGCGTATCCCTCGATGAAGGTCAGGGAGGTCCGGCCGTTTTTGGCCAGGATCTCATAGAGCGGGCCGTAATAGGGCCGCCACAGGAATCGCTCAAACTGCTTGTTGTTCATCAGATTGTGGACCAGCAGCACCGTCCAGTCGCTGAAGGCATAATTGCCCCGTTCCTGCTGACAGCCGTTTTCCACGTTGGCCAGGAAGCCGGGGGCCATCTTCTCGTTGAACTCGTCGAACAGCTCCGGCTTGCGGCGCATGTCCAGAGAGAAGTTCTTCAGACCCCGGAAGTACATGGCCACGTTCTCCAGCGGCGCCACCGACAGGCTGATGGCCGTCGACGGGGAGCCGTATTCCTCGTTCATGATCCGGTTGATCCGCACCCGGTAGTCGTTGAAGGTCTTCAGCGCGCTGCAGGCGTCTTGGATCTGGCCGAAGGTCAGCCCCTCGGGGTACAGCTTCGGGATCCCCTTCGTCCAGGCGTATCGAACCGGGTCGTCGGCGTACTCCAGCATGGCCTCCGGCTCACCGAACACGTCCACGTCCAGGGTCTGGATGATCCCTTCCTCCTTGTTGGTGACGGTGTGCTGCTGGCTGTGGTCCAGAGCCACGGTGATCAGCATGTTGTTTCGGGTGCCCCAGTCGCAGCTGAGGTCGGGATCGTAGCGCTCCTGATGTTCCCGGACCACCTTTTCCATCAGGTCCATGTTCGTCAGGAAATCCCAGGGGGTGGGCTTCGGGTCCATCTCCGTATCCAGGAATTTCCATTTGAACAGGTTTTCCAGAATGGGCGTCGTCTTCTGCGGTACGAAGCCCACCACGTCGTCGATCATCTTCTGGCGTTTTTTCAAAAGCTCTTTCGCGTTTTCCATGGTCGCTCCTCCTTATCCGTCACATGATCAGGTTGGTCGCGAGTTCTTTCAAAATGGCTTCCTTTTCGTCCTTGGCCCCCTGTGTGATAAAAGAGGAGATGTTCCCCGGGGCCTTCTCCGTGGAGGAGGCGCCCGAGTCGATGACGATGGCGTTGAGAACTTCCTGATACCCTTCCTCCGTGAACTTCACTTTTTCGTTCCTGTCCATGGATCCATTCCTCCTCGTTCCATGATCCGTGTTTTCCTTTGACGTTTCCGTTTTCGAACCGCCCGCCGGAGACCCCGGCGGGCGGGATCATGCCTGTTCCCTGAAGTGTCCTGCCGCTCCGCCCTCTGGGGAAGGAACGGTCATTCTGCGGGCTGGGTGGGCTCGGCCCCGGGCCGGCGCAGCTTGCTCAGTGTCCAGATCACGGCGATCACCAGACACACGATCGTTCCGCACAGCACCACCGTCCGGGGGGAATCGCTGCGGGTCAGCCGGGCGGCCAGTCCGGCAAAGAAGCTGGCGCAGAAGGAGCCGGTGTTCAGCAGGGCCACGAAGATGCCCGACGCAGCGGCGAGAGAGTCCGGCGGAACGATGGCCTGAAAGTCCATCATCGCGGCGGACCACAGGCAGAAGATGCCCACGCCGGAGATCAGGGTGCCCGCCATCAGCATGGGGATGCTGTGCCCTATATAGGCGATGAACATTCCGCCGACGTACAGCAGCAGCGTCAGCGGCGCCGTCCAGCGCTTGCCGGCCAGCTTGTACATGGAGCCGAAGATGGCCCCGGCCACCATGCCGCCGATGGTGTAGAAGGACAAAATGGTGCCCGCGATGGCCGCGGTGCCCAGACCCTCGCCTTCCACGATGGCGGACATGTTGAGCAGCAGGGGATAGTAGGCGGCGAACATCAGTCCGTAGGCGGCGGAAATAACGTACACGCTCCCGGGGAGCTTCTGCTTGGGCTGCTTTTCCTCCGCGGCCGCCGGGGCCTCCTTTTCCGGCTCCGGCAGGAACAGCACGATCAGCACCAGCGGGATGGCCAGGAACAGGTGGACCAGCCAGGTGGCGTTGAGATTCCTGGCGCATACGATGCCCGCGAGATTCTGTATCACCACACCGGTGACGTTCTGCATCACGTTGCCCGCGCCCAGCATCCCGGCGGTTTTATCCTTGCTGAACAGGCGCATGATCAGCGCGTTGCCCAGGGGCATGGACAGACCGTTGCCGATACCGAAGATCACGCGGGAGGCAAGCACGACCGGAAAGCTGTGCACAAAGAAGGGGATGATGCCGCCTCCCATGGCCAGGATCACCGAAAGGATGCCCAGCGTGCGGTAGGGGATCTTCTTGCCGGCCACCGCGCCGCCGATCAGGGAAAAGGGCACCATCAGCAGCGACGGAAGAGTGGAGATCAGCAGAATGCTGGTGTAGGGAATGTTGGAGTACTGGGCAGCCAGACCCGACAGAGCCGGGTTGACGATGAAAGCGGCCTGCGCGATCAAAAACAGGGACAAAACGCCCATTTTGGCGGTGGCCGGCAGGGTTTTGTTTTCCATAACGCTCTCCTTTTCTTCAGACTCAGCCGTTGTAGGTTTCCAGGAAATCGCCCACGGCGATCAGGTTCTCCCTCTTCAGATCTCTGGCGTAGGTGATCATTTTGTTCCCGGCGAGAATCAGCCCGCCGTCGGCGCCCAGCTCGTCGATGGCGCGTCGGGCGTCTTCGATGTTCTGCTCGGGGGTGCCGCTGCCCAGGTGGTCGGAGAAAAGACCGCCCTGGAGACAGATGTTGGGGTACTTTTTGCGGATGTGGTAGGGGTCGTCCGTCTCGATCATCAGCGTAACGGTCCCCTTGGGGTAGTCGTTGAAGAATTCTCCAATGTGGTCAAAGGAGCCCTCCGACCAGAAATAGGTCTGCTTGCCTCGACTCTGGGCGTAATCCAGGAACTTTTTCATGTACGGGACGTGGAACATCTCAAACTGCTTGCGGCTCATGATCGTGGTGGACAGCAGCCCGGAGGTGTAGTCATAGCACTCCTCCACCTCGGTGAGACTGTCGGCGGCCGCCTTGAACACGTTGAAGTTCTGCTCGTCCTTGTACATGCACAGCTCCCGCAGCTCCTCCGTGTTGCGGCGCATGGCCACGCCGATGCCCTTGATGCCGATCAGGGTGTTGAACAGCTCTTCCACAAAGGCGCCGAAATGCAGCGTCTGCATCTCCATGGGATCGCCGTAGACATAGCGCAGCTCCTTGTCCACCCGCTCCCTGGCCTGGGTGTAGTCCAGCATGGTTTTTGCGGCCCTGGCGAACTGCTCCGGGGTGTAGGAGGCCGCGGCGGGGAAGCGCTTGAAGAGCACCCGCTCCCAGATGGCGCGGTCGTAGTCCTCCGCCAGGAGCTTGTAGTCCTCGGGGGTGATCAGGTTTTCAAAGCTCACGTTCAGGTTGCCGCCGGTGCCGTCGCCATGCACCGCCTCGGCGTTGCTGCCTTCTCTGGCGGTGGTCTCCCCGGTGGAGATCCCGCCGCAGAGAGAGTCGTTGATGAGCCAGGTGTTGCGGAAACCGCTGTTGATGCAGTTGATGTGATCGAACTTATAGTGGGTGATCGCGTAGATCATCGCCTGACGCTTGACCTCGTAATCCCGGCCCGCCACGTCCAGGGGATAGCCCGCGTCCAGGAACTGCCAGGAGATCAGATGCCCCATAAACGGCGTCTTGTCGGGCTTCTTCCACTGCTGCGCGTCACGGAACCGTTTGATCTTTGCCTTCAGAGTCTTGTCCACTTCCTCGCTGACAGGCTTTTCCAGCTCAAAAAACATGGAGGTGGTGTTGCCCGTGGCAACGGTTTTCCTCTCTTCCATTTTTGCTCCTCCTTCGTCAGATCCCGCAGGCCTTGATGACAAACGCCTTCAGGAACGCCAGCCGTGCTTCATCTCCCTCCGGAAGATAATCCATATACTTGATGATCTCCTTGGGCCCTTCGTCGTAATTGGTGATGTCGATCTTCTTTTCCTTGGTTTCCATGGATGATGCACTCCTTTCTGATCCCGGGAAAGCGGTTGGGTTTTGCGGCGAGAAAGATGGAATCCTCACCGGGAATCTGTGCTTTTTCCGCAATTAAAGGATACCCTTGATTTTTATTTTTGTACAATATATAATACAAGGAGGTAAGTATAAACAGAATTTATTGTATAAATGCCTCTCGTATTGTTTTTCCGGGACGCCCGTTCCGGGACTGTCAGAGTTCAGCCGCTGTTGGAAAGGAGGGGTTGCCGTGGAGCTGCAGCAGCTGCGGCAGTTTATCGTTATCGCCACCGCAGAGAATCTGACAAGAGCGTCTGAGGTGCTGTTCGTATCCCAGCCGGCCCTGACCTACAGCCTGAAAAAGCTGGAGGCGGAGCTGGGCACACAGCTGTTTACCCGCACGAAAAACCGGATCATCCTGAATGAGGAAGGACGAAAAGCCCTGGAGCTGGCCCGGCGGGTGGTGACCGCCGCCGACGAAATGCTGGCCGCCTTTGCCGACGGAGAAAAGCAGACCAGACTCACGATCTACAGCTCATCGGTCGCCGCGGTGCGCTACATCATCCCCATGTTTCTGTCCGAACACCCCGAGGTCACCGTCAACACCGTGGACATGCTGCCGGACGGGCTGGCCGACGCCCTGCTCAGCGGAAAATGCGACCTTGCCTTCTCCAACGAGCTGCTCAAGGGAGAGGGCATACGAAACATGCCCTTCTGCCGGGACGATCTGCAGGCCTGGATCCCTGAAGGGCACCCCCTTTACGAGCGGGACGCCGTCTATATGCGGGATCTCGCCGGGTCCTACACCCTCCATCACAGGGACCAGGGAAACCTGATGTCCGACCGGATCATGGAGCTGCTCCAGCGGGAGGCGAAGGACTTTCATCCCACCATGATCAACGACTACCAGATCTACCGCTCTACCGCGAAGTTCAGCCGGAAGTACGTCTCCTTCCTCTCCGCGCTTGGAATCCCCTATTATGAGGAGGTGCCCTATCGGCGCTTTGTCCGGATCCTGGATCCGGAAGTGCGCATGACGGTGTACATCTGCTACCTGACGGAAAACGCTCACACGCTGGAGGTCTTCTTCCGCTGGATCCGGGAAAACTACACCCGGATCCTCCGCTGAGGATCCCGACAAAAACGGCCGCGGGCCGGACGCAGAAGTGCGTCCGGCCCGCGGCCCTTTTTTCTCATCCATCCGGGGGAACGGAGCCCGCGGTTCAGTCTCCGCCGGGCTCCGGACGGCGCCGGTACTTGATCGAGTGGTACACCAGCAAAAACACCGCCCCTGCGCCGAACATGATCGCCCCGCAGAAGAAGCTGCGGTCCACCTCCCCGGCGGGGATGCGGCGCATCAGGAAGTCGGAGATACGGATCCAGCCGTTGGACAGAAACAGTCCCAGATTCGCCGTGCTGAGCAGGATCGTGGAGACGAAGGTCATGGTCCGTGCGCTGACCTCGCTGCTCAGATGGATGGTGAAGAGCGGCTTTGAGATCATATAGCCGAACCCGCACAGAGCCGCCCCGGTCCCCACCATGACCAGATTCCCGCCCTTCACGATGACGAGAAAGCCCAGGCTGACGCACAGCAGAGCGAAACCGGCGGCATACTTCCCCAGCTTCTTCACCTGATCCAGCAGCGAACCGCCCAGGGCGCCGGCCAGGGTGTATACCGACAGGATCACGCCGGTCATCAGCGAGCTGCCGAAGCCGTGCTCGGCGATGAAGATGGACATGCTGGAGTTGATCGGCCCGATCCAGAGCCCGCCCATGACCCCGAAGAGAACGTAGATCACGATGGCCGGCACAAACGCCTTCTTCCCGTCGTCTTCCTTTGTGCCAGAGGCGGCGGGGGCGGCGTGGACCGGCTCTTCCAGCAGAAAAGCCACGATGAGCAGGACCACCGGGCTGAGCAGATAGATCAAAAAGGCGTACTTCCAGCTGATCTCCGCCAGAGCGCCGGCGGCCAGCTGGCTGACCACGCTGCCGATGTTGCACATAAACAGCGCCCAGCCCATCATTTTCGCCTGGCTCTCCTTCGGATAGTAGCTCAGGGCATATGCGTTGTAGCTCAGGCAAAGCCCGGTGCCGCAGCCGAAGATGAACCGGGAGATCAGGATGTAGACAAATCGGCTGTAGAGAAAGATGGGCATCAGTCCGCCCAGGGTGAAAAGACCGCAGGCCAGCAGATACAAAGTCTTGAAGTTCACTTTTTTCCCCACCAGAAAGCCCGAGATCAGGGAGGTTATCAGTGTGGAGAGCGCCGGCAGCGTGGCGGAAAGACGGGCGGTCTCCGGAGAGATGTCCGGAAAGGCGTTGATGAGCGTCTGGATGATGGTGTTGACCCCGGTGGTCATGTAGGCGATGAAACAAAACGAGAGGAAGGCAAAGGTGGATCTTTTCTGGCTTTTCACGGCAATGCTCCTTTTTAAGCGAAAAACGGCGGACAGCGTGGGGTAAGGTTCTAACCGGGATTATATTCGGGAAAAACCGGGGCGTAAAATAGATAATAATTAGCGTCACCATAAATCCCGTTTATCGCAGCGGGGACGATCGGCCCGGAGACCGGCGGGGGAAAGACCATAAATGACGTTTATGGTCTTTATCCATTATTGGTATTGTACAATTTCTCCCCTGCGTGATATGTGAAATACGGAAGGATCGGCACGGCCCACGGGGGAAACCGGCGGATCATCAACCACGGAACAGGAGGATATTTGTGATGAGGAGGCATAACGATGAGTGACAACCTGAAAGGAAAGGACCGCCTTGCCTACACCAGAAAACTGTTCAGAGACGCCGATTCGTTCAGGACCCCGGACAGGATCCCGCTGTATACCCACTCTTCTCTCTGGCACTTTCTGGACGCCGGCTTCACATCGGACGAGGCCTGCAGAAGCTACGACAAGATGATGAAGAGCCAGCTGGAGCATATCGACAAGTACGACCCCGATATGATCATCAAGTGCAATCGGAACCCGTTCCCCATCAAGGATCAGTTCGGCGCCAGCAGCGCTTACCTTGAGACGAAGGGCGGGCTCAACGCCATCAACGAGGCCTTTCTGCTGCCCGAAGACTATGAGGAGATCGCCAAAGGCAACTACCACAAGGTGGTGTGGGAGCACGCTGTGTTCCGCAAATTCGATCAGGCGGACCAGATCTCCCCGGAGGAATACGCCCGTCGGAGCCTGACGCTTCGGGAGTGGGACGAAAACATGGCGAAGATCTCCGACGCGGTCTACGCCAGGGGCGTTGTGGAGGTGACGGACACAAAGTATTTCTGCGTGCTGTTTTTTGAAACGCTCTTCAATTCCTTCCGGGGGATCAAGAGCATGGCCATGGATCTGCGCCGGTGCCCGGATCAGATCGACGAGGCCTGTGAGTACATGGACGCCCTGACCTTTGACCCCATTATCGAGGATTTCAAGACCAACGATTATCCGGAGGGGACCGGCTACGTGTTCGACGCGTTCTCCAACCTGCTGGGGCACGTGATCCTCAACCGCAAGCAGTTTGAGCGCTATATGGCCAAGCCGTATAAAAAGCTGCTGGACGTTGTGGAGGAAAAGGGACTCACCTGGTACAACTTCTCGGAGTCCTCCTGGAAGCGCTTCGGAGACTTCTTCAACCAGTACAAAAAGGGCACCGTCGCCATGCAGGTGGAGTCGGATGACATCTACGACATGCGGGAATGTTTCCCCAATATCGCGCTCTGGGGCGGTCTGCCGGTGGACGTGCTGGGCAACGGGACTCCGGAGGAATGCGTGGACGCGGCAAAGAAGGCCGTGGAGACCCTGGGACAGGACGGAGGATTCGTGCTGATGCCGAATAAAATGCTGTCCTATACTTACGACTGCAAGCCGGAAAACCTTGCGGCAGTCAGCGCATACGTGCACGGCCGCAGCGCCGAATAAAGGAGGCAGCAATGGACAACAGAAAAACTGAGGAAGCCGGGACCGCCCCGGTGGATATCCGGAACTATGACGAGGCGATCCGGGCGATCGTCAGCCACATGGAATACCCTGAAACAGAGGAGGAGAAAAAGGCCTTCTTCATCCGTTTCTACGAATTTGCCGTGGCGGAGATGTGACGATTCCCGCGACGGGGAGAGCGCGTCCCTGCGCTGAAAGGCAAAACTCTATCGCAAAACAAAGGCCCCGGGTGCGGCGAAACACCCGGGGCCCTTGCCCTTGTGAGAGGATCTGAGGAAGAATGAATGCGGTACGGAAAGCGGCAAAGCGGGATCAGGCGGCCCAGCTCTTGCAGACGCTGACGGTCTTCTGCGGGGAATGGGCCCATTCGTCGGCGCCGGTGATGCGCATGGCTTCCTCGCTGACAGGGGCGCCGCCTACGATGACCTTCACGTCGCTGAGTCCCGCGGCCTTGAGGGCGGCCACCGTGGCCTTCATGGAATCGATGGCCAGCGTCAGCACCCCGGAAAGGGCCACGATCTTTATGTTGTTGGCCTTTACGGTCTCCACGATCCTGTCGGCGGGAACGTCGATGCCAAGATCGATCACGTCAAAGCCGCTGGCCTCCAGCATGGCCTTGACGATGTTTTTGCCGATGTCGTGGAGGTCGTCCTTCACGGTGCAGATGACCATGCGGGTCTTGGCGGTCCCGCCGGCGTTTTCGCCCACTAGGGCGCCCTTGAGAATATCCACGGCCTGGGTCATCAATTCGCCGGCATAGATCAGATCACCGACGAAATACTCCCCGTCCTCGAAAAGCTTGCCCACGGTGTCCATGCCCTTCTGGCAGGCTTCCATGGCGCGGACGGCGTCCGCGCCGCCCTCGGCCATGACGCCGTTGAGCATCTCCACCATCGTGTCCTCGTCCAGTTCGCCCATGGCGGCAGCCAGTTTGTCAAAATCGAACATTTTGTAACCCTCCTCCTTAAAAATGTTTTGAATGTATCGGCAAAGGCCCGGCGGCCTTACGCTCGTTTCCCGCCGATCCGGCCCTGGCGATAGGCCCGGTTGTATTTTCGCCCGCCCTTGTCCTTCATGTTCAGGGCCTCGCAGGCGTAGATCGTGGTCATCATGTCCACGCTGCAGGGGTCCAGAATGGCGCTGTCCAGGCCGGCCCGGATGGCGTAGGCCATGCAGCAGGAGTTTACGTATTTTCGCGCGGGCATCTCAAAGCTGATGTTGGAGATGGCCCCCGTGACCTTTACGGTGGGGGCGTAGGCGTGGATGCCCCGGATGCATTCCTCAAAATCCAACATGGCGCCGGCAGTGGTGGAAAGCGCCATCACACATGGGTCGATGTGCAGGTTTTCCCGCCGGACGCCGCAGCGGTCCGCCTTGTCGATGATGGACCGGGCGATGCGGATCTTCTTCTCCGGCTCCGTGGGGATGCCGTCCCTGTCGCAGGTCAGCCCCACCACCTGCCAGTCCGTGCCGGCGATCAGGGGGAAGAGGATCTCACACTTGCTGCCCTCCTCGTTGACGGAGTTGACCATGCCCGGTCTGTTCACGCGGCCCTCCTCCAGGATCCGGGCCAGCAGCCTGGCGTTGGGGCTGTCGATGCAGATGGGGGTTTCGGTGACGGCCTGGATCTGCTCGATGAGCCACACCATGGCGTCGTATTCCAGCTCCGGCGCGGTGCTGGGGGCGCAGTCGATAAAGTCCGCTCCGGCCTCGGCCTGGGCGCGGGCCCGCTGGCGGATCTGCTCGGCGTCCCGCTGGGCGATGGCCTGCCCGACCTGGGGGATGGCGCCGTTGATTTTCTCTCCTATGACGATCATGCTCTCTCCTCCCATAACCTGACATTATCGCTTTCCATAGCCTCAAGATATAACCTGTGGTTATTGGATGAATATTGGACAAAACCAATTATTACCTCTAATCTAATGGCAATATATCACGATTTTTGAGAAAAAACTACTATCGATATTTTATTACAACCAATAACTATTAATTATTAGTTTGGACGGAAAATCCGTTGACACCGCCGGGGTGATAATGCTATATTTGACCTATGGAAAGCACACATTTGTTTTATTTCAAAGCCATAGCGGAGGCGGAAAGCCTGACGAAAGCTGCGCGGGAGCTCCACATCTCCCAGCCGGCTCTGAGCAAGAGCCTGTCCAACCTGGAGAAGGAGCTGGGGCGGAGCCTGTTCAACCGCGTCGGCGGACGGCTGTATCTCAACAGCGACGGAAAGGCGCTGCTGGAGTATGCCAACCAGGTGGACTACATTTTCACCCAGATCCGGGAGCGCTTCGCCGAGCGGGAGGACACGTCCGAGCATCTGTCGCTCTACTCCATCGGGAATTATTTCTCCTTTATCATGAAGAACTATTTCCAGTACGAGACCCGGCCCCTGAGTCTGAAGGTGGTCACGAACGCCCAGATCGTCGAGGCGCTGTTCAGCGGGGACGCGGACGTGGCCATTGCCGACGACCGATACCTGCAGCCCAGTCTGGAGATGGGACTCAAGCGCATCCCGGTGCTCTCGGAGCAGCTGCTGCTGATGATCCCCCACGAGCATCGGCTTTCCGGCCGGAGCAAGGTCAACATCTCGGAGCTGGTGGGGGTCCCCATCATGCGGCTGAACACGAACTACTGGCTGGAGGAGATCGCCGCGTCCAACCACGCGGAGCTGAATCTTTCCTGGTCGGTGGACAGCGAGACCTGGAACTATTACTGGAGCAATTACACCAGCGACATCCCTCTGAGCTTTGACACCTCCGCCTCCTTCGTCACCCACGATATGCTCAACGCCCGGCAGCGGCGCTGCGATATCGCCATGGTGGAGGGCGTCGGCACCAACCGGATGCTGTATCTGTGGTACTTTGCGAAAAACGAGGCCCGACTCGGGACCTTCCTGGACTGCGTCCGGCGATCTTTCCAGTAGGCGAACCGGAATACATGAATGAGAGGATAGGGAGCTTTGATCGACTTTGAGAAACTGGCGGCCGATATGGGGGACCTGAAGGAGACGGAGGTCCTTGCCGCCGCCCGCCTGGCTGCGGAGCACCATCCCGACGCCGTCACGGAGGTCCTGGCGGCGCTGTCGAAAGGGATGGATATCATCGGGGAGCGCTTCGACGGCTTTGAATACTTCGTGGGCGACCTGATCTTCGCCGGAGAGATCTTCTCCACGGCGCTGGAGCTTTTGCGCCCGGCCTTCCCCGTGGCGGAAAACTCGTCTCAGAAAAAGGTGATCCTTGCCACCGTGGAGGGAGATCTCCACGACATCGGCAAGAACATCGTCAAAGCGGTGCTCCGCTCCAAGGGTCTGAAGGTGGTGGACTTGGGGGTGAACGTGGCGCCCGCCACCATCGTTCAACGAACGCTGGAGGAGAACGCCCGGATCGTGGCCCTTTCCGCGGTGCTCAGCTCGGCGCTGGAGGCCATGAAGTGCACGGTGGACGCCTTCCGGGAGGCGGGCGTCCGGGACCGGATCTCCATCGTCGTGGGCGGAGCCTGCGTCAATGCGAGAACGGCAAAATACGTAAAAGCGGACTTTTTCGGAGAAACGCCGGAGGACACGGCGGCCTTTTGTATGGCTGCGGAGGGCTGAGCCGGCCGGGAGGAGGATCCATATGCCCACAGTTCACATCCTGCCGAAAGACGTTTATGCGGAGGTTCCCCGGGGAACGGGCCTGATGGAGGTGCTCCGACAGGTGGGGGACTTTCCCGACACCCCCTGCGGCGGCCGGGGGATTTGCGGGAAATGCTCCGTGACCGCGGAGGGAAAGAAGGTACTGGCCTGCCAGACCCGGGTGGAGCGGGATATGACCGTGGTCCTGCCGGAAGCGCAGCAGCTCCAGGTACTCCGCACCGGCGTGGAACGGAGCTTTCAAATGGACCCTCTCCGACCGGGGCCGCTGCTGGCCGTCGACATCGGCACCACCTCGGTGGTCTGCTTCCTGCTGGACGGCACGGACGGCCGGGAGCTGGCCTCCGCCAGCGCCCTCAACGCCCAGTCGTCCTTCGGCGCGGATGTGATCTCCCGGATCCGCGCCGCTCTCTCCGGAGAGCTGAGCCGGGAGCGGGACGTGATCCGCGCCCAGCTGGACGGCCTGATCCGGGAGGTCTGCGGCAAGGCGAACGTGGACCCCGCCGCCGTGGGGGTAGTGTCTGTGGTGGGCAACCCCACCATGCAGCAGCTGCTGCTGGGGATCTCGCCGGAAAACCTGGCGGGGGTGCCCTTTGATCCGGTGCTGACACAGGCGGAGAGCGTGGAGTGCCGGGAGATCCTGCCCGTATGTGAAAGGGCGCTGCTGCTGATCGTGCCGGACATTGCCGGCTACATTGGCGCGGACACCATGGGCTGCGTGCTGGCCACCGGGCTCTACGAGGCGGAGGAGCTGACGCTGCTGGTGGATATCGGTACCAATGGGGAGATGGTGCTGGGCAGCCGGGAGCGGATGATCGCCTGCTCCACGGCGGCGGGTCCGGCGCTGGAAGGCGCCCACATCCGCTTCGGCATGCGCGGCGCGGAGGGCGCCATCGACCACGTAAGGCGGGACGGCGAGACCATTCGCTGCACGGTGATCGGCGGCGGCGAGGCCCGGGGCATCTGCGGCTCGGGGCTCATCGACGCAGCGGCGGTGCTGCTGGAGGCAGGGGTGCTCAACCGGCGCGGGCGGATCCAGACCACGGCGGAGCGGGACGGGCAGCGCTGCGTGGACCTGACGGAGGGCGTGTATCTCACCCAGGACGACATCCGCCAGATCCAGATGGCCAAGGGCGCCATCTGCGCGGGAGTGCAGCTGCTGGCAAAGCAGCTGGACCGGCCGGTGTCGGATATCCGCCGGGTGCTGCTGGCCGGGGCCTTCGGCAGCTACATGGATCCGGAGAGCGCCTGCCGCATCGGTCTGCTGCCGGAGGAGCTCCGGGGGCGGATCACCGCCGTGGGCAACGCCGCCGGCACCGGCGCCAGACTTCTTGCCTGCGACAGAGGGGAGTTTGCCCGTTCACAGTTTTTGAAAGAGAAGATCGAGTTCCTTGAGCTGGCCAGCTTGCCGGAGTTTTCCGGAACCTTCGCCAGAGCCATGAATTTCCGGGAGGCGAAACAATGACGGATTGGATGGAAAGAGCCAGGGAGCTGGGCTTTGATGACGCCGCGGAGATCTCCCCGGCGAAGCTCACCGCGCGGCGGGACGTGCGCGCCATGTGCGAGGAAAACCGCTGCGGACTGTACGGCGCCAACTGGACCTGCCCGCCGGAGTGCGGCGATCTGGAGACGTGCCAGGAAAAAATGCACGGCTACAGGCGGGGACTGCTGCTGCAGACCGTCGGGCAGCTGTCCCGGGCCATCGACACCAGGGGATACGCCGAGACCGGGAAGCGGCAGAGGGAAAATCTCCTGGCCCTGGCCGGGGAGCTCCGGGCCGTGTACCCGGACGCGCTGTGCCTGGGCGCCGGCGGGTGTCCGGTGTGTGAAAAATGCGCTTATCCCGAACCCTGCCGGTTCCCGGACAAGGCCATCCCCTCCATGGAAGGGTACGGCCTGTTCGTCACCCAGGTCTGCCGGGACGCGGAATTGTCCTACTACCACGGACCGAAGACGATCACCTATACGGCCTGTGTGCTGTTCGGATGAGCGGGGGCGATACGATGGCGAAAGATCTGATTTTCGACCCGGAGCTGCGGGAGAAGCTCCGCGCCGGGTCCGAGGCGGTGCGCCGCACGGTGGAGGCCAACTTCGGCCCCGAGGGGCGAAACACGATCCGGGAGCAGACCTATGATCTGCCTCTGGTGGCCAACACCGGCCGTCGGGTGCTGCAGGAGGTGTCGCTCCCGGACCCCGGGGAGAACCTTGCCGCCGTGCTGGTGCGGGAGGCCGCCCTGAAGGTGGCGGGAGAGTGCGGCGACGGCTCCATCGCCGCGGCGGTGCTGACCGACACGCTGATCGCCGGGGGCCAGAAGCTCATCGCCGCCGGCTACGACCCCATGGGACTGCGCCGGGGCGTGCACAGGGCCCTTCCCCTGGCGGAGGAATGCCTGGAAAAGCTCACCATACCCTTTGAGCGGATCAGCCCCCGCCGCTTTGCCGCCGCCGCGGCGAAAAACGAGGAGGTGGCGGAAAACGTGGTCCGGGCCTTTGAGATGGTGGGGGCGGAGGGCGTCATCACCGTACAGGACACACAGGGCCGGGAGACGATCCTGAATCTCTGGGACGGGGCCCGATATGACTACGGGCTGCTGAACAACGCCTTTATCAACGATCCCGAGCGGAAGCGGGCGGTGCTCAATGAGCCCTACGTGCTGCTGAGCAACGTGAAGATCGGCTCGCTGCAGGATATCCGCCGGATCCTGGAGGACGTGATCCGCGCCGATGTCTCGCTGCTGATCATCACCAGCGACATGGCCGAGGAGGTGCAGCAGCTGCTGACGGCCAACGCAGCCCAGGGGCTGAAGGTGGCGGTGACCACCGCCCCCGGCTTCGGAGACACCCGGCGGCGCAACATGCTGGCCCTGGCGGCCAAGGTGGGCTCGCTGCTCTTTGAGGAAAACACCGGGCGAAAAATGTCCGACTGCGGGCTGGAGGTCTGCTGCCGGATCGGACGGGCGGAGGCGGACAAAAACGCAACCATCCTCCAGGGCTTTCGCAGTTCCTCCCAGGAGATGGTGGATATTCTCCGGCGGCACACCCAACAGCGGCTCGCAGAGACAGCGGACCCGGACGAGCGGGAAAAGCTGGCCATCACTCTCTCCATCCTCAACGGCAAGACGGCGGAGATCCTGGTGGGCGCGGTGGTGGAATATGAGATGTTTGAAAAGAAATACCTCTATGAAAACACAGTCCGGGCCATCCAGAACGCGGCGCGCTCGGGGCTGGTGCCGGGGGCGGGCAGCGCCTTTCTCCGGCTGGCGGACGCGATCAACGCCGGGTGCGCCTCCTGGCCGGAGACCGAGGCCGCAGGGGGGCGGTGCTTTGCCGATGGGCTTCGGAGCCTGGTGAAGCTCCTGGCGGAGAACGCCGGTCTGAACGGCGGAGTGGTGCTGGACCGGCTGGCCGGGGAGAGCGACCCCTATCGGGGCTTTGACGTGCTCCGGGGCCGGGTGGTGGATCTGCGGGAGGCGGGCATCCTCACCCCCCGCAGCACGGCGGAGACCATCGTGAGAGTGGCCGCGGAAACGGCCGCGGCCATATGGACCACAGGCGCGGCCGTGGTCGAAACGTAAAATCCCGCCCGGAAACGGAAGCAGAATACGGACAGCAAACCAACGGCCCGCCTGCCTTGCAAAACACGGGCGGGCCGTCCGGCGGAAAGGGGGAGAACGCGGTGACAAAAGTGAGGATCATGCCCGGGCCCTGCGGCAACGTGACCAACGTGGAGGCGCAGCTCATGGAACACAAGGGCAGACGCCGTCTGGTGACGGTGAAGATCGAGTCCCGCTGCGCGGCCATCACCGACATGGCGGCGGCCGTGGGCCATGAATTCAACGCCATGGAGATCTGTCTGCGGCGCCCGGGGCAGGGCCCGTTTTTTGAATACGCCCAACAGCATTTTCCGGTCCACGTGGGCTGTCCGGCGATCAACGGCATCATCAAGTGCATCGAGGCCGAGGCGGGGCTGGCGCTGAAAAAGAACCCCGTCATCGAGTTCGTGGAGGACGGGTCATGAGCGTCGGGCTCGCCGTGGACTACGGCACCGCGGTCATCCGGGCCGAAGCGGTGGACCCGGAGAGCGGAAAGACTCTTTTTCGCGCTGAGTGTCCCAACCGGCTGCAGACTTACGGAGGGGATATCCTCTCGCGCATCGCCGCGTGGGAGGAATCGGAGGAAAACCGGGAGGCGATCTTCAACGCCGCGGCGGAGGGGCTGAGGGATGCGGTCGGACTTGTCACGCGAGAGAGCGGGCCGGTCGCCCGGGCCATTGTGGCCGCCAACACCACCCACATGTATCTGCTGCTCCGACGCGCTCCCTCCTGCATCCCCCGCCCGCCCTACGCCCTGCCCCTGCACGCCCCGGAACCGGCGGAGGGGAGCATGCTGGGGCTGGACGCGGTGGAACAGATCCGTTTCGTTCCCTGCAGGGCCAACTATCTGGGCGGAGACGTGCTCTGTTCCCTTCTCGCCGCGGGCCTGGACCGGGCGGAGGCGGGGAGCGCTCTGCTGGACCTGGGCGTCAACGGGGAGCTTGCGGTCACGGCGGGGAAAACGGTGTACGTGGGCTCCTGCGCGGCGGGCTGCGCCCTCGGCGCCGGAGAGTTCTCCGGCAGCGAGCTCACCGCCGTCACGGCGGAGCTGCAGGCCGCCGGGGGGCTCAACCGCCGCGGCCGCCTGCAAAGCGGCGCCGACCGGCGGATCGCGGAGCGCCGTTCTCCCCTCACGGGCCGGCCCATGCCGTCCATCGCGTGGGGAGAGCGAACGCTCTACCAGTCGGACCTGGCGGCGTTCCTGCTGGCAAAGGCGTCCGTCGCGGCCATGATCGACTATATATTCGATGCGGCCGGGATCGCCCCGGAGAAGAGCTCCGCCTTCACCCTGGCCGGCGGGCTGGGGAACGCCCTGGACACGGCCGCCGCCGCGGCTGTCGGATTGCTGCCCGGGCGGGAGTATGGCAGACGGCAGGACACCGTGCTGACCGGGGCGAAGATGCTGCTGCTCTCGCCGGAGGCCCGGCTGAGAGCAGCGGAGCTCTATTCGCGGCTGCATTACGTCCAGCTCCGGGAGGTGGAGAACTACCTGGAGCTCATGCTGCCCCACCTCCAGCTGCCGGAATCGCCCGATCCGGCTTGCGAAGCGGGGAAAACTGTGCTATAAAGGGCAAAAGACTGCTCAGGCACAGGGGGGATCCCGCCGGGATGGAAACAAAATATATGGCATTTGTGCTCCTGCCGCTGATTCTGCAGATCATCGGGCTGACCTTCGCCGTGGTGATCGACCCCTATATCGGCAGAAAGCACCGGCGGATCATGCTGACCATCATCGCGCTGGACTTCAGCCTGATCGTCATCGACTATCTGGCGCTGTGGCTGAAGACCGGACGGAGCCTGCCCGTGGCCCGTACGATCGTGGACATTTACGGCTACTCCGTGCGGCCGCTGATCCTGCTTTTGTTTGCGCGGATCGTCTCACCGAAGCTGAAGCACTGGCAGGGCTGGCTGCTGGTGGGGCTCAACTTCGCGGTCCATCTGACGGCCCTGGTCTCTCCTGTGTGCTTTACCATCACAGCGGACAATCAATACGTCCGCGGACCGCTGGGCTACAGCTGCCACGTGGTCAGCGGCATACTGCTGCTCGCTCTGGTCTGTCTCACGCTGCGGGAGCTGCGCACGAAAAAGGCCGAGACCTGGATCCCGGTGTTCAACGCGCTGCTGATCGTGGCGTCGGTGGGGATGGATTCTCTGGGGAGCTTTGACAGCTTCCCCGTCACGTTCCTCACCATCGCCATCGTCAGCAGCAACCTGTTTTATTACACGTGGCTGCATCTGCAGTTCGCCCGCGCCCACGAGCGCGCGCTGATGGCCGAGCAGCGCATCCAGATCATGATGACCCAGATCCAGCCCCATTTCCTGTTCAATACCATTGCAACGTTCAAGGTGCTGGCCCGGAGGGACCCGGCGAAGGCTGAGGAGGTCGCGGACCGGTTCGGACTCTACCTCCGGCAGAATCTGGACTCCCTGAGCGTCAACGGGTGCATCCCTTTTGAAAAGGAGCTGGAGCACACGAAGACCTACGCGGATATCGAGATGGTCCGCTTTGAAAACGTGCAGGTGGAGTACGATGTGCAGGACAGGGATTTTTCCGTGCCGCCGCTGTCTCTCCAGCCCCTGGTGGAAAACGCCATCCGCCACGGAGTACGGGTCCGGGAGAAGGGCGTGGTCCGGGTATCCACCCGCCGGCGGGAGAACGGTCATGAGATCACCGTGGCCGACAACGGAAAAGGCTTTGACGTAACGGCCATCGAAAAGGCGGACGGGAAGCATATCGGCGTCCGCAACGTCCGGGAGCGGATCGAGAAGATGTGCGGCGGCGCTCTCACCATCGAAAGCCGGCCCGACCGGGGCACGACGGTGACGATCCGCCTGCCGCTGACGGCCCCGGAGGGGAGAGAGGACGGCGGGATATGAGAGCGATCTGTGTGGACGACGAAAGGCTCCTGATGGAGGACACGGCGGCCATGTGTCTGCGGCTGCCCCGAATCACGGAGGTGAAGGGCTTTACCCGGGCGGGAGAAGCTCTCGCGTGGCTGGAGAATCACCCGGTGGATCTGGCACTGCTGGATATCGACCTGCCGGAGATGAGCGGACTGGCCCTGGCCGCAGAGATCAAGCGCCGCCGGCCGGACACGGCGATCATTTTCCTGACGGGCTACGCCCAGTACGCGGTGGACGCTTTCGCCCTTCGGGCCTCGGGGTACCTGCTCAAGCCGGTCACCGAGGAAAGGCTGCGCCGGGACGTGGAGTACGCCCTGTCCGGAAAGAGGGAAGCGCTCACCGGACCCGTGGTGGTCCGGACCTTCGGCAGCTTTGACGTGTTTGCCGACGGCCGGAGCGTGAAATTTAAAATGGCAAAGTGCAAGGAGCTGCTGGCCTATCTGGTGGACAAGCAGGGGAGCAGCGTGACAAGGGCGGAGGTCTTTGCCGCGCTGTGGGAGGACCGGCTGTACGACCGCAAGATGCAGAAGCAGCTGGACGTGTATATCCGGAGCCTCCGGGACACCCTGCGGGAATACGGGATCGGCGGGATCCTTGAAATGGAGAGAGGGACCCTGCGGGTGCGGCCCGAGACATTCACCTGCGACGCGTATCAGTTTTTCAAGGGGGACGCCGACGCGGTCAACGCCTATCGGGGAGAGTATATGAGCGCCTATTCCTGGGCCAGCATGACCGAGAGCTTCATGGCCTGGAAGAGCTGGGAAAACGATTAGACAAAAAAAGGCGTTCCGGCGGACATTTCGTCCGCCGGAACGCCTTTTTTATTGGACATTTATTGGACAGACTCTGTTAAATTGGATAAAACGCGTACAAACGCAGTGAGACGCTCCGCGCAAGCGGCATATACCGGGGGTGAACATGAAAAAGGACGATGATTTCCGCCGGCCGCGGACGGACCCTTCGGTCCCGAACGGCGGCAGAGAGGAGCTGGGCCGGTATTCTCCCGGCGCCTATCAAAAGGAAGCCAGGGAGTTTTTCAAAGCGTGCGTAGGGGAGGAAACCTACGATCGCGCCATGAGCATGGAGGCGGGACGCCGCCATCACTACGTGGCGGCCCGGGCCTTTCTGCAGCAGCGGGACTGGGAAAAGTTCTGCTGGATCGAGCAGCACGGCTCGCTGGAGGATTACCCTTACGAAGACTGAGGCGCCTTTGCGCCCACACACATCAATCAGGAGGAGGACCATATGCTGAACATCAACAGGACCTGTGACGGAGAAAAAACGATCCTCGGGCTCCAGGGGAGACTGGACACCATCACCTCTCCGCAGCTGGAGGAGGAACTGAAGACGACGGATGACGTGAAGGAGCTGATTCTGGACTTTGAGGGGCTGGAGTACGTCTCCTCAGCCGGTCTGCGGGTGCTGCTTTCGGCCCACAAGCGCATGGCGAAGCAGGGCAAGATGAAGCTCATCCGCGTGAACGAGACCATCATGGAGATCTTTGAGGTCACGGGCTTCACGGATATTCTCACCATCGAATAAAGGAGGACAAAACCATGAAAAAACTGATCGTCGCCATTCTGGCCTTCGGGCTGCTGCTGAGCCTGGGCGGGTGCGGAAAACAGGAGCCGGCGCCTCAGACGCCGGGGGGCTGGACGCTCTCCGAGTCCGGGGAGATCACCCCGGAGGCAAGCGCCGCCTTCGACAAGGCGCGGGAGGGGCTCCTGGGCGTGAACTATACGCCCCTGGCGCTGCTGGGAGAGCAGCTCGTCTCCGGGACCAACTACTGTTTCCTCACCGAAGCGGCGGTGGTGCGTCCCGACGCGCAGCCTTATTATGCCGTGGTCACCGTGTATGAGGACCTCCAGGGCAAGGCGGAGGTGCGCAATATCGTTGTGCTGGACCTGGGCACCATTGCCGAGACCGGCGAGATCGAAAATGCCTCCGCTCCCGAGACTCCCCTCCTGGGCGGCTGGAACGTGGACCGGGAGAGCAGCATCAAAGTGGACGGCGCCGTGCTGCACCTGGCCTCCCAGACCGTCTCCGGGACCAACCACTGCGTGCTCTGCAAGGGCTGGACGCTGACCTTCGTACATGAGGATCTTGAGGGAAAGACGGAGATCACCCGTACGGTGTCTCTGGACGTGGCCGGGCTGTCCCAGCCGACGGAGACGAAATGATCCCCGCAGGCCGACTGTCTGCGGACCCCCGCAGCACCGGAAAGGGGATCGAAGCATGAAACAAGTGAGAGACAAGATCGCGGTCAAGAGCATCATAGGCATCGTGCTGCTGCTGGCGGTGTTCGCGGGCATCGTGAGCATCATCGGCTACCGGCGGTTCACCGAAGCGCTGCTGACCCAGTACTCCGACGGCGCCTTTCGCATCGCGGACGCCGCGGGGACCATCGTGGATGCCGACCGGATGGACCGCTATGCCCGGAGCGGCGGCACCACCTGGGAATATACGAAGGCCTGGGAGAGCCTGGACAAGCTCTGCAATGCCTCCGACGCCACGTTTATTTACGTAATCCGGCCGGACCGGCCGGATTACGGACATATCACCTTCCTGTTTTCCACCATGAACCGCCGGAGCCACTACACGATGTACGAGTTCGGCTACGTCCGGGAGACCACCAACGACGAATACCGGACGAAATACCGCGCGCTGTACGAGGGCACGGAAGAACGGGAGCTGGTGATCCGGGACAAGGGGTACATCGAAACGGATCCCCACATCACCGCCATGATCCCCCTGCGGGACCAAAACGGGCAGACCCAGGCGATCCTCTGCGTCCAGCGGCAGATGGACGAGCTGGCGGAGGCCCGGAGAGCCTACCTGCGAAAGGTGACGCTGGTGCTGTGCGTGCTGTCGCTGCTGGTGATCGTGGGCCAAGGGGTGTATCTGCACCGGGTGCTGCTCCGGCCTCTGCGCCAGATCACGGAGGAGGCGTCGCGCTTCTCCCGGGAGAACGTGGCCGCGGAACAAAAGCTCCGGGAGACGATCCCCAACCGGGATGAGATCGGGCTGCTCGCCGGGTCCATCGACCGGATGGAGGAGCAGATCCAGAGCTATATGAAGGACCTGACCCGGATCACCGCCGAAAAGGAGCGCATCAGCACGGAGCTGTCCCTGGCCACCCAGATCCAGGCGGGGATGCTGCCCAGTATATTTCCTCCCTTCCCCAACCGCCGGGAGTTTGCGCTGTTCGCCAGCATGGACCCGGCCAAGGAGGTGGGCGGAGACTTTTACGACTTCTTCCTGATCGACGACGATCACCTGTGCATCGTGATGGCGGACGTGTCGGGCAAGGGAGTGCCGGCGGCGCTGTTTATGATGGCTTCCAAGATCATTCTGGCCAGCTGCGCCATGCTGGGGCGCTCCGCCGCGGAGATCCTCACCAAGACCAACGAGGCCGTCTGTTCCAACAATCAGCAGGAGATGTTCGTAACGGTCTGGCTGGGCATCCTGGAGATCTCCACCGGTCGGCTGACGGCCGCCAACGCCGGTCACGAGTACCCGGCGCTCCGCCGCGCCTCCGGGGAGTTCGAGCTGTATAAGGACCGTCACGGCCTGGTCATCGGCGCCATGGACGGCGCCCGCTACAAGGAATACCAGCTGCAGCTGGAGCCCGGGGACAAGCTGTTCGTCTATACCGACGGCGTGCCCGAGGCCACCGACGGCGCCAACAGGATGTTCGGCGCGGCGCGGATGCTCCAGGCGCTGAACACGGCCCGGGATGCCGCCCCGGAGGAGATTGTGAAGACCGTGCGCGCGGCAGTGGACGGATTTGTCAGGGACGCGGAGCAGTTTGACGATATCACGATGCTCTGCATGGAGTACAGGGGGAATCAGAATGTCTGATACGATGAGAAACGACACCGTCACGATCCCGCTGTCGGGACGGATCGATTCCAATAACGCGCCGGCGGTGGAAAAGGAGATCCAGGACCTGCTGGCGGGAAAGACGTCCGCTCCGGTGGTGCTGGACGCGGCGGCGCTGCAGTACATCTCCAGCGCGGGGCTGCGGGTGATCCTGCGGCTGAAGAAGACGAATCCGGAGCTGAGCATCGTCAACGTGGGCTCCGACGTCTACGAGATCCTGGAAATGACCGGCTTTACCGAGATGATGCCGGTGGAGAAGGCGTACCGCACCGTTTCCGTGGAGGGCTGCGAGGAGATCGGCCGGGGGGCCAACGGCACCATCTACCGCATCGACCAGGACAACGTGGTCAAGGTCTACAACAACGCCGACGCCCTGGCCGACATCCAGCATGAGCGGGAGGTGGCCAAGCTGGCGCTGATCCTGGGCGTCCCCACGGCCATTTCCTATGACGTGGTCAAGGTGGGGGAGAGTTACGGCTCGGTGTTTGAACTGCTCAACGCCCGATCCTTCTCCAAGATCCTGGCCGCCGAGCCGGAGAAGCTGGACTGGTGCGTGGGAGAATACGTGGCCATGCTTCAGAAGATCCACGCCACGCTGGTGCCCGTCGGGAAGCTGCCGGACATGAAGGACACGGTCCTCTCCTGGGCGCGCTTTATGCGGGAGCACCTGCCCGAGGAGGCGGGGAACAAGCTGCTCTCCCTGGTGGAGGCGGTGCCCCACGACGACCACATGATCCACGGGGATTACCACACCAAGAATCTGGAGCTGCAGAACGACGAGGTGCTGCTCATCGACATGGATACCCTGGCTGTGGGACACCCCGTTTTCGAGCTGGCCAGCATGTACAACGCTTTCGTGGGCTATTCCGAGTACGACCACGAGGTGATCCGCCGTTTCCAGGGCTTTGACTGGGAGACGGGCCGGACCTTCTGGCACCGGTCTCTGGCGGCCTACCTGGGCACGGCCAGCGCCGTCAAGCTCCGGGAGGTGGAGGACAAGGCCCGCATCATCGGCTACACCCGCATGATCCGCCGCTCCATCCGCCGGGGGGGACTGGATAACGAGACCACCCGTGGGGAGATCGAGCTGTGGAAACAGGAGCTGCTGGAGCTGCTGGCGAGGACCGACACCCTGACGTTTGAGAAAAACGAGCTGGAGATCGAGGCTTCGGACGAGAACCTGCCGGAGGTCCTCTCCTTCATCGAGGAACGGCTGGAGGCCGCGGACTGCCCGCCGAAGGCGCTGATGCAGATCAGCGTGGCGGCGGAGGAGGTGTTCGTCAACATCGCCCACTACGCCTACGCCCCGGACAAGGGCAAGGCCACGGTGCGGGTGGAGGTCTCCGGACAGCCGGTCACGGTGGCGCTCACCTTCATCGACCACGGCATGCCCTACGATCCTCTGGCCCGGGAGGACCCGGACCTCACCCTTCCTGCTGAGGAGCGGCAGGTGGGCGGCCTGGGAGTGTTCCTGGTGAAGAAGACCATGGACGACGTGAACTATCGGTATGTTAACGGCCAGAACATTCTGAGCATGGAGAAAAACCTGTGAGGGGAGCCGCCCGGCCCGTGCCGGGGACAGGAACCCAAGGAGCAAGAGAATGAACAACAAAATCAAAGCGATCTTCTTTGACGTGGACGGCACCCTTTTGTCTCACCAGCTCAATCAGGTGCCGGAGAGCACCCGCCGGGCCCTGGCCGAGCTCCGCGCCCGGGGGATCCAGACCGTGGTCGCCACCGGCCGCCACATGATCGAGTACAGCCAGCTCCCCGTGAGCGATATCCCCTTTGACGGGTATCTGACCCTCAACGGCCAGCTCCTTCTGGACAGCAACCGGAAGGTCTATGCCGGCACCCCCATCGACGGGGGAGAGATGGAGATCCTGGCCCATATCTTTCAGGCCCGGCGCATCCCCTTTGTGCTGATCGGAGAGAACGACCGCTACATCAACTACGTGAACGACACGGTGGTAAGGACCCAGGCGGAGACCAAGGGCACCGTGCCGGCGGTGGGGACCTACAAGGGGGAGAAGGTCTATCAGATCCTGGCTTTTGTGCCAGAGCACGAGAAAAAGCTGCTGGACGATCTGCTGGACGAGTGCACCATCACCAGCTGGAACGACACGGGGATCGACATCATCCCCCGCAAAGGCGGCAAATCCGCGGGGATCCAGGCGTTTCTTGACGCCCACAACATGGATCCCTCGGAGATCATGGCCTTCGGGGACGGGGAGAACGACATGGATATGCCCCGCTTCGCCGGCATCGGCGTGGCCATGGGCAACGCCGGCGACGAGGTAAAGGCCGCGGCCGACTACGTGACGGACACCGTGGACAACGACGGCATCGAAAAAGCTCTTCGCCATTTCGGACTGATCGACTGAAACGAGAGGTGGTTGGATTGGAACCGACGGCAAACGCCAAAATGGTCACAAAGCTGCTGTTCCGTCTGCTGCCCATCCAGATCCTCCTGGCGTCGGTGGGAGCGGTGAACGGCATCGTCTCCAGTTATTTCGCCAGCAACTTCGTTGGGGTCCGCGCCATGAGCGCCGTGGGGCTGTTCGCTCCGCTGAATATGCTTGCCGGCTCCGTCAGCACCATTCTGGTGGGAGGCTCGGCCATTTTGTGCGGCAAGTATATGGGCCGCAGCCAGCCGGACCGGATGCAGAACGTCTTTTCCGTGAATCTGGTGGTTTCCGCGCTGATCGCGGCGGTGCTCACCGGGACGTATCTTCTGCTGGGGCTGCTGGATCTGACCGGCTTTTTCACAAAGGACGCCCTGGTCCGCCCCATCTTCAACCGTTATCTGCTGGGCCAGGCCCTGGGAGCGGCGCCGCTGATGCTGGGCAACTCCTTCGCGGCGTTCCTCTCCATTGAGAATCGACAGCGGCGCACCATCGCGGCCAGCCTGATCTATATCGCCGTGAACGTGGCGCTGAACTACCTGTTCGTGCAGGTGCTGCACATGGAGGCGCTGGGGCTGGCGCTGGCCGCCTCCCTGGGATTGTGGGTGTTCATGGGGGTCCAGGCCGGAGCGTTCCTGTCCGGAGAGACCCATCTGAAGCTCTCCGTGGGCCGTTTTGACTGGGCCGAGTGCCTGGAGATCCTCCGCATCGGCGTCCCCGGGGCGGCCAGCAACGTATACCAGACCCTCCGCGGCCTGATCGTCAACCGGCTGATCGAGGCCTTCGTGGGCAGCGCGGGGATCTCCGCCTTTGCCGCTTCGGACAGCTTCCTGCGCATTATCTGGGCGATCCCCATCGGCATGCTGGCGGTTTCCCGACTGATGATCAGCGTCAGCGTGGGGGAAGAGGACCGCCGGACTCTCACCGACGTGATGCGGGTGATGTTCCTGCGCTTTGTGCCGCTGATGTACGCCATCGGCGCCGGGATCATCCTCCTCGCCCAGCCGCTGACTCAGATCTTCTTCCGGGACACCGCCCAACCGGTCTATTCCATGACGGCGTGGGGATTCCGGATCCTGCCGCTGTGCATGCCCCTGAGCGTTATCTACATGCACTTCGTGTGCTACGGCCAGACCGCCGGCAAGCACGGCCTGGTCCACCTGCTGTCGCTGCTGGACGGAGTGGTGTGCGTGGCGGGGTTCACCGCGCTGCTGATCCGTCCTCTGGGCATGAACAGCGTGTACGTGGCCAACGTGCTCAACGGCGTGGTCACCACTCTGGTCATCATCGGCTTCGCCTGGGGGAAAAACAGACGTTTTCCCCGAAACATGTCCGAGCTTATGGTGATCCCGGCGGACTTCGGCGCGCCGGAGGAACAGCGGATGGATCTGACGATCCAGACCATGGACCAGGTGGTGGACGTGGCCCGGCAGGTCCAGAGCTTCTGCCGGGAGCGGGGGATCGATGAGCGCCGGTCGTATCTGGCCGGGCTCGCCATGGAGGAAATGGCGGGCAACATCGTGGACCACGGCTTTCATAAGGACGCAAAGCGCCACAGTGTGGACGTGCGGGTGGTCCATAAGGACGACGACGTGATCCTGCGCCTCCGGGACGACTGCGTCCCCTTTGACCCGGCCGAACGCCAAAAGCTCACGGACGGCGAGGATCCATTGAAGAATATCGGCATCCGGATGGTTTTCCGCATTGCCAGGGACGTGCAGTACCGGAATCTCCTGGGCCTGAACGTGCTGACGATCCGGATCTGAGAGAGCCGACAGGGAAGTATACGAATGAGGTTTGACACACGGGACAAAAAACCAAAGCTGTGGAACCTGCTGATCCAGGCCGTCTTCGTGGGGGGGATCCTGGCGGGGATGATCCTGGACGGGGCCCACCGGCACACCCTGTTCATCAGCCTGCTGGTGGATGCTTTTTTCCTGGCGGTGCTGATCCAGCTGATCGCGGCGTTTTTCAGGCAGATCCAGTACAATCCCTACTCCTACAATACCATCTACTACTCCGGTTTTTCTCTGTTTGTACTGGCGGTATGGATCCTGCTGGTGTATATTACAGTAGAGTTGTACCGACATCCCCAGGAGTACGGGGTAGGCCGGATCCTCGACACTCTGCTGAATTCGGCGAAGACCTATATGCTGTTCTCGGCCCCCTTTATCCTGCTCTTCTCCGGGGCGCTGTGCGTGTCGAACGTCTCTCTGATCCGCCACGAGGGGAAACGGCTCGTGAACGTGCTGGGGATCCTGCTGTCCTTTCTGCTGGTGGCGGGGGAGGTATTCCTGTTCCGCTTTGACTATTACGCCTCCGGCAGCCAGCGGGAGGTGATGATCCACGACCTGATCGGCAATCTGTTTGCCGCCGGGTACCTGTACTTTGAGTGTATGCTCATCGGCGCCATCACCGCAGACGTCATCGCCGCCCGGTATGAGCCGGAGCCGGACAAGGATTTCCTTATCATCCTGGGCTGCGGGCTGCGCAGGGACGGGACGCCCTCACCCCTGCTGCGGGGACGGATCGACCGGGCCATGGCCTTTTATGAAAAGCAGAAGGCGCTCACCGGCAAGGAGCTCATCTTCGTCACCTCCGGCGGCAAAGGCCCGGATGAGGTGATCTCCGAGAGTGAGTCCATGAAACGCTATCTGATGGAAAAGGGGATCCGCGCCGATCGGATCCTGGAGGAGGACCGCTCCACAGACACCTGGGAGAACATGAAGTTTTCCAAGGAAAAGATCTGGGAGATCGATCCCAACGGGAAGGTCGCCTTTTCCACCACCAACTACCACGTTTTTCGCAGCGGCCTGTGCGCCCGCCGGGTGAAGATGCGGGCTGTGGGCATGGGGGCCGATACGAAATGGTATTTCTGGCCCAACGCCTCGGTGCGGGAGTTCGTGGGACTGCTGACCGAGCACCGAGGCAAGCAGGCGCTGGTGTTGGGCGGCCTGGTCGTGACCTACGTCGTCCTGACGCTGTGGGCCTATCGGTGACCCGGCCGGGATGAAAAAAGCTGATTGGAGGATCAAATGAACATCAAAAAAGCGCTTTCCCTTGTGGCGTTCGGATTTCTCTTCACCCTGGTGAATCTGAACCTGACCGTCTCGGGAGGAACGATCAACGTGACGCCGGACTTTATCGGCTGGATCCTGCTTTTCCTCGCCTTTGACAAGCTGGGGAATTATGTGGAAAGCAAGGGCTTCCTCAAGTGGATCTCCTTGGGAATGGCCGTGATGACCTGCGTGATCTGGGGCATGGAAACGCTCAAGCCGGAGCTGGACGCCGGCAGCCTGAAGACCTTGGGGGCGATCGTCTCCCTGATCTATATGTACTTCCTCTTCGGCGTGCTGGAGCAGGTGGCCGCGGACAGCCGGTCCCGGTATGTCTCCGCCATCGGCACGCTGAAGATCCTGAACCTGGTGCTGTACGTGGGCTTTATCGCGGCGGGTCTGGGTGTCGCTGCCGCCGGTTCCTCGGTGCTGGCGCTGCTGGCCGCGGGGATCGGCGTGGCCGCGCTGGTGTGCGCGGTGATCACGGCGGTGGTGCTCTTCAAGCTGCGCCGGGAAGTCCGTGACCGTACGGAGGATACGCCGGGGAACTTTGCACCGTGACCGGCCCCGAACCGGACGAACAGCGGGAGCGTCTTTTTGACGGCCCGTGCTGGGTCGTCGACTTTCTGCCCCGCCAGGTCCCGCCGGAGGCGGGGAAACGCTTTTTTCCGGTGGAGCGGTATCTGATGGAGCCGCCCCGCCTGGAGGGGCTGTACCGGCGCTTCGCCCGGCTGGCGCTGAAGCTGAGCTGCTATTACGGGCTGCTGGCGGAGCGCCTCCCCTCTGCGGGCTGGGTGAACGACCCCGCGCCGGAGGAGCTGGAGGACATGATCCGCTTTTGCGCCGTCGGGGACGGGCCGCGGGGCGTGTTTCTCCTCTTCCCGGCGGAAAATGCCATGCTCACGCTGGACGGCGGCGACCTTTATATGACTCTGTACGGCCCCGGAGACGAGTTTTTGGAGACGGTCCGGGCACTTGGCCTCTCGGAGGGACTGTTTGTGCGCAGGTGCGCCAATACGGCCCCGGAACCGACTTCTGCGGAGAGAGGTCTGACGGAGGGAAAATAATGAAAAAGATTTTTGGAAAGATCCCCATGACATGGCCGCGGGTGCTGCTTTTCGCGGTGCTGGCCGGCGCTTTCACGGCGCTGATGGCCGTCTGCGTCCCGGACGGCAATTCCTTTCACGAGATCGCCGTGCAGCCGGAGGCATGGGTGCTGTTTGCCATCCTCATTATCGCCAACTGTGAAAATCCCCTGGAGGCGGCGGAGAAGACCTTCGTGTTCTTCCTGGTGTCCCAGCCGCTGGTCTATCTCTTCCAGGTCCCGTTCAGCTATATGGGGTGGGGGCTGTTCCGGTATTATCCCTACTGGTTCGGACTCACGCTGCTTACGTTTCCGGGAGCCTACATCGGCTGGTTCATCAAAAAAGACAACGTGTGGTCGGGGATCATCCTGTCCGTTATGCTGGCGCTGCTGGCTGTGCTGGGCGCAGGCTACCTGCGGGACACGCTGCAGAATTTTCCCCGCCACCTGGTGTCCGCCGTCTTCTGCTTTGGCCAGATCCCCCTGTATGTCGCCGGGATACTGAAAAACAAAAAGGCCCGGATGGCCGCGGCGGCCGTCTGCCTGGCGGCGCTGGCGGGGTTCGGCTGGTATTCCCTGCGGCAGCCGCCCATGGATCTGCGGACTGCGGTGAACCTGGACAGCAGCCGCTACAGCGTGGACGCCTCCTGGACTGCGACGGTAGGGGACGAGAGCATCAGCACTGCCGACCTGCGGGAGCTGGGAGAGGGGGATTACGTCCTCGGCCTGGAGATCTTCCGGCCGGAGCCCAACACGGTGACGCTCCGGGACGGGGAGGGGAACGAGTATCTCTTCATCGTCTCCTACGTGGAAAACGAGGGCCTGAGGATGGAGGAACCGCCGGATTATGCCCTTCCGGAGAGCTGGGCCTATTACGCCGTCGGGGAGGATAAGGACGCGGACCTGTTCCTGATCTGTCCCACGGTGGACGTGAGGGACGAATTCTTCATGTCCATGGGCGATGAGGAGACGAAGGCGAGCTTCTTGGGCGCGCTGAACATGGAGCGGGGCATCTACGAGGACAGCGCCAGAATGTTTGCCCCCTATTACCGGCAGGCGGCCATGAAGGTCTACAGCCTTTCGCCGGAGGAGCGGGAGTCCTATCTGCGCACCGCCTACCGCGACGTATCCGCCGCCTTCTCCCGGTATCTGGAGCAGGACAACGGGGGGCGGCCCATCATCCTCGCGGGGTTTTCCCAGGGGGCGGATATGTGCTATCGGCTGCTGGCGGAGTATTTCGGTGACGAAGCCCTGGCCGATCGGCTGGTGGCGGTGTACGCCATCGGCTGGCCCTGCACGGAGGAGCTGACGAAAGAGTATCCCCAGATCCGGCCGGCGGCCTCGGCGGAGGACCTGGGCGTGGTGGTCAGCTTCGACTGCGAGGCGCCGGAGGTGACCGATTCCTTCATCACCCCCGCCGGGACGAAGGCCTTCGCCATCAATCCCCTCACCTGGACAACGGACGCCGCACCCGCAGACAAAAGCGGGAATCGGGGCGCCTGCTTCACCGACTACAGCGGCCGGATCCAAAAGGAACAGGCGGGGCTGTGCGGCTGCTACATCGACCCCGTCCGTGGGGTGCTGAAGGTCACGGACGTGGATCCGGCGGACTATCCCCCCATCGTTCCCGGCCTTCCGGAGGGGAGCTATCACGTCTACGATTACCAGTTCTTTTTCCGCAACCTGCAGCAGAACGTGGAGGAGCGGGCGGCCCGCTTTATGGAGGAAAGAGCTCTCGCCCCGGCGGCGTGACTTTCTTTGACAAATACATGAGATTCTATTGATTAAAGGGTGAAAACAGGAATAAAAGACCCGATCAAAGCAATGAAAACCTGGCGGACGATCGCCATCGTGGCGCTGTGCCTGCTGCTGGTCCTGGGAGTGTACAGCGTTCTGGGCGCCCGCGGCGCGGAGGCCCAGGAGCCTCAGAACGTGGACGGGGAGACGGCGCTGTCGCTCTGGACGGCGGAGGCCCCGGCCAAACGGGAGCTCATCTCCTACATGGAGGCCATCACGGACGAAAACGGCCCCGATTTTATCCCGGTGGAAAACCGCATCGCGGTATTCGATCTGGACGGGACGCTGTTTTGTGAGACGGACCCCAACTACTTTGACTACACCCTGCTGGTGCACCGGGTCCTGGAGGACCCGGACTACGTAGACCGGGCCAGCGATTTTGAGCGGGAGACCGCCCGGAAGATCGTGGAGCAAAACCAGACCGGCGCGTCTTTCTCCGGCCTGGAGGTGGACCACGGCCGGTGCATCGCCTCCGCTTTTGCCGGCATGACCGTGGACGAGTTCAACGCCTACATCCAGGAGTTCAAAAAGCTGCCCATGCCCGGCTATGAGGGTATGACCCGGGGCGAGGGCTGGTACCGGCCCATGCTGCAGGTGGTGGAGTACCTCCAGGCCAACGACTTCACCGTCTACATCGTCAGCGGCACGGACCGCTTCATCGTGCGGGGCATCGTGGACAACTCCCCCCTGCACGTCCCCATGGGACAGATCATCGGCTCGGATGAAAACCTTGTGGCGCCGGACCAGGGCGATGAGGACGGTTTTACCTACGTGTTTGACGACAACGACCAGCTGGTGCTGGGCGGCGAGTTTCTGATCAAGAACCTGAAGATGAACAAGGTGGCGGTGATCGCCCAGGAGATCGGGGTGCAGCCGGTCCTCTCCTTCGGCAACAGCACCGGGGACTCCAGTATGGCGGAATATGCCACCAGCCATAACCCCTATCGCAGCCTGGCCTTCATGCTCTGCTGCGACGATACGGAGCGGGAAAACGGGAATGAGTCCAAAGCCGACAAGATGTACGCCCTGTGCGAGGAGTTCGACTGGGTGCCCGTTTCCATGAAGAACGACTGGACCACCATCTACGGCGAGAGTGTGACCAGAAAGTAAGATCCGACGGTACAGGGAAGGGGAGAGCAAAATGAGTATTGCGCCGAAAAAAGATCCCATGGATCCGTCCGGATTCGTGTTGGTGTCCGATCTCGTTCCGCAGATCATCCAGGAGATCCGCTACTTCTCCACTTACAATTTCATCGGAGACCGGATCGACGGGTACGAGGAGCCCTGCGCCCTGTTGACCCGGGAAGCGGCCCGGGCGCTGAAAGGCGCCAGCAACGAGCTGTTCGTGCAGGGCTACCGCCTGAAGGTTTTTGATGCGTACAGACCCGCGGCGGCCGTCCGACAGTTCGTCCTCTGGGGTATCGAGGATCAGGACGTGCGCATGAAGCCATATTTTTACCCGGAGCTGGAGAAGCAGGCACTGTTTTCCGGGGGCTATATCGCCAAACGTTCCGGCCACAGCCGGGGCAGCGCCGTGGAGGTGACGCTGCTGGACATGATGACCGGCAGAGAAGTCGATATGGGCAGCCCCTTTGATCTGTTCAGCGAAGCCTCTCATCCAGACTTCCGGGGGATCACCGACGAGCAGTACGACAATCGCATGACGCTGCGAAACGCCATGCTCCGGAACGGGTTCCTGCCCATCGACTGTGAGTGGTGGCATTTCGTGCTGGCGGAGGAGCCTTACCCGGACACCTATTTTGAGTTCCCGGTGTCCTCGGCCTACCTGAAACGGTGAGCCGAGATGCAGATGACAGAGCGCAAGTAATTATTAAATAAACAGGAAGAAGGAAAAGCAGTATGAAGAACACGATCCGATCCATCGTCTGCCTTTGCCTCGCCCTCGTGATGACCGCATCCCTGGTGGGGTGCGGCGGCAGCAAGCCGTCGCCCCAGCCCACGGCGGCCCCGGAACAGAGCGGGACGTATGAAAACGGCGGACTGAAGCTCACCATCCCCGCGGAATACGGGGACCTGGTCGAGGTGGAACTGCCTGCCGAGGGTGAGGACCTCTTCTCCGTGTCGGAGAAAGCGTCCCTGGAAGCGGCGAAGAAGACCCACCCGGACAGTGTGGACGGCGCCGGCTGGCTGTTTGGCGTGACTCGGGTGAGCGAGGCGCAGTTCCGTGCCATGATGGGCGGCGACATGTCCGGCCTTCAGGTGATCGCCCGGGACGGACAGGGGCAGTACTACCTGCTCCACACCCCCACTGACGTCCGCATCGAGCGGGAAGGGGATATCACCCCCAACGACATGGAGCAGTGGAGCGCGCTGCATGAGTGGATCAACGCCTCCGTACCGGCGGACTTTATCCGGGAGAACGGCCTGAGCGCCTTCAGCTGCAGCAACACGGGACTGGACATGCTCCTGGCACGGATCGCCTGGGACGGGAACCAGAACTATTTCCTGGGCGGCCTTCAGTACGGCCTGCTCAAGCCCGTGGACAACGGGACGGCCTCCTTTGCCGCTGAGATCCTGGAGACCGCTTCCTTCCGCTATGTGGAGCGCACCGAAGCGCCCGACGGAGAGTATCTCTACCTGGATTCCCCCGAGGCGGGCGTGCGCTACGCCTTTTATCACGCCGAGGGCGGCTCCATCGTCCGGGAGCTCCACGGGGAGTACGAGGCCTTCTACCAGGCGGAAAACGACGCCGACGTGGCGGAGATCGTCAGCCGGTGGTACGAGGCTCTCTCCACCAGTGGTGAGAAGGTCTACGACCGCGACCGGTTCCAGACGGCGGTGGACGAGATTTTGAATGAGTACGCCGCGCTGGATCAGAACACGCTGGAAAACTATGACGAGGCGGCCCATCCCCAGCTGCCCTGGTATACCGCCATCATCACCAACACCGTGCGGAACAGCCTTTACTACGGCACCCACGATTTCAACGGCGACGGGATCCCCGAGCTGGTGATCGCCGCAGGCGACGACCAGTATCAGCAGCCCATGGGCATCTATGCCTTCAACGGGGAGAAGATGCTCTACCTCTGCCCGGATCAGGCGCTGGGCGAGCGCTCCATCGTGTCCTATGCGGACGGGGAGTTTGTCGTGACAGCCTCCGGCGGCGCGGCTGTAGGGAGCATCACCGTCTACCGGATCGCTCCGGACGGCTACAGCACTCAGATCGTGACCAAAGCGGACTATGAATTCGATGAAACGGGCGCCGCGACCTTTACCGTGACGGAAGGGGAGGCCACTCCCGAGGAGTTGGAGAACTATCTGAAGCAGCGGGGCCAGTTCGCTCCGGTGGATTACACGCTCTTTGCCGAAAAAAATGAACCGGTCGTCACACCGACACCTACGGCAGCCCCTACGGCGGCACCTACGGCGGCGCCCACCGCGGCGCCCACGGCCACTCCGGCGTCTTCCGCCAGCCCCACCCCGGTGCCCAAGCCCTTTGTGAGCAAGCACCCTGACCCCGTCACCGTCAGCGAAGGCGGCTCCTGCACCTTTGAGGCGGGCTACGTCAACGCCATCTGGGCGGTGTGGCATTTTGTCAGCCCGGACGGGAAAACGGACCTGACCTACGAGCAGATCGGGGCGCAGTTCCCCAATATGAAGGTCATCAACGGCATGTACAGCAAGATGGAGCTGCAGAACGTTCCCACGTCTGCCAGCGGCTGGAAGGTCTACTGCCGCTACACCAACGACGGCGGCTACACCGACACCAACACGGCGCTGCTCACGGTGACCGCTGCCGCGCCGGGATCCTTTGACGTAAGCGGCGTCTTCGTGGACAGCGTCGCCGGTCGGGGCCGGATGGACGTCACCGGTACTCCTGCGCTGAACAACGTCACCGTCACCTGGAGCAGCAGCGCGGCCGAGGTCTCCTCCTGGACCTTCAGCGGCTTCTTTGACGCCTCCGGCGTCATGCGCTATACCAACGGCGTGATGGTCACCACCGTCTTTGACTCCACCGGGAACGGCACGTCCACCACGAAATACTCCGCCGGAGCCGGTACCCTTACCTACTCCGCCGCCGCGGATACCCTCACCTGGGACGACGGCCACGGGATCACGGGTACCTTCGTCCGCTCCACCGCGCCTGTGCCGGAGGTGACTCCCACCCCCGCGGCCAACCAGTGGAAGGAGACCACGGAACTCAACGAGGCGGAGTATCACTCCAACGTCGACTTCATGCCGCCCATCCCGGAGGCTCTGCCCGAGGGTCTGGCGCTGGACACCTACCGCAGCTATCCGGGCATCATCGAGGCCCGTTACGGCGGCGGCGCGCTGATCATCCGCAAGTCCAACACCACCAGCGGCAGCGACCTGAGCGGCGACGCCAACGTCTATTCCCAGACCTGGGACATCAGCCTGAAGGGGCTGGGCGTCCACTGCCGGGGCAACGGCGCCAACGTGAACGAAGCGACCTTCTCCGCCGGGGACAACCATTACTCCATCTCCTTCCATCCCGGCCAGGAGGGCCAGGGTCTGACCCCGGACCAGATCAATTCCCTTGTGAACGGCATGCAGTAAGTGCCGAGGACACGAAAAGCAATCCGAACAACAGGCCCGTGCTTCGCTTGAAGCACGGGCCTGCCGCGTACAGAGACGCCGCGCCGACATATGTGAGGACGGTCAATCCGACCGAATCGGAAAAGCGGCTGTATCCTTTGATTTGGTGATAAAGCTATACTATAATGCAGATAGTGAGGGAGGGACCGTTTATGGCAGCCGTGTATAAAAGCCCCTTGCCGTGCCTGCAGAGAAGGGGATCCCGCCATACAGACTGCGAAAGATGGACAAGCCCATCCCTTCACAGGCAACCCTTACAGCGATTCAAGCCGGCAAGGGAGGCCTGGATCACAGAACGATCAACAATGGCGGCAAATACTCTGACTGTCCGCCGGGGGCGATGATGGAGTGTGTTCCTGACGGCAGGGAAGAGGCATGATATCTTTTTGTTGGGCGGAGAAATCCGACAGGCGTACATCCCTGCGCCCCTTTCGGTTTTGTCTGTTTTTGAAGGAGGTTACACTATATGGAGTTCATGGATGTGGTTGCGGGCCGGGAAGCGGTTCGGAAATATGACGGAAGAAAACCTTCCGAAAAGCAGCTGGAACAAATACTTGAAGCAGGGCGACTGGCTCCCACCGCGTACAACAAACAGCCGCAAAGAATTTTTGTGCTCGAATCGGATGATGCTCTGACAAAAATGGATACCGTCCATCCCTGCCGATACGGTGCACCTGTTGTTTTGCTCGTCTGCGGGGATCGGGCGGTCACCCCGGATCTTGACGGCATTCCAACGGCAATGATCGATGCGTCCATTGCAGCGACACATATGCTTTTGGCCGCGTACAACGCCGGCGTCGATTCTGTTTGGGCCGGTGTGTTCAAGCCGGAAGAGACGCGGAAGATTTTTGATTTGCCGGACAATATGATACCAGTCTGCTTTATCGACCTCGGATTCCGCTCTCCCGATTACAAGGGGAATCCGCAGCATTCAAAAAGAAACCCACTGGAAATGATGGTCACGAGGCTTTGAAAGGCCTTTCGGCTCTGATGAGCGCGTATTATTTCCCGCCGAAACAAAACGAACCACCAGGATTTATGATTGAATCCCGGGGGAATATGCGGGGCCACCTGCCCGGCGGCGGAGGCCGCCCCGGATTCGAATCCCCCTGTGAATCCCAAAACAAAACGGCCACCCCTGACGGGATGACCGTTTGTTTTGTCTAATCACGACAAAAAAGATTTTTCGGAGTTTTTACGAAGGGATTCGAACTCTCGTGGATAGCAGCGTGTTGCCAATACGGTGCTTCACTCCCAAAAGGAGAATAAGACACCGTCCAGGAGTGAGCTGTTTTTCCAGCAATCAAGCCTCGTTGGAGCTGTAATCAAATCAGACACGGGGTTCAGATTGTAAAGGTTTTTTTGTTTCAGCTTTTCATTTTGAACGTTTTTGCTTTTTGTGTCCAATTTGAAACCCAAGATCGCAAGCCCGCAAACTCGCATGAGGTCATGGGGAATACAGAAACATCCTTTGCTGCCCGGACTCAAAGAGGATCAAAAAGCATAGGATGCTTCACTTTACAGCACGTTTTTCAGGATATCGGTTGCCAGCTCCAGCATCCGAAAACACTCGTCCCGGATACCGGTAATCTCGTCATAGACGAGATCTTCCGAAAGGACGCCGGCCTTTACACCATCAGGGATCGGCCTCTCTCGATCTTTGAACCATTCTTCGCTTCCATAATAGCGAAAGAGCTTCTGCATACTTTCTCTGGCAGTATCCAGAGCATCCAATTGCTTGGAAAACTCGGTTCTTAGCCGGACAGTGTTTTCCAGAATGGCTTCCATCGCCGTAATCCGGCGACCCATTTTCCCGAAATCGTTTTCCTTTTCCATGTTTTTACTCCTTTTCATGAAGTTTAATAAAGCGTTCCTGCTCTTCTGCCGGAATAGTCCAAGAGTAGAAAGGTCCTTATATGATATCGCAGTATATGGCCTCAGTTAAACTGTCTGCTCGGATTATTTCACACCCCTCCACGATGGTTTAAAAAACATTCAGGAGCCTTCCGTGAGCCTGATCCCAGAGATCCCGCTGATACTGTTGTTTTTCAAATTCATAAAGGAAAAATCAGATTGCCCGCAGAGGGCATGTCACCGGAACAAAGAAAGACTGCAGCTGACGATACGGTTCATAAAGCGAATCACATCTTCTTTGCTGTACCTGTCATACCCCTCGACAAATACATGCAGCAGACCATTGGAGAGATGCGTATACAGCATTTCCAGCTCTTCCTCCGTAGCGCTGTGCAGCTCCTTTTTCCAGTAGACGATGCTCATGTCGCGGGCTAGATCGATCATTTTTTGAAGGACGGACGAGCTCGCATTGCCAAAGATCAGCACGCGGCAAACCGCCTCATGTTTTTCCGCAATCCCGTAGAAGGCCTCGATCAGCGCGGAAACGTCGAAGGACTTCACCAGCTCCAGCGACTGCCCGAATGCCTCGACCAACTCATTCTCAATGCTCTCCAGCAAGGCGAAGCAATCGCTGTAATGTGCGTAAAAGGTTGCTCGGTTCAGCTCCGCCAGGTCGCAGACCTCCTTGACCGTGATCTTGTTGATCGGCTTATCCCTTAGCAGTGACAGTAGCGATTCCTTGAGAATCTTCTGTGTATACCTTACCCTTGCGTCCGTACGTTTCACACAGCGCCAACCCCTTCACAAATTGTTTTCAAAAATACTCAACACGTCGCTCCCGTCTGTCGATTATATTTCAGAGCGGTCCGCATTGACGGTTGTTTTCCGGGCCACCTCAAGTATACTGTACTTATGAAAGATAATCAACATTTGTATAGAAAGAAAGGGACTGGCAGCGTGTTTCGCCAATATCTTATCACAGGGGCAACGGGCTTTTTGGGTCGTGCCGTGATCTCGGAGCTTATGGAAAAGGGTACGGAGATCCGCGCGCTGGTCCTGGCGGGAGACCCGCTTGTCAGAGAGTTGCCGGAGAGTGTTGTTGCTGCGACGGGTGACGTCTGCGACGAAGCGTCACTGGAGGCTTTCTTCGCAGACGCAGACGAAGAGACTTGCGTGATCCACTGCGCGGGGATCGTCTCCGTGGCATCGAAGCCAGGGGAGCAGCTGTATCGGGTGAACGTGGAGGGCACCCGCAACGTTCTTCAAAAGTGTATCTCTCGCCGCGTCGGAAAGCTCATATTTGTCAGCTCCGTCCACGCCATTCCCGAAAAGCCCAAAGGGACAGAGATTGTTGAGACACGGACCTTTTCTCCGGAGCTCGTGCGGGGCGATTATGCCAGGAGCAAAGCCATGGCGACGAATCTGGTGCTGGAGGCGGCATCGCGGGGTCTGGATGCCAGTATCGTATTTCCCTCCGGCATCATCGGGCCGGGAGATGTCGCGAAGGGCAGCATCACCCAGATGCTGCTGTCCTTCCTCTCCGGTAAGCTGCCGTTTGCGGTCAGAGGCGGATATGATTTTGTGGACGTGCGCGACGTAGCCGAAGGGATCGTCTCATGCTCCGAAAACGGAGAAGCCGGCCAAGGCTATATTCTGTCCGGGCATTATGCCACGATTCGGGACCTTCTGGAGGTTGTAAAGCGTGCGGCAAATTTGAAACGGAGGGTGTGCTGTCTGCCCATGGCGCTTGCGAAGCTCGCAGCCCCGTTCTATGAGAGGTACAGTCTGCGGAGAGGAAAGCCGCTGTATTTCACGCCCTATGCGGTTGCAGTCCTGAACTCTAACGGCCGGTTCAGTCATAAGGCTGCAGAGCTTGCTTTCGGATATACACCGCGGCCTGTTCAGGTTACGCTGCGGGATACCGTGCGGTGGCTTTGGGGCGGAGAATAATCGTACGAAGACACGGCAGACTATAGTGTTCGGGTTGCCTATAGTTTTTCTGTTTGTCGAGTAAAAAAGGAAAGGAGAACAAAACATGAAGGGATTTGCAATGCTCAAAATCGGCGAGGTCGGCTGGATCGAAAAGGAACGTCCCGCCTGCGGCCCCATGGACGCCATCTGCCGTCCTCTGGCCATTGCGATCTGCACTTCTGACGTGCATACGGTATGGGAAGGAGCTGTCGGCGATCGCCGCAACATGATCCTCGGCCATGAAGGCTGCGCGGAGGTCGTGGAAGTCGGCAGCATGGTGAAGGATTTCAAACCGGGCGACAAGGTCCTCGTGCCTGCCATTACGCCGGATTGGAACTCACTGGAAGCGCAGGCGGGGTACTCCATGCACTCCGGCGGCATGCTGGCAGGCTGGAAGTTTTCCAATTTCAAGGATGGCCTGGATTCCGAATTCTTCCATGTCAATGACGCGGACGGCAATCTGGCGCACATGCCGGAAGGGATGACCCTGGAAGATGCATGCATGCTTTCCGATATGGTGCCCACCGGCTTCCACGGCGTTGAGCTTGCCGACATTCAGTTTGGTGACTCCGTTTTGGTGATCGGGATCGGCCCTGTAGGTCTGATGAGCGTGGCCGGCGCACACATGCGCGGTGCGTCCCGGATCATAGCCGTCGGCACCCGTCCAAAGTGTGTGGAAGCAGCCAGATTCTACGGGGCTGACGAATTCATCAGTTACAAAAACGGCACCATTGAGGAACAGGTTCTCGCTTTGACAAACGGCCAGGGCGTGGACAGGGTCGTCGTGGCCGGCGGCGGCGTGAAGACCTTTGAATCTGCTGTCAGGTCGCTGAAGGCGGGCGGCAAGATCGGCAATGTGAATTATCTGGGCAGCGGCGATTATATCACGATTCCCCGCGTGGAATGGGGCGTTGGCATGGGACATAAGCAGCTGGTGGGCGGACTGATGCCGGGCGGGCGTCTGCGCATGGAGAAGCTTGGCGCACTGGTTTCCTCCGGCAAGCTGGACGTCAGCAAGCTGGTCACCCATGTGTTCCACGGCTGGGAACACATCCCCGAGGCGCTGCAGCTGATGAAAGACAAGCCCGCCGATTTGATCAAGCCCGTTGTGATCCTGGACAACCAGCCGTAAAGAGATAACAAGACAGGGGCGGCCAAAGAAGGCCGCCCTTTTGATTATGAGTCTGTGATATAAGCAAGCCTGTGTTCCGCTGACTCGCTTTCAATCGGTAGCCGGACGCCTTTTCAGCAGCACATGTTCCGGCCGGGCATGCTATCGGGAGTATGCAATGAAAATACTGATCGTATCCGGTTTCCTGGGCTCGGGCAAGACCACTTTCATCAAAGAACTCCTCCGCCGTACCGGGATACGGCCGGTCGTGATGGAAAATGAATACGGAGAAAACAATATCGACGCACTGAACTTGCAGCAGTCGCAGCCGACCGACGGAGAAATGAAGATACTGGAGTTCATGGAAGGCTGTGTTTGCTGTACCATGAAGGACAGCTTTGTCAATTCCGTTTTGACGGTCTTTTCCGGCCTGGAGCCGGACTACCTGATCGTGGAACCCACCGGGGTCGGAAAGCTCAGCAGCATTCTGGAGAATCTGAAACCAGTACTGCACGACGGTATTACCATGCTGAGGCCGGTCGTTGTGCTGTCCCCGCAAAGCTATCGGCAGAACATGGCCGAATGGCCGGAATTGTATCGGGATCAGGTAATCAATGCGCAGATCGTGGTCTTCTCCAAGAGCGAGCATTTACCTGCGGATATATTAAAGCGCTTTGCCAGCCAGATCCATGAGCTCAATCCGAAAGCGCAGATCGTTCAAGAACATTATTCCACAAAAGACGACGAATGGTGGCGCCAGCTCGCTGACTTGCCCGCCGAAAATCACGTTATCATTGGGGAGACCGGGCAGGGAAGACCCTTTTCGCAAATCAGTCTCTCCTCTGCCGGGCTGTCCAATCCCGCAGAGCTGGTCCAGATCCTGGAGGACTGTCTGCGCGGTGAGTTTGGTCATATCGTCCGGGCAAAGGGCATTGTTCCGGTTGGGGCTGAAAACCTGCGATTTGATCTGGCGGACCAATTATACGCGATCACCGGGTCCGCGGAGGAAAAGTGTCAGTGTGTGTTTATCGGCGGTGATCTGGACGAGGAGAAACTCTGCCAACGAATGGGAACCACGCTTTTGACGGAAGAGTATGGCATGCCGGGCAATTATTTTCGAGCAAAGCGCCTCCGGCGGGAGAGGAAAGCGGGTCAGGGCAAAACGGGCAAGAATATCACGTTCCGATGACGAGGTCTTTCTTTTCAAATCTCAAGCGGGAAGAACTCCATTGAACACAACACTGTTCGAGCGGGGAAAAGCATAGGCAGAGATGAACACAATCAAAATGTCTGTCCGAATCTCTCTGAGTTTTCCTGCCAATTCTATCCCTTCCATGGAGGGCATTTTGTATGGCGGCCGTCAAATACTAATACCTTACTCATGTTTCAAGCACGTTTTTCGCGTTTTTATTTTTTGGGAATATGGATGTTTACTTCAGTCCCGACTCCAATTGAACTATTCAAATCAACTTTTGCCCCCATCATGTTCTCAAGCCGGAATACCAAATTATTTAATCCCGTTGAATCCCGTGTCCCACCTTCTATTTCTTTTTTGACGGTTTCAGGATCAAAACCGACTCCATTATCTCTGACCGATATTTCCCAAGTATCATCAGATTCCCATGTCTTCAAAACTACTGTACCACCTACGTCAGCCTTTTCGTATAAGCCATGTTTGATAGCGTTTTCTACAATTGGCTGAATGCTGAGAGGGATGATCTGAAAATCAACGGTTCCGATATCATAGACAACATTTAATGCTTTGCCAAATCGCATCTTTTCAATACTTATATAAGCTTTAATGTTCTCAAGCTCTTGGGAGAACCAGATTTTTTCATCGTTGGATATGGCTCGAATACTTGCCCGCAGATGCGTTGTAAAATCATAAAGCATTTCTGCACCGTATTCTGGATCAGTTAATACGATCTCTCTAATGGAGCTCAAGGCGTTATACAGAAAATGCGGATGCATCTGACTGATGAAGTTTTTCATGCGCATCTGCTTAAGCGATTCTTTCAGTTCCTGTACATCCCGCTCATGCTTTTGCCTCTCCGTCAGGTCATACAGTACGCAAATCGCCAAAACATCCTTCGAAACTTCATCCTGCGAAATATAGTAGTCTCCTTTTCCAAAAGCAAAAAAGAGCCAACCGCTTTTTCAAACGATCGGCTCTACGGCATAAAAAACCGGCAGGTAGTTTTCGATTTCTACCTGCCGGCTTGCTCTGTATTTGGCTGTTGACGAGAGTTCGAATCCCCCCAGAAAGGGAAAACGGCCTTTTTATATCTACGAAACGACACCCTGAGAAACCAGCCCCTGGAACGCAAAAAACCCCGATAAAATCGAGGTTTTTTGGGACGATATCTTTTTTATCGTCTCTTGATGGCACACCTTGAGGGGAAGAATACGAACCGGAGAAAGATTCGTCTGAGAGCGATACAAAGCCCGATTCGATATCCTGCAGGGTGACGCGGCGGGTGTCGCCGCTGTAGTTGAAGGTCATGGTGATCTTATCATCGTACAGATAGATAGCGTTGACAAAAGTCTCCACCAATCGGCGCCGGGCATCGGGATCCTCCGGGTCCATGTCACGGAACCGGGTGAGGAAAAACAGGATCATGTCCCGGGTGATGGGAATGTCGGAGCTGAGGCGAGCCGTGGCAAGCGTCTCTTTCAGCTCCCGGCGCTGGATCTCCAGGTCGTTCATCCGATCGGTGAGGGAGGCGCTTATCATGCCGGCCTCCACCGCCTGTACGATGTTTCGGATCCCCTTCTCCACTTCTGAGAGCTGCCGGCGCAGCCCGTCTTCATAGGAAGTATCCCTGTTGCTCTCGTAGAGCTCAAAGGCGTTGTCTGCGATCTTCTCCAGAAGAGCGTCATCCAGGAGGATCCTGCAGATCTGATCCATGACCTGCTGCTCGATCCACTCCTTCCGCACCGGCTTTTTGCTGCAGGCCCGGCGCCGGTGGCCCATGCAGTCGTAATAATGATAAGCCGTGCCGCGGCGGCCGGTGCCGCTGACACCCACCATGGGGGATTCACAGTGCCCGCAGAACAATTTGCCGGTGAGAAGATACTCCACCTTTGTCCACTCCTTTTTCGGCGCCCGACGATTGCGTACCAGCATCTCCTGGACCTGATCGAACAGCTCGCGCTCCACGATGGCGGGGATGGATCCCATGATCTCCCCCTTGATGGCGTACTCTCCGATATACTTCCGGTTTTTCAGCATGGCCGTCACCTGGTTGATGGTGAAGGGCTTGCCGGAGCCGCTGCGGTGACCTTCGGCGGTGAGATCGTCGATGATCTCTTTCAGGGCCTTGCCGCCGGCGTACTCCCGGAAGATCCGCTGGACGATGGCAGCCTGGCCGGGGTCCGCGAAGATCTGTTTATCGGCGTCCGTCTTATACCCATAGGGGAGCGGGCCGATGAGTTTCCCTTTCTTCACGCTCTCCCGCAGGCCGCGGCGGACGTTGGAAGACAGCTGCAGGGAGTAATACTCCGCCATGGCCTCCAGCGTGGCCTCCAGGATCACGCCCTCCGGCGTGTCCGGGATCTGCTCTGCCACGTAGAAGATGGTAACGCCGTTCTTCCGGAGAGTGTGCTTGTTCACCGCCAGCTCGTAGCGGTTGCGGCCGATCCGGTCATTCTTCCAGACGACCAGCGCCGTCCACTCCCCTTTGGCGCTGTCCCGGAGCATCTTCTGGAACTCGGCCCGGTCGTCGGAGCGGCCGGAGATCCGGCGGTCACAGTATTCCCGGATGATGGTCAGGCCGTGGGACTGGGCATACTTCCGGGCTTCGGCCAGCTGCCCTTCGATGGATTGATCCGTCTGATGGGAGCCGTCAGAGTATCGAGCGTAGACCGCGGCATAGGTGGTATTCGGTTGAGAGGTTATTTCTTTCATAAAATGAACAGCTATGCGATACAAAGGGCTTAATCCCCAAGCGGTGTTTTATTGCTTCTCTTTTGAATGAAAAGGATTACCGCAGCTACGCTTGCCGTCTATATGTTCAAACAGCTCAGGCTTGATCGGGGCTCCCAGTGGATCGAGTACGAAATCCATACCTTCCCGCCGGGCGAGTTTCGCAGCAGGAACGAAGTCACTGTCGCCAGCAATTAACACAATCTGATCTACTTGACGTTTATAAGAAAGAGAGGCGATATCGACGCCAATCTTCATGTCTACGCCCTTTTGCTTGATATCCGGTTCAAAGTCAGCAGGGGAAAGCGTATCAATAGTAAGGGCTCCGGAGCAGAGTTTTTTTAGTGCATCATACCGGATGGTAAAGGAAGAATTGTTTTCATCGATCGATCCGAGCCGGAGTGCAACCTTCCTGCGTTTTTTCATCTCATTTAGGAACTCCGTCATCCATTGGTATTGATCTGTTTTACTGAAGTCTATTGTCTGTTTCAGAAGAGGATGATACATCTGCTTCTGAATAGGGGGACAGTCGTAGTAAAAGATTCGATATAAATCGTGCTCTCGCTTACGCTCTGTGAGGTGTCTCATGCAGTAATCAAATAGTGCTTTAGCTGTTTCCTCTGGAGTGTGCTGCCCCCAAAGATGAACTGCTCTTTTGCGGAAAAAACCGCCATCAACCAATATTGCTGTCTTAGACATAACCAGGATCCCTTCTTTTTTATTTTACTGGAACGGGAAAGCCCTCGGATTCGACTTCTCCTTATCGTGGAGAGCCTACTTTCCGAGGGCTGATAAAAGCACAACAATCAAGCAATAGCCAGTGTTGTACTATATATTATGCACTCGGGAAACAAAAAGTCAATTACAAAAATGTTAATTCTAAGTTACAAAATTAGCTTAATAAGCTAATTATTGTTTGCCCCGGGAGACCGGGGCAGAGATTTTATTGGTCGAAATCAAAGTTATATTTCCGGGAGAGCTCATCGTAGGCATCGTGATACCCTTCCCAATATGCCGCCTCAATCTTCTCCGCTGTTTCGCTCCGGCGTTCTTTTCCACCAAAAAGGCAGAGGGCCAGTACAAGACAGACGATAAACAGGATCGCAGAAACCTTCGCCCAGAAATTCGCGTCATTCTCAAACATAAGCTGCTCCTTAAAGACGGTGGTTGGTATCCCGATAAAAGACTTTTTCGATGATGATACTAATCAGAGAAGTGCTTTGAATTCACGAGCAAATATCCGGAGAGTAACCTCTATCATGGGGGATACTCTGTCGAATTCGTAAACGGTAGCGGCATAAGTGAAAGTAAGTGTATCGGCTGCAGAATGAATCGGGTCTTTCTCGGGCGTAAGTCTATCGAGACAGGACTTTAGGAACGAAGATGCATTCCGGATCAACTGGCCGCATTCAAATGGATCCATGCCGGATTTCTTGATTTTAGAAACATACATGTCTGTAGCTGCCTTTAAGAAGTCCGAAGAGATTTCAACAGAGATAGCCGAAAACATAAGAGTACCAAGGATTTTTGAAGCGTTAGATGGTGAAAATGCTTGGTCTGGCATCAACAATCCTTCAGAGACTGGTATTTCTGCAATTTTGCCAATGGTCTCAGCTATTAGGCCAGCTGCCTTTTTCTCCTTGATATTCAGAAAGGACATAGCTTTCACCTCACGGCAGACGTAAAAGCCACAGCTTTGCCGATGATGCGGACGTCGGCCAGCTGCGCTCCTTCATAGGACAATACAGGGAAGGTGGGATTCTCCGGGCGGAGCTCCAAGCGGCCGGTATAATGGTACACTCGCTTGAGCGTGGCCTCCGTGCCGATAAGCACGGCGGCGATCTCCCCGTTGGCCACGTCCGGCTGCTGGCGGATATAGACGATATCACCGTCGAAGATCCGGGCGTTGATCATGCTGTCCCCATGGCAGCGGAGGGCGAAATCGGCCTTGATGTGTTCGGGGAGATCAACGATATCCTCCACATTCTCCTCGGCGGTGATCGGCTCGCCGCAGGCAATATTCCCCAGGAGCGGGACCCGGCCCATGGAGGGCATGGGAATGATGTTGTCGGGGGCGGGATTCTCATCCCACCCCATCAGATATGCAGGGGTTGTATGTAGAATCTTAGAAATTGGCTCAAGGATATTCCCAGGCATTTTTTCAATCTCGCCCTTTTCATACCTGTAAATTGTAGCGGGAGAAACGCCGAGCTTTTCTGCAACATATTCAGCAGATAGCCCGAGCTCCTTTCTGCGCTCTTTCATACGCTCTCCAGTAGTCATGCAATCACCTCGAAAATAAAGTAACATCATTATTGCAAAAATGCAATAGGAAAATAGTAAAACAGCAACATATTATCGCAAAAATGCAAATCACCTATTGACAGAATAATAAAACCATGCTACTGTACAGTTAGACTTGCAAAAATGCGAGAAAGGAGGTGTGACCAATGCGAGTGGATATAAACCGGTTGAAAGGAAGCATTGCTGCCAGTGGGATGACACAAGAAGCCGTTGCCAAGGCTATTGGAGTCGATAACAGCACCTTTATTCGTAAAATGAAATGTGAAGGCGTAGCTTTTTCCGTGGGCCAGATGCATAAGCTGGTCGATGTTCTTGCGATCTCACCGGAGGAAGCTGCGTCTATTTTTTTAGCTCAAAACTCGCAATAATGCGAGAAGTTGTTGAATCATGAACAACTTAACCATGGAATGAGGTTAAGAAAATGGGAAGCGGAAGTAAGGGAAACGTGAAAGCCGCAGACTCATGAACAACTTAACCATGGAATGAGGTTAAGAAAATGGGAAGCGGAAGTAAGGGAAACGTGAAAGCCGCAGACTATTACATCAAAGGACGCAGAAAAGCAAGAACCCCTCGCTACGCTGGGGATGACGGGGAAGGGCGCTGGGGACGACAGGGAAGGGAGGTGAGGGAGGATGAAATCGCTTCGATCACGAGGATATGACGTGGAAAAGAAAGCAGACGTCAGCATAGAAATACAGGTAACTGCGGGCGGAAAAGACTTGGATTGGAAAAAAATCCGGAAGCTGCTGAGAAAAATACGCCGCCGATACGGGAATATCGACGGCACGGAGTATCTGGTTATGTTCAGCTCTCAGGATCAACAACATCAACCTCTTCATAATTGACAGATCCGTAGC